>Ga0247822_10003327_pt1 | contig 10478 bp, 6 predicted proteins | sample 13C_Cellulose_Da_FD_192423 | JGI IMG/M metagenome (GOLD analysis project Ga0247822, IMG submission 192423) | Soil microbial communities from agricultural site in Penn Yan, New York, United States - 13C_Cellulose_Day30 | ecosystem: Environmental > Terrestrial > Soil > Agricultural land | place... | reverse complement strand
TTTGTGGCCTTGAATAGCCTCGCTTATCTATCCAGCGGTGAGATTACCAACTTTCCGGCGTCAACTCTTACCACCACTCCAAGAGACGACCAAGACTACCTGTCGGTCGCCGACCTTTCGACAGCCCTACAAGAGTTCGCCGATCATGGCTATTGGCCCGGCCTTAAAAGAGGTTGGCGTGAACGTTCTGCCGACCCGGCAAATATCTCCGACCTGTGTCGATTTCACGACACAATCGCGAGCTTCCAACGCTTGCGCTAACCCAAAACGCTCGACCGCAACATTGCTTACCCTCCCCTGATAGCGTCCATGTCTAAAGAGGGAACGCCCGCTTATACGGCTTTAAGCGAGTGCGACAGTCAACATCGTTCAAAACCAAAAGAAGGAGCAGGCTTGTGGTTTCTCGTGCCTACGGGGAAAGCGCATCATCAGCCGAATTGGCCATTCCGGACGGAGTGCTTGAGCACAGCGAGCGATGATATCCGGTCCATGCCGGACATCGTTATGGACGCACTCGATACCGATCTCTCGCAGCCAAGGCGCGGATAACGTGCACCGAGTCGGCGTCTCCCATCGTCCTCCCGCACTGTGAGAATTTCCCACCGAGCGAGCCGGGATCGCGCGGAGGTTAGTATCTGTTGAAGTCCTCCTGAATCAGTCGATCTGGCTTTGGGACATCCGTCGCAGCTCGGAGGGAGAGTGACCAGTGTGTTTTTTTACGAATGCTGTCAGGTGACTAGCGTGAGCCATTCCCAAACGGGTGGCGATCTCCTTGATCGAGATGTCTTTGCGGTGCAATAGGGCGATCGTTTTCTCCATCCGCCAGCTTTGAACCGTGTCTTTGAACGTCTCGCCGCATAGCGTCCTATATTTATGGGTCAGCGTGGAGGGGGCCACCTTTAGGGCGCTCGCAAAAGCATCTATGGTGAGCATCTTGGGGAATGTCTTTTCGAGTTCGCTCCGGGCGAGCCGCTTCCAAGGGTGCACCCACTCTTTGATCCGCTTCGCGGCAGTACCGGCACCAGTCGAATGGTTCTCGGCAAGATTCATAAGGATACCAATTAACTGGGTCGTTTGTCCTTGAAGTAGGTGCGGCTGCCCTGGAGATGCCATCAGCGCGGTCTCGTGCATCCGATCGATCAAACTACGCACTCGGCCAGTCGGATCACTAAGCACAGAAAAGCCTTTGGATGCTGTCAGAACTCTCAGCGGCGACACAGGCGCTTCGACCTCCTCGAGCAGCACCCAGGACAGCGTCCTCATGCTGCCCGCCTCCAAGCTCTCCTCGTACACTACCCGCGGGGGGTAGATACCCACAGAGTTGCTGTCCCGGGCATGCCTCTTGCCTTTCACCCGGATCCAGCCTTTGGAGTTGGACCACGAGTCCACGACCCAAAGCTGATGCCAATGTCGCTTCCATCCAATGCCGGTCGATATGTCTTCTTTGGAGACGACATTGCGCAGGCGATACTGTCCGAAATTCCAGAATTCTGAGGAAAAATACATTGAACGCGGTTGCCGGAAATTACAAGTAAATGCTTAAAAGTATATGTCAAGGCGATGGCGCAATCAAAGGCTGAGGACATTATTGATTCCATCATGTTGACTGCAGTACAGCACATTAGCATCCGATGGAGTCTGACGGATGAACAACCTCGAACGGGCATATTCGAGGTTACGAATGGGCGTATCTTAAAAATAATACCTAAGCTCGGATGTGTGCTGGTCGACGACGAACGACTCACGATAAGCGGAGATGAATGTGTTGTAGAGATCCATCTCGACGGGGGAAAGTTGGCTTACGGACCTAAGGGCACGATCGTCAAATGGTCTTCTGATATTGAAAGTTTCAGCTTTCTTCCCGGAATGCTCGCTACCGTTGGAGTGATTACAGTGCCAGACTTCAGAGTCGAAATTTCCTCCACCCGTGCTCGTCCGCCCGAACCGCACCACCGTGAACACAGTTCCCTGCTACCGAAAGGGCGAGACATTGATCTCGACTATTGGAGGAAAAAGAACTCCTGTCCCCCCGCTCCGACCGTCCTGGGCGTGCATCGCGATCAGAGATTTTTTCAGATCTATCTGCACACAGAGGAGCAGGAGGCCGCTCACTCGGCCATACAAATAAAGGCCTCCCGTGATTTGGTTCACACAACCATTGGATACTCTCTCTCGTATGCATCGAGGGCAGGATCTATCCTCCAACGCTCGCTCGAGGACGGGGCCTATCCCATCCTTCACTGGCTCCAGGACGATGGATGCGTTAAGATCGAGGAAACTGCCTTTGCGACCTTCAAGGATAGGGCTTTGAAGCCGGAAGCCGTTTCCGGAACTCCCTTCGCCATCTCACAGCTCTACTCCGTCAATGCAACATTTCCCGAAGGCGTGGCTGAGAGCACCCAAGAGTTAGCCTCAGACTGGTGCCCAAGCGAAGAACTCGTCCTCTTCATGAGGACCAAGCTTTCCAACTCGACCGACACAGCGCGATTGGTTCCCCACCGTCTGCCGCGCGCGAAATATATTTACCGCGCCGCTGTCGATAACATCCATGATATCCAGAAGGTATCCCTATCTGAGGAACCGCATCTCGACGAGGACGGCGTTGCATGGTACGATGGGGTGCCCTACTCCCAGCATAAGATCGACGGGATCCCCGCCAGCTTTACTCAGCCATGCTTTCTCCTGGCTCCAGGCCAGTGTATCATCGTCGAGTCAGTCCTGGCTCACGACGTGGCTGGGCTTCGTCGTGAAACCTTAGGCCACGATTTGGATTGGGAGGAGAAGCTCGAAGAAGCACGCCGTCATTGGCTCTCGATCACCGATGTCCCTGGCGCCATCGATGTACCTGAAGCACGGCTGAATCAGTTTTGGAAGGCAGGCCACTGCCACCTGGAACTACTAACACTCGGGAGAAACTCCTCCCCTGATCCGCTGCTGCCCAAAGTAGGAGTCTACTCCGCGATCGGGTCAGAGTCCCTACCGATAGTCGAGTATTACGATTCCATCGGACTGCACGATACAGCAAAGCGATGTGTAGATGCCTTTTTTGCGTATCAGCACTCGACAGGCCGTATCAATCTCTACTCCCACTACGATATCGAAACCGGGGCGGTCCTTTACATGGCGGGCCGTCACTTTGCGTACACGAACGACAAGGAATGGGTGCATGCGAGATCGAGCCATCTGAAAGCTGCCGCTAATTACATCATCAGCCTTAGGAATACCCATGACACCCATCTGCCAGTGTTCGGCTTGGTGTCCGGCACCTCTGCCGATCCAATAGAACCCGTCGCAGCGTATATGCTAAACGCCTATAATGCTGCCGGACTCGATGCTGCTGCTACCATGCTCGCAGCCATCGATGATCCTTCCGCGGACGATCTGCGTGATGTTGCGGAGAGCTACCGCCAAAGCATTCACCGTGCGGTTGCGACGTCATTCTCTAATGGTCCACTAATCCCTATCGGTCCCGATCGCTGGGTGCCGAGTTGCTCCCCATCGGCTGGGAAGAGTGGCCTGCAGTACCTTTGTTTGGATGGCAGGGAAACTTTCAGCCACCGAAGCTACGGCCTCTACGATGCTTTGATCGGACCTCTCTGGATGACGTACTTGGGCGTCCTTCCTCTAGACTCTTCCTACTCACGGTGGCTTCTGGATATCTCCGTCGCTCAGCTCGGTCGATCGGCCGTGGCGGAGTCTCAGCCTTACTACAGCCGCCATCCTGAGGTCCTGCTGCTTAATGATGAGCGGGAGGCTTTTCTAAACGCCTTCTATAGTGCTTTGACAGCATCTGCCGATCCCGAAACATTTACTTTTTGGGAACACCTTCATAAGATCTCCGTTCACAAAACTCACGAAGAAGGTTGGGCCCTGATGCAGTTGCGCAGGATGCTTTGGCTGGAGTCCGGCAGCGAATTGCGGCTTTTACCTGGCATCCCACTTGCTTGGCTAGACGCCGGTCAATGTATCAAGCTAGATCATGTGTCCAGCTACTTTGGAAGCTTCAGCCTTCGCGTCAAACGCTCCGACGACAAAAGGTTCCTGACGATCGAATGGGACCCTTGCTTTCACACCGCTCCTGGAGAGGTTCTGCTTTACTTGCCAGGCCTTTGGGCAAACGCCAAAGACACGCGACTGGAGATGCTTGATAATCACCGCATCGCTCTCCAAGAGGCCGCAAGTCCGCTCACGATCAAGCTTGAAGTCAGATCGGAGCCCTTCGATCTGGATAGCTCGAAACCAGAGTCGCAAAATTGGCAAGACTCGGTACCGACGGCTCCCGCTCTTTCAATGATCTAATGCTCGATGGAGAAACCACTTCACGGTAACTCACCCCACAGCAACACTTCCCACCAGACAACCCCACAAAACACACATCAAAGAATGAAGACAACGATCCCCAAACACATCAAATCCTCGCTATTCGCCGTTCTCACCACGTCGCTGATGATGTTCGCAACCAAGGATACAAGTGCCCAGATCATTGTAAACGGGGGATTCGAAAACCCTACTGTGCCCTTGCCTCCGACGTACACAGCGCCTTATCAGTCCTTGCCTAACGACGCCCTGACTGGCTGGACTTTGGGAGCTACCTACACCGGAGAGGGAATCCACACCGCGGTTGGGCTGTGGAACTCCTTATACCCTTTAGCTGAGATCCAGCCGCAGAGCGGGTATCAGTATGTAGAAATCGAGGGTAGCGGAACCTTGAGCCAATCGGTCACCATCTCGGCCGGGACCTACACTCTCTCGCTCGGAGCTCAAGGGAGAACGGGCTTTGTAACTCCACCTATACTCTTCATGCTGGGCACGACGAACATTACATTTGAAGGCTCGTCAACACTGCTTCCAACATCAGGAACATGGATCACTTATACTAGTGATGCCTTCGTCGTAGAGACCTCCGGGGTCTACACGTTCTCGATGACCGGCACACAAGTGACCCTTCAGGGTTCCGTCGTGATCGATAATGTCTCGATCGCTCCTATTCCCGAGCCAGGAACAGTCTTACTGACACTCTTGGGAGGCATCGCATCTCTGGCCATTGCCCGACGTCGGCGCAGTTAAAGAAACATGGTGCGAGAACGGGGACACCTACATCTTGATGATGTCTTTGATTCACGAAAGATCAATCCTCGTACCCCCCCAGCACGAATACTTTTAAGATGTGTTGAAGCAAGATACGATAAACAACGATGCATTTTGAAAAAGATCCAAGCAGATCCTCAAGTCGTCCCAGAAGATCAACAACAATAGCGAACTGAGAATGACCAAATCTAGAAGGAAGATTTGCAACAGCGGATTCACTGTTGTGGAACTTTTGATCACTGTGGGTATCGTCGCGGTGTTAGCGGCGCTGGTCATGACGGTGGCCCGCCCCATTTCTGATAAAGCGGCGTTTGCCGCTTGCACGAGCAATCTGCGACAGATCGGGGCGGGCATGGCCATGTATGCGGGTGAAAACAATGGTGAACTACCTTACAGTGATAAAACAGAGCACCTGCCTGACTGGAGCAGCAACAGTATTTATGACAGAGACATCCAGGACTGGCGATCCTTAGGGCGCACCTACCAATATTTGCCGGCGAAGAAAGTCTTCTACTGTCGTAAGGTATCCGTCTTTGGAGATCATCATACGGTTAACTGGGATCCGACCCCGGCACAAAGCCTATGGGGGAGCTATACGATGCGGGGATATAACCAATCCTATGTGCAACCGGGCACTGTAAAGCTCGGAAGTTGGGCAGGACGCGCGATCGTTAGCTGCTTTTTCATGAACTCGCCCAACTTTGGGGTGAGCCAGAAACCTAAGGTCAGCTATCACGATGGCCGTTTCCCTGTGTTGTTCGGCGACGGAAGCGTGCAGACCTGCCGCATGCCGGACGTAATAGACATACAGGGAAAACAGCCAATCTGGGAATCCACAGCCTTACAGTTCCAAATTTGGGACTCCTTTGACAAGCAGCGAAAAACCGACCAGACCGACTAATCACGATCCATCTTTTGCTCAGATTTCGAATAATGAAAATAGGTTACTACCTCCTCGCAGGCGTCTTCATGACATTATCGCCCAAGTCTGCTCGTGCAGACGAGATCACGTTTCAGAACGGTACCGAAGGATATGAAGGAACCCGCGATGTTAGCCTCCGCGGTGAGCCTGATACGCTTCGCTTGAACAACTACGGAGGAGCTCCCGTGCTCGAAGTCGAGGGAGTTCCCTCCGACGGCATTCGGCGAATGAGTCTGATTCGATTCGACGACATCGTGGGAACTGCTCCGCATCAAATCCCTCCTGGTTCCAAGATAAACTCGGCGACTCTCGAACTTTACCGGGTAGGCAGCCCCGAGAATTCCGGGCAGTATGAAGCTGAGCCCAGTTGGGCAAAGGTAATCAGCGTCTACCCCATGCTGGTCAGCTATAAGACGGGCGACGGGATAGAAGGCACGCCTATCGAGGGAGCAGTTAGTTTCTCACAGCGAGCCTTTGGAGGAGAGTTTCCCGTCTACTGGGGAAATCAACGCCAACTGGAGGACGGACCCGTCGCCGATGTCGACTATGACAAAGCAAGAGTCGTCGCTGCGCCTTATAGAGCGGATGAGAACGATATGTGGATGACATGGAACATCTCCGAGGCCGTCCGGCAATGGGTCGACAATCCCGAAAGCAACCATGGCCTCTACATGGTCGCTCACGGCTCGTGGATAGGAGTGCAACTCGCCTCCAGCGAAAGCGACAGCGCGGAGCTCCGTCCCAAGCTCGTCATCGACTTCACCCCTCCCTCCAAACGGTGAAGCACCACTCGCATTCTAATTTCTAACACTCTGTTACTAATGTTCCGAAATGTCCCCAGGCTCACCGCCTCAGTTCTACTCAGCCTCGGTGTGTTGTGTTCCCATCCCTCCGCAAGGGCCTCAGAAAACAGCCAACCCGCTACTACCGATGCGCCTGCTTTCAAATGGAGCCCCTCATCTCCGCTAAATATTGTTATCCCGGAAAAAGCCAGCAAGACCGAGCGGTTCGCGGCGGAGGAATTAAAATCCTACCTCAGTCGCATCACGGGAAAAACACCGGGCATCGTGACATCAGAAGTACCCAACCAGCCTTCTATCATTTTAGGTCGTCATGATAAGAACCAGGAGCTGAACTGGGCTGATTTAAGCCCGGACGAGTTTATCATTGAAGTAAAACCCGAGCGAATTCAGATCGTCGGAGGCATGAAGCCCTCGGTATTCGATAAATCCGGGAGAGAGTATCCTCAGGAGCGCGGAACACTCTATGGGGTGTACGAGCTATTAGAGAAACTCGGTGTGCGCTGGTATCGCCCCGAGCCATGGGGGGAGAACGTGCCTACTCTCTCAAACATCGAGATCCCAGCTGGCCGGCAGAAGCACTCCCCGGCTTACCCGTACCGCTCTGGACTAAACATCTACTGCTACAACGCCGACGCTACTTTGCAACAACACGAGATGGCAGCGCTCTGGGCGACACGTAATCGAATGAACACCAATATGTGGACCCCGCCAGAGTACGGAGGCTACTATAGACACGGATTTTATCACTCCTACATCTATTACGTTCCATCGAGCAAATATTTTAAGACTCATCCCGAGTACTTTGCTCTGATCGACGGTAAACGCAGTTCGGACGTCAATGCCCAACTCTGCCTTAGCAATCCAGACGTCTTTAAGCTCATCATAGATGGCATCGTCAAGAATGTGGAAGAAGACCCGAACACTGGAGTGGTCTCTCTTGATCCTAATGACCTGGCTCTCTGGTGCCAGTGCGAAGATTGCAAGGCCATGGACGATCCAAACTCCAAAGACGCTTATGGCATCTCGATGTCAAACCGCGTGGTAAAGTTTAACAACCAAGTCGCGAAAGAAATCGCAACCAGGTTGCCAGGCGTAAAGGTTGGGTGGTTAGCCTATAATCGGCACGCCCTCCGTCCGAGCCAGGCAGATACGATCGAGCCAAATACCATGGTACAGATCGCGGCCTTTGCCGGAGCTTACAGCGACTTCTCCCGAACGCTGCACGATAAGGAGAGCAAGCCCAACCAACAATTTCTAAAGATAATCTCCGACTACGGAAAGCTCACGGAGATCGGCGTTTACGAGTACTGGTCCGACTACGCATGGCCGGGGCCATTGCCACTGATGAACGTCATGCTGGATCGATTGAAACACTACCGCGACTACAACGTTAAGAGCGTTTACAGTGAGATGCACCCCGGCTGGGGGCCTCAGGGGATTAGTCACTACTTCTACACCCGACTTCTGTGGGACCCTAACCGTGATATCTCGGCCGAGCTCGAGGATTACTACCGAAACTTCTACGGTCCGGCGGCGGCGCCGATGAAGGCCTTCCACGAAAAGGTTGAAGAGGCCGGAAAGAGCGGAAAGTATTACGGTAGCGGAGGCAGCGAAGCAGGCGCTCTTTTCACCAAGGATATCTTGCGCGTCCTGGACGAAAATGTCTCCGAGGCAGAGCGATTGACGGCAGGCAAAGAACCCTACGAGCGTCGCATCAAAGGCATCCGGGCCGGTTTGGACTTTGCGATCCGCTATCGTGAGGTGGTCGATCTCAAGAATGCCGGTGAGGCGGTGGAAGCAAGTGAGAAACTTAAAGAACTCAAAGAGTTCTTCCTCGCCCAACCAACCGGCGAAGTGTTTGAAAATGGGCCTGCCCTCACCAAAATGCAAGGCGGCTATTACATGGTCTTCGACGACTTGGAGAAGGAGTTAAACAGAAGCGCGTCGCTCTTTAAAAGCTTCGAAGGTGCCAAACTTGTGCAGCAACATGATACTGGCTGGAGATTCAGCACAGATCCCGAGGACAAAGGCCGGAAGGAAAAGTGGTATGGCCCCTCCCACGCGGACGAGGACTGGACGAAGGTATCAGCTACGGGTTGGTGGCAGTCCCAAGGGTTTCCCGACTACCAGGGAGTTACTTGGTACCGAAAGAAATTTCAGGCACCTCTCGCGACCAACGGAAAGCGTACAGTCGCGTACTTCGGCGCGGTGGACGGTGATGCGGAGGTATGGCTCAATGGCACAAAGCTCGGTGAGCACATCTTAGGAGCCGAGGGAAAAGGGTATGACGAGCCATTCTTCTTCGATATGACCGATCATCTGGATCCCGAGAACCCAAACCTGCTCTCGATCCGGGTCAAAAAAGATTTCGCCGTAGGTGGCATCAACAAAGGCGTGAAGATCTACAGCGTTGATAAAATCCTATCCCCGGCGGAATAGTTTTTTCTAGATGGTTGAGCGTTTTAACCCGTTAACCCGCTCCTGTGGCTTAGTTCGTCAAATAGTTCCACTCGTTGTATTATGTCACTGAGTTTTAGAAAATCTTGCCTACTCGTGGCGAGTGCCCTGGCCGTCACCACCTCTCTCCGGGCCAGCGATAAAGAGGAAATCGCGATCATCGGTAAAGATGTAACTCCCCCCTCTATCGTCGTAGCCGAGCAGGCGACTCCGGCCGAGGAGTTCGCTGCTGAAGAGCTGCAGCTCTATGTGGAGAAGATCACGGGCACCAGACTCAAGGTGATCAAATCTGATGAAACTCCAAAAGAGAATGCGATCATACTCGGAAGTCATCCGGCTAATGAGTCGCTCGACTGGAAGTCCCTCGATCCCGACTCCTTCAAAATCGACGTGCAGGCTGGTCTCGTGCGCATCGCGGGCGGCAAGGTCTTTCAAGATGATGGGAAGACGCCCTTCCATGAGCGAGGGACACTGTATGGTGTTTACGAACTACTGGATAAGTGGGGAGTGCGGTGGTATCGCCCTGATGACCTGGGTGAATACGTCCCGCGTCTCGCTAAGCTCTCGCTTCCGACTGGCCTCGCGACGCATCACCCCGGCTATCTCTATCGGTACGGGCTGAAGGACTACACCAAAGCCGGTACAGCGCCCCCCGAGGAGCGTCGGACTGCTGATCTTTGGAGTGTAAGGCATCACCAGAATGTGGGGTTGAACATGTCAGAGGAGATGCATGCGAAGGTGGGCAGATCGTTTCTCATGAACTCGGGCCATGCGTATGAGTACCTCGTGTCTCACAAACAATACTTCAAAGAGCATCCAGAATACTTCGCCCTCATCGATGGGAAGCGGAGCGAGCGCGAAGACGCCCAGCTTTGCCTGAGCAATCCTGACGTACAAAGGATCGCCACCGAGGCGGTCATCGCTCAGACGAGGAACAAGCTATCGGATCCTCGCTTTCTCGTGATGTACTCCGTGGAGCCTAATGATGGATCGCTCTGGTGCGAGTGTGAAGCCTGCCAAGCGATGGATGATCCCAAACTTAAGACCCCGAGTGGGCTACCGTCCATGTCCAATCGCGTCGCGAAGTTTGGAAACCTGATCGCGGCCAAAGTACGCGAAGTGACACCGACAGCTAACGTCATGTGGCTGGCCTACAATCAGCACTCGGAAGCTCCCACACTAGTCGAGAAGTTTGAGCCGAACACCGT
>Ga0247822_10003324_pt1 | contig 10482 bp, 9 predicted proteins | sample 13C_Cellulose_Da_FD_192423 | JGI IMG/M metagenome (GOLD analysis project Ga0247822, IMG submission 192423) | Soil microbial communities from agricultural site in Penn Yan, New York, United States - 13C_Cellulose_Day30 | ecosystem: Environmental > Terrestrial > Soil > Agricultural land | place... | reverse complement strand
AATAATTTTGCTGGACTTTGTTGAATTCTTCAATAAGAACAGATTCAAATCCATCAGCCTTAATCGGTTCGATATACAGGGTGGGTTTATATTGCTGCTCCTTGCCCTGGCGAATGACCAGATTGGTCTTTGTTCCACGCATGATTGAATAATGCGTATCGCCGCCACCCTCCGGAGCCTGATAGTTCCATATAACGGACACACGCGCATGCACGTTCCTGATCTTGTAGTTGATCTCGCCGTTGGAATACACGTCAAGTATCGTATCAGATTTTACAATCGATTTTAGATAGTCGGGGAACGCGTCAAGTTTCGTGATCGCTTTGAACTGTGACAGCGTCATAGGCGTCTTCGTTCTTTTGGCCTTCAGTATTTCGATATCTTTTGTATAGTCGATTGATTGCTCGGGAAAGCATTCCCATTGCACAAGATCAACCAAATGCGTGGTGACGTCGACAATGCCTTCGCCTTCCTGTTTCACATCCATGAACCACGGTGGTCGCGTTAGAATGCTTCCCGAAACGTACTTGAAAAAGTGGTGAACGCTTTCTTTCGTGACCGATGGATTTTCCGGAGAGCCAGGCTCCAGCGTTCCGAACACTTCAGGAAGTTGTGACAGCTCTTTTTGCAGAATTGTCGTGATCTCATAACGTTCAGTCATGATATCATACAATAGAAGATTCTTCGACGCGGCCTGTGTGAATGCAGTCTTCAGCAAGTCAAATCCCTTTCCGTCGATGGCCATGGGCTTATCACCTAATACATTGAAACCGGCGTCGATCGAACGCGCTATATACTCAGTCTTCTTTTCATTGTTCCCGGCGAGCACGACAACATTGCCTCGCTTTTCCGTGAGCATCTTGTCAAAAAAATCGCTGCCCGTATAAACGACTTCGTTCCAGCTTGTTGGTTGCTCAGGCCGTTTGTTAAAGTTGTCGATTCGCGTGAGGTGCATCTCAACATCAGGGCCGGTGGGGGCATACACGTGCACCACGCTATCGACATCATCGTACATGGATTTTTGCACCAGTGCAGCATGAAAATGCCCTGGATCTACCGTAATGAGCTGAACAGGTTTGGAAGTCACAGCGTGATCTTCTGTTTTTGGTTTACATGTTGTAAAGATGAACGCAGCTGCGCCAATACACAAAGTTGTTGCTGGTCTACAGATAGACATAGGTTATGAATGCTATTTCAGGTTGATGATTGAATGTGATTTCCTTCAGGACATCACGTTTTCAACGCATATGGAGAACGTTGTGGCCGGGACAGCAGCTTGTTGGCCTCTTCGTCGTTCTTGAACTTTTCAGTCGATGGATCCCAGTATACCTTTCGATCAAGTTTCATTACAATATGATGTAACAAACAGGCGCTGCACGAACGATGGGCAACCTCGACAGGCGCAATAGTTTCTTTTCGACTCTTGATACACTCGAGCCAGTTTCCATGATGGTCGCGGCTTTCATACAGGTGTATTTCATTCGGGCCGATCACAGATTTGATAATAGCCGGGTCGCTGGCTTCGAGTGGCTTCACGCCGTCAGCATTTGGAACGGGATCACTTGCTGTTGCCTGATAATTACCCCGCGTCACAAAGATCCATCCCTTCGTTCCTTCGAATTTTATTCCATTAGGTAACTCGTTGCTCACCACCATGTGCACGCCGTTTGCATATAGCGCCTCTGTGCGGAAGATGCCGTGAACGTCCCATAATCCGGATTTCGGAAAATCAGCATGTCCCCAGATCTCAACAGGGCCAGTCAGTTCCGTACCCATTCCCCAGTGCGCGCAGTCAATATGGTGAGATCCCCACCCGGTGATCATACCGGCGCCAAATTGTTCACACCGTAACCACCCGGGCCGGTCATAGTCTTTCTGAGGATGCACGCGCTTTTCTGTGTAGTACACCTCAGGCGTCGATCCAAGCCACATGTCGTAATTGAGATTGGAAGGTATCGGCATCTCGGGTTCCTCATCACCGGAAGGGTCACCTGGCAACCCTACGTATACTGTTTTGAGGTCGCCAATGCGTCCGTTCCGAACCAATTCTGCCGCATATCTGAATTGTGGACTCGATCGTTGCTGACTTCCAATCTGGAACACCTGTTTGCTTTTACGAATCGCATCGCTCATTGCTCTTCCTTCCGAGATCGTAAGTGACGCAGGCTTCTGCATGTAAATGTCTTTCTTTGCCTTCACGGCGTCAACGGCGATGCGTGCGTGCCAATGGTCGGGCGTACTGATGATCACGGCATCGACATCTTTGTTCGCAAGCAATTGGCTGTAGTCATTGTAAACCTTCACACCGTCATATGGCTTACCATACTTTTTGGTATAAAACTCATTGATTAACACCTGCCCATCGGTCGCACGCTTTTGATCCAGGTCGCAAACAGCCATGATTTGTGCCGTGTCGAACTTCCATACGCCTGGCATGTCGTGAGATCGGGAAATTCGTCCCGCGCCGATAGCGCCTATGTTAATGCGGTTGCTGGGTGCGTGCTTACCAAGTACGCGAGCCGGAACAATTGTAGGAAAACTGGTTATAGCGGCAACGGCAGCAGCTGTCTTTGCTGACTTACTAATAAATTGCCGGCGGTTCAGACTGTTTTTTAATTCACTCATAACTCAAAGGATTGGTCGCCATCAGTTGTTTAGTTGGATTCGCTTCCTTACCCCAATGAAATAACCTGTAGTCACGGAAGCGAACCAGGTATTGAAATTAAAGTATTTATCCGACAAATAAATGGATTCTTTCACGACAGTATTGGCATATTCGCTAATATAACACGACCAATGTAAATGCAAATTATCCACCCTTCTTCAACCTCCAGTGGATGCAAGCCGCTCATATTAGTAATTTCATTGTATAACATGTGACTAAAACTTTATTGTGAATATGATTCTAATGCAACAAACAATGCGATGGTACGGGCCTCATGATGCCGTCAGTCTGAGGGACCTCAGGCAATCGGGATGTACAGGTGTCGTAACGGCGCTTCATCACATTCCCGTCGGCGAGGTGTGGTCAGTAGAGGAAATCAACAAGCGTCGGAAGCTGATCGAAGAAGCAGGGATGAACTGGACGGTAATAGAAAGTCTGCCCGTGCACGAAGACATCAAGCGACAATCGGGCAGATATCTTGAGTGGATAGAAAACTATAAGGTGAGCCTTCGCAATGTTGCGTCGTGCGGGCTAAAGGTCGTTACCTACAATTTTATGCCTATCCTCGACTGGATGAGAACGGATATTTCTTACTCAATGGAAGACGGAAGCAAGGCGCTGTACTTTGAGCGCGCAGCCTTCATTGCGTTTGATATGTTCCTTCTGAAGCGGCCGGGGGCTGAGAAGGACTATGCACCTGAAGAAATTGAGCGCGCGAGGAAGCGATTTGCTGAAATGTCGGAAGCGGAAAAAAATAAACTGTTTAAAAACTGTCTCCTTGGATTGCCGGGAAGCGATGTGCCTTTTACACCTTCCGAAATACTCTCCGCCCTTAAGTTGTATTCGGGTATAGATGCAGCGAAGCTGAAAGAACACCTGTATTATTTTTTAAGAGAAGTAGTGCCAGTGGCGGAGGCCAACGGCCTTCAGATGGCGGTTCATCCTGATGATCCACCCTATCCCATACTTGGTCTTCCCCGGATCGTGAGCACAGAGGCTGATGCGTGGGATGTTATTCGCGCCTGTCCGTCGCCAGCAAATGGCCTTTGTTTTTGTACCGGTTCTTATGGCGCGCGTGCTGACAATCTCCTCCCGGAAATGGTCGGACGCCTTGGCGACCACATTCATTTTCTGCACTTGCGAAGCACGCAACGAGATCCCGATGGAAATTTCTATGAGGCCAACCACCTGGAAGGAAATGCGGATATGCCATCAGTGGTGAGAGAAGTAGTAGCGCTCATGCAGAGGACAGGACGGTCGATTCCAATGCGTCCGGATCACGGGCACCAGATGCTTGATGACCTGGGAAAAACAACTTATCCCGGATACTCTGCGATAGGCAGACTTCGTGGTCTGGCAGAGTTGCGCGGATTGGAATTGGGAATCGCGTCTATGAAAAAATGATGTAAACAAAAGTTATAATGATATGAGGTTAATTGTTTCAATAATCGTTCTGAACCTGGTGGCAACATCGGTACTGTTAGCTCAGTCGAATACACCGGCGTTGAGAGTTATCATGATTGGCGCTCATCCGGATGATTGCGATCAGGATGGAGGAGGTACGGCCATTTTATTTGCCAAATTGGGATATGCCGTCAAGTTTGTTTCGGTCACCAACGGAGACGCGGGTCATCAATCAGAAGGAGGAGGAATTCTGGCTGCGCGTCGACTGGCCGAGGCGAAAGAAGCAGGGAAGCGTTTCGGTGTAACCTATGATGTACTGGGAAATCACGACGGCGAGCTGCTGCCTTCACTTGATGTTCGCTTGCAGGTGATTCGCAAAATAAGAGAGTGGAATGCTGACATTGTGATTGCGCCGAGGCCTAACGACTACCATCCGGATCATAGGTATACGGGTATACTTGTACAGGATGCAGCCTACATGGTAGCGGTTCCTAATGTGGCTTCGGATACGCCACCGCTTAGGAAGAATCCGGTGTTTCTCTATTTCCAGGACTTCTTTCAACGTCCGAATCCATTCCGTCCCGACGTCGCTGTCGACATATCGGATGTGTTTCCTCAGAAGATTCACGCGCTCGATGCACATGTTTCTCAGATGTATGAATGGCTTCCCTGGATTGGCGGATTTCTCTCTGAAGTACCCCAGGATGTATCGAAGCGTGAACAGTGGTTAACGGGCAATAGAACAGTGCGCATTACGCCGGAAGTGCGTTCTTCCCTCGGGAAATGGTATGGTCAGTCGTATGCAGCGAAGGTAAAACATGCTGAAGCATTTGAAATTTGTGAGTATGGAACTCAACCTTCCGAGGCGGAAATACGGCGATTGTTTCCGATGGTCGTGGCAAAATGATGACATTTCAGAGGGAGTTCAGAGGGGAACTCCCTCGTGTACATTAGGATAATTTGTTTAAGCATTCTATTTTTGGCGATCAAACTCCAGCGATACGAAGCGAATGGTTTTATCTTTGAGTACACATTCTACGAGGGAAATCATCGACGGTCGTACAAAATATCAATGGATCCACACGTGCTGTGGTAATAATCAATAAACAATTTCACTAAATCCTAAATTCAAAAAACGCTATGGCAAAGAAAGCGAAAAAGGCTGCTAAGAAAGCAGCTAAAAAACCGGCCAAGAAGGCAGCCAAGAAAGTCGTAAAGAAAGCTGCTAAGAAGGTCGCAAAGAAGAAGCCAGCACCTAAGAAGGCTGCTAAGAAAAGAAAACCTAATGCAGCGTTCATGGCAGCCCTCCAGCCCAGCGCTTTGTTGTCTGAGGTAGTAGGTAGCAAGGCATTGCCGCGCACTGAAGTCATTAAGAAGATATGGGACTATATCAAGAAGAATGGCCTTCAGGACAGCAAGAACAGACGCATGATCAACGCTGACGAAAAACTGAAGCCGATCTTCGACGGCAAGAACCAGGTGTCAATGTTTGAACTGGCCAAAGTGGTTAGCAAGCACGTAAAATAATTACTCCGGTAACTATTACTCGAGCGCAGGCCCGCAACTACGCGGTGCCTGCGCTTTTTATTTATACACTGACGGCTTTTGATCACCGCATAGTTTTGGCATCTTCCCCTCATGAAGAATCTTTACCTGCTCATTGTCAGCTCATGTTTGTCATTTTCCCTATATGGCCAGAAGCCTGATGTAGGCATTGTAATGGACTATGGCCGCGATAGCCTCCTGTATGCCTCAGGCTATCGGTACATCGTAGAAAATCTTGTGAAATATTTCTCGCCTCTTACGGTCGACGACGCCACATTCGACAAAAACCTTCAGTCGTTTTCAAGGACAAAGACAAAGATCTATGCGTTGAACATTTTTATGCCCGGCGGTATGAAACTGGTAGGTCCGGACGTAAATGAAGAAGCGATCCTGAGTTATGTAAGGGGTGTATTTGCACGTTGTAATCGCGCAGGCATCGACCTGATCATCTGGGGTAGTGGTGGAGCACGCCGCGTGCCCGATGGTTACGATGCGGGGAAGGCCCGGCAGCAATTCATTTCTATTGCACGTCAAGTATCGGAGGTTGCCAAAGAGTATCGCATCCGTCTCGCGCTTGAAAATCTTAACTCAACTGAGACAAACTTTATCAATACCGCTGCCGATGCGCTGCAGGTAGTGAAGGAGGTAAATCATCCCAACTTTCGCCTCTGCGTCGACATTTATCATATGCTGATGGAGAATGAGCCACCCGCTATAATTGAAAGCACGAAACGATACCTGATTCATTGCGATATCGCCGAACGCGAAGGTCGTGCTGCACCAGGTGTGCATGGACAGGACTTTGTTCCCTACCTGCGGGCGCTGAACAAAGTGAAGTATCGCAAACTCATCGTTATGGAATGCCGATGGACAAATCCCGAAGACGAAATCGTGAAAGGCAGAGCTGAACTGATACGGCAGATAAATATCGCCTACAGCGCCAGATAGCACACCGCACACACTTACCTGTCATCACAATGCAGTTTGTGGCGATACTGTTTAAGTACTAATATAGCGCCAAACGCAACGTAACCCCTGTCGGGCAAGATGGACAATACTATTGCACAATCCAGGTGGTATCGACTGATACCAGTAGCTTTTATTACCTACAGTCTGGCGTACTTAGATCGTGCTAATTTCGGCTTCGGTACCGCCGGTGGGATGGCCGAAGATCTGAAGATCACCCCCGAAGTTTCGTCTTTGTTAGGATCACTGTTCTTTCTGGGATACTTTTTTTTCCAGATACCGGGGGCACTGTATGCAGCTAACAAGAGTGCCAAGAGATTAATCTTCTGGTCCCTGATCCTGTGGGGTGGCCTCGCTATGGCCACTGGTATGGTGAACGATGTCAATGTTCTCATCGGGATTCGTTTTATGCTTGGCGTAGTCGAGAGCGCCGTAATGCCGGCGATGCTCATCCTGTTGAGTCGCTGGTTTACCAAGACAGAGCGCTCCAGAGCAAATACATTCCTCATCCTTGGGAATCCGGCGACGATTCTCTGGATGTCGATCCTGTCGGGCTACCTGATTAACTCAGTTGGGTGGCGCAATATGTTCATACTGGAAGGCTTGCCTGCTGTGATCTGGGCTGTATTCTGGTGGATATTGGTTAACGATAAACCAAAAGATGCAAAATGGCTTACACCAGCCGAAAAGGAAGCGCTGGCGGCTCAACTCGAACGCGAACAGCAGGGCATCAAGCCCGTACGCAATTACGGTGAGGCTTTTAAATCTCCGATTGTCATCATGCTCTGCTTTCAATATGCGTTGTGGAGCATAGGCGTGTATGGATTTGTGATGTGGCTTCCTTCGATCATTAAGGCGGCTCCAAACATGGATATCGTTACAACGGGGTGGCTGTCTTCTTTGCCGTACGTTTTTGCCATTGTCGGCATGCTCGCAGCATCGTATTACTCTGACAAGACGCTGAACCGAAAGATATTTGTATGGCCATTCCTGCTCATTGGAGCGATCGCATTTTACTGCTCATACCTGATTGGACCCGACAGCTTCTGGATGTCGTTCGTTTTACTGGTCATCGCTGGGGCAGCTATGTATGCTCCATACGGTCCGTTTTTCGCCATCATTCCGGAAGTCCTTCCTCAGAACGTTGCCGGCGGCGCAATGGCACTCATCAACAGTTTTGGCGCCCTGGGATCATTCGTAGGAGCCTACCTGGTGGGTGTTTTCAACGCGAATACTGGCGGATTCGGTTTATCGTACATTTTTATGGCCGGGTCGCTTTTGATTTCAGCCATTATTACCATGGTTGCGATTCGCCCGGCCAGACGCGTCGCCTGATGCCGTAATATCCTTTGGAATTGACTCGCGTTGAACTGGCTACCCCGTTGGTATCAGTGGTCAAACTTGTTAAATTTGCTTGTGCCCCTTCGTGGTCAATGCCAAAACCAGATGTTTGCTTCGGTTCATGATCCTGAAAGTCTGTCGCCAGCGGAGCTCGACGCGTATTTAGCGCGGGGTTGGTTTCGTATGGGACCGACTATTTTCACGACGAACTTTCTGAGTTTTAAGGAAAACCTCTATAGCGCCGTGTGGCTTCGTGTCGACCTCACCGAATTCGAAGGAGGCAGAACCCAGGCGAAGCTGTTCAAGAGCAACGGCATGTTCACAACGCGGATTCAGCGCGCAACGATCACCGACGAAAAAGAATCTCTGTTCGCCAGGTATAAAAAAAGCGTTCCTTTCGAGGCATCCGCATCTCTGAATCACCTCTTGTTCGGGAAATCAGCATCAACGGTTTACAATACGTATGAAGTTAATGTCTTTGATAAGGACCGGCTGATTGCCGTCGGTTACTTTGATCTTGGCAGGGATGCAGGCATGGGCATATCGAGCATCTACGACCCGGACTATAAGAAGTTTAGCCTGGGAAAGTATCTCATATACCTGAAAATGAATTATTGCCGGGACGCGGGGATAAGGTACTTCTATCCAGGTTATTTTGTGCCCGGCTATCCGTTTTTCGACTACAAGCTGTCCATCGGCAAGAATGCGCTTCAGTATCTTAAGTTCGAGCATGGACAATGGCTCCCGATCGCCCTGTTCCATGAAAACGCAACCCCGTTAAAGGTAATGCAGCAAAAGCTGACGAAGCTTAAAGACAGTCTCATGGCCATTGGCATTCTTGCGCGTATCACACGCTATGAATTTTTTGATGCAAATCTCATCCCCGACCTGGCCGGCGCCCAATTGTTTGACTTTCCTCTGTTCCTCGTCTATCCGGGCTCACTGCGCGAGGCTTTGGTTCAGGGTGTCATATTTGATATTTCCGATCAGCGTTATCACCTCGTGAAGTGTCGCGGCATATGGAAAACCAACTCGGCTGCAGCCTCTGATGCGATCTACTCAGCATACGTTCTGAAGCCTGAGGATACATTGTATTCTACCGATACTATGGATGACATGATACGGATGATTACAGCCGAATGCCATCAACTGCTGCCGCGCACGGGGACACGATAACGGCAAGCCTACTGGCCGGTCAATGTGCCCACTTCCGTGTTCGCGCGCTGTCGGCCGTGGGGAAGTCGGATGGTACAGGAATAGTAACCTTTCCCGTCGCTGCCCATTCGCAGGCCCTCTGGAACATCGTAATCAGTCCAACGCCCTCCCAGGAATAATCAGCATGACCCAGCGGCGTATGAAAGACACGTCCATTTCCGTACGCGACAGTCATGGCCATGGGTTCATTGCGGTCAGTTCCCGTCAGGTCTGAAAAAGGAGAATCGTTCGCGGCGACATCTGAGAAAGCCGTTGCAAGGATGTCCATATTCTGCGCCGGTCCGCGCAACCGGTCATAAAGTTCATCCTGTACGTGTAGCCATTCCGTGGGCATGCCCTTTGTAATAGGATGCGTAGTGTCACGCATCGTGATCAGGAAAGAATACTGCTTGCCGTGCGAGCCTGCTGTTCCCGCAGTCGTGTCGCGGACAAGGCTACCGGATTTGTCGAAGTAAACATAAGGACCCGTTTTCTCATCGCGATCGCCCCAGGCGCCCATGCCAATCATCTTATTAAATTGTTCCCAGTCGCCAAATGAATTGTCTGCAGCATGGGTCACAACCAACCCGCCGCCTCCGCTTACAAACATTTCAAGAGCCGTCTGTGTTTCTTTGGGCCACGGCGCTGCCTGCCATCCGAAGTTCGAAATGACCACATCATAGTTGGAAAAGACCGGGCGAAAATCCGGGTCAGGTTCAGGCTTCTCAAGAGGTGCCGCCTGAGGAAGCCCTGCGATAGGATAGGCGAGAAGCAAACCTTCGCGACGGTCCTTGCCCAGGTTGACATCGTTGTCGCTATGCGGCCCTTGCCAGATACGCGCCGTGCGGGCAACATCAACGGTAAACAGGCCAGTCTGTTCAAGATAATCCTTCATCATGGCCGTGGTCTTTGGCCATATACCGTGGTTGGATTGTCCGTCAATGATCAGCGCTTTGAGCTTTTGTTTTTCGTCGCTATTGGGTTTGCAGGAACTTAACGTCAACAAGAAAACAACCAGTGTGGCGAACGTAATCGACCACAGGATTGGACTGAACGATAATCCTGTATTTTGTACAGCATCAATAATGGCAGCTTCCTCTATACAAACGTGTCGTTTGTCTGAATCGCACGTATTTCTTTGGTTACGTTTCATGCCCTGGATCTTTACGAAGGGTTAAGATTTATTTTATTCAATCCGTGTATTTGAACGACTGCTAAGTAAAACGCATCCGTTCGCCCGAATGGGAATACCCAACGTATCAACCGGCAATACGCATCGAAAGAGGTGATCGTTCAATATCCGAATATAACCAATCTGAGGAAATCTGATTCAACAGAGGGAACCTTATCGACGTGTGGGAGGGTGC
>Ga0247822_10003323_pt1 | contig 10483 bp, 13 predicted proteins | sample 13C_Cellulose_Da_FD_192423 | JGI IMG/M metagenome (GOLD analysis project Ga0247822, IMG submission 192423) | Soil microbial communities from agricultural site in Penn Yan, New York, United States - 13C_Cellulose_Day30 | ecosystem: Environmental > Terrestrial > Soil > Agricultural land | place... | reverse complement strand
TAGTAAAGCCAGCCTGAAACGTCGCCAGTGGCGACATTAGAGCCCGTCTTGCGTCTTATGGAGTGGGCGGGGCTTTCTGTTGCAAGGAGACAGCATCACTAAGGCCGAGTTCGCTCGTTCATCTCTTTTATTCGCTCAGCCATTTCTCGCAGTCTCTCTTCCATCTTCCTAGCACGCTCCCTCATTATTGCTTCTATCAATTCATCGATAGGCATCGGGCCAATATCAGGCTTGCTCCCCCCTCCTGCAACGTTCTCGAGTTCCTGATCGGAGATCTGTTTGGCTGCATCATCGATATCGCTCGCTTTGAGCGAAAACCCTTCCGATTTGGCAAGAGCTACGACTTTTTCGCTATCTGTGGCCGCCTTGAGTTTTTCCAGGAGATCGGGGGTTTCAGAGGCCTTCTGGAAAAAGGCTTCAACTGGGGCGTCTAATTGCACGGGGTGGTCGCTCATGGGCCACACCTACTTCGCGCAGAGCATCCGGGCAATCTGCATTTTACCAGCGGCATCAGTGGCCAGGATGAGCGACAAAGGGCTATGTGAAACACACTCCCGATAGGAAAAATCGGAATTCCGCCGCTTGACGTTTTTCAACTTGTTGCGCATAGCGCGCCGCGCATGAAATTTGCTATTGCGTTCGGCCTGTGCTTATCAGCCGCCACATCACTCTTCTCTCAGACGGCAATCGACCCATTTGTTGGCCTTTACTGGGAAAATTTCGACTCGACTCCCCTCGGAGCTTCTTATGCCTATTTTCCCACCGATTCAAAAATCATGAATGGGAACGTCACCGCATCTAGTAGCTCGATGTACCTGTTTTCCGGCAAAGCGGGACGCAGGCACTTGGGCTAAATGGGAGCCAACAGACACTTGCGTTAACGTTCGACGAAAATGTGACCCGTTTTGGGGGTTACTGGGTGTAAAATGTCGATAGCCCTGATGTAGCCATCTCCTTCTATGATGCGGCGGATCAACTAATCAGCTCTACCACCTTCTATGTGGGGCCTGGAGACGGAACTCTTTTATGACGTGGTTGGGAATTTTCCACCGAGGTAAAGAGACTTACAGTCAGAGGAAACTACCTAGTCTTGGATACCGTTCAAGCATCCCCCGTTCCTGAGCCCACCACTTGGGCGCTTGCTGGATTAGGAGCCGTTGCTCTATTAATCTTCCGCCGCCGCGCCGCCTGACCTATGTTGTCAAAGGAAGTAGCTACTGCCGACAGCCTTCCATGACGTCGGAGATACCGACAACGTCACCAAAGGGTGTAACCAATCGTAAAACCCTTTGACCGTAACCAATGGTGACGGTCAAACCTGAGCTTAGGGCGTCCAATAGTACCGACTCCCTTTGACCCTCAGGATTTCTGAGGGTCATTACTGTCATTATTCGTGACAGTAATCGCTGTCACCAAGGCCCGGCATCGAATGACTATATCTAGAGGTGATAGTCATTCCGATATCGGGACTTCCTCTTGGCGCTCGCTACCGCTTGGGCTACTCCTATCGAATGAAAATCGCGGGAATGTGGGCGTCATTTATCCTTTTACAGGTTGGATGGCTGTATCTGTTCGCGACTTGCGTCAGGTTGTGGGAGCCATTGCCGGCCAAAGATGGTCCCGCAACTTTCAGCGAGACAACGTTTGCCGCAGCCATTGCCTTACCTGCTGTCATCGGTTTAGTGTGTATGACTGCGATATGGCTCATAGGGTGGAGAAGGTTCTCGAAAAAGTCTGATATGAATCAGTTTTTTAAGATTTTCCATGTCGGAAAATTTCTGCGCGCCATGATTGATCGGTTAGGACCTCAATCGTAGCTCCTCTGCAACCTAACGAATGACCGTCGCTAATTCCGACTGTCATTACCCTAGCCATATCCGAAAGTAATCTGACTTCAGGATCGATGAAGTGAGGTTTGCGGCTGTGGCGACGGGGCGTCTTACCCGGCTCTCCCTCGGATAATATCGACGATCTCCAAGTAGGCCTTACCGGGATATAATCCGAACCAGCGACTCAGTCATCTCGGCGAGCTTCTTATTTATATTCGACAGATCGTCATTGAGGGCATTGTACCTTTGCAGAGAGTCCTGCAACCTCTGATGATCCGACAAGGGGTGACTAGTTCCTCCTGCAACGTTCTCAAGCTCCTGATCGTCGGCTTCGGGCTGATTCTCGCTCATGAGTTCTGACTACAGGTCTGTCTCTTTTAGGGCAACCTGAGATTTACGAGCGGGCGGTGAAGGCGGGATAAGCGGATCGGCTAAAAAATAAAGGCAACTATCGGGCAATGGCCCACCTACTTGTTGTCCACTACCTTCTGTAAACCGTTGAAGGGTAGTGGTGGAGCCATGGGGAATCGAACCCCAGACCTCCTCAATGCCATTGAGGCGCTCTACCAACTGAGCTATGACCCCGTGAAAGGGAGGGCGAGTATTGCCTCGCGGGAGAAATAATCAAGCGCTAACACACATAAAATTTCACCCTCCCTGCTTTTTCTAACTCTCCAGCCGTTTCGTGATGCCTTCCTGGAGCGCCGTCCAGAGGGCTTGGAGAGACGCGGCCACCTTGGGCTTGATCTCGGCCAACTCGGCTTCGGTGAAGGACTTACCCTCCTCCGGCACCTGTGCGGCGAACATGTAAAACTTGATCTTCGGCTCCGTGCCGGAGGGACGCACGGCCACGCGGCGGCGATCCGCCAGCGTGATCATCAACATCGCTTCCGCGGGGATTTTATCGCCCTCGATGTCGTGAATCGTGTCCTTGGCGAAGTTCTGCACGGACAAAACCGGCGTCCCGTCGATCTCGGTCGGCGGCTGCGTGGCGAAGGACTCGACGAGCTTCGCGATCTGCTGCGCACCCGCGGCCCCCTCCATCGTGAGGGACTCGCCCCGCTCCAGATAGTAGCCGTATTCCTGGTAAATCCGGTCCAGCAGCGCCACGAGGGTCAGCCCTTGGGACTTCGCGTAGGCCGCCACTTCGGCGATGAGCACCGCCGCGCTGTTGCCGTCCTTGTCGCGCACGAAATCCGAGCCACTGTAGCCGTAGCTTTCCTCGCCGCCGAAGACGTAGAGCGAGGAGTGCTCCAGCCGCAGGGCGCGCGTCTTCTCCTCGGACAGCTCGGCGTAGTTCTGCCGCAGCTCGGCGGGGATCGCCTCCTCGTACTTGCGCAACTTTTCGCCGATATACTTGAACCCCGTCAGCGTTTCCACGCAGCGCAGGCCGAATTTCTCCGCGACCGCCTTCTGCAAATCACTCGTGACGAAGGTCTTGATGATGACGCCTCGGCCCTTGTTCTCCTCATTGAGAATGCCGAGTGCGAAGTGCTGCGAAGCGCGATACCACGCGATCAGCGAGCCGATCTGGTTGCCCGTGAGCAGCACCATCTTGCCCGAGTCGTCGCGCACGGCGATGCCCATGCGGTCATCGTCCGGGTCGGTCGCGATCACGAGATCGGAGTGCGTTTCGTCAGCCAGCTTCACCGCCATGCTGAGCGCTTCGGCGTTTTCGGGATTCGGCGACTTCACCGTGGGGAAGCGGCCGTCCGGCGTCTCCTGCTCCTGCACCGTGCGGTAGCGAAAGCCGAGTCGATCGAGCATCGGCTTGATGATCACTCCGCCCACTCCATGCAGCGGCGTATAGACGATCTTCAGCGAATTCTGCTGACGAATCAGCTCTGGATTCAGCGGCAGTGTCTGGAGGCGGGCCATGTAGGCCTCGTCGATGTCCTTACCCATCGCGATGACTTTCCCGTGCTCAGCGAGCGGCACGCCTTCGTAGCCCTCGCCCTCGACAGCATTGACCCGGTCGATGATAGCGGAGGCATGCGGTTCGACGACCTGGCTGCCGTCTTCAAAGTACACCTTGTACCCGTTGTACTGCGGCGGGTTATGGCTCGCCGTGATGTTGATGCCGGCCTGGGACTTCGTGTAGCGCACGGCGTAGGACAGCTCCGGCGTGGAGCGCGGCCCCTCGAAAAGATACGCGTCGCAGCCGTTTTCCACCATCACCTTGGCCGCGAGCTCCGCGAACTCCCGGGAGTAAAACCGCGTGTCGTGGCTGATACACAGCGATGGGCGCCCCGGACGGCCGCTCTTCGCGAAGTGCTCCTTCACATACGCCACCAGCCCCTGCGTCGCGCGGCTGATGTTGTAGTAGTTCATCGCATTCGTCCCCACGCATGGGAACTGCGGGCGACCGAGCGCCTGAGGCTCGCCCTGCTCGGTCTTGGTCACGACCGCGCCGATGGTCTTGCCGCGCAGCCCGCCCGTGCCGAAGGCCAGCGTGCGAAAAAATCGGTTGTCCAACTCCTTCCAGTCACCCGCGCGCACGAGTTCCTCGATCGAGGCTTCGTCCACGGGAGAGGAGCTTTTGGCGAGGAGCGCCAGGATGTTTTTGGCGGAAGATTCCAGGAGTTTTCCGCTGGCAGCGGCCGCTTGGATCGGGGTGGTCAGGTCGCTCATGATGATACGTCCCGATTACCACTTGGCCCGGAGCAAGTCGAGGACGCTCGCGCTATTTCACAGCGGAAATTCTCTTTCAGGGCTTTCCCTGATAGGCTGAACGACACCTGTTGTTGACAATGGCACAACGCTGTTTAGCGTTATCCCCAGAAAAATGTCCCAAGAAATCCGACCTCCAGGGAAGCGTTTCGTATCCCATGCTCCCGGTCACTGGCCTGATGCGACGCCTGAGCAGTGGAATGACTGGAAATGGCAGCTCAAAAATCGGGTCAACTCTCTCGCCCGGCTGGAGGAACTCATCCAGCTCACTCCCGAGGAACGCGCCGGCGTCCTCCTGGCGGGGAACAAGCTCTCGATGTCGATCACGCCGCATTTCTTCAATCTCATCGAGCCCGATAATCCCGACTGCCCCATCCGCCGCCAGATCATTCCGCGCATGGAGGAGGGATATACCGCCCCTTGGGAAATGGCCGACCCCTGTGGCGAGGACAGCCACATGCCCGTCCCCGGGCTCGTCCACCGCTATCCCGACCGCGTCCTTTTCCTCGTCACCGACCGTTGCGCCTCTTACTGCCGCTACTGCACCCGCAGCCGCGTCGTCAGCGGGGCCGGCGAGCAGGAGTTGCACACCGACTTCGAGGAGGCTTTCAAGTACCTCGAGAAACACACCGAGGTCCGCGACGTCCTTTTCTCCGGCGGCGACGCCCTGCTCTTCACGGATTCGAAGCTCGAGTACTTCCTCAGCCGCGTCCGCGCCATCGAGCACATCGAGTTCGTCCGCATCGGCTCCCGCGTCCCCATCTTCCTGCCCCAGCGCATCACGGATTCGCTCTGCAAGATGCTGCAAAAATACCACCCGCTCTGGATGAGCGTACACGTGAATCACCCGCGCGAGCTCACCTCCGAGGTCCGCGACGCCCTCGGCCGCCTCGCCGACCACGGCATCCCACTGGGCAACCAAAGCGTCTTCCTCGCCGGGGTGAATGACAATGTCGAGACGATGAAGGAGCTCGTGCAAAAGCTCCTCATGTGCCGCGTGCGTCCGTATTACCTCTACCAGTGCGATCTCATCACCGGCTCCTCCCACCTGCGCTCCAGCGTGGCTAAGGGCATCGAGGTCATCGAGGGCCTGCGCGGCCACACCTCCGGCTACGCCATCCCGCAGTTCGTCATCGACGCCCCCGGCGGCGGCGGCAAGGTCCCGGTAAATCCCGCCTACGTCCTCTACCACGACCAGGAAAAAGTCGTCATCCGCAACTACGAGGGCAAGGTCTTTGAATACCCCGAGCCCCCCGCCATCGCGCAGAACGTGGTGACGAACCACCACGCCGCCGAGCTCTGCCCCGACGGCTGCGAGTCGAAAGACGGCACACCCTAAAGGCTCTGCCGTCCACCGCACAAGAATATCCCCACCGCCTTTAATGCGATTAGTCCGGCTATTTAGAAAAGCCTAGCCAGTATCGGCATCGAGCAAGCTTTCAGCTCGGACTAGCAAATGCAGCATCGCTTCCGCTCCGTCCAGTTCGGCGCGCGCGACTTCATTAGCCACATGATCACCAGCGGCCTCGAGTTTCGCGGGTCAGACGCCGGATATGGAATACACCATTATATGGCCACCTAAGTTCGAAGATATCGCCTGGCTAATAGAGTCGAAAGGGTGGATGGACGGGGTGGAGATCATAGTGGACGGAAAGTCTATACACCCAGTCTTCTATGATCCGACGCGGCCTGCTCAGGATATCGAGATGGAAATGGCCAACAACGGCTTTTTTGTTGAGAAAAATTTAATCATCCTCCCCCGCGTGACCCAGGAAGCCATTGAAAAATTTGTCGCCCTTCTCGCAGGGTCCGGCAAGCTAGAGTGCTTGCTCTAGCGCTTCCTGAGGAACTCGCACTGAACCACGTTAGGCAAAGAAAGATCTCGCACACGTTCGATCCGCCTCGCAGGCACGACCAATGTCTCTACCGAGCCCTACGCCCACCGAGTCGGCAACGCGCGCTCTCCCTGCACCTGCTTCTCTAATGCGGGTCGCGCCCCCTGCTTGCGCCCGCTACCGCAACGCCGCGATCTCCGCCGCCACATCAGCGGCTTTGAAAACCGACGTCCCCGCCACCATGACATTCGCCCCGGCCTCCTGCGAGAGCTTGGCCGTCTGCACGTTGATGCCACCGTCCACCTCGATGTGGAAATCCAGCCCCCGCTCACGGCGCCAGTTCGAAGCCTCGCGCACCTTGTCCATCATCGCGGGCATGAAGGGCTGCCCGCCGAAGCCGGGGTTCACCGTCATCACGAGCAGGATGTCAAATTGACCCAGAAACGGTTCCACCTGCGCCAGATCCGTCGGCGGGCTGATCGCCAGCCCGGCCAGCAACCCCGCACCCCGGATGCGCCCCAGCGTCTCCGTCACATCATGCTGCGCCTCCACATGCACCGAGATCGACTGCGCCAGCGGCAGATACCGGTCCAAATACACATCCGGCCGCTCGATCATCAGATGCACGTCGATATGCGCCTTCGTGTGTCGCACGGCTGCTTCGACGAAGGCCGAGCCGAAGGAAATGTTGTTCACGAAATGCCCATCCATCACATCACAATGGATCCAGTCCGCCCCCGCCTTCGTCACCCGCTCCACTTCCTCGCCCAATCGGGCAAAATCCGAGGCCAGGATGGAAGGGGCAATGATCGTAGTGCGCGCGGTCATATCTCTGTGATACTGTGCCCGGATGGATTTCGCCAGCGATGAGTTTTATATGGGGGAGGCCCTGCGCCTCGCACGACGCGCCTACGCCGCCGAGGAGGTGCCCATCGGCGCCGTCATCGTCCGCCAGGGCGAGATCATCGCCCGCTCGTGGAACCAGGTCGAAGTCCTCAAAGACGCCACCGCCCACGCGGAAATGCTCGCCATCACCCAGGCGGAGAACGCCCTCGACGACTGGCGCCTCAACGAATGCGACCTCTACGTCACCAAGGAACCCTGCCCCATGTGCGCGGGAGCCATCGTCCACGCCCGCCTGCGTCGCGTCGTCTTCGGCTGTCCCGATCACAAAGGCGGCGGCGCCGGAGGCCTTTTTAATATCCTCCAGGCCCCCCAGCTCAACCACCAGTGCGAAATCCTCGCCGGCGTCCGCGGCGACGAATGCGCCGGCATTCTCAAGGACTTCTTCCGCGCCCGCCGCGCCGAAAATGACGCCGCGAAAATCGAGCCGCCATTGGAGATTTGACCGAGGCTTCGGAAAAAGATCGGCCAGCGCGTCAATATCCAGATTGCGAGGCCTGCCTTCACCCTAAATAGCAGATCTAAGACTACCCCTAGTTTTAAATCAGGTTGCGGGGGCTATTGGGGGTGTGGTACCCCAACGCCCGCATGTCACGAGTATCTCTGTTTTGCCTGACCCTTTTGGCCTCCACCGTCGTTTCCTTTTCCTCAGCGAACGCGGTGCAATTCAGCGGCGTAGTTGCCTTCGGCGACAGTCTTAGTGATCTGGGGAATACTTATAATACGCTCGGCAGCGATGGCTCGTACGAACTCGCGGGCTACAACTCCGCCTACTATGATGTCGGGCGCTGGTCGAACGGGCCGGTGTGGGTGGAGCATCTGAACAACAGCCTCGGCCTGTCTCCTCTGCAACTGAACGACGGCACCAGCCTCTTCGGCACAGACTTTGCCTATGGCGGCTCGACGAGCGGGACTGGTTATGAATACGAGTTCCTGACGAATCTCCAAACGCAGGTGTCAAATTACCGGTCCCTCCTCACTGCACCGGTGACCGGGATGCCCGATGTCTCCACCACTCTGTTCACCGTGTGGAGTGGGGGCAATGACATCATCTACCTCGTCAGTGATGGCACAACCATCACGCCTACACAGGTGGCCAACAATATCTCCAGCGCGATCACCTCGCTCTACGATGCAGGAGGACGGCACTTCCTCGTCCCCAACATCCCGCCGCTCGGAGACAAGCCGAGCTATGTCAACAACCCGTCGGAACGCGCTCAGGCCAATGAATTCGTAAATGCGTACAATCCGATCTTGGAGCAGACGCTGGCTTCGCTGCGCGGGAGCCTCTCCGACATCACCATCATCTCCTTCGATGTGTACTCGCTCTTCACCGATGTATTGGCCAATCCGGGCGACTATGGATTCACCAACGTCTCAGACTCTGCCTACGTCGGCGATACGAATGCCCCGAATGATGGCTATGTGGTGCCAAATCCCGACCAATATCTCTTCTGGGACGGCACCCACCCGACCCGCGTCGGCCACCAGCTCATCGGCGACCACGCCTTCGCAGCCGTCGCCACGCTGGCCATCCCGGAGCCAACCACTTGGGCCCTCCTCGGCGCGGGTCTGGTCGCCGTGATCTTCCTGCGCCGTCGGCGGTTCGGAGCCTGAATCGGCGTTTTAAGGCTGGGAAAAAGTCGTAATTCACCCCATCGCTTCCACCCTATCGCAAAGATTTTTCAAAAATCCAACCCGCCTACCGACCTCGATAATCACAGCCTCCACGGCTCATCACCCCACTCCGTGACAACTTCGTCACAAAGTTTTCCGTTGCTTATCCAGGGAGCTGTAGCATCATGAACTCGTTCTGGGGGGAACAGCAGGCCACCGCGAAATGTCGCGGTGGCCTGCAACTTTTTTAGGCCCGAACGATTTCTGTTTTACTCGGGAGCCTGATACTCCGGGTGCCGTTTGAGGATCGCCCCCACGTAGCTACAGATCGGCACGATCTGGAGTCCCTTCTCCCGCGCGTGTTGGAAACCAACGAGCACCAGCTTCTCCGCGATCCCGCGCCCGCGATTCTCCACCGGCACCTCCGTGTGGGTGAAGAGCATCCGCCCTCCCTCGATGCGATACTCAGCCACCGCCAACTTTCCGTCCAGCGCGACTTCAAAGCGTTGACGGCCCTCGTTCCATACCGGCGTGATGTTCTCAGACATGATGCTGCAAATTTAATCCCATCACCCGCCCTTGTCATCTCACCCTTCCGGGGAACCCGAGCGCTTTAAAGCGAGATGTAGCTGGCCCCGTCCGGCGATCCTCCGTAAACTCTGCGGCCATGCTTCAGCAGTTCCTCACCGCCGTCGGAATTTCCGTCGTGGCGATGTTCCCCATCATCAACCCCATCGGCCACGCCCCGATGTTCTACATGATGACGGAAAACGACGAGACCCGCTTCCGCCATCAGCAGGCTCTGAAGACCTCGATCTACACCTTCCTCATCCTCCTCATCTCCCTGGTGCTCGGTGAGTACATCCTCTGGTTCTTCGACATCTCGCTCGACGACCTGCGTATCGCCGGCGGACTCCTCGTCGCCCGTACGGCCTGGAACATGCTCAGCAACACCCCGAAAGTCACCGCCTCCGAGCAGGACGCCGCCGATGTGAAGCAGGACATCTCCCTCACCCCCATGGCCACCCCCATCCTCAGCGGTCCCGGAGCCATGAGCCTCGCCATGGGCATGATCTCCTACGGCCGCGCCCCCGCTCAGTACGGCGGCTACATCTTCGGCTTCGCCCTGATCGGCCTCATGACCTGGATCTGCCTGCGCTATTCCGACATCCTCGTCCGCATCATCAGCGTCAACGCCCTCGGCGCGATGAACCGCATCCTCGGCTTCTTCATCCTCGCCATCGGGATCAATCTCATCGTCGATGGCGTGAAGCACCTCTTCTTCCCCCACTCCTAAATACCATTCCGACTTTCATCGCGGATTTTCCTAGTTAAGTAGATTCAAGTCTCAACATTCGTAAAGAGGAGGGGGTTACTCCCGAGCCCCGTATTTCTTGAGGAGTTCAACCACTCGCTCACATTCCGCTTCGTTGCGCCTAGCTTGGATGGCATAGCCCAATGGAGTGACGCCGCGGAGCACTTTATCACCCCAGACTCGCACCGACGCCCTGACCGATAGATCCGCACCTTCGGCCAACAACCACTCTAACATGGGATAGCCCCACAGTTTGATCGAGTTGACCGTATGAAAAATAGGAGTGTAGCCACCAAACCCTTCAGAATCGATCG
>Ga0247822_10003321_pt1 | contig 10483 bp, 11 predicted proteins | sample 13C_Cellulose_Da_FD_192423 | JGI IMG/M metagenome (GOLD analysis project Ga0247822, IMG submission 192423) | Soil microbial communities from agricultural site in Penn Yan, New York, United States - 13C_Cellulose_Day30 | ecosystem: Environmental > Terrestrial > Soil > Agricultural land | place... | reverse complement strand
TCGTTGGTTCCCGCCGCGGCGTGCGTCGGGTAAGGGCAGTATACGCGACGCGACGCAGGTTGCAACGCAAATCGGGACAAAATTGATCGCGGCCCGATCGCGGCGACATTCTAGTAACCGTCAGAACGTCACGACCCGCGACGGGGGTAGTCCTTCACCGGCTTCGCGGGCGGGATGTAGACGCCGCCGGTCGCCGCGTCGACCTTCTCGGCCGACTTGACCGCGTCCTTGAAGCTGACCGCGTCGAGCCACTCCTCGACCTTCTTCCCGACCTTCGCGCCGCCGGCCGCGTCTTCGGCGCCCTGCCAGATCCACGTCAGCAGTTGCAGCATCGCCCGGCCGCGGGCGCTCAGCACGTCGCGGGGCACCACCGACAGCGGCTCGCTGCGGGCGATCGACCGCGCCAGCGAAAGAATCTCCTGCTCGACCGCGGCCGCCGGGATCGCGGCGGGCCACTTGCCGCGCTGCGCCGCGGCCGCGACCGCGCGCTCGCGCAGCTCCGGCATCTTCTCCTCGAGCAGCTCGCGGATCAGCGCCGCGCCCGTCGAGTCGAGCGTCGCGGCGATCGCGTCGAATTCCGCCTTCACCGCCGGGTCGACTCTCACGTTGATCTGGTCGATTACCGCCATCGGGCACCGTGGGTTAAGGGTTCCGCTGGTCAACTTCTGTGCAGGGTAACACGCGACGCGACGCCTTTTCAACTTTGCGTCGCAACGCTCATCGCATGTAACGTATGGGCGTCGGAAATCCGGACAAGGATTTTTCCGCCCCGCAGATTCTGGCCTTCGCGAGTAAATCGGACCGACTTGACCTCAATACGATCGTGTCGCACGCTCCCACCAGACTTGACAGTGAATGCCTCTCCGCGTACTGTCAGGATGTACACCACGCCACAAGCTGCAGGTCACGCCATGCACATTCGCACCGAAGGCCACGATTACGACGTCGAACTCTCCGAAGGCGGCCTCGTCCTCCGCGTCGACCGCTCCCCGCCCCGCGTGCTGCCGTGGTCGGCCGTCGCCGCGACGCCCGCGGCCTGGGCCGTCGTCGCGTCCGGCTTCCTGCAGTCGCGGCACGCGACGCCGGAAGCCGCGCACGACAAGGCGGCCGACCTCGCGGCCGTCGGGCTGAGCGCGGCGGTCATCGCGATCCCGCACGGCCTCGACAACTGACCGACCGGCGGCACGGATGCCGCGCCTCTTTTGCGACGCATTCAGCGTCGCGTCGCGTATAATGAAACAGTAGCCCCGCACACCCGCACCGGAGATCCTGATGCCCCGCGACCGCACCGGCCAGAAGTCCGTCCAGATCTTCCGCTTCGCCGCGAAGCTCAACCGCCAGTTCGCGCACCGCGTCACCGAGAACCCGAAGGTCACGCTCAGCGCGGCCGTCGTCGCGTTCTCGCGGCTCGACCCGCAGGTGCAACTCGAGCTGATCGGCCGCGCCCGCGAGATGCACCTGCAGGACACCGCGCCGGCCGAATGACTCGAAACCCCTCAACCTTCACACGAGTGTCCCGATGAGCTACCAGAACGAACCGCAGATGAACGACGACGAACTCGTCGACGACGCCGAGCTGCCGGGCGGCGACTTCGATTACGGCGCGGGCGACTTCGACCGCTTCGACCACGCGTACGGCCGCGGGTACGTCGACGGCCTGCGCGACAGCGCGCCGCCCGACTCCCCCGGCCTGCGCGACAGCGCGCCGCCCGACTCCCCCGGCCTGCTCGGGTGGCTGGCGGCCGTGCTCGTCGTGGCCGGCTTCGGCGCCGCGGCGACCTGCGCGTTCGGCCTGATGTTCCGCCTGTTCCGCTACTGCGCCGGCTTCTGAAGTTCCCCGCGGCGGCCGCGATCCGGCCGCCGCTTCGCGTTCACACTTGGAGCGCCGACGTGAAGAACCTGACGCTGACCTGCGAACTGCGCGACTACCAGCAGGCGTTCATGGCCGACGCGATGCGGGCGATCGACGACGACGGGCCGGGCCGCTACCTGTACGCGTCGCCGACAGGGTCGGGCAAGAGTCTAATGATATTGCAACTGTTGAGCTATTGTCCTGAGGGCATCGCAGTAACCCCGCGGCTCGAGATCGTCGCCGGGATGCTCGAGAAGGGCGGCGTGACGGGCGTCGCGTCGTGGTCGGCCGAGAAGCTCGCCGCGGAAGCCCTGCAGTATCGCATCACGACGCCGGTGCGGTTTCGCAACATGCTGGCGCGCGGCGACTTCCCGTTCCGGCCGAACGTCGTCATTCACGACGAAGCGCATCACTCCCCCGCGGACACGTACCAGGACATCAAGGCGTATCTCGGCGGCGGCGTCGTCGAGATCGGCCTGACCGCGTCGCCGTTCCGTGGGACGCCGAAGGGTACTGAGGATTTCTTAGCGTCGTGGGACCGCCTGACGTGGGTGCTCGACTACCCGACCGCGGCCGCGAAGGGCGTCATCGCGGTGCCGAACTGCCGGGTCTGGCCGCTGGTCGACGACGACGAGATCGAGGTCGTCGGCGGCGAGTTCGTGATCCGCGAGGCCGCCGACGCGACGCGGTCGCGGTTCGCGGAAGTGGCGGCGCGGTGCATCAGCCAGTTCGCGGTCGAGCGGGGGCTACCGAACGAACGCGGCGAATACGTGGTCGCGGTCACGTGGGACCGCGCGACGATCTTCAGCGTGTCGACAACCGACCAGTGTCGCGAGCTGGTCGAGCACCTGCGCGGCGCCGGGATGCCGGCCGAGGCCGTCACGCAGGACACGCCGCGGGCCGACCGCGCCCGCATCTTCGCCGCGTGCGAGGCCGCGGAGATGGCGATCGTGCAGATCGACGTCGTCAGCGAGGGCGTCGACCTGAAGCTGCGGCGGCTGATCGACCTGCGGCCGACGCTATCGCCGGTCAAGTGGCTGCAGCAGGTCGGCCGCGTCACCCGGCCGCCGAAGCCGGGCGAGCCGTCGCCGGAATACATCTGCTGCAACCGCAACCTCGAGCGGCACGGCTACCTGTACGACGGCCTTCTGCCGCCCGCGGCGATCGCGGCCGCTCAGCAGGCGTTCCCGAACCCGTCGCGGCGGGCCGGCGCGCGGGCGGTCGGCGTCGAGAATCTCGGCCGGTTCACGGCGGCCGAGCTGCCGCTCGCGGACGGCACGACGGGACTCATGTACCAGCTTACGAGTGTTGAGGGGATGATGAAAAAGGAGTACGCCGTGCTCCTGCACCCGGCGCACTCGCGGCCGATCTACGCGACGCGGGAGAACGACCGCAGCGAGGCCGGGAACACGAAGTACGGCAAGTGGCGCGCGGTCGACAAGCTGCCGGACATGCGCGGCTTCTCGTCGGCCCCGGCGAAGACGCTGAGCGAGAAACAGGCCGCGTGGTGGGCGCGGTCCGCGGCGACCCGCGGCCTCGACCCGAACGCGGCCGTCAACCGGCGCAACTTCGCGGCGCTGCCGATCCTGCTCGACCTGGGCGTGCGGCTCGGCTGATTTGCGACGCGTTCTACTTCGCGTTGCGTAAGATACCGGAAAGGGAGGCGCGGGATGTTTGTGATCAACATCGGTAGGAACCGCGGGTTCACGTGGGAGCGATGCCCGCATCGGCCCGACGTCGAGAACGAAACGGCTCAGATCGTTGCCGGAGTGGATCGGTCCGCAGTGAACGCGGGGCGTGTGGTGGTGCACAACGCGCAATACGTCACGGATCTGATCCGCGCCGATGACGCCAGTGACGGCGCGCTCTGTGAGGCACTTTGGGGTCGTCCGCTCCCCCGTCGACTGCCGCACCCGCATATGTGGGTGGAGACGTCGCCGGGAGTCGCGGTGTCGGTGCGTGAAGTGGATACGCCCGGCCAAGACACGGCGTGGATGTGCGCGATGTACCTCGCCAACTGGCAGGGGGGAAAGCTAGACACGGCGTCCCCCGCGGACTTGGCGACGGTCACAACGATCGACTTCACGGGCGGCGTCGCAGGCGAAGGAAGTTGGAAGTCGCTGGTGACCGCGCCCCGTCGATGGGGGCGCGCGTACGACCCCGAACAGCATGAATCGCACGACGTGTTGGCGATGCTCGTCGCCCTGCTCCACTGCAAGAACGTCGTCACCGACACCTGGCACCCCGACGACAAGACGATCCGCCGGCACCGCAAGGCCGGCAACCTGCCGCCGGTCAGTTACAAGACGCTGAAGCTGACGCTGCCCGCGACCGTGCGGCCGAAGGGTGAAAGCGGCGAGCCGAACCCCGACGACAAGAAGCGCTTCCACCTGTGCCGCGGTCACTTCAAGAACCTGACGCACCCGCGGTTCAAGAACCCCGGCCTGCACTGGTGGCCGTCGCACTGGCGGGGCGACCCTCAGCTCGGCGTCGTCCACAAGGACTACCAGATCCAGCCGGCCGAGTGACGCGACGCAACACGGAACGCAACGCGAGGTGCTGCGATGAGTGACGACGAGAAGAAGCTGCTCGACCGGATCCTCGACCGCACGACACGGAACCCGGTAACGGGTTGTTGGGAGTGCTCGTATTCAGCGCGAAACGTGAAGGGATACCGTTGCTTATCGGTGCGTGACAGGACGGAGTACGTGCATCGCGCAGTCTACACACTCCTCTGCGGCGACCCCGGCGACCTGCAGGTACTTCACGAGTGCGACAATCCGCGGTGCGTCCACCCGGCGCACCTGTCGCTCGGGACGAACGACGAGAACCAGCGGCAGAAGAAGGAACGCGGGCGCGCCAACAACCGACGCTGGGCGACGCACGTCCGCGAGCAGGTCGCCGCGATGCTCGCCGCGGGCGTGCCGAAAACCGCGATTGCGCGGCAGCTCCGTGTCACACGGGAAGGTGTTACCAGGTTCGCCCGCCGCCGCAAGCTCGCCGCGGCCGCGACCTGAATCGCTCGATCAACACTTGAATATCAGACCTCTCAACCGGGACAATACCACATGAAGCTCTGCGAATTCGGCACCGAAGCGTGTCCTCTGAGGCCTTCGGCGCTCGCCTGGCTGATACAGTGCCCGGTCAAGGTGATGCTCGACTTCGACACGGAAGACAACGGCGGCCCGGCGGCGCAGACCGGGTCGATGGTGCACGCCGGGATCGAGGCGTTCCACATCGAGAAGGACGACGCGAAACGAGTCGCCGCGGCGCTTGCAGCGATGCAAGCTGCCGCGGCCGAGTTTCCCCTCGCGGACCCGAACGAAGCGAAGCTCTACATCACCCCGTACATGCTCGATCCGCGTAACGCGGCGGCCGAGGTCGTAGCCATCGAGATGAAGGTGAAGCTGATCCTGCAGCCGCACGCGAAGGATCCGACCGGCCAGCCGATCGTGATCAACGGCAAGCTCGACCAGATCCGCCGCGAGAACGGCACGCTGAGCGTCTGGGACTACAAGACGGGCGACAAGCTGACCGGCTGGCAAATGCTCCACTCGTACAGCTACCAACAGGCCGCGTACACGCTGGCGGCGCGGGCGAGCGGCTTCCCCGACTGTCAGCCGGGCGGCCTGATCCGCGGGTACGGCTACCGGCATCGCGGGGCGAAGCTGCCGGCGGCTGATGGTGTCTTTTGGCACAACCCGTTCGACCTGCGCGGCGCCGAGCTGCTCCTCGACCGGGTGCGGCTGCAGGTCGCGCTCATCCGCTCCGGCGAGATCGACTTCGGCGCCGGGACGCACTGCAGCTACTGCCCGCAGAAGGGACTCGACCAGTGCGTGCCGGCCGCCGACCGGAAGTTGTTCTCGCTGCCCGTTGTCTGAATTCGCGACACGCGATCTGCGTCGCAACGCAAATCGCGTCGCGAATCGGTTGCACCTCCCGGGACCGCGGCGTACTATTCCGGTGTCGCGACGCAAAACGCGTCGCACATCACCCGGAGCATCCGCGCATGACTGCCACCATCGAAGCCGCCCCCGCCCCCCGTTCCGCCGCGTCCACGCCCCTCACTCCCGAGCAGCAGCGGCTCGTCACCGACGGCGAGCCGCGTTCCGCCGCGTTCGGCCCGACGTCCGCGTGGGTCGGCCGCACCGTCGCGATGCACTCCGGCCGCGCCCTGCGGGACTACTACGGCGAGGACGCGCTGCAACAGGAGATGTGGCTCGCGCTCATCAACGCGGCCCGCAAGTGGAACCCCGACGGCCCGACCAGCCTGCACACGTACTTCCTCACCTTCGCGAAGAACCACTTGAAGGGCTTGTACCGCATGATGCGCGGCAAGGGCGTCGGGTTCACGCCGCTGCCCGACTCGCTCGAGGCGGGCGCCGACGCGGGCGCGGCCGCCGACGTCGCCCCGGCGCTCGCGGCGTGGTGCGAGACGCGGCCGCAGCGCGACGGGTGGACGTGGCGGCAGCGGCTCGTCGTCGCGCTGCGGTGCGTCGAGGGGATGACGCCGCGGCAGATCGCCGAGCTGTTCGGCGTCCGGCGGCAGATCATCAACCGCGTCGTGTCGGCCGCCCGCCTCGCGGCCGCCTGAAAAAATCTCCCGCGACGCGACGCGTTCTGTGTCGCGTCGCATATAATGCCTGCGTCGCACCCCCGTTACCCGATTCCCTGCTACCGAGGAAACCCGATGCCCCCAGTGAAGACACTCGTGAAGAAGGACGACGCCCCGGCCGGCGAAGCGGCGCCCGGAACCGCGGTCAGCACGCTGCCCGAGTGGGCGCGTTCGACCGCCCCGGCGATCCCCGACCAGCCGCTCGGCGGCCCGTCGAGCAACTTCGTCGGCCAGTTGCAGGAGAACACCGGCAAGAAGGCCGCCTTGCAAGCCGCGGGCGTGCAGGTCGGCGAGTTCTACCTGTCGGCCGACAGCGCCTACTTTCCGCTGCGGCCGCTCCGGTTCATGCTGCTCGAGGCGACCGCGTACCGCACCGCGATGGACGCGGCCGGCACCGTCACGAAGGCGAGCCGCGACTTCTCCGACAAGTCGAGCGGCGACGAGCACATCGAGGCGCTCGTGATCGTCGACGCGGGCGACCGGCTGATTCCCGCGAAGGCCAGCTTCCGCAAGGCGCAGTGGCTCGTCGGCAAGGCCGCGATCGACGGCCTGCAGATGGCGATGGATCCGGCCTTCCCGTCGAAGGGCGACGCGTACAAAGTCGCCGCGCAGTTCCCGGCGCCGTTCGGCCGCGTGGTCGTCACCGCGAGCGTGCAACGCCGCGTGTCGAAGACGAGCGGCAAGCCGTACTTCGCCTGCGACGGCACCGTCACCCCGTCGAGCGTCACCGACCTGCAGAAGCTCGTGTCGTCGATGAAGGACGACGCGTTCATCGCGGCCGGCGACGCGGCGAAGAAGGCGTACGTCGCCCGGTGCGAGCAGCTCGACAAGCTGTGCAAGTGACGGCTGTCGCGACTCACTCAACCCGGCGGAACTTCCGCCGGGTTTCTTCGTCTCAGGGCACCTCATGCCAACTCTCACCATCTCCCGCGTATCCGCGTCGAAACAGCGGGTCGTCGTCACCGCGGACAGCGGCGACCTGATCGAGTGCTACGAAGCCAACCTGCTATCCGCCCGCGCGCAGAAGCGGCTCGTCGAGGCGACCGGCATCCCCGCACACCAGATCGCCGGCGCGACGCTGCAGGTCATCCCGAAGCAGGCCGACCCGGTCGAGATCGTCTTCGCCACGCCGGGCGGCGTCGAGGCCGGGCCGTTCGCGGTCGTCGTCCGCGGCATCGAGCAACCCCTCGACGCCGGTACGAGTATTGAGGCGTCGACGCCGGCCGCGGCGGTGCTGCGGGCGTTGGAACTGGGCGACTGCCCGCACCCCGACCCCGTGGTTCAGTGGGACGGCACCGACCGCGTCTGCTGCCTCGACGTCGATTATCACCTGCTGCCGTTCGACCAGCGGCCGCCGGCTGCGTGGCTCGAGTCGAAGGCCGCCGGCCTGCAGCCGCGGGCGTTCGCGTTCCACGCGTCGCACGGCCGCGGCGTCAAGTTCTACTTCGTCGAGCAGCCCGGCTTCACCGCGCGGGAGCTGGCGGCCGTCGCCGCGGTCGGGTGGCTGTCGGCCGACGTCCGGGCGACCGCGGACCTCGTGCGGATCTCGCGGCTGCCGCGGTTCCCGTCGTCGAAGCACGGCGGCGCGACCGGCGGGCCGGTGTACACGCAGACGCCGGGCACCGACCTGGCGCCGATGGGCCGGTGGCTGCAGCGGACGGTCGACCCGTTCGCGGTCGACGACTGGCTCGCGGCCCGCGGGTGGGACCGCGGGAAGAAGTACGAACACGCCGACTGCCTGATCGACCCGTCCCCGTCGCACGGTGAACCTGTCTACGTCGGCGACGACGGCGTCTTCTGTCACAAGTGTGCCGCCGCGGGGCGTTCACTGGGCCGCACCCCCGGCTTCACGCCGTTCGTGTCGCTCGTCGGCGGGTTCCCGCCGCGGGCGGCGACCATGCTGAAGAACGCGACGCACTGGGCGCACGCGCGGCTGATCCTGAAGGCCGAGACGCGGATGCCCGACGGCCTGCTGCGCGAGGCGTATTCGGCCGCGCTCAAGATGACGCACGGCGGCGACAGCCCGGCCGCGGCCGCGGCGATGATCGCGGGGGAGGAAATCATCCGGATGCCCGGCCGCTGGTACAGCGCGGACGGTACGACCAGTTACGACAACAAGATCACGGGCATGATCGGCGCGCTGCCCGCGACCTGGGTGCCGGGCACGCGCGAGATATCGCCGGAGCGCAGGGATCTGTTTTTACAAGGCGGCGACCTGTCGAAGTACGGCTACCCGGCCGTCACGCCGGTCCACGGCTGCCCGGTGTACGGCCACTTCCTGAGCTACGCGGACGGTCGCGTCACGCTCCCGCTGCCCGCGTCCTACTGCCGCGACCCGAAGCTCGCGCCGAAGTACGTGCCGCCGAAGGACCGGGTGAAACTGTCGGACGCTCGTGCGGAGATTGAGGCGATGTTTCCCGGCGTGAACTGGCGGTACGTCGAGCTGCTCATCGCGCTCAAAGGACTCGCCGAAGGGCAAGCGGCACAAGCGCCGTTCGCGATCGTGACCGGGCCGTCGAGTAGCGCGAAAAGCTCGACCGCCATGCTCGCCGCGTCGATCTGCGGCGACTGGTGTTCCGACGCCAAGTTCGTGTCGGACGGCGTGCGGCTCTTGCAGACAATCGCCGAAGGCGTGGACAAGGGTTCCTTCGTCGTGCTGAACGAAGTGTTCAAGGAAGCGCAGCGGGCGAAGCTGACGCCGCGGGCCGCGGTCGACCCGATCCTGACGATGACGCCGTCGGTGTTGGCGCACCGCATGTACATCGGGCCGCGGCCGTTGGGCAAGTTGCCCGCGTTGGTACTGACCGACATCAACATCCCGCCGGCCGTGCTGACGGACGTGCAGCTCGCGCGGCGGCTCGTGTGGGTGCGGCAGACGTCGCGGGTCGATTGGGAAACCGCGCAGAAGCACGGCCTCACGAACATCAACCACTACCGCGCCCACAGCCCGGAAGCCGCGGCCGCGTGCAACGCCGTTCTCAGCGACGTGATCGACCGCTACTTCCGGCACCCGGTGACGGTCAAGGAAGTCGCGGCCGACCTGGGCTTGGGCACGCTCGAGGAAGCGGGCGGCGTGGCCGACGTCCGCGACTCGCTGCGGGAGCTGTTTCACCGCGTGCTCGCGGCGCCGGACCTGGTCGGCACCGAGAAGCAGCGATTCCCCGGCGGCGGGTGGAAGGCGATCGGCCGCGGCGACACGTCGCGGCTGCGCGACCTGTGGGACGAGATCGCGGACGGGCTGCAGGGCGAGGAGTGGCACGAGTCGCGGATCGCGGAAGCGGAAGACTGGCGGCTGATTCTCGGGTCGAAGGACGCCGTGCGATTCGAGCGCGGTCACTACCGCGGAAAGACTTACGTTCGCTTCTACGTTGAGGGAATGGACCGGCGGAAACCCGCGTGGACGTCGGCGGCCGGTTCGCCGCTGCTCGAAGGCGTCGCGCCGCTTTTGTGACGCGTTCTGCGTCGCGTCGCGTATGATGAGGTGTCGCAACTCACGGAGAAGCCGATGACCACGACCGAGACGCAAAGTGAAATCTGGTGCGGCGACTGCCGCGAGGTGATGGCCGCGATGCCCGCCGACTCGTTCGACGCGGTCGTCACCGACCCGCCGTACGAACTGGGCTTCATGGGTAAGGCGTGGGACAGATCCGGCGTCGCGTTCGACCCGGCAACCTGGGCGGCAGTGCTGCGGGTGCTGCGACCCGGCGGGTACATGCTGGCGATGGGCGGCACGCGGGCCTATCACCGGCTCGCGGTCGCGGTCGAGGATGCGGGTTTCGAGCTGCGCGATTGCCTGATGTGGGTCTACGGGACCGGGTTTCCGAAGGGCGCGGGCTGCCTGAAACCGGCGTGGGAACCGATCCTACTCGCGCGGAAGCCCGGCCCGCGGGTGCTGCCGCTCGGGGTCGACGAGTGCCGAGTGGGGACCGAGATCGTCCGAACCACAGGCATCCGCCGCGGCACCGGCAACAGCTACCAGCTTGCAAGCTACACGTCACCGGACGGGTGGGAGGGCG
>Ga0247822_10003320_pt1 | contig 10483 bp, 11 predicted proteins | sample 13C_Cellulose_Da_FD_192423 | JGI IMG/M metagenome (GOLD analysis project Ga0247822, IMG submission 192423) | Soil microbial communities from agricultural site in Penn Yan, New York, United States - 13C_Cellulose_Day30 | ecosystem: Environmental > Terrestrial > Soil > Agricultural land | place... | reverse complement strand
GATCACGCGTGCGCTCGAGGCGACGAGCGGGCACCGCGCCAAGGCGGCTGAGTTGCTGGGCATGAGCGTTCGGACATTGCGGAACAAGCTCAACAGCGCCGACGAACTCGAGCAGGAGCAGGATCTCCCGGGGTGAACCCAGAGAAGATATGAATGGCGCACGCCCCCGAGCGGCACTTTCGGCGGTCGATGTCGGCAACTCTTGCCGTCATCGACCTTTTCTTCTCCCCCGCCGCGCCGCGATGTCGCGTCGCCGCCGGCGATGCAGGAGGACGCAACTCGCATCCCCGTAACGCGATAGCCCCTGCCCGAACGCTCGATTCCCGGTGTGGCACCGCCGTTGCCTTAGAGGAGTGTGGAAGGTTCCCCACATCCTCGAGAGCACACCGACCATGCCGGAAGTCACCCCCTGGGCCCGTGCCGGCCGCGGCGACGAGAGCGCCCGCCAGGAACTGCTGCATGAACATCTCGGGCTCGTGCATCACTTGGCCCGCCAGATCTCGCGCGGGCACCTCGACGACATCGAGCTCGACGAGCTGCTCAGCGCCGGGGCCCTCGGCCTGACCAGCGCCGTCGACACCTTCGATGCGGCGCGCGGGCACGCATTCAGCACGTTCGCGACGCCGCGCATCCGCGGCGCGATCCTCGACGAGCTGCGCCGGCAGGACCACGTGCCGCGATCAGTGCGGCGCAAGCGGCGCACGCTGCGCGCAGCCACGGACGAGCTGTGCCGTGGCGGGGAGCGACTCAAGACGCCGGAGCTCGCCGCGCGGGTCGGCGTCGACGTGGAGACGCTCTGGCGCTGGCAGACGGATATCGAGGCCACGGTGCGAGTCTCGTTCGACGACGCGCCGGGCAGTGACGAAGGCGAGCCCACGCACGCGGAGATGTTCGGCGGCGCCACCGAGGGCGGCATCGAGGACGAGATCACGCATGCGCAGGAGGTGCTGGTGCTGCGCGAGGCCGTGGAGGGACTGAAGGAGCAGGAACGCCTCGTGCTCGCGCTCTACTACTACGAGGACCTCAAGCTGCACGAGATCGCGATGGCGATGGGCGTCACCGAATCGCGCGTCTCGCAGATCAGGACCAAGGCGCTGTCCGCGCTGCGCAAGCAGATGGCGCCGATTCGCGCGGAGGCGTGACCCATGAGCCCGCATGATGATGGCCCCCTCGTCGCCGCCCTCACCCAGGCGCTCGTCGAGGAGGAGCGCATTCTCACCGATGTCATCGGCGTGCTGCTGCGGCAGCGCGAAGCCATCGTCTGCGACGATCTCGCCGCGCTGGACGACAGCGTCTTCGCGACACACCGGATCCTCCTGACCCTCAGCGAGGCCCACCGACGGCGGAACGCGCTCAACAACCTGCTGGGCGAAGCCGACGACCTGAGCATGGGTGCGCTCGACGACACGTTCGGCGGCGCGCCACCACCGGCCGTGCAGTCCGCGATGGAGGCGCTCGGGTCGACCGGCGAGGCGCTGCGCCGGGAGCTCGACCTCAACCAGCGGGTCCTGCGCGTCGCGGCCGACCGATCCGCGCAGCTCAGGTCGAGGACGACTCCGCACGGCGGGACGAGTCCAGTGACGGCAGGCTGATCGTCACGGCGGTCCACTCGGACGTGCTGCGCCGAGAGATCGTCGGCGCGGGTCTGGTGTCGCGCAGCAGCCAGGCGGCGGCGTCCATGGCGAGCGCCACGTCGCCGTCGGGCACGCCGCCGGCGGCGCACATCCGCACGGTGCACGAATCCGCGGTGCCCTCTATGTCCACCATCGGCACCTCATCCGCGCGCGCGGCCTCGTGGCAGGTCAGCGCCACCATCACGAGCAGCAGGGCCTGCGTGAGCGCCGTCGGCGCGACCAGCACGGCCGGCGAATGGCCGTTGACGTTCACTGCGACGTCGCGGCTGCGAGAGTCCGCGTGAAGGGCGCGCAGGACCAGCGCCTCGGTCAGCGAGTCGAGCATCAGGGCGGGCACCGGCGTCTCGTGCCCGCAGAGCACGAGCTGCCGGTAACGCATGGTGAGCCCGTCGCAGACATCGATCTCGCGCTCGACCTGCTTGCTGGACTCCTCGTCGAGCGCCTCCCCGGGGGCGGGGACGCTGCGCAGGAACCCGAGCGAGTGGAGCCGGTTGCCCAGGACGTGCGTGACGCCAAGTAGCACGCCAGCCGACAGCCGGGTCCAGGCGTAGCTCGCGGCAAGGGCGCCGGGATCGGCGGTCCACTTTTCGCCCGACGTATCGGCACTGGAGGCCGAGGCGGTCCTTGGGACTCCGTTCACCCGGGTATCGACTGAAGCGTGCTTCGCATTATCGGATTGGTGGTCGTGATCGGCACATCAGCGCGGCCGACGCCATTCACTATCTCGAGCCGAAAATTACGCGAGCCTGCGAAGAGCTGCTGCCCCGTCCGCCAAGGGTGATGCGCTGGCGTACGTATAGACCGCGGTCCCGCAGTCGGCGCGCCGCTGCAGCGCGTCGGTGACGCCCAGCGTGTTCTCGGTGCCGCCCAGCACCAGCGCACCGCCGGGCACCAGTTGGCGCGCAATGCGCTCGAGGACGGCCTTCTTCGTCGCCACGTCGAAGTAGATCAGGACGTTGCGGAGGAAGATCACGTCGAACTGGCCGAGGTGCGCGCAGGGCGCGAGCAGGTTGTGCTCGATGAAGCGCATGCCGCGGCGCAGCTCGGCGCGCACGGCGAATCCATCGCCCTCGGGCGTGAAGTACTTGAGCAGCAGCTGGATCGGCAAGCCGCGCTGCGCCTCGAACTTGCTGTAGAGTCCCCGGGCCGCACGCGCCAATGTCGTCGTCGAGTAGTCCGTCGCGAGGAACTCGACGGCGGTACCCGCGAGCTTCCGCCGTTCTTCGTCGGTGATGATGGCGAGCGAGTAGACCTCCTGTCCCGTCGAGCAGGCGGCGCTCCAGACCCGCAGCGCCCGCCTTGCCTCGCGCGAGCGTGCGACCGCCTCCGGCAGCAGCGTCTCGCGGAAGACCGTGAATGGCGTCTCGTCGCGAAAGAAGAGAGTCTCCCCGGTCGTCATCGCGTCGCACACGGCCTTCGCCAACGTCGCGTTGCCCGCGCGCAGTTCCCGTACGAGCGCCGGCAGGTCGGCGAGGCCGTGCGCCTCGACTACCGGCGGCAGGCGGCTGTCCACCAGGTACTCCTTGCCCGCCCCGAGCGACAAGCCGCTCTGCGCGCGCAGCAATTCCTGCAGGAACCGATAGTCGTCGGGCCCGATCACCGCAGCACCGCGCCGAGCTGCGCGAGGCGCGGTGCGATCTCGTGGAGCGGCACCACCCAGTCGGCGAGGCCTGCCCGCGCCACCGCTCCCGGCATCCCCCATACCACCGAGGTGGCCTCGTCCTGCGCCATCACGCGGCCGCCGGCTCGGCGGATGGACTCGCAGCCGCGCCGGCCATCGTCTCCCATGCCCGTGAGCACCACGGCCAGTGCGCGCGTGCCGAAGTGCGCGCTCACCGCGCGGAACATCGGGTCGGCCGACGGGCGGCAGTGGTTCTCCGGCGCCGCCTGGGAGAGTCGGAGGCAAGGCGCGCCATCGCGCGTGTCCACCAGCAGGTGGTAGTCGCCCGGCGCGATGTACACATGGTCCTGGAGGAGCGGCGAACCATCGAGCGCCTCCACGCAGCGCCGCCCCGACTCGCGCTGCAGCCGCTCGGCCAGCATCATCGTGAACACCGGCGGCATGTGCTGCGTCACGAGGATCGGCGCGCGCACGGAGGTGGCGAGCCCGCGCAGCACCGAGACCAGCGCGTTGGGGCCGCCGGTGCTCGCCGCGATGGCGATGACGTCGGGCGCGCCGGCCGGCGGGGTGAACCGCGTCGCGCGCGGCGCCCACGCCACCGGGGCGTTCGAGATCGGCGCCTCCGGAGGTTCGCCGCCACGCGCCCTCGCTGGCGCGAGGGCGCGGATCTTCGCCACGATCTGCGCGGCCATCGGCGCCAGTGACTCGGGGCCGGCTCGCGCGGTCGGCTTGGTCACATAGTCCGCGGCTCCGATCGCCAGTGCCTCGATCGTCACCTGGGCGCCGCGCCGCGTCAGGCTGCTGGCCATGATCACGCGCACGGAGGGATGCGCCGCCAACAGCAGCGGCAGGGTCGCGAGGCCGTCGAGCTCGGGCATCTCGATGTCCAGCAGCACCACGTCCGGCCGCGCCTGCCCGATCGCTTCCAACCCGAGCCGCCCGTTCGACGCGCCGCCGACCACGCGGATGTCTTCCGTGGCGTCGAGGACGCGGCGCAGCGCCCCCCGGACGGCGGTGCTGTCGTCCACCAGGAAGACGCGGATCGGCGGCGGCACTACTTCACCCCGCAGGCGGCGAGCTTCTCCGTCATGATCGCGCGGTCGAACGGCTTCATGATGTACTCGTTCGCGCCTCGCGAGAGCGCGTCCGAGATGCGCTCGAAGCTGCTGTGCGTGGTGCACATGATCACCGGCGGCTGCGCGAGCGTCCGATCCTTCCGGAGCGTGGAGAGGAACGTCAGCCCGTCCATCACCGGCATGTCGATGTCGCAGATGATCGCACTGAAGCCGGCGTCGACGCGCACGGCGGCCAGCGCGACCGACCCGTCCTGCGCCTCGCTGGCATCGAAGCCGAGGGACGCGAGGATCGTCCGGATCGCCTTGCGTATGGCGAGGGAGTCGTCGACCACGAGGATCCGCCGTGCCTGCACCGGCACCTGCGCCTTCGACTGGTCCATCCGAGTGGGGAGCGTCATCGGATCAGGCGACCCGGCGCAGGGCGAGTCGCGCGGCGCCGTCGTCGGCGCCGTCACGGACGGCCGTCGCCTCCGTTCCGCCCGACGACCCGATCGTGAAGCGCGCCACGAGGTTCGTGAGCGTCGCGGCCATCATCGCCAGCTCATGCGCGGCCTGCTGGGCGTTCTGCACGCCCTGGCTCGTGCTCTGCGCCGCCGTTGCCACGCCGGCGATGTTCCCCGCGATCTCCCGCGAGCCGTGCGCGGCCTGCTCCACGTTCCGCCCGATCTCGCCGGTGGTGACGGCCTGCTCCTCCACCGCAGACGCGATCGTGCCGGAGATGTCGTTGAGCTGACGGATGACGCCGGCGATCTCGCCGATGGCCGTCACGGCGCCCTTCGCATCGCCCTGGATCGCCTCGACCTTGCGGGCGATGTCCTCCGTCGCGCGTGCCGTCTCCTTGGCCAGTTCCTTCACCTCGCTGGCGACGACGGCGAAACCCTTGCCCGCCTCGCCGGCCCGCGCGGCCTCGATCGTCGCGTTCAGCGCCAGCAGGTTGGTCTGCTCCGCGATCGACGTGATCACCTTGATGACGGCGCCGATCTCCGCCGACGACACACCGAGCTGGCTCACCGTGCGGTTGGCCGCGTCGGCCGCGCCGACGGCGCCGAGCGCGACCTGTGCCGCCTGCGACGCGTTCTGCGCGATCTCCTTGATCGACGCGCTGATCTCCTCGCCGGCCGCCGCCACGGTCTGCACGCTCTTCGACACCTGCTCGGCCGCGGCGGAGACCATGCCCGCCTGCGCCGATGTCTCCTCGGCGTTCGACCCCATCTGCGTGGACACCGCCGAGAGCTCCTGGGACGCGACGGCGAGCGCCTGGGCGTTGGCCGAGATCGCCACGACGCTCTCATGCATCGCGTCCGCCGCCTGGTTGAGCGCCGCTCCCAGCCGTCCGAGTTCGTCCTTCGTCTGCACGTCGGCCCGCACGGTCAGGTTGCCGGCGGCGACCTGTTCGAGCGCGTCGGCCACCGCGGCGAGCGGCCGCCCGATCTGGCGCGCCACGAAGAAGCCGAGCCCGATCGCCAGCACCACGGCGAGCCCCATCACGATCATCAGGATCAGCGACGACCGGCGGGCGAGCGCGCCGTTCTTCCGCGCGATCTCGTCGGCGCTCGCCCCCAGCCCGCGCGCCAGCTCGTCGATGGCGGACTCGAACACCTTCACGGCGGCGGTGCCCTCGGTGGCCATGAGCCGCCGTGCCTGCGCGCCCCGCCCCGTCGTCGCCATGCTCACGACGCTGTCGCGCACCGGCAGCCAGCCGTCGCGCGCGGCAGAGGCCTGCGCGAGCAGTTCGGCCATCTTGGGGTCGAACTCGTACTTCGCGAGCACCCCCATCGACAGCGAGATGCTCTCGCTCGCTTCCGACAGCCGCTCCGTCGCCTCCTCGAGCTCCGCCGAGCCGCGCGCGCCGAGCAGCTCGAGCATGCTCGTGTGCGTGCGCTGCAGGTACTTGGTGAGGTCGACGATGTCCACGTACGGCGTGACCACCATCTGGTACATGTGCGTGTCGGCCTTGTCGATCGCTTTCAGGTTCCTGATCCCGACGACGCCGACGACGAGCGCGACCGAGGCGACGAGGAAGAAGGAGAGCATGAGCTTCGACTGGATCCGAAGGTTCGCGAACCACCGCATGAAAGTGCTCCGAGGAGTGTGTGGGAAGCGTGCGAGTTCAGGCAGCCGGCGCGACGCAGGCATCGAGCACCCGGTCGACGTCGAGCTGGAGCAGCAGGCGGCCGTCGAGCTTGTAGGCGCCGGGAATCAGGTCGCGCACGGCGGGCGCGAGCGTGCTTGGCGCCGGCTCCCAGGCGTCGGGATCCGCCATCACCACGTCGCCGATCTCGTCGACCAGCAGCGCGACCACGTCGTCGTCCGCGCGCACGATGACGTTCATCGGCGCCGCCTCCGGGCCATGCGCGCCGAGCCCGAGCCGCACTCGCAGGTCGAGCGCCGTGACGATCTGGCCGCGCAGGTTGATCAGCCCGCGCACGACTGCCGGCGCGAGCGGCACGCGCGTCATCGGCATCGGGCGGATGACCTCCTGCACGCACGTGACATCCAGCCCGAAGAGGTGCCCGCCGACGAGGAACGTCGAGTATTGGTGGCTCATGCCGCGGCCTCCGTCTCGGCGTCGTCGCCGGCGAGGTGCCCCGCGACGATGCCGTCGAGATCGAGCAGGTCGGTGACGCGCCCCTGGATCACGGTCGTGCCAAGGATGCCGGGGCGCGGCCGCGTCTGGTGGACGACGATCTCCTGGTCGACGATGTCGATGATGCGGTCCACGAGCACCCCGACGGTCCGCCCCGATCTCGTGTGCACCACCACGGGCAGGCGCTCGCGATCCGGCAGGGCCGACGCGTGGCCGAGATGGACCGAGAGCGCCACGAGCGGGATCACGTCGCCGCGATATTGCGCCACCATCCGTTCGCCCGCGTACTCCACCGCGTCGCGGCGGAACTCCTCCAGTCGGTTGACGCTGGCCAGCTCGACGGCGAGGCGCCCACGGGCGCCGCACTGCACGACGAGCAGGCTGCGCACGTCGCCGGCATCTCCGGCTCCCCGCGCCTCGCGCTGCACCGTCTCGCGGGCGTGCCCGTCGTCCGCAACGCGCGACTTCCGGGCCAGCCCGGGCACGTCGAGGATCAGCGCCACGCTGCCGTCGCCCATGATGGTCGCGCCGGAGAATGCGTCGAGCCCCTGCAGGTGGCGCCCCAGCGGCTTCACGACGATCTCCTCCGTGTCGCTGAGGCCATCGACGACGAGCCCGAACGTGCGCCCGTCGGCCTGGAGCACCACGATGTTGAACTGCGCGCGCGACTCATCCGCCGTCTCGCCGAGTTGTTCGCCGAGGAATACGAGTGGCAGCAGGCTCCCGCGGAGGCGGTACACCGGCGCGCCGTGCAGCAACTCGACGCCCTGCGACCCCGGCGCGTCGGAGAGTCGCACGAGCTCAAGCAGGTTCACCTGCGGGATCGCGTAGCGCTGCCGGCCCGAGGTCACGACGAGCGCGGGGATGATCGCCAGCGTGAGCGGGATCTTCACGCGCACGACCGTCCCCTGCCCCTCGGTGCTCTGTAGCTCGACCTGCCCGCCGATGCGCTCGATGTTCGTGCGGACGACATCCATGCCGACACCGCGGCCACTCACGTTGGTGACCCGTTCGGCCGTGGAGAACCCCGGTTCGAAGATGAACCGGAGAACCTGCGCGTCGCTCATCGCGTCCGCCGCCTCGCGCGTGACGAGCCCGCGGTCGATCGCCTTGTTGCGCACGCGCGCGGCCGAGATCCCGGCGCCATCGTCCCTGACCTCGATGATGACGTGGCCACCCTCGTGGTAGGCGTTGAGGCGGATCGTGCCGGCATCGGCCTTGCCGGCCCGGCGCCGCACGTCGCCGGACTCGATGCCGTGGTCGCCCGAGTTGCGCACCATGTGCGTGAGCGGATCGGTGATCGCCTGGAGGATCTGCCGGTCCAGCTCCGTCTCGGCCCCGTGCATCTCGAGCTGGATCTGCTTGCCGCTCGACGCGCCGAGGTCGCGCACGAGACGGGGCAGCTTGGTCCAAGCCCCGCCGATCGGTTGCATGCGCGTGCGCATCACCGCCTCCTGGAGGTCGGAGCTGACGCGATTCAGGTGCTGCACCGTCGAAGTCAAAGCCGGGTCGTCGCGCCCGCCGGTGATCTGCACCAGGCGGTTGCGGTCGAGCACGAGCTCGCCCACGAGCGTCATCAACTTGTCGAGCAGTCCGACGTGGACGCGAAGCGTGCTGTCGCCGACCGCCGAGCGATGCTCCAGGTGGACGTCCGGTGCCGTGTCGGGCACCATCACGTCCGGCGCGCCGCCGCCAAGCCAAGTCTCGAGACGCGCCACCAGCGCAGTGTCGTCGCCGGCGGGCTCGCGTTGCGTGCGTTCGAGCACGTCGAGGATGTGCTTGATGACGTCCACGGCCGCGAGCACGTCCGAGACCAGCGCGCGATCAACCCGCAGTTCGCCTTCGCGCACAGCGTTGAGCACGCTCTCGGCCGCGTGCGCCACGGCCTCGAGCCGGTCGAGGCCGATGAAGCCGCAGGTGCCCTTGATCGTGTGGATGGTGCGGAAGATCCGGTTCACCAGCTCACTGTCGTCCGGATGCTGCTCGAGCGCGACGATGTCCCGGTCCAGCTGCTGCAGGTTCTCGTTGCTCTCGGTCAGGAAATCGTGGAGCAGCTCTTCCATGGCGATGGGCGGTCCGCGAGGGGGTGACTGGCGCGTCGCGCGAGGGCGTGCGCCGGCTTGGACTCTCCCCCCTCATCGTCGGGCCCGGCCCGCGAAACTTGAGTTAGCCGCCTGCGAGCACGGTGCCGGCCGCCGACATGGCGGCGTCCGGCACCGCGCTGGCCCTACCGGATCACTTGTAGACGATCGGCAGCGAGACGATCGAGCGCACCGCTTTCCCCTGCTTCTCGCCCGGCTTGAATTTGATTTCCGGCACCACCGCTCTCGCCGCCTCGGTGAGTTCGGCGGAGGTGGAGTCCAGGATCTTGACGCTCGACGGCTCGACCTTGCCGGTGGCGTCGACCACGAACTCGACGTTCACGGTGCCCGTGACGCCCGCTCGCTTGAGCGCTGCCGGATACGAGCGGGCGAGGAGCCGGGATGTCATCTCGGCGGATGCGAGCTTCGTCGGCACGTCGAGCTGCGGCTGATTGAACGCCGCGCCCTGCGCCTTGGCTGCCAGAGGCAGCGACAGCACAGCCAAGGCGAACGTCGCGACGCGCGCTAGATGGGCTGTAAGGAACGACATGAAGGACTCCGGGTGTCTTTGTGGTGTGATGCCTGACAACCGTGAGTGTCGTCCCCACTGCCCGGTACTTGAGTGGCTGGGCCGGCCCGTGCCGTTTTCCTTGGCGACGGGCTACCTCGTGCCCTTCCGCGCCCGCATCAGCGCCCGGTCAAGCGCATTGGCGAATGCCTGCTTTTCCTTGGCCCCGTACGCCGCGTGCCCGCCCGTCTGCACGCCGGTGCTGCGCAGCGAGTCCATGAAGTTCCGCACCGAGAGCCGCTCGCCGATGCTCTCGCTCGTGTACTCCTCGCCGCGCGGGTCGATCACCACCACGCCCTTGGGCACCAGCAAGGCTGCCAGCGGGATGTCGGCGGTCACCGCGACATCGCCCTTCACCGCGTGCTCGGCGATGTAGAGGTCGGCGACGTCGGGGCCGCCTTCGACGCGCACGGCTGAGAGGAACGGGTAGCCCACCGGGAGTTGCAGGCGCTGATTCGCCACCAGCACCGTCTCGAGCTTGAGTCGTTCGGAGACGCGGTAGCAGACCTCCTTGACGTCGCGCGGGGCGGCGTCGGCATCGAGCCAGAGCTTCACTTGGGAAGCCGCTTCTTGGCCGCCGTGCTTGACAGCTCCCGGATCACGGTCTTCCCCGTGGCGCGCGCCGTCGCGTCGTCCGATGCGGCGAGTTCCTGCGCGAGCGACTTGACGAAGGGCGCGTCCGGAGCGGCCTTGTCGTGCAGCGCCACGCAGGCGAGCAGGGCGAACGACGCGCGCTTCTGGAACTCGCCGCGCCGGGTGCTCCACTGCTCGATCTTCTTCCACGCGTGCGGCGTCCGGTCCCAGAGCTTGAAGCAGAGCGTATCGACGATCGCCCAGTCGTCGAAGTCCCTCGCCCACGCGTCCATCTGTGCGGCGGTCACGCGGTCCGCCTCGTCGACGAACGCCGTCAACAGCC
>Ga0247822_10003319_pt1 | contig 10484 bp, 14 predicted proteins | sample 13C_Cellulose_Da_FD_192423 | JGI IMG/M metagenome (GOLD analysis project Ga0247822, IMG submission 192423) | Soil microbial communities from agricultural site in Penn Yan, New York, United States - 13C_Cellulose_Day30 | ecosystem: Environmental > Terrestrial > Soil > Agricultural land | place... | reverse complement strand
TCGTGCCTGACACCCTGCGAAGTGTGGCCAGAGCTCTGAGCGGGCCGATACTGGGCACGGGAATCTGCATCGTCCGGCGCGGTTGGTATTGGTGCCAAGTCCGCGCAAGATCCTCGAAGGCGAGGGCCTCGGGGCCGGTCAGCGTCAGCGGCTGTTCCCTCGCCTCAACGGCGGCTTCTGCCCGCCACGCTGATGAAGGTGATGTGGAGCGACCCGCTGCGCGCCATTTAGATGAGGCGATGAGGCGCGACCAGATCCTGCCCGGGAGCAGCTTGGCTGGTCGCGCAGTGAATGATGCCGGTGCGGCCAGCGACAGCCTCGGCGAGACCATCGCCTCGTCAGGAGACTGGTGACATGCCATTCATGACGATAACCGACAGGAACCGGGCGCGTGCTTGACGAGACGGCAATGGCAAGTGTGACATTGCCTAAAAGTATTTTCTCGATCACATGCCTTCCGACACGTCCCACAGCCGCGTAGCCAGTTTTGGATCGATGGCGAAGGTAGCCACCCCTTTTCGTCCGACGTCGCCGGAATTTACGGGCGCGATATTGCAGTCTTCGAGATAAAGTCCGCCAAGTCCTTCGAGCAGCGGGCTGGTCGCGGCCCAGGCGCTCGTTGCTGCGCCCTGTTGCGGGGTCTTCATGCCCTTGTCCGGGTCTATGATGGGCTGGCCGCTGTCGTCCAGCGCGTCGAAGCCTGCAATCTCCTCGTCGGAAAGGTGCCGCGCAAGATTGGTCAGCACCTGCCCGGGATGGAGGGAAAAGGCGCGGATGCCTTCTTCTTTTCCTCGTTTGTCGAGTTCGACGGCGAACAGCACATTTGCCGTCTTGGATTGCCCATAGGCCGTCCAGCGTTCGTATGGGCGGTTACGGAAATCGAAGTCGTCAAAATCAATGCCGGCAATCTGGTGGCCGCGCGAGGAGACGCTGATCACGCGCGCGTCCCTGGCTTTTACCAGCGCCGGCCAGAGCGCCTTTACCAACCGAAAGTGACCGAGGTGGTTGGTGGCGAATTGTCCTTCGTGTCCATCGGCGTCGCGGAATAGGGGCGTCGCCATGACGCCGGCGCTGTTGACCAGGATCGGCAAGGCAATGTCGCGCTCGAGGAAGCGGTCGGCGAAGTTCTGGATGGACGTCTTGTTCAAAAGGTCCATCGGCAGGATCTCGACGCCCTCGATCTGTCCCACGGCTTGGGACGCCTTGTCCGGATCGCGAGCCGGGACGATGACCGAAGCACCAGCGCCCACAAGCGCCAGCGTCGTCTCAAGGCCCAATCCGGAATATCCGCCAGTCACGATTGCTGTCGTGCCGCTCAGGTTCCGGCCCTTGAGGACATCGGCTGCGGTGCTGAAAGCGTTGAACGGGGAGGTGATAGGGTGTTGCTGATTATGCATGGTTCAAAATCCGGTCTCTTTCGTTCCACCGAAATAGGCACTACATTTGGGACGAACCAGCTTCAGGAGTCCGAGTTTCCGTCGTGATCGTCCAAACCCCGACAGAAGACGTCTTGTCCCAGATCCTTTCGACCGTGCGTGCCGATGCCCGCTGTTCCATCCGGCTTGTCGCCGGTGGCACATGGGGCGTCGGCTTTCCCATGCCCTCCCACATCAAGATCAACGCGGTGCGCAAGGGGCAGTGCTGGTTGAGGCTCGCAGGGCACGAGCCGGTCAGACTCGTCGCAGGGGACTGCGTGGTGGTAGCGGGCGCGCCGTTCATCCTGTCCAGCGAACCGGATGGTGTTACCGTCTCGGCGCGCGATGTTTTCGGATTCGACCCGCTGGCTGCAGCAATCGGGGAAGGCGAAGATTTCGCCATCGTGGGCGGCAGCGTCGAGGTGGACGGCGCGGATGGTGCTTTGCTCACTGGAGCGCTGCCACCAGTCGTGACCATTCAGGGCGACAGAGCGAGGTCGATCGCCTGGTTGCTGTCGGAACTCGACCGCGAGTGGAACAGCACGGCGCCTGGTGCCCGCGCGATGAGCAATGACCTGCTCCGCATAATCTTCATCCAGGTGCTCCGCATCTATATGTCGGACACGGAAGCGCCGACGCAAAGCTGGCTGTCGGGCCTTGGCGATGTCCATATTGCAAGGGCGCTGGAGGCGATCCATCGCGACCCGGCCAACGACTGGACCGTTGATGCTCTGGCGCGGGAGGCGGGACAATCGCGCTCCGCCTTTGCCGCCCGTTTCAAGGCGTTGCTCGGGGAAGCTCCCATGTCGTACCTGACGCAGTGGCGGATGCGGCTTGCCGCAACCCGGCTGCGCTCGTCGCGGGCGTCGATATCAGAAATTGCCGCCGCGGTTGGCTACAGGACCGACAGCGCCATGAGCGCAAGCTTCCGGCGCGTTCATCAGATGTCGCCGGCGACATATCGCAGGCACCACCAAAGCTTCCGATAGGGAGGAACCGTTCCCTGTTATGTCTGGCTGGGGAAGATGTGCTCGATCCGGGTGCGGTCGGCCATCATGGTCCAGTAGAGGGCTGCCAGATCATCAGGGCTGACGGTCGAAATCTGCGTTCCTTCCGGCATGGTGACCCCCAGGTCACCGGACAGCAATTGCCCTCTGGCCAGCGCTGCCTTCGATCATGGCGGCGACAGCGATGGTCCCCACATAGATGCCTTCATCCTTGACCTCTCCATGAAGCGAATAGAGATAGTTTCGTGCCGCAGCCATGGCCGCGCCAACACCGCTCATGAACGGCGCCCCGAAAGCAAAGGCCTTGGTGGGCCGCTCGACGAGATCGTCAAGCGGGCCCGCGTCAGCCCGGGCACGCTCTATAATCGCTTCGCGAACCGGGAGGCGATTATCGACGCGGTGCTGCCGGAACTCGCCAAACGGCGGTTCGAGGCGCTGGTCGAGATGTCCGAGCGACAGTCAAGCTCCTGGAGCAGGCTCGCCACCTATGTGGAGCAAACCTGCCTGCAGCAGGAGCAGGACCCCTTGCTCAACGATGTGGTGTCGAGACGGCACCCGGAATCGAGGGAATTGCGGGCGGTCTGCGACAGAGCCCTTTCCTACGGTGAAAGCCTGTTACGAGAGGCGCAGAAGGAGGGTCAATCAATCGTCGAATTTGGCCGTGAAGATCTGTTCTTTCTCTTCTGGTCGCATGGGCTCTCGGTGCGCAACGAAGAGGGCAATGCGGCGACGAGGCGTCGATTCTTCAGCCGCGCGCTCTCGACACTGCGCAGGACCGATGAGGGTGGTTGAATTGGAGGATCGTGCTCCAAAGCTCGTTTCCCATGAGCTTCGCTTGATGGCCGAAGCCGGCAGGCATACACGCGCTGGCTAAACTATCGATGCTGTCGACCGTTCGGCCAATGCAATTAGCTGAACCATTGCGTCGCAGGCTGGTCGCAGATTGTCCTCGCGAATATTCGTGGCGCTCAGCAGCAGGCCAGATCTCGGGTCATCCGCATACCAGGACGACAATGCCGTCGGCGCCAGGCCCTCAAGACGAGCATGGCGAACCAGCGCAATGTCATCGACGTCTTTTGCCAGATGAACGATCAAGTTCAGGCCGGCCGGCTCGACATGCGGCCAGGCCTGGCTGAGGTACTGCAACGCTCTATTCCGCCGCTCAGCGTAGAGGCTCTTCATCTGGCGCAGATGACGCAGAAAATGCCCATTTGCCAAAAAATCTGCCAAGGCAAGTTGAGTGGCTCGGTTCGGGGCCGGGGAGAGCATGGCCGCGACCTCGACGATGCGCTCGGTCAAGGCTTTTGGAGCCACGACATATCCCAACCCCAGGGTTGGGCTTATCGTCTTGCTGAGGGCACCGATGTATATGACGCGCTCGGCTCCAGCATCCGCTGCCAAAGCCGGCGCTGCGCGACCATCAAGCTGCAACTCGCCCAGGTAATCGTCCTCGATGATCCACGCCTCGCTTGTATCGGCCCAGGACAGCAGTGCCTTCCGTCGCGTCGGCGACATCGTCATGCCCAATGGTGCTTGCTGGCCCGGAGAAACCAGGGCGACGATGGCGTCTGGAGCAAGCCTCATGCCCTCAGAAACGGAAAGGCCTTCGTCGTCTACGAGGACCGGTTGGCCCACTATCCCCAGGAGCTCCAGCGCCTTGCGGCCGATTGGGTAGCCCGGATCCTCATACCAGGCCTTTCTGCCCGCTGCCTTTATCGCCGTCAGCGCAAGCATCATGCCTTGCCGATAGCCACTGGTAACGAGGATCTGGTTGGGATGACATTGCACCTGCCGACTGACCGCGAGATGTCGAGCGATCTGATTGCGCAACTCGGGTTCACCCCGGGGGTCGGCATAGGTCGTGAAGCCCAGTCCTTCGGTTCGAACGGCCCGCGAGCGTAAGCGCGACCAGGTTTTCGCCGGAAACGCATCATTGGCAGGAACACCGACCTGAAAAGGTAGCGGTCGGCTGGAATAGGGGCGTGTGAAGACCGAAAGCGGGGCGTCCAGAGGATCATTACTTTCCAGGGGAGCCTTTGGCAGTTGTAGGTTCACGCGGGTGCCTGCGGAACCTGCACCTGACACAAGATTCTCGGAAGCGAGGCGATCATAGATTGAGCGGATCGTGCCCCGGGCGACCCCGAGCTGAATTGCAAGGTCTCGGCCCGATGGAAGGCGTGTGCCGGCGGATAGTAGACCACTGAGGATCGCGCCCCGGAGGCCGGTGTGGATCTGCTCGCCAATGCCAACCTTGGACCCTCTGTCGATCTTGATCTGCAGAGGTTTTCCCTTGTTTGGCTCAATCATCTCGTCACCTCTTGGGCCTATGCGAGCATAACTCGGAAAGCTATTGGTGGCGTTATGGCAAGCGATAAGCACATTGTCGAGCAAGGCAGCGGCCAGACCGAAGACGGTGCCTCGGGGAACCGCAAGGGTGGCGCAAGCCTCTATGGTGTGTCGGTGGAATATGGCCTTCATGCTCTGCTGTGGCTGCTATCGGAACGACCAAAGCGTGCAAGCAGCCGCGATCTCGCAGAAATGCAGGGTGTGCCACCTGCATCGCTTGCCAAAATCATGCCCAAGCTTGAGCGAGCAGGCATCGTTGCCTCCCATGACGGCATCGCGGGTGGATACGAATTGTCGCGACCAGGAGCGGACATCACGGTTCTTGAGGTGGTCGACGCCATCGAGAGCGATCGGAAGATCTTCGATTGCAAGGATGTGCGGCGGGGATGCGTCCTCTTTGGAGCGTCACCTCCACCATGGTCCGTTCATGGCGTCTGTCGTATCCACGCCGTGATGATGCGAGCGGAAAAACAAATGCGGGCCGAGCTTGAAAAGACAAACCTCGCCGAGCTTGCGCAAGGACGCCCCGCCGAGTTCGAAAGCAGGGTCGACCAATGGTTCAGCGGGAAAAATGCTGGACGTGAGGCGGCACGGCTCTCGGCGATGAAGGCACGTCGCCGACCGCCACAGTAGGCATCGACGCCAGGCAAAAGCTGGCTGCGATCCAACGAGCCTCACTCAAATCCAAGAAATCCCTCACGTCGGCCTGCAGGCCAGCGAACGGGTAACTGTGACTTCATGACAAGCAAAGGAATGCAAGATGACACGTTTGACCTGGCACCAGGTTGCCCCAGAAGGCGCCAAGGCACTGTTCGGAGTCCATCACTACGTGACAAAGAGCACGAACCTTCCCGAGGAACTCATCCACCTGGTTTTCCTGCGAGTGTCGCAGATCAATGGCTGCGCACACTGTATCGACATGCATGGTCGGGACCTGCGCAAGACAATGTCTGTCGATAAGGTTTCGCTGGTGCCGGTCTGGGATGAAGTTCCACACCTCTTCTCTGATCAGGAGCGTGCTGCCTTGGCATGGGCGGAGGAAGTGACGATGGTGAGCGAGACGCACGCATCCGATGAAGCTTACGCGGCAGCCTCGGCAGCGTTCGAACCGAAGGACTTGGTCGATCTCACGATTACCATCGCCGCAATGAACGCCTTCAATCGGCTGGGCGCACCGTTCCGCCTGCCGGTGGCTGCCAAAGCATGATCTGGCAAGAAGGGGGGCGTGCAGCCCCTTTTCCGTCAGCTTTTGGTTCGGTCACGATAATTGCGGTCCGTCCGCATTCCACCCCGTTATCGCCCTTGCGTCCACCTGAGCGGACCGACTGCTTTTAGGAATTCGGAGAGGCGGTCTGAACGACCGCAATGGGGCGCGATCCTGACCAGCGGCTTCCGACCCCATTGCCGACGTTCAAACCCACTCTGATATCCGCCGGAAGCGGACGTGAAGTGCATTCCAATGGGAGCTTACGCAGAAGGCAGGAGATTGGTGGGGCGAAGACAAGCGCAGCTCCGAACCAAAGCACCTCTGTCGAATTCGGCTATTGGCTAAGCCAGCTAACTGCGGATTTTGGTGGCGAGATCGTCCATGGCAGAGCTTGGTGATCACGTCCATGCCAGGCGCCAGCAAATTCTCCTGGTCCTGATGAGCCTTAATGACGCTCGGCCATGAGCGCGCTTTTGATTGCGGGAAGGCTCGCAAACTCTCCGCTCTTGGCCAACTCAAATGCTCGTTCTAGGGCCGATTTTTCTCTATTCCATGTAGGACCATACGCCACACGATCGACTGTGGCAAAGTGGTCTACCTAGCGGCTGAGCGTGGTTAGTTTGTCCCATGCTTCCTCGGAACAAAAAGGCCGCCCGAGGGCGACCTTCAAACTTTGCCGATAGAGGCGCGGATTACTTATCGAGGATCAAGTTGATCGCGGATTCACGGCCATCACGGCCGGATTCGACGTCGTAGCTTAGCTTGTCGTTTTCGTAGAGGCCATCAACGCCCGAGCTCTGAACGGCGGAGACATGGACAAAGTGATCCTTACCGCCAGATTCCGGAGTGATGAAACCAAAGCCCTTGGTTGCGTTGAAGAACTTGACGGTACCATTGAGTCTGGACATGGAATTTTCCTTTTAGCTCGGAGCAGGTGCAAACGAGCAGCTTCCCTGGAGCAACATGCTCAAGGGGTCTAAACGTTCGCAAAGCAGATCAGAGAGCTAAGGGCTGGAACTAAGCCAGCGAGCAGCGAGCCGAAGTAGGCTGAAAACGTATGCAGGCCTTGTGACAGGTCACGGTGTTCAGAACAAGGCCAGAAAATCTGCTCATCTCAACGCATGGCATAGGCAGGAAGAGATGTAGAATGACGGTGACCAGTGAAACTCGAGCGCTTCCGCCGCAGCAATCTCAGGCGAAGGGGCGTTTACCAGATGGTCTGTCTCTATGGTCTTTGTTCTCAGGGCTACAACGCGAAACTGCACTAACTAGCGCTCCTCCTGGGATTGGGCGGCCGGTTCCGGCGGCTTCCACGCCTTGCTTAGCGCGGTGGAAATGGCTGCCACCAAGTCCACTTCACTCGCAGGCTTTGCCAACCACGAAGCGCTAGGGAGATGAGCGTAGCTGTAGTTGTCCTGAGGATAGCCAGTGAAATAAATAAAAGGGATGCCAAGCTCCGTGAGCTTTTGGGCGACAGGAGTGCAAGGTTCGTTGGACAGAGAAACGTCCAGAACGACAAACTGGACTCCTTCTTCGATAGCCAGCAGCGCGCCCTTCACGGTGTTGGCCATTGATATTTCGCGACAGCCTAGGCGTTTGAGCTGCTCCTCCATATCTACGGCAATTAGGAAGTCATCTTCCACAATCAGCGCAACTTCAACGTGGTCGAGTAGGACCATGGCACGGCTCCTTGGCACGACCTCACTCAAGGCGAGGAGGGTCAAATCCGAACAGACTTCTATAAATTGTGAGAGCAGAAGACGGCGGGCAGCGCACGCCCGTTCGGACGCATAATTTCGGTCAAGTACAACGGCTCGAAAACCGTCCCAGTTCCCCAATTAGAAGTCACTTCGCGGGTGGTTTTCCGGCGACAAGATGCGCGACAGCACCGACCAGCTTCGGTCGTCCAGCAATCGGGAGCGCCATCTGAATGACTCATCGGCCTCGCTTCTGCCGACTTTTCGGCGCGCGGGGACGGGCGGTCGAGGTGAGGGACACCTCGAGCCAGGGATATGGTTGGACGCCCACCCCAAGAGCGTTGTGGACGCTCTCGACCCGCCACCCTCAAAGAGGGCGAATTTGTTTTAACCATGCCGAACCGAAGAGAGTATGTGCGAATTCTCTCAAATGCAGTGGACCGACGCTGAAAAAGTGAGGCCCCCGGAGTTCCGACACCGGAGCCTCTTGCAAGGGCGTCCGACGTCTCAAAGTTAGCGGAGATGGCTAGAGGGCTGGGTGAGGGCTGTGGAGATTGCCTCCATTAGCTGTTCTTCGGAGGCCGGCTTACTGACCCACGGCGCGGCAGGCAGTTCAGGGAAATCACCGGGCTGATACCCGCTGACGTAAATAAAGGGGATGCGCGACATAGCCAGCCGTTCCGCCAACTCATTGCAGGACTCACCGGCGATCGACACGTCTATAACAGCGAACTGAATGCCAGCGGTTAAGGCGACAAAAGCCTTCTCGACCCGCGTCGCGATGATAGTTTCGGGGCATCCCAAGTCTGTCAGATGATCCTTCATCTGCATTGCGAGGACAACGTCATCCTCGACCACGAGAGCAGGTGAAATATGCGAGAGAACCAATACCCAGGTTTTCCTTTGAACGCGGCCTCGTGGTTGAAGAGTAATCGAGGCGAACAGGAGCCTCGTTCGGTACCAGCGTCCGCCCTCCCCTCAATTTAACTATTTTAATTGGCTCTCATTTTATGAGGCGTCTTGTCCGTCCTCACGGTGACCCAAAAAAGATGTCAGCGTAGGCCGCTGCGCGATTCTCCGGGGGACAAAGGAAGGCCCCATTCGGCGAAATGGAGCCTTCCCCGGCCGGTCGAGCTCAGGGCCTGCTGACTACGACATGAGAAGACCCTGAGCGTTGGCCATCAACGATGCGCTTCGATCCCTGTCCAGTAACAGGGCGATCTTGTCGCATGAAAAAGCCGCCTGTCATGACCTCTGTTGGATCAAGTGGCGGCTTTGGTTGAGCATCCAGCACGAGCAGCGTCGCCAAATCGCGCCAGATGCTCGGCCGTATGAACTTTTGTCACCGAAGTTGGTTCCGGCAAGGACTTACTTTTTGCCGGCAGGCCGAAACAGCCTGACCATGTTCATCGTATCCCGAGTTTCCTGCCAATAAACCCGGCAAAGAAGATCATTCGTTCCCCGCTGCCCCCGCACCGTTTTTTCGCCAATAACCTGCTCGGCTGCTTCTTTCGGAGATCGCGCGGTGACCTCATGCTCTCGCTCGTCCGATCCTGGCCGGAGGTCAACGACACGGAATTTCGCCATTGTTAATCCTGCTTTTGCGGGAAAGGACTGCCTCCTCCAACTCAAAAAGTCCGCTTGGGTTTCGTCGCGCAACTGAAGGCTGCCGGCACCGTTGCTCAGCCATAACCAAGGAGCAAATTCATGAGCAATCGCGATCGCCAACGCTGGACCACTGGCATCCTTGTGGGTGTGGCCCTAGTGGCGTTGGCATTCATTTTCTTTGGTGAGGGGAGTGGTCAGCCGGTCGTTCCCGATCAGACAAATGACGAAATGGAAGTCGCGCCTTCCTAAACAAGTGAAGGCTCCGACCGCCCTCACAGTCAGAGTCCTCCTAATCGGCAGAGAACGGCACAACGCAGTGACCAGACCACAGGTCCGAGACTCACAAAAAAGCCCCGGACGAGCCGGGGCTTAGTGAGCAGAAGCGAACGTAATGTCCACAATACGAACGATCTGCCTGGGACAGTAAAGCGCTTAGGGCAGCCCGGGGGGAGTGCACTACGCGCTCGGTCCGGTAAACTGGTCTGGTCCGGTTTGGTTCCGTTCCTCCCATAGAGGTCGATAAAGCCTGACCATATTCGTTTGCCCGCCACCATCCGTCCAATAGACCCGGCAAAATAGTCGAGTGCGATTTTGCCCACCCCGAACACCCTTTTCGCCCAACGCCTGCAATGCCGCTTCCTCAGGTGAGGAGGCATCAACAATGTGCTCTGGCTCGATGACGCCTGAGCGTAAATCGATGACGCGAAACTGACCCAACGATTCCCTCCGTTAAATTGGAGGATCTGATAGCAAATCGTGCCAAGCGCTCTCAATTCACTTTGCTAACTCGACGGCCAAAGTTGCCCAATGCATCCACTCCAAGATGGCCGCTGTGGGTTGCTCTAACGGATCAAAAAAAGCCCCGGCTGAATGAGACCGGGGCTAGTCAGGAGAGCCGTCAAAAGTCTGTGAATGGCGGCTCACGGGACATCGAACGCTCGGACCATGGAACTGCGGAAAGCCGTCGAGCGCTCGCCGAGCCAACAAATAATGCCCAATCGGGTTCCCTATTTTTGATCAAAAAAATAGGCCCCGAACGTTCGCTCGTTCGAGGCCATCACCACACCGATCCGGGGATTGATCATGTGAGCCGATACAACGGCTGCACCACTCTCTGGTTCCCCATCCCCAACCGCCCCGCTTCTGCGGGGCCTTTTCTTCTCCATCAAACAGAACGCCAATATGGCCAATGAAGGCGGCTTTG
>Ga0247822_10003313_pt1 | contig 10501 bp, 10 predicted proteins | sample 13C_Cellulose_Da_FD_192423 | JGI IMG/M metagenome (GOLD analysis project Ga0247822, IMG submission 192423) | Soil microbial communities from agricultural site in Penn Yan, New York, United States - 13C_Cellulose_Day30 | ecosystem: Environmental > Terrestrial > Soil > Agricultural land | place... | reverse complement strand
CGCGTGACGTGGCGGCGCGAACGGTTCGAGACCTTCGATCGCGTCGTGTTCCGCATCGAGCAAGGGACCGTGCGGCGCGTCCGCCGTGTCGAGTTCGTCGGCAACCACGCGAGCGAGCTCACCACCGAGGTGCTGAGCGAGCTGATCGCGACCAAGCCCGCGGGCGGCTTCTCGTCGAGCCTGTTCGGCAGCAGCAAGGCGCCGACCTCGCTGCAACTCGCCGCGGACGTCGATCGCATCGTCTCCGCATATCGCCGCGCCGGCTATCGCGACGCCCGCGTGTGGGTCACCGCGGCGACCGATCCTGCGGCGCTCGAGAGTGCCTCGTTCGCCGCCGCACTGGTGCTCGCCGATCGCGGCGGCGACCTCTACGTGCGCTACCACATCGACGAAGGTCAGCCGACGCTGCTGACCCAGGTCCGCGTCACGCTGCCCGACAAGGGCGACGCGATCGCGACGCGTGACGACCGCGCGCTCTGCGAGGCGACGCTCGCTGATCTGGCGCAGCTCTACGACGAGGGGCAGCTCGCGCGCCCCGCCGTCGATGGGCGTTGTGTCGCCACGGCGGCGGGGCTGAAGTTCCAGGAGGCCAAGGCCGCCGTGATCGCGGACCAGCTGCGCGATCGGCTGTACAGCCGCGGCCGGCCGCGCGCGAAGGTCACCTACGAGGGCGAAGCACTCGGCACACGGCGCGTCGTCGCGACCTACAAGCTCGCCAACGTGCAGGAGCTGCGGATCGGCAAGATCATCATCCGCGGCAACTTCCGCACGCGCGAGTCGGTGATCCGCGACCTGCTCGAGCTGCGCGAGGGGCAGGCGCTGACCAAGGACAACCTCGCGGCAGGTGCGCGCGCGCTGCGTGCGACGGGCCTGTTCGACGCCGTGAACGTGACGATGCCCGACCTCGACAACATCAGCGAGGGCTCGGTCAACGCCGTCGTCGAGGTGACCGAGCGCTACGACTACGGTGCGCAGGTCGCGATCGAGTCGGGCTTCTCCAGCTACAACGGCACATTCGTGTCGCTGATCCCGTCGATGCGCAACCTCGGCGGGCGCGGCATCTCGCTCGAGCTCGAGGGTACCGTCGGCTTCGAGATCGGGACCGCACTGTTCGATCGCGACTTCGTGCTCAAGCAGCTGTCGGCCGAAGCGCGGCTCACGATCCCCGCCTATCTGTCGCCGATCGGCTTCCGCAACGAGCTCATCGGGTTCCGCCGCATTCAAGACACGCCGCGGTTCGGCCAGCTGACGACCGATGGCGTCACGTTCGCCATGTCGCGCACGATCGCGCGCGCGCGTACTCCACAGCACGCGCAGCGCGCGCTCACCGTGTCGCCGCACTACGACTTCCGCCGCCGCGAACGCCCGGTCGACGTGCTCCGCCCGCCCGGCGCCGACGACAACGAGTCGCAGGTGCCGATCACCACGCGCACCGGGTCGGTCGGCGTCAACTTCGAGTGGGAGCAGCGCGTGGATCGCTCCGGCTCGCTGTCCCCGCTCGCGCCCGAAGGCGGGTTCCGGCTCGAGGCGCAGGCCTCGATCGCCTCGACGTGGCTCGGCGGCTCGAACAACTTCATCAAGGTATCGGGGGCGGGCTCGAAGTGGTGGTCGCTCGGGTCGAACCTCATCCTGCGCGCCGACCTCCGCTACGATCAGGGCTTCCCGCTCGGTGACGAGGTGCTGCTGCCCGAGGTCGAGCGCTACTTCGCGGGCGGCGACTCCACGGTGCGGGGCTACGAGGACGATCAGCTCGCGACCGAGATCATCGAGGTCGGCGTGCCGCCGTTCGACAACGTGCGCCAGATCCGGGTGTTGCCCGCCGGCGGCAACATCCGCGTGATGGGCAGCCTCGACGCGCAGCTGCGGATCTGGAAGATCCTCGCGACCGGCGCGTTCCTCGACGCGGGCATGATCACGAACAGCTGGGGCACTGTGACCGAGGACGACATCCGGCCGTCGGTCGGGATTGCTCTGGTCCGGTTCGCGACCCCGTTCGGCGCCCTCGCCCTCGAGCGCGCCATCCCGCTGCGGCCCAAGCTCGGCGACGACCCGCGCGGGCGCTGGCACTTCTCGTTCGCGGCGCGTGCCCAATTCTGAGCAGGCGGGCGGGTTGACGCCGGGGGGCGGTTTCCGCAAGATGCCCGCCCATGGGACGCAACGACAATCGCCGTACGCTCAAGATGCGCCGCAAGCGCAGCCAGAACAAGCTCAAGGCTCGCATCAAGCGCAAGATCGCGGCGGGCAAGGCCGCCAAGAAGCCTGCCGCGCCTGCGAAGAAGAAGTGAATGCAGTAAGGTTGCTCGGGTGACGCCCGAGCAGACCCGCTGCGTGATGACGCAGATCGTGATGCCGACCCACACCAATGGTGCGGCCGGTGTGATGTTCGGCGGCGTGATGATGCAGTGGATCGACGTCTGCGCCGGTGTGGCCGCGATGCGCCACGCCGCGGGCGCGGTGCTCACCGCGTCCATCGACCGCCTCGACTTCCTCTCGCCGGTCCACGTCGGCGAGATCGTGGTGCTGCACGCGCAGGTCAACTACGCCGCGCGGACCTCGATGGAGGTCGGCTGCCGCGTCGAGACCGAAGACATGCACACTCGGACGCGTCGCTACGTCACGAAGGCGTACCTGACGTTCGTCGCCGTCGACTCGAGCGGTCGACCGCGCCCGATCGCCCCGCTCGAGCTGATGTCCGACGAGGACCACCGCCGGCACGCGGAGGCGGCGCTGCGACGCAAGGCGCGCCTCGAGGCCGCCGGACGAGGAGGCCGCTGATGACCGTGACCGTCGTTGTTGATCGTTCGAGCTGGGGCCGGCTGCGCGTCACCGGTGGAGACCGCGTGCGGTTCCTCCAGGGCCTCACCACCGTCAACGTCGAGCAGCTCGCCGACGGTGCGCACAGCTGGGGCGCGATCTTGAATCCCAAGGGCCGCGTGCTCTCGGTGATATCGATTACCCGCCTTGGGGCGCGCGCGGGTGACAGCTTCGTGATCGCGTGCGAGCCGTCGATCGCCGACAAGACACGCGCGCTGCTCGAGCGCTATGCGGTGATGGATGACGTCGTGTTCGAGCCGATCACCGGCCCCGCGCACCAGGTGTGGACCGATGCGGCGAGCGTGTGGAGCGCGCCGATCGTCGACGGCGCCGGCGCCAACGCGCGCGACGAGCGCGACGCCGACGTCGAGCGCCTGCGCCTGCATGGCGGCTTCCTCCGCTACGGCGCCGATGTCGACGAGGATCACTTCCCGTTCGAGACGCCGCTCGCGCGCATGCTCGACTACCAGAAGGGCTGCTACGTCGGGCAGGAGCCGGTGTTCCGCGTGCACGCGCAGGGAAACGCGGCGCGGACGCTGCGCGGGTTCTGCATCGAGGGCGCGCAGCCGGTCACCGCGGGCGCGACGATCAAGCACCCGGCGAAGGACAACGCGGGCGTCGTGACCTCGGCGCTGGTCGACGGCGACACGACGATCGCGCTCGGCTACCTGCACCGCACCGCGTGGACTCCAGGCGACACCGTGGAGATCGACGGCCGCCGCGCCGTGACGTACGAGCTTCCGTGGTGAAGGCGCTCGCCGCGGCGTGCCTCGCGCTCGCGGGGTGCGACCTGATCACCGACCCGTTCTCCACCAACGAGTTCTCCGGCGACGAGTTCCCGATCGACATCGAGCTCGACAGCGGCGCGGTGATCGTCGGCGTGCGCCAGAACGGCCTGCCCGACCGCACGGCGATCCTCGACGTGCTGTCTCCGATCACCGTCGCCGACCCGGGGCCGGACATCACGCCCAGCGTCGACTCGAGCGACCTGTTCGTCCTCCAGCAGGGCGGCACGCCGCGCGCGCGGCTGAAGAGCGTCGACGTCGTCGCGCTACATCCGTGCAGCGAAGAGGTCGACACGTGCGTCGTGGGCACGACGACCGCCCCGCGCGACTACCAGGTCATCATCGGCGCGCAAGCGCTCGCCGGCGACGCGGTCCGCCTGCGCCTGGGCGACGCGCAGGTATTCATCCTCCCCGACATCGGCGGCAGCGAGAAGGAGCGCACGCACGCGTGCGACGGCGTGTTCCCCTCGCCGTATCGCGGCGGCGGCACGTTGATCCTCGGCGGCACCGAGGTCGGGTTCGGCGGGCGCCGCATCGCGCTCAACGCGTGCCTCGACGCCAACCCGGATCCCGTCCTGCCGCAGAGCCTGCGCGGCACCGACGCGCTGCTCGTGCTGTCGACGGGCATCGGCGTGTCGCTCCTCGGCGAGTCCGCGTACGAGCGCTACCGCCTCGCGCACCCGACCGCCCTGCCCCTCGACGCCCTGCCCGAGGACGGCGTGTTCCTCGCCTCGGGGCCGGTCGTCGGCCGCCGCACCACGCTGCCGAACGTCGCGCTCGTCGCGTCGTCGTCGTCCGACACCCTCGCCGCGTGCCGCCAGGTCTACGCGAACCACTTCATGACCGCGCGCGACTGCGTGGCCGGCGACCCGGACTGCCCGTGCGAGGACGACCGCGACGGCTTCTGCGCCGTGCCGGCCGTCTCCGAGCTCACCCCGCCGGCCGGCGTCAGCGTGCTCGTCGTCTCCGACGACAACGACACGCTGCAAGCGCTGCGCGCCGAGCTACGCCCGAATCAGGCAGAGGTCGACGGCATCCTCGGCACCGATGCGCTGGGCGCGATCGAGATCGACGTCGACTACCCGCACAACCGCCTGCTCACGCGGTGCACCGCCGAGGGCTGCGTCACCCGCCCGCAGATCGCCGAGCGCGACGAGCGCACGCAGGCCCAGGGCTGCCTGTTCCACACCCCGCCCGGCCCGGTGTTCTGATCGGCGTCCGCGCCTGCCCGATCCGATCGGCCGGGCACCTCGTGCGTGCCGAAGGCCCACCGGCCGAAACCGGATCAACGTCGCCATCGGAGTCGCAGCTCGTGGATGTGCACCAGCACGACGTGATCACGTAGTCACTCGTCGAGACTGGTGACGTCGGCGAGCACCTCGGCGGCGGCGCCGCGGGCGACGACCTTGCCGCGCTCGATGCGGACGACCTGATCGGCGAGCTGGCGCGCCTCGGCGATCGAGTGCGTGACGTGGACGAGCGGGATGCCGAGCTCACCGACGAGCTCGCGCACGAGCGTGGTGAGCTGGCGGCGCAGGTCGCGGTCGAGCGCGGAGAACGGCTCGTCGAGCAGCAGCAGCTTGGGCTGGCGGGCGATCGCGCGGGCGAGCGCGACGCGCTGCGCTTCGCCGCCGGAGAACGTGCGCGGGCGACGGTGCGCGAGGTGCGCGACGCCGAGCCGCTCGAGCAACGCACGCGCGCGCGGCTCGCGCTCATCGCGCGGCAGGTCGTGCAGGCCGTAGGTGACGTTGCCGAGCGCCGTCATGTGCGGGAACAGCGCGAGGCCCTGGAACATGTACGAGAGCCGGCGCGCGTGGACCGGCACGTCGATGCCCTTCGCGCGGTCGAGCCACACCTCGTGGCCGAGGACGATGCGGCCGCGCTCGGGCACCGCGAGCCCTGCGAGCACGGCGAGCACCGAGCTCTTGCCCGCGCCCGATGGCCCCATCACGCACGTGATGCCGGGCCGGCACGCGAGCTCGACGTCGATCGCGAGCTCGCCGCGCGTCATCGCGAGCTCGACGGTGAGGCCGCCCGGAGTCGACTCAGACATGGGCTCCGGAGAACTTCTTGAGCACGCGGTTCGCGAGGTAGAGCATCGCGATGCCGACGGCGGTGGTGACCAGCGCCATGTCGCGCGACGCCGCCTCGTGGCCCGCCCACAGCTTGTTCATGACGTAGATCGACGCGGTCTCGGTGCCGTCGATCATCTGCCCCGCCACCATCTGCGTGGCGCCGTAGTCGCCGAGCGCGCGCGCGAACGCGAGCATCGCCCCCGCCGCGATCGCGGGCGTGGCGAGCGGCAGGACCACCGTGAACAGCACGCGCACCGGCCGCGCACCGAGGGTGCGGGCGGCGGCGACGAGGGTCGGATCGACCGACTCGATCCCGATGCGCGCCGCGCGGACGACCAGCGGCAGCGAGCCGATCGCCGCGGCGATCACGGCGCCGGTGAACGAGAACACGATCGTGCTGCCGGTCAGGCTCTCCCAGGCGCGGCCGATCGCGCTGTTGGTGCCGAGCGCGACGAGCAGGTAGTAGCCCAGCACGGTGGGCGGCAGCACCAGCGGCGCACACGCGATCGCGTACAGCAGCTCGCGTCCGGGCAGCCGCTTCCAGTCGAGCAGCACGGCGATCGCGACGCCGAACACGAGCGACAGGAGCATCGCCAGCAGCGCGATCTCCAGCGACAAGACGAGCGGGGCCCAGCTCATGCGCCGCTACTCGGCGAGCCGGACGACGAACGCCGCGCCGAGCTCGCCGCGCTGCTCGACATGGATGGACCCGCCGTGGGCCTCCGCGGCGAGCTTGCAGAAATACAGGCCCAGGCCGCGATTCGCGCGCGCCGACGCGCGCCGCGCCTCGACCTGGAAGTAGCGGCCGAAGATCTGCTCGCGCTCGCTCTCCGGCACCGGCGGCCCGTCGTTGCCGATCGCGAGCTCGAGCCCGCGGTCGTCGCGCTTCACCGTGATCGAGACCCGCCCGCCGCGAGGCGCGTAGCGCACCGAGTTGTCGATCAGGTTCTCGAGCACGCGGCCGACGAGATCCGGATCGACGCGCGCGACCAGGTCCTCGGCGACCTCGCACTCGAGCCGCACCTGCCGGATCTCGAACTGCGCGCGGTTGCCGGCGCGTGCGTTGTCGATCAGCTGCATCACCCGCACCGGCGCACGGTGCGCGCGCAGGATGCCGTCCTCGAGCTCCTCGACGTCGAGGATCGTGGCCACGAGGCCCAGCGCCTTGCCGACGAGCGTGGCCGCGTCGTCGATGTACGCGAGTGCCTGTGGCACCGGTGCACCGCCGGCCTCCTCGAGCTCCTCGCGCAAGAGGCCGAGGTAGCCCTGGATGGCCGACAGCGGGCTGCGCAGGTCGTGGACCACCAGAGCCGCCAGGACGCGCTTCTTCTCCTTCTCGCGCAGCTGGCGTGCACTGTCGTCGGCGGCCCCCGACACCACGGTAGCTATCCCTTCACCTGATTTCGGCCCGCTTCCTTGGCGGCGAACAAGAACGTATCGGCCTGCTTGATGAACTCGAGCGCATCTTCGATCTCGCCGCGCAGCGCGGCGACCCCGATCGAGACCGTGACGGGAATGAGCGCGTCCTCGAACTTGAACTCGGCGATCTCGACGAGCTTGCGGATCTTCTCCGCGAACTGCATCGCGTTGTAGTGGTCGATCTCCGGCAGCACGATCGCGAACTCCTCGCCGCCGTAGCGCGCGAGCACGTCCTCGCGGCGGATCCGCGTCTTGATCACCGAGGCGAGGTGCTTGAGCACGTGGTCGCCGGCGAGGTGACCGAAGCTGTCGTTGATGCCCTTGAACCGATCGATGTCGAACATGATCAGCGACAGGTCGCGGCGATAGCGCAGCGCCCGCCCGATCTCGCGCTCGAGCGTCTCGACAAAGTAGCGGCGGTTGAACACCTGCGTGAGGCCATCGACCGTGGTGAGCCGGTAGATCTCCTCGTGATACGCGTTCTCGATGTTGTTGCCGCTGAGGAACTTGAAGATGCAGCGACCGACCTTGATGAAGTCGCCGTCGCGCAGCACGTACTCGTCGATCATCTCGTCGTTGACGTAGGTCCCGTTGGTCGACCCCATGTCGCGGAGCATGATCGCGTTGCCGGTGTTGATGATCTTGCAGTGGTTGCGCGAGACGGCTTCCTGATCGATCTGGATGTCCGCCTTGGACGAGCGACCGATGATGATCTGCGGCCGGTTGAGGTTGAACTTCTTCCCCAGCTCGAGGCCGTAGATCACGACGAGGCAGGCCTCCTTCGCGACCGGTCGATCACTGATCTTCGAGATCGCAGTGACGACGGTCTTGTTGCGGCCGGTATCGCTCACTCCTCGACGATCGTAACAGAATTACAAGCCGGGGCGAAAATGGCCGCCCAGTTCAGGTCACCTTTCGGAGTCGGTGCACTCGAGCTTGTCGTCCGCTGCACGCCTGCACAGGAGCGCGTCGACGAGCTGGTACCCGCCGCGCGTGAACCGGTACGACTGCAACAGCAGCCTGCCGCCGTGTAGGTGCCAGTAGCCGCGGATATCTCGCATGTTGTCCTCGCCCTTGGCGGCGAGTGGCTCCAGCGCGGCCGCGGCGAACGTCCCGGCGTAGCGCGAGCACTCCGTCGACCCCGCCGGCGGTGGGCGGAACACGTTCCAGTAGCAGTTGTCGTCGCCCGAGCACATCGCGCGATCGACCACGACGTACTCGTCGACCCCATCGCCGTCGAGATCGCGGTCCCAGCGCTCGAGCTTGGGGGCCTTCCCGAGCACGCCGTCGACGCCGGGCTGCCCGCATGCACCGACCTGCACGCTCGGCACCGGCATCTCGCGCGGTGTGGTCGTGCGCGCCGGCTTGCTGCACGCGACGAGCCCGAGCGCGAAGACGGAGATCAGCGTGAGGCGCTTAGAGGACATACTTCGGATCGGGGCCGGGCATGCGCGACAGCTCATCCCGCTGCTGTTCGTAGCCCGGCCGGCCGAGCGCTGCAAAGGCGAGACGCTTGGCTTCTTCGACGCCGGGCTGGTCGAAGGGATCGACCCCGTACAGCGGACCCGCGTACGCGGTCGCCGCCTCGAGCAGCATCAACAGCTCGCCGACGGCCTCGGCCGAGACTCGCTCCAAGGTCAGCGTGCCGACCGGCCGCTTGCGGCGGACCAGCGACGACCGCGTGCCGCGCAGCTCCGCGTCGAGCAGCTCGCCCATGCCGCGTCCAGCGAGGTACCGATACTCGTCCTGGCTCTCCGCGAGCGCGCCACCGGGCATCACGATCTCCGTCGCACGCTGCTTCACGGTGAGGAACAGGTAGCTCTTGTCGTCGGGGCCCTCGGCGTAGAGCTGGAGCTGGCTGTGCTGATCCGTGGCGCCGCGCGCGGCGATCGGCGTCGGTCCGACGTTGACCACGTCACCGAGGGTGTCCTTCGCCTTGCCGAGGCTCTCGGCCCACAGCTGGCGGAACCAGTCCGCCGTGTCGTACAGCGCGTCGACGTACGACATCATCACGGTCATCGGCCGGCCGCGCACCATGTGATGGTGGTGCAGCAGCGCCGCCAGCATCAACGCCGGGTTGGTCGCGAGCTCCGCGTTCTTCACGCGATCTCGCATCCGCCGCGCGCCGTCGAGCAGACCCATCACGTCGAGACCCGCGAGTGCGGCGGGCAAGAGGCCGACCGGCGTGAGCACGCTGAACCGGCCCCCCACGGACGACGGGAGATCGAACGCGCGCACGCCGAGCGCGTTCGCGGTCGCGCGGAGCGCTCCCTTCGCGGGATCCGTGGTGCACACGAGGTGACGCTTCATGCGCTCGGGCCCGAGCTGGCGCTGCAGGCGATCCGCGACGACGAGCAGCTGCGCCGCGGTCTCCGCGGTCGCGCCCGACTTGGTGACGACGTTCCACAGCGTGCGCTCGAGCGGCAGCCGATCGAGCAGCGCCGCGAACGTCACGGGATCGATGTTGTCGGGGAAGAACAGCCGGCGCGGCATGCCCGCGCTGCGGGGGGCGAGGTGATCGAACGCGGGCGCGAGCGCCGAGTACAGCGCGCGCGGACCGAGGCTCGAGCCCCCGATGCCGAGCACGACGACCGTATCGATGTTCGGATCGACGTCGCGGGCGAAGTCCATGCACGCGCGCGCGGTGTCGCGATCATCCGGCAGATCGAAGAAGCCGATCTGTCCGCTCGCTCGCCGCGCGATCGTGAGCGCGAGCGCGCGCTTCGCCGCATCCGCGAGCGCCTCGATCGCTGTGGCGTCGGGGCCCGCATCGCCGATCCCCGAGGCCGTGAGCGCCGTCGCATCGAACACCACTTGGTTCTGGGAGGCCGCCATGGGGCGCAACCTACCAGAGAAAGAATCTTGTGCCTGCGCCGGGATGAGGCTACCTCTTGGGTCGATGCGACGCAGTTTCATCCTGCTCGCCGGCGCCGCGGTGGTCGCCGGCGGCGCCGCGATCATCGGTGGAGACGACAGCGCTCCCGCAGCATCACTCGGCGGCACGCCGCTGCTCGCGGGCGCTCCGGTCGCGACGACCGCGTCGGCGGCACCACCGAGCGAGGTCGCGCGGTTCACGGCGCTCGGCGACGATGACGACGCGAAGCCGGCGACGTCTGCAGCCCGGCGGGCGGCGAAAGCCCCACTCGGCTCGCTGATCGATCTCGACAAGATCGAGCGCATCGGTGACACGTACGAAGCGCCGCTCGCCGACGGGCGCCGCGCGCAGCTCACGCTCGATCCCGAGCTGCAGCCGCTCGCCGAGAAGCTGCTCAACGAATCGCGCGCCCCGCGCGGGGCGATCGTGGTGATGCATCCCGATGGGCGCGTGCTCGCCCTCGCCGGCCGCCGCACCGAGGAGCCGAAGGGCTCGCGCGAAGGCACGTTCGACTGGCGGCTCGCCACCGACGT
>Ga0247822_10003312_pt1 | contig 10503 bp, 8 predicted proteins | sample 13C_Cellulose_Da_FD_192423 | JGI IMG/M metagenome (GOLD analysis project Ga0247822, IMG submission 192423) | Soil microbial communities from agricultural site in Penn Yan, New York, United States - 13C_Cellulose_Day30 | ecosystem: Environmental > Terrestrial > Soil > Agricultural land | place... | reverse complement strand
GGCGAATTCGTTCCGGGCTCACCATACATTTTCTTCCGCGATCCGGATGGCTACGAAGTAGAAGTTTGGTATGAACTTATCTGAGGCATTCCGGAGACCCTCTATCTGAACGGAAATCCGACATTCACATATCCGTACACACTCTTCGACTCTGCGCTATACATGGCAGAAACAGATATTGGGCCTATACCTGAGTCATAACCAATTGACAATGCTCCGCCGTTAAGAAACGACGCTGACTTGAATTGATTGGTAGTATCCAAAAAGTCATATATAGCCGTATTCACGCGGGCTGTGGCGTATAGGCTTCTGGTTATTTGATATTGCAGGCCCAACATCAGCACGGCTGTGCTGTGGGAGTTGACCATATATTCCTGAATCCCTGCAAACGGCACCTGGTTGCGAACAAAGTCGTTGATACCACCGAGGTTCCAGAAGTTAATATAGGCGCTTGCCGCATTAAAATTAACGGCTGTGTTGAACTGCGTAAGCAGCGTGAAGCGCTGGGAGAGAGGCAAAAAGTTTTCTGCTTTGAAGTGCAGTCGGGGATAAGTACTCAGGGAAGTGTCGGACTCCACCAATTCTCCGTTTTCTGCAACCTTGATTGGCGAAGGCCGCTGATTGTACACCAATCCGAATCTTCCATCTACGCGCCATCCACGTGTCGAGAAGTTTCTCTTATTCAGTGTATTGTGTTTGTAAAAAAGATAGCTCTCGACGTATGTGTTTTCAGCTTCTACGGCGACATCTGCGGCGATCTTTGGCTTAAGACGAAAATTCTCAATTGTGGTGCCGGCACCGATAGCAGAACTGAATCCAAATGTTCGTTGTATACGCAGATCAAAGTTTGTCGTGCGGCTGCGATAAAGATATTGTTGATTAAAATTCTCGTAAAACGGAAAGTTGAACGTTTCATGGTAGAATGAAGCAATGAGGTTTGCATTGTCCTTCTTGCCGAACAATTGGTTTTGTTCAAGAAGCAGTCTGAAGTTCTCACTGACATTCATCTTCACCGTTGCTTTGGACCGGTCGAAGATAAAGTTCTTGATCTCTCCCCCCAGTATCAGTGCAACATCGCTGAATGTATGATAATGAATTCCTGCTTTCACGTACACCTGCGGACGTTCGAGAACATTGAAGGCGAGTGTAGCGTGTCCTTTTGCGGGATTTGGATGCCACTCATAAGCGATGCGGTTATAGTTCCTGGAGCCATAAACCCTGCGAATGGCATGTCCGACTTCTATGCCATCATATGACTCACCTGGCGTAATTGCAAGGCGATTTTTGAACGACCTGTTTGTCGTATGCTCCAAACCCAATATTGTGATACTATCGACTACGACCTGCTTGACGGTGGGCAGACGGTTTTCAATGGGCTTGTAGTTTGGATAAATGGCGCGCAGGGAATCGGCAAGCTTCTTAAACACCGGATAATATTTTTTGCCGGTTTCTTTCCCGATGTCGATAATGGTTCGTGCGCTTGCAAAGCTCGCCGCGCTATAGTCAGACAGTGGTGGTTCAATCAGTACGTCGCAAAGTTCTTTTTCATGCTCGAAGTCGTCGGCATCTTTATAAAATCCGATTTGATAGAGGATATCCAGAACCGAATTAAGCCTGTCTGCAGTTGCTAGTCCCTGCGATAGATTGACACCAATCACATATTCAGCGCCGAGATCTTTAACATCGCGGACCGGAAAATTGCGGACGATTCCTCCGTCCACCAGTTTTGTATCCTTGTAATCAATTGGTGTAAACACGGAGGGAATTGCCATGCTGGCCCGGATTGCTGTGACGAGTTCACCCTGATCCAGCACGACAGCTTTGCCGGTGGCAATATCGGTTGCAACACATCGAAAGGGAATGCTGAACCTTGAGAAGTCTTTAATGTCATAAATGGGGAGGAACAATTCCTGGAACTTCAACCATATCTCCTGTCCCTCGATAATGCCCCCGCGTATTTTTAACTTGCCCTTTTGAACCGGCACTTCGATAGCATAGTTGTCGAATTCAGTTTTCTCATCTATGTTAACGGTGCGCATAGACGGCTTTCCGCTGAACAGTACATTCCAATCAAGTTCGCGTGCTATTTTTTCAATATCCTTGCCCGAGTACCCGGCGGCGTAGAGGGAGCCAACAATGCTGCCCATGCTGGTGCCGGTGATACAATCAACCCGAAGACCCGCACTGTCGATTGCTTCAAGAATGCCGATATGTGCGAGGCCTTTTGCGCCGCCACCGCTTAGCGTCACTCCGATCTTAGGTTGTGCTGCAAGTGAAAAACCCGTCAGTAACAATATCCATCCAAAAATGCTTCTCATGAGGGCGTCGTTGAGTTCTTGCCGCCATGAAAATACGAAAACAGATCTTCCTTTTGGTCGGGATTTCTACTCGGCGATATCTCGTTGCATGGGCAGCGTATAAATCGGCTTTCCTGTAGCGTTTAAGATGGCATTTCGAATCGCCGGAGCAATGCCGATAATTGGTGTTTCACCTGCTCCTGCTGGTAACCGGTCCATTCTGTTAAGTGCAACGACGCTGATCTTTGGTATGTCGGAAAATCTTGGTACGCGGTAAGTGGAGAACGTGGGATTGAGAATTTTACCGTCGCGGAAATCGATGGATTCAAACATTGCGCCTCCCAATCCCTGGATCACAGAACCGACGATTTGATTCTCCAGATGCGCGGGATTAATAATGGTACCACATTCAAACGCTACCGATACACGCACAACGGAGAACAGACCACTGTCAGCGTTAACATGCACTTCCGCACACGTTGCTACCACACCACCCTTTTCTTCACCACAACCGACACCAATTCCAGAATCAGGCTTTGCCTTCCATGTGCTCCACTTAAAATCATCAGCAGCTGCCTTAAGTACGGCAATCATACGTTCGTTTTTCAGGTTTCGCATCCGAAATTCCAATGGATCAAGCTTCAGCTTCAGCGCGAGGTCGTCCATGATGCTTTCGCGTGCAAACGTGTTGGCAGTTGCCGCAAGGCCCCGATATGACCCTTGTCGCAAGGGTGAGTCACAGGGATGATACTTTGTATGACGCTCGGCGACTTCGTACGGAGATTCAATTCCTGAGGCACCTGAGTTGTAATTGTGAAACTCCCAGCTGATCAGTTTACCATCTCCGGATGCTGCCGCTTTCACATCTATGACGCCGGCAGGACGGAAATATGCCCATGTGAATTCTTCTTCCCTGGTCCAGACCACTTTCACTGGAGTGCCGGTTGCCTTCGACAACCTTGCAGCTTCAACTCCTGCCTCACCCGTGTGTTTGCCGCCGTATCCGGAACCGGTATCAGGCATGATCACGCGGATCTTTTCTTTTGGAATTTTAAATACTTCAGCAAGATCCTCCTGCACACCAAAGGGGCGTTGTGTGCCAGTCCACACAGTCAATGAGCCATCTGTCCATTGGGCAAGGCCGGCGCGCGGTTCGAGTGGTGCGTGTGCGATATAGTCAACGGTGAAGGACTTTTCAACTTTTAGAAAAGCGCCTGCATATGCGCTCGTAACAGATGCAGGTGGAGGATCGCCAGCTTTTTCCTGTTTGGACTTTAGATAATCGAATATGTTTTCGTTTGAAGGCAGGCCGGGAACTGTGCTCCAACGCGCTTTGATAAGTTTGATTGCCTTCTCCGCAACCCTGTGGCTAGGGGCGCAAACGCCCACGAAGTCGCCATCACGGATCACCCGCACGCCAGGAATTGCTTCCGCACTGGTCAAATCGATGTCTGTAAGGCGGCTTCCGTAAGCGTCGGGACGGAGTACTTTTCCATATAGCATACCGGTGAGGCGCATGTCTGAAACATAGCGGTGACGTCCTGTTACAAAGGTCTCACCATTGACCTTACCGACAGATTTTCCTGCGATCGTCCATTTCGACACTGGCTTAACCGAAACATCATCACGGATCCTCTCGAGCATTTTTTTACCTTCAGTGAGTGAGCCAAACGAAGCGGAGCGCTTCGACGAGGCATGAACTACCTTACCCTTACCGATGGTCAGAGAATCTGCGCTAACATCCCATTTGCGCGCTGCCAGCTCTATTAAATGCTGACGCGCAGTAGCTGCAGCTTTTCGAAGCTGTGGTCCCATATAAGGCACCGACCGGCTTCCAAATGTTCCTCTGTCAAACGGGGTAAGAGCGGTATCACCCATGATCATTTCGATGCTTTCGATCGGCACGTCAAGTTCTTCAGCCACGATTTGTGACAGCGCTGTACGTATGTTCTGACCAACCTCTGCCTTGCCTGTAAACACACTGAGCTGGCCATTTGCACCGATATGAATCCAGGCGTCGAGAGCAGATTCTTCCGCCAGTGACGTGCCACCATCGCTGTATTGGATAGCACTCGTCGTAAAGAGAACAGCAAGACCGCCACCCATTGCCTTCAGGAAGGTACGACGTCTCATGGTGACAACATTTGTACACTCCTCCGTCACTGCATCCACTGAACTGTTTCTGGTAACAGTATCATCATTGGATGCACTCGACTGACGCATGTTGTACTGCTCTTCCATTGATCGTTATCTTTGGTTACGCGATGCTTCCATAACGGCGCGGACGATTCGTGGATGCGTACCGCACCGGCAGATGTTGCCCTGCATCCCCGACGTGATCACTTCTTCTGTGGGATTGGGATGTTTTTTTAACAGCGCCGTAGCGGCAACAATCATTCCGCTCGCGCAGTAAGCGCATTGAAACACATCGACCGATAAACATGCCCGTTGTACAGCGTTTAGTCCCTTGAGACTAAGTCCTTCAATAGTCGTGATCCGCTTTCCTTCCACAGCGCCTACTTTTGTAATGCAGGAAGGAACGGCTACATCATCAATAAGTACTTTGCAGGCTCCGCAGGCTCCTTCACCACAACCATATTTGCTACCGGTCAAATCAAGATCTTCACGCAATACAGACAGGAGACTATCGTCTGGTTGCGCATCGACCTGGTACAACTTGTCATTGATATGCAGTTCCATGGAGCAGGCATCTTGTGGTACACACCCTGTCAAGACGGAAGTGAAGCTAACAGAAAACAGGAACAGATGCCATCATTTACTGCTTAACATTCGGCGTTTTGATGTGGGGTGAAAAAGTCACACCTTCGGTCTGGAACCGCATCAAGTCGCGGGGTCAATTTACCGATATGAAATCGAGACGCCTGGTTAGAATTACCTTTCCCATCATCCTGCTTATCGGAATCTATTTTATAGGTTCATCACCTGACCGCCCGGCATATAATATAACACTGCCAACGGTCCCTGCAGACGCCGTGGCACTGGAGGAACATGTAGCGAATTCGGAATCCAAACACAAGCTGAAGCCAGAGAATAATGCGATGATCGTTTGGAACGACAGTGCGCATAAGAAGACGAAGTATTCCGTGGTATACCTTCATGGATTCAGTGCAAGCAGAATGGAGGGCGATCCGGTTCATCGCGATTTTGCACGAAAGTTTGGAATGAATCTGTACCTCACGCGGCTATCAGATCATGGTGTCGATAGCACTGAGGCGTTACTTCAGTTTACACCCGACCGGCTATGGGAGTCAGGCAAGGAGGCACTTCAAATCGGGAAGCAGTTGGGTGAAAAAGTAATTCTCATGGGGACGTCAACGGGTGCATCGCTTGCACTGATGCTGGCGGCGCAGTATCCCGACGATGTTTATGCGTTGATCAATCTGTCACCTAATATTGAGATCAATAACAGCGCCGCCTTTATTGCAAACAATCCATGGGGCCTTCAGATTTCCCGCCTTGTGATGGGCGGCAAATACAATAACACCGGGGGAGGGGAAGAAAAGGCAAAGTACTGGAACACGCGTTACCGTTTAGAAGCTGTTGGACAGTTACAGGAATTTCTGGAATCGTCAATGACAGAAAAAGTATTTCAACGCGTAAAGCAACCTTCTCTTACGCTTTATTATTACAAGGATGAGCAGCATCAGGATCCTACCGTAAGAGTAGATGCGATCCTGAGAATGGAAAAGCAACTGGGCACACCGGACGAACTGAAAGAAGCCATTGCAATTCCAACAGCAGGTGGTCATGTTCTGGGATCGTCAGTAGTGTCAAAGGATATTCCCGCCGTAGAAGCTGCAGTAAACAAGTTTGCTATGGAGAAATTGAAGCTTGTTCCCGTTGAGATCAAGCAAGAGGATTGAAACTTAAGAATCAGAATCGGAAGATATGTTCCCTGCCTGAAACCGCACCGCGGAGGAGGGGCAGACCTGATAGAAGGTCGCGTACTTTCCAGGCTGAAAATGGATCCGGAAACGTTAATAAATTGGACGAATTAGCGATGATCGATCATCTGCGCTGCCTTGTCAAGGTCGGCAGGGGTGTCGATGGCGAATGATTCGGTTTGTGTTTCCACCACGGTAACCCTAAAACCGTTCTCGAGCCAACGCAACTGTTCCAGTGATTCTGCCTTTTCGAGCAATGAAACTGCAAGTCCGGAGATCTCCTTCAATATGTCACAACGGTATGCATACATGCCGACATGCTTGAAGAACGTGTGCCGGTTCAGCCATTGTTCCTGAGGCGCCTTGTTCATGAAAGGGATCATTGAACGGCTGAAATACAATGCCTCGCCTCTGGTATTGACCACTACCTTTGCTTCGCTTGGATTAGCCAATTCGTCATAAGAATCGATCGCTTTTACCAGTGTTGCAATTTCGGTCTTACCATCGAGGGCAGCAGCGAGCAGGTCGATCTGTTCGGGCTGAATGAAAGGTTCATCGCCCTGGACATTGATGACATAATCGTAATTTTCAGCTTGTAAGGTAAGCGCCTCAAAACATCTGTCGGTGCCACTGGCGTGATCGGTGCGTGTCATGCACACTTCGCCTCCAAACGCTTTGACGTGATCAAATATTTCCTGGTGGTCTGTCGCTACGACAACTTTCGACAAAAATTTGGATTTGCTTGTTTGCTCATAGACACGCTGCACCATGGATTTCCCTTTGATCATTACCAACGGCTTGGCTGGCAGGCGCGTGGAAGCATATCGCGACGGTATGATACCCAGAATTTTCATTAGCCAAACTTAATCATTCTGAAGTCGTCTCACCAGTAGTCCGGAGCCTGATTTTGACAGAACCTCTATGGCTTGCCCGGCCTCAACATATTCTCCGCGGGTGAACGCATCGTAAATCTGATCGCCGACCTTCACCTTTCCGGCCGGGCGAAGCACGGTAAATGCAGTACCTTGCTCACCGGTAAGTGTTTCCGGAAGCACGGCTGATGTATAACCGGCCGATGATTGCTGGGTAGTGGTAAGCGCAACCCGTTTGAAAAACCGGGTATCAATTAATTGGGCCCCACCTACAAAGAAGAGGACGACTCCCCCCACGAGACCTCCGACGGCAGCAGCCATGGCAAACAGCACGTCATTCATTCTTACAAATTCAAAGTCGAAAGCCTCGTTGTTAATCATGATAAGAACCAAAGCCATAATGGTTACCGCGATGCCGGCAAACCCGGCGACACCAAAACCGGGGATGACGAATATTTCCAGGGCGAGCAGGCCCAGTCCTACGAAGAAGGCAATGATTTCCCAGTTCTCTGCTAAACCGTTGAGATAGTAAGGGACGAGGTAAAGCACCAGAGCGACCAAAGATGCCAATCCTGCAAAGCCGAGGCCTGGCGCCTGCATTTCAAAGTATATTCCTCCGAGGATGATCAGAATTAATACGCCGCTTATGAACGGATTAAGAAAAAACGCGATCACGCGATCAGCCCGGCTTAATTCAAATTCATCAAGTGCATAATCGGTGATATCATTCTTTTGAAGGATATCTTCTATGCTCTCCACCTTTCCTTCACAATAACCAAATTGTATGGCTTCGGCAGTTGAAAACGTGATCACCTGTCCTGGTTTCTTCAGACTATCAAGTTCTACCGCTTCATCTACCATCGCTTCGGCAATGGTTGGGTTTCGATGATTTTCCTCCGCTGTGGCGCGCATGATCGCACGCATATAGGATTGATACTTATCTGGTGCGCGCGCTCCACTTCCATCAACAACGGTGGCGGCACCGATAGAAGCTCCGGGTGACATGTAGATACTATCACAGGCAATGGCAATAAGTGCCCCGGCAGATGCTGCATCAGAATTGATAAAGATCCAGACCGGAACCTTCTGATCCATCAATTGATCCACGATGTCTTTGGCATCAGTAAGAACACCTCCATAGGTGTCCATATCGATGATGATGATATCCGCAGAGATCTGATGGGCATGTTCAAGCGCTAACTCAACATAGCGCGTCATCCGGGGATCGATCTCATTTTTTATTTTCATCGTCATGACTTTCTTTTGCTGCGCGCTGGCAGGAAGAATGTTCATCATGAGGGTGACAAACGCAATGAGAAGAATTAGCTTGGGGGAACGCATACCTAATGTAATGAAAAAGCCTGATTACCTTGCGTAAAATTAAGTCTATTCTAAATTGAAGCGCCACATCACACTGAACTTTTCGCACCAATTTGGTGGTACGATCTGGAATAGTGCGCTATCTGACTCGACAGCAATACTTTTACTTGAGGTTAGGGACGGACAGGCAAAAAAAACGACTTTTTCAGCGTTGAACCTAAACGATGGCCAACTGCTCTGGCAAGACATGACTTTCGAAGAGCATTGGTGGATCGGACTGGAGGCCGCGCAGCATGATGTTGCATTGTTTTCTTTGTTCACCGACACCGCGAATCCCGAGAGAAAATCGTTGATTGCCTATCACATTCGTGAGAAGCGGATGCTTTGGTGGCGCAACGATTTCTCTCTGTCGTTACTGGGATCAAATTGTGTAAAAGGTATCACCAGCCAGTTTGGTCAAAAAGAAATCGTGCTCAACCTTAACACTGGTGAGGAAACAAATTACATACCGCAAGAGGTGAGCGGGCCATCAGTCAAACGACCGTCACAGTATGTCGAAGGGCATCCTTATTTTGCAACTGTGAGAACTTTTTTGACAACGAAATTCAATTTTCTGCCGGTTGTGGCGTTGGAGTATTTGGAAGACGCGTCATTGATTTTCATCTCTTGCTATGATCGGAACGATGGCTCATTAAACAACGATTTATTTGTTGTTTCGGCGGAAGGTGAAATGGTGCTTCAGGAAAATTTGGGTGAGCAATTGAAAGGAATCGGCCAGGATACTTTTTTCATCTACGGAGGTTCTGTAATTTTCGTCAAGAATAGAGGAGAGTTGTTTAGCTACAAAATCGTATGATCAACGAGCTGATAATTGCGGGTGCTACATTTTTTCATCCGCCGGTAATGCTGGACTCGATAGGGACGGAGACCATTAATGGAAAAATCTTTGTACTTCACCAGGTAGGTGAGAAGGAGACACTGTATGCTATCTCAAGGCGATATGGCGTTCCGGTTGAAACTATACTTCAACATAACCCTACTGTTAGCAGCAGTCTCAACATAGGGCAGGTATTGAAGGTTCCTTATATACAGCGGCAGTCAGCAAAGAATGCCGACCGCGGGGCTACACACACCGTCACTGCTAAAGAGACTATGTTTTCAATCTCGCAGGCTTACGGCGTCACTGTTGATGAACTCAAACAATGGAATAACCTTACGACGAACGCCCTTTCTGTCGGTCAGGAATTAATTGTGAAGAAAACAACGGCGGCCCGTCCGAATCAGGATGTCAGCAGTGCGGTAAAGCCACCTGCGAGTGGAGTGCATACCGTTGCTGCCAAAGAAACGATCTATTCGATTTCGAGGCAGTATAGTATTTCGACGCTGGAATTGAAAGAATGGAACAAGCTTGAGGGCAATGAAATCAGCATAGGCCAACAGCTGGTTGTGGTTGCACCAAAGCCGGGAACCACCGTAGTGTCGACAACGGCTACCACAACGTCCACTACACCGGTTAATGCATCAACGACGGCTAAATCAGGTGAAGCTTCCACTGTTGCGGCAACCACCGGAGCAGTTACAGCAACGAAAAAACCGGACGAGGTTACAAACCCTGTAAGTAAGTCCGCGGGTCCCGACACCCGTTCGGAAGGAGCGACCGCTTCGGCAAGCAAACCGGAGCCGAAAGAGCAAACTATCAGAATTTCGGAAACTGTTAAGAGTTCCGATGAAGTCCTGGAAACGGGATTGGCCGAGTTGATCGAGGGGACCGATGGAAATCGTAAATATCTTGCTCTGCACCGAACAGCGCCTGTAGGAACAATTCTTAAGGTCAGAAATGAAATGAACAACCGTGAAGTGTTCGTGCGTGTGATGGGTAAACTGCCTGAAACGGCTTTAACTAATAAGCTGGTGATTAAGATCTCTAAGTCGGCCTATGACAGGCTGGGCGCTATTGATCCCCGGTTTAGGGTCGAGGTTACTTACTACAAGTAAAAGGATATCGGGAATTGTTGAGTAACTGAAGGGCTAGGCAATTTCAAAAGGTCGACACCGCACGTCACAGACAAACAGAGAAATCTAAAAAGAGATCTGAGTTACAGTTTGGGC
>Ga0247822_10003310_pt1 | contig 10503 bp, 6 predicted proteins | sample 13C_Cellulose_Da_FD_192423 | JGI IMG/M metagenome (GOLD analysis project Ga0247822, IMG submission 192423) | Soil microbial communities from agricultural site in Penn Yan, New York, United States - 13C_Cellulose_Day30 | ecosystem: Environmental > Terrestrial > Soil > Agricultural land | place... | reverse complement strand
CTTCTCGATCGCGGTGGCCTTGTACGTACCAGGCGGCACCGCGATCGAGAAGTTACCGTCGGGGCCCGTGGTCGCGGTGAAGCCGCCCGGCTCGATCATGATCGTCGCGCCCGCGAGCGGCTTGCCCGCGCCGGCGCTGCGCACGAGCCCGAGGATCTCACCCGGCGGCAGATCCGGATCGAGGGTCATGCGCGGCACCGTGTTGGCGCCCTTCGCGAGCCTGAGCGTGTGCTTGCCCGGCTTCTTGCCGCTGACCACGACGCTGACCTCGGCGTCGGCGTCGTCGAGCGTGGTCTCGCCCTTGACGGTCTTGCCGATCGGCAGCTTCTCGATCCTCCACATGCCCTTGTCATCGGTGACGCCGGTGCCGGTGTTGTTCTTGAGCTTGACGTCGACCTTCGCGCCGACGATCGGCTTGCCCGCATCGTCGGACACCTCGCCCGCGACGTCTGCGTACTCGACGAGCGCGATGTCCTCGCGCGTCGCATTCGGCATCAGCTGGCCCGCCGGACGCTTCGGCCCGCCGAACCGCGCGGAGAACCCGAGCCCGCCGGCGATCGTCGGTGTGTAGGGGACCAAGCGGATGTCGTCGGCGAGGCGATCCGCGCTCGGGATCGCGGGGACCTTGCTGCCCTCGACAAACGCGAACAGCGCGTACTGCGGCGTGAGGTGCATCCCGACACTGCCGCCGAAGCGGAACAGCGCGCCGGGCGCCTCGTGCGCTTCGGTCGCGCCCATCGGTGTGGCGCCCGAGCCGATGAAGTAGTCGAGGCTGCCCTCCAGGTTGGCGAACACCTTGGGCCCGAGCGGCAGTGCGAGCTGCACGCCCGCGAGCACCGCGTTGAACTCGGAGACGCCGAGCGAGACGCGATCCTGCTGCGCGAGGCTCATCGCGCTCTCGGCGGACTCGGCGCTGTTGTCGACGCGGAAGCCACCGCTGAACGACAACCAGCCCGGCCCTGCCTTCAGCGAGATCAGGCCGCGGGCGTCGACGGTGGTCGCGCCGAGCTTGATCGATGGAGCGTCGCCGCCGGGCACCCAGATGCCGAGCTGCCCGCCGACGCGCAGGTTGCCGATCAGCTTGCCGACCCGGAGCACGAGGTTCGGGTTGCCGACGAAGCCGTCCTGGTTGGAGCCGTCGTCGTGCTTGTCGAAGTAGCCGTCGAACGACAGGCCCACCGTGATCAGGTCCGTCGGCGCGAACGCGACCGCGAGGCTGCCGAACCCGCGGCTGAACTTGCTATCGGGGCCGAGCAGCTTGTTGCGCACGCCGAAGCCACCGTAGGTCGCGACCTCGATCGTTCCCTCGGTCAGCGTCTCGGCGGACGGTGCATGGAGGCCGCCCGGCATCGCCGCGTAGCCCACGGCCTGCGAGGGCGGCAGCTCGTCACGGGCGTCGGTGGTCCCGACCAGGTCCGCGGACTGCGCGAACGCCAGCACGGGCGCGACCAACACCACTAGGCAGAACGCGAGTCCCCACCGGCGCATCAGCCGAAAGTGTACGAGTCCTTTACGTTCGATTCCAGTCTTACCAATCAATACCGTAGCCAGCGAATCAGCTCGGTCACTGACGGCCGCTTGCCATACAGCAGCACGCCGACGCGATAGATCTTGGCCGCCACGCGGACGACCAGGAACGTCGAGCCCACCAGGATCGCGAGCGACAGCGCGAGCTCCATCCCCGTCGCGCCGCCCAGGACGTAGCGCATGGGCATCAGGATCGGCGACCAGAACGGGATCATCGTCATCGCGGCGGACGCGCCACCGCGCGGGTCGTTGGAGACGACCTGGAGGCAGGTGACTCCGATCACCAGCAGCATCGTCACCGGCAGCTGGACCTGCTGCGTGTCCTGCTCCGACGAGACCATGGCTCCCACCGCGGCATACATGGCGGCGTAGAAGAAGAAGCCGAAGATGAAGAACGCGAGCACGATCGACAGCTCGGTCAACGCGACGGGAGGCAGCGCGGCGCCGCCGCCGGACACGCCGAACAAGCCGAGCAGCTCCTGGCGGTACTCGAGCGCGAGCGCGCCGATGCCGAGCCAGACCGTGAGCTGGATCAGCGCGGCGCCGCCGACGCCGAGGATCTTGCCGCCCATCAGCGACTGCGGCTTCACCGCGGCGACGAGGAACTCCATGACGCGGCTCGTCTTCTCCTGCACGACGCTGCGCATGACGTTCACGCCATACAGCGTGATCACCATGTAGAGGATGAACGCGAGCATGTACGCGATCGCGAACGACCCGAAGCCGGAGGTGCCCTCGGCCTCGCCGGTCGTGTGCTGCGTGTCGACGTCGACGCGCTTGAGCATCCCTTGCGTCTGCGCGTCGGTGAGCTTCAGCTCGCGCGCTCGCTCCTTCTGGATCGCCTCGGTGACGACACGCTCGAGGATCGCTCCGACCGCTTGACCGCTCGCGTTGTCGCCGCGATAGAGGACCGTGCCTCCATCGAGCGCGTTGGCGGGGATCACGAGGAAGCCGTTGATCTCGTCGTCGCGGATGCGCGCGAGCTCGACGGCGTCGGGCGTCTCCGGCGGGACCAGCGTGACGTGCCAGATGGTGCCGAGGCTCTCGACGATCGCCGGGCCGACCTTGCCGGTCTTGTCGACGACCTCGACCCGCGCGCCGGTCGCGCCTCTGACCGCGATCAGCGTGGGGACGACGACGAGCGCGACCATGAACAGCGGGCCGAGCAGCGTCATCACCACGAACCACTTCGAGCGCACGCGCTCGTGCAGCTCGCGGCGCGCGATGACCAGCGTGTTGCGCAGGGCCGGGCTCACGCGGCGTCCTCCTCGTGACGCGCCGCCACCGCGGCCTCGGGCCCGACCTTGTCGACGAACATCTGGTGCAGCGTGGGCACGACGAGCGAGAATCGATCGAGCGCGACGTTCGCCGCGACCAGCGCCGCGAGCAGCTGCTGCGACGTCGCGCCGTCGGCGAGCCTCACCTCGACCTCGGCGCCGCCGGCGGCCTCGCCCGCGTGCGGCGCGCGCTGCTCGGCGACGAGCGCGCGATCACCGAGCGGCCCCGCGGCGCGCTCCTTCGACGCATCGTCGCCGAACGCGAGCGCGACCCAGCCCTCGGCCGCCGCGTCTTCCTTGAGCTGGCGCAGCCGGCCCTCGAGCACGATCTTGCCGCGCGCGATGATGCACAGCGCGTCGACGATCTTCTCGGCCTGCTCCATCTGGTGCGTCGAGAACAGCACCGTGCGCCCCGCCGCGCGGATCTCGCCGACCACCTCGCGCAGCACCTCGGCGTTGATCGGATCGAGGCCGCTCCACGGCTCGTCGAGGATCACGAGCTCGGGCTCGTGGAGCAGCGCGGTCGCGAACTGCACCTTCTGCTGCATGCCCTTCGAGAGGTCCTGCACCTTGTTCTTGGTCCACTTGCCGAGCCCGAGCCGCTCGAGCCACGAACCGCCGCGGCGCCGGGCCTCGGCACGCGACAGGCCGCGCAGCTCGCCCATGAACTCGACGATCTCGCCGACCTTCATCTTCGGGTACAGCCCGCGCTCCTCGGGCAGGTAGCCGATCTTCGTCGCGGCGGCGGCGCCCGGCGTCAGCGTCTCGAGGATGCGGATCTCGCCGGCGTCGGGCGCGATGATGTCGTTGATCATCCGCAGCGTCGTCGACTTGCCGGCGCCGTTGGGCCCGAGGATGCCGTAGACGACGCCGCGCGGGACGTCGAACGAGATCGCGTCGACGGCGAGGTGATTACCGAAGCGCTTGATGATCCCGCGGACCGACAGCGCCGTGGTCATGACGGCGGCACGTCGCCGAGCACGGCGCGCTCGAGGACGGCCATACGGATCGCGACGCCCCACGAGACCTGCTGGAGGATCACGGCGCGCGAGCCGTCGGCGACCTGCGGCGAGATCTCGACGCCGCGGTTCATCGGCCCGGGGTGCATCACGATCGCGTCGGGCTTCGCATATGCGAGCGTGCGCTCCGACAGCCCGAACGTGCGCGACAGCTCGCGTGCGTTGGGGAACCGGGGCGCCTCGCCCTCGAACCGCTCGGCCTGCACGCGCAGCATCATCACGACGTCCGCGTTCTCGAGCCCATCCTCGAGCCGCGTCACGACGCGCACCCGCTCGCGCGTGAGCTCGCCACCGATGTCCTCGATGCCGCGCGGCAGCAGCGTCCACGGCGCGCACACGCGGATGCGCGCGCCGAGCTTGGCGAGGCACAGGATGTTCGAGCGCGCGACGCGCGAGTGCGCGATGTCACCGACGATCACGACCTCGAGCCCGTCGATGTTTCCCTTGTGGCGGCGGATCGTCGCCGCGTCGAGCAGCGCCTGCGTCGGGTGCTCGTGCTGGCCGTCGCCCGCGTTGATAATCGCCACCGCCGGTCGGACGCTGCCCCTGATCACCTCGGCGGCGCCGCCGTACTTGTGACGCACGACGATCGCGTCGGGGTGCATCGCCATCAGGTTGCGCGCGGTGTCGATCAGGGTCTCGCCCTTGGAGATCGACGATCCGGAGCTCGTGATGTTGATCGCCTCGGCGGACAGCCGCTTGGCGGCGAGCTCGAACGACGTGCGCGTGCGCGTCGAGTTCTCGAAGAACAGATTGATCACCGTCCGCCCGCGCAGCGACGCGAGCTTCTTGATCGGCTCGTCCCCCATCGGCCAAAACCGATCGCCATGATCGAGGATCGCCTCGATCTCCTTCGCGTCGAGGTCAGCGATGCTCACCAAGTCCCGCGGCACGCACCTCATATAGCAGAAGCGAAGTGCTAAGGTCGCGGGGTGTCCGTAGATCGCGCGGATCGCACCGGCCACGTCCTGGGCCAGCGCTTTCGCATCGACGCGCTGATCGGCAAGGGCGCGATGGCCGACGTCTATCGCGCCGTCGACCTCCAGACCTCCGCCTACGTCGCCGTGAAGATCCTGCGGACTTCGCTCGCCGGCGACCCGACCGCCAAGGCCCGGTTCGCGCGCGAGGGCGAGGTCCAGGCCCGGCTGCGCCACCGCAACATCGCCGCCCTTCTCTCCTCGGGAATCACCGATCGGGAAGAGCCCTATCTGGTCGTCGAGCTCTTGCGTGGCAAGAACCTCCGCACCGTGCTGAAGAAGGAGGGACGGGTCAGTCCCGTTCGCGCCGTCAGCTACGCGTGGCAGGCGCTGCAGGGCCTCGCCGAGGTCCACGCGGCCGGCATCCTCCACCGCGACCTGAAGCCGGCGAACATCATGCTCGAGCCGTCCCCCGGCCCGGTCGATCGCGTGGTCCTCATCGACTTCGGGTTCGCGAGCACCGAGGGCAGCGCCAAGCTCACCCAGCAGGGCGCCGTGGTCGGCAGCCTGCGCTACATCGCGCCCGAGCGCCTGCGCGCCGAGCCGGTCGATCAACGCAGCGACCTCTACGCGATCGGCGTGATCCTGTACGAGCTGTTGATGGGCGCGCCGCCCTTCGATCACGCCGACGACTTCGAGCTCGTCGAGGCCCAGGTCTCGAAGCCGCCGCCGCCGCTCGATCCGTCGCTCCCGCGCAGCGTCGAGGCCGTGCTCCAGAAGTCGCTCGAGAAGGCGCAGGCCGCGCGGTACGGGACCGCGCAGGCGATGGCCGACGCGCTCGAGCTCGCCGCGCGCGATCTCTCGAGCTGATCACGATCGACCGTCCGTCGAACCTGACGTCGTCGTCAGAACGACGTCAGTTGATGACGATCTGCTTGAGATCGAGGCCGCCGGCGAACATGTACGAGACAGCGGAGCTGTAGCCGTAGACCTCGACGCCGCAGCCAGAGGGGCACGAGATCTTGTGCTGCCCGGCAGAGACCGGGACGCGCGCCGCGCGATAGGTGCCGCCCGCGAACGGCGTCATCGTGATCTGGGCACCATCGACGCTCACCGCCCCGAGCGCACCGGCAGAGATCGAGAGGAAGTTCTTCGCGTACTGCGAGGGCACGAGCACGGTGTAGTCGTTGCGGTACTGCTCGGTGGGCACGGCGATCGCCATCGACGGGTCGCCCTCGCCGACCGAGCCGCCGAAGAAGGGATCGCCCCAGATCGCGGACTGCAGGTAGTGACCGACGAGGATCGGCTCGCTCGCGACGAACGACGTGTCCGCCTGGATCTTCACCTCGCACATCTGGCCGGGCCCGAGGGCGTTGCAGGTGCCGGCGGCGGGCGCCGGGTTGAACTGGATCGTGGTGTTCGGCTTCTGCGCGACGATGCGGATCAGGTCGGGCTCGTTCGTGCCGCGGCTCTGGCTGCGCGCGATCGCGAACGTCTGGCCCCAGGTCGACGACGGGAACAGCATCTCCTCGATGTGATCGGCGCAGCACGGGCCGCTGGTGTGCTGCTGGTCGGGACCGTCCGCCTCGCCGAACACCGTGGCCTCGTGGCCCCCGAACACGCCGAACGCGTTGGCGGTGTTGACGGCGCGGATACGCGAGCCGGTGAGGTCGCCCGTGCCGGCGGCCTGCAGCGTCAGCACCTCGAACGCGTTGAGCGTGAACGTCGTCGGCGTGTTGGCGGCGATCGCAGGCTGCGTCGCGCTCGCGCGCACGGCGGCCTTGGGCGTGACCTCGATCTGCGTGTTGTCGGTCCACGCCACGATCGAGACGTAGCCGTTGTAGCTGTGCGGGCCCGGGCCGAACAGGAAGTCGCCCGTGCGGCGATCGAGCGTGGGGTAGCTCATCACGTAGTACTCGGTGTCGAACGCGGTGCGCGGGATGAGCAGCGACGCGTCGTTCGAGAACACGTTCACGTTGTCGAGCGGGTTGAACTGGTACGCGACGATCGGCAGCGTCGACTCGACCTTGTACGCCGCGCGCTGCTTGCCGGTGCCGTCGATCGACTGATCCGGCACGGTCGGCTGCGGGGTGATCGCCTGGACCTGCCCGGCCGAGATGGTCTGCATGATCTGCGTGCCGTCGGCGGCGGTCACCGTGACGTCGACGCTGCGCGCCTGCGGGTTCGACACGACGATCGCGAACGGCGCGTGCGCCGCATCGAGCACGCACACGTCGCGCGCGCCGCACGTGTAGCCCGAGGGGCAGCTGTTGTTCGGGGGGTCGCACAGGCCGAGCACGGTGTTACCGCTCGAGCACACGCTGAGGTTCTTCACCACGCTGCCGGTGCCGCAGTCGGGCCCGCCGGCGCGATCGAGCACCTCGACCGCGTTGTCGAGATCGACGGCCCAGTACTCGCAGCCGGTGTAGCTGCGCTTCATCGCGGCGTCGTCGCACGCGTTCACGCACGCGCCGTCCTGGCAGATCGTCGAGCCCGTGCACTCCTCGAGCTGCGGCCCGATCTCGCCGGCCGCGCTGCAGCTGTGCACGTTGCCGTCGGTGCACACGTTGACGTTGGGCACGCAGGCGACGCAGCCGAGCATCTGGTCGCACGCGCCGGTGCAGTCCTGCTGCGTCGTCCACTGGCCGCCGGTGCACACGAGGTACGAGCTGCCGGCGCAGCGGTGGTTGCCGTCCGAGCATGCGGGCTCGGACATGTCGGGCTGCACGCCACCGTCGCCGGTGTTCTGGCGAGAGTCGGGGCCGCAGGCGGACGTGGATACAACGAGAGCGACGACGAGCAAGCGACGCATGAGGGCCGGCACGCTACCTCAGTCGCACACCCCGCCGCCATCAGGATCGCAGTCGCAGGCGACCGGTGTGCTGTCCATCATACAGGTCGGGACGATGCGGTCCTGGAGGAGGAACTGCTCGACCTGGCGCAGCGCGGCGGGGTTGCGATTGACGCCGCCATGGGTGCCGTTGTCCTCGGAGGGCGGCTGGTTGGTCGCCGGCGGCAGCGGCGTCGGGTGCTCGTCGTAGATCGTGACGCCGCTCTGCAGCGGACCATCCTGCGGTGGGAGCTGCCACGGCGACTTCACGGAGGGCGCGAGCACCGGGATGCCCATCTCGCGCGCCACCATCTCCGTCGCGATGTTGGTCACGAGGCAGTCTCCGAGCGCGTACCACATCAGCACCTCCTTCGGCGCCTGGTCGGCGAACAGCGGATCGCGCGTCACGTGCGCGGCGGTCGTGATGGGATCGTACGGCTCCATCGCGAGCCCGAGGAACGCGACCACGAGCTGGTAGACCTCGGGATCCTCGTAGCTGCCTTGCGCGGCGCCGAGCAGCGCGAACCATGCCGCGCTGCGCTCGAACAGCATCGACCACACGCCACCCGGGACCGCGAGCACCGCCTTCGCGAACCCGGGGTCGTACGCCATGATCGTGTTGCCGATCGTGCCGCCGAGGGAGCCACCGACGTAGAACACCTGCGTCGGGTCGATCACGGGTGCGCCGTCGAGCTGGAACTCCGGGGCCGCCGCCAGCTTGCCGCGCGCGAGCGTGCCGAGGGCCATGAAGTCGATCACCGACTGCGCGAGCTTCTCCGCGATCTGCGGACCGCGGTTCATGTCGTTGACCGCGAGCGGTGCGAGCTGGAGCTGGCGCGACGTGAGGCCGATGAAGTCGCCGGCGATCACGACGAGGCAGTAGGTCTCGGCGAGATCGAGGACGAACTCGTCGGTCAGGTACTCCCTCGACGAGCCGAACAGGCCGTGGCCGAACACGATCGCGGGGCGCGGCAGCTGCGCCGTCTGCACGCACGCAGGCACGACGGCGGCGAACCGCGCATCGCGCTGGCCCTGCGCCTCGGGGAGTCCGGTGCCGCCGCGGCGGAGCAACGACGCATCGGTCTCGCCCGCGGTCAGGAAGTCGGGCGACTTGTACGTGCCGAGGTAGAGCTTGTACGACTGCGGCACGTTGGGCTGGGTGCTGGTGATGGTGAAGTCGAGGTTCGCGCCGCCGGGGCCGAACGCGGCGAGCGCGTCGGTGCGCATGGACGTGAGGTCGCCGCGCAGGAACTCGTCCGACGCGGTGACGAAGTCCCACGCGACGACGATGTCGCTCTTGTCGATGCCGATCGCGCCGAGCTTCGTGAAGATCTCGGGCCAGCGCGCGGCGATCGCGGCGAACCGCGGGTGAGCGAACGACGTGCCGTCGCGCAGTGCGATGAAGCCGGGCGGGCTCGGCAGCTCGCCGCCGTCGGCGGCCTTGACGCCCTTGCGCACGACCGCGACGTAGCGCGTGCCCGGGCGCAGCCGTGCGAGCGGGCGGATGATGAGGTCGCGCTTGGTGACCTCGACGATGTTCTGATCGACCTCTGCGAACAGCGGCACGCGCTCGCCGCTCTCGATCGCGACGAGCACGACCGGCGAGCTCGGCGCGAGCGACTCGTCGGGATCGTCGTACGACGGCAGCCCGGTGGGGGACACTCCGGTCGGGAACGCGACGAGCAGCGGCCCGGTCGGCGAGAACCCGTCCCAGCGATCGAACACGGCGGGATCGATCGCCACGTTGTCGACGTTGACCGGCATCGCTTCCGCGGGCAGCGCGACGCGCATGCCGGTGGGCGAGGCGTCGTCGCCCGCGAGGTAGGTCGCCGACGGCCACGGCAACAAGCAGCCCTGGCCGCCAAGCGGATTGCACTCGTCGGGGATGCCGCTCGTGTTGACGAGGCCGTGATCATCGCCGCACGCGGCGCCGACGAGCACGAGGCCGATCAGGACGGAGTACTTCATGGGCCGCCTCACAGTGCGCGAAGCTAGCACCGCGCAGGACCCATAGTTTCGGCCATAGTAGGGCGTGCTTCGAGCCTGGGCGCGGCGGTCCGTGGAGCTCCAGCGGGAGCTGGCCGCGCTCGGCGACGTCCACGCGCGCTGGTGGGCGATCGCGGGCGTCGCGGCGGCGCTCGAACGGCTGCCCGCGCGAAGCGAGCACCTCACGCACGACGCGGAGCCGGTGAGCGATACGTTCATCGGCCATCGCACGACGGTGGCGGACGATCCGATCCGTGATGCGATCGCGCGCCGCATGCGGCGCGGGCCGCGATCCGCGAGCTCGATGGCGAGCTGCCCGCTCAACCGCTCGCGCGCACCGTGCGCCGCGGGCGCGATGGCGCCACGCTCGCGCCATGCGACCTCGACGTCGCCGCGTTCGCGCTCGGCGATCGCGTCCTGGTCGCGCGGCTCGCCGCGAACGTCGCGGACGAAGCACCGCTCGCGCGAGCCCTGACGTCGCTGGTAGAGCGTCCCGATGCGCCCCGCGATCGAGGTGTGCCCGCGACCTGCGTCTCGATCGGCGATGAGACGCTCGCGACGGCGCAGCACGGGCATCGTCGGGCATGGAGCGCCGCCGGCGGGCCGTGGCTCGGGCTGTCGCGGGCGGGCGAGCTCGCGACGATCTCGACGTGTCATCTCGTGCTCGATGGCTATGGCCATGCGGGGCTCGCCGCCAGGATCGCGGAGCATCAGGCGCGGTTCGCACTGCACGCACCGTCGGCGCTGCCGCGACGTCTTCCGCCGCTGGCACCGGTCGCCGGCGCGATCCCACTCGGCATCGCGTGGCGAGAGCTCCCAGCTCCGGCACCGCGCGCGCTGCCGCTCGCCTACGCGCTCGGCCGCGTGCTGCACCGGCGCGCCGGCGATCCGGCGGCGCGGTTCTCGCCGACGTTCCAGCTTCCGATCGCGCCGGTGCAGCACGCGGC
>Ga0247822_10003309_pt1 | contig 10504 bp, 4 predicted proteins | sample 13C_Cellulose_Da_FD_192423 | JGI IMG/M metagenome (GOLD analysis project Ga0247822, IMG submission 192423) | Soil microbial communities from agricultural site in Penn Yan, New York, United States - 13C_Cellulose_Day30 | ecosystem: Environmental > Terrestrial > Soil > Agricultural land | place... | reverse complement strand
TGGCCTCCTTGTACCCCGACCAGGTCAGCCAACTGTCCTTGGGGTCCTTGGGGAACATCTTGCCGTAGCGGTCGTCCCCGAGGACGTAAATCGCCTGGGCGAGGTAGTAGCTCTGATACTCGTCGTGGGCGACCCGGCCCTTGGCAATCGGGATGTTCTCTTTGCAGAACTTGATCCACTTCTTGGCGTACTCGTCGGTGTATTGTCCGGCGCTGAACGCGCACGCAACGGCGGCGGCGGTGATCGGCGGCCGTTCCTGGCCGACCTGCGCCGCCCCGCTGCCGGACAGGTTGTAGATCACGCCGCCGCGGGCGGTTGTGCATTTGCGCAGGTAGTCGATGGCCTTGTCGATGATCTCCTTGGGCACCGGGATGCCAGCGTTCTTGGCTGCCCGCAGCGCCTGGAGTTGGGTGATGGTCGTGGAGCCCTCGTCGAAGTTACCGCCCTCCTTGGCTGAGACGTAGCCCCACCCGCCCTTGTCGGTCTGGGCCTTGCCGCAGAACTCGACCGCCTTCTTGAGCATCAACTCGAGTTTCTTGCGGCGCTCCATGTCCTCCTCCTCGCCGTAGATGCTGGCGAGGAACAGGAGGCCGAACCCGTGACCATAGGTGTACCGCGACTGCTCGGTCGGGTTATTCGGGTTGCCCAGCAGGCCGTTCGGCTGCGAGCGCTGCATGAACCAGTTGACCGCCTTGACGAGATTGTCGGAGTACTTCCCCTCGCGGAGCGTACTCCCCTCCATCAACATGGCCATGCCCGCCAGCGCGGTCATGCTGGTGGGGTACTGGCCGCCCTGGGCCTCCCAGTGGCCGTCCGGCGCCTGCGTTCGCTTCAGCCAGTCGAGCCCCTTCTCGACCACGGCGTCAATGTCCAGCTTTTTCTTCTTGCCCTCCTCCTGAGCGGGGGACGGCGGGACGGCACCCAGGCACACGGCGACCGCGGTCAGGGCCGCGGCCGGAGCGAACCGTCGGAAGGTCATCGGCACACCCCGGAACTCGGGACAGGGTTACACCCAACGTTAAGACGGCCGGCTGGCCAAAAACTGACACCGGCCGGGCATCCGATGACCACCAAGCAGCCCGGCTCGCCGGGCCATGAACTCACCGGCTAGCGGTCTCTCCGTCGTCGGGGACGATCCGCAACCGGAGGTCGTAGCGGAAAAATTCGACCGCCCGGGACTTCGGGTCTGCGATCACCGACATGAAGAACCCGTTCTGCGAGTGTCCCTTGTTGTACCGCAACTTGCCAGACTGCTTGTCCAGCACGATCACCTTGTACTGGTACTGTTTCGTCTCGTCGTCCATCACCTGGGCGGCCGCGACGATGCACGGCAGATCGTCGAACCGCTCCAGCAGTACCACCTGGTTCTTGAACACCTCGTGGAACCACAGCCGCTTGCCGGTGGCCTTGTCGAAGGCGTAGGCCGGCCCGTTGACCGGCACGGAGCGGATCATGGTGATCCCGTAGGGCACCGGACCACGACCGGCGTCGGGGGTGCGGCTCAGGAACAGGTAATACCGGTCGGTGTCGGCCAGCAGGATTGGGCTGGTCACGCCCATCACGCCGGACGGGGACTTGACGTGGTCCTCGACCCGGCCGGCGTCCACCGCCCCCGCGAAGATGACCTTGCCGGTTCGCGTCTGCAGGACTTCGAACTTGCCGTCCGGCTTCAGCACCCCCGTCGTCTCAGGGTCGAGGGACTTTAGCAGGGTCGTGCCGGCCGTGGTGTACTCCTTCTTCCAGACGTCCTTACCGGAAAGTGGGTCGTACAACCGCAGCGTCCGGCCCTTTCCGCCCTCGCTCAGCAGAACGTGCCGGCCGAGTACGGCCACTCGGTTCGGTCCACTGAACACGTCCGCGAAGTCTTTCACCCCCTCGACCGGGGTGCCGTCCACCGCGCGAAGCACCTGAGAGTTGGCCCCGTCGATCAGGAAGATGTAACGGGCGTCGCCGAACACCTGCACCTTCGACGAGACGCTGGTACGGAGCCAGAGCTTCTCTCCGTTGGACGGGTCCACCGCGACCAGCCCGTCCCGGGTGACCAGGCAGGCGTAGGTCGGCTGGAGGACCGACGACCGGCCGAGCCGTAGCGTCCAACCGTCCTCGTAATGGAACAGGATGTCGCCGTCCTTCTCGTCGCGATCAATCCGCGGGGGGTTGTTGGTCGGGAGACTCGCGTTGCCGAGCAGGTTATACCGCCACAATTCCCGCTTCTCGGCCAGGTCGAAGCAGTACGCCCACTGGCCGGCGTTGACCATCAGCAGGTGGCCGTTGGCCTGTGCGATCCGGTAGGTCGGTGCCCCCGGCTGGAGGCCCATGTTGCTCTGGACCGCGCTGAGGCCGGTGAACTCGCACCGCTTCTCGCCGGTCGCCCGGTCGGTGGCGATCAGAGTCCACGAACCGTCACCGTTCTGACCGAGTTGCATGGTGAGCTGGAGCCGGCGGAGGAACGGCAGCAGTTCGCCCTCGGGCTCGATCGCGAACGTCTGAAAGTAAGTCCGGTTGGACGGGGTGGTCTGGGGGTCCACCTTGTACTTGCCGGTCGGCGCCCCGGCACCGGGCTCCAGGTACGGCAAGAGCCGCTTGTCCGTGATCAGTTCGCCGTAGACGTCCGCCCCGGTCTTGCCGTCGCGGACGACCACGTCGGCGTACTTCGTGCCGAGCTGGAAGTAGAGTCCGACGGCGTCCTCCAGCATCCCCCGTCGGGTCATCAGCCGGGCCAACGCCTCGACCGCCCGCGCCGCGTGAACCGGGTCTTCGGCGGTCGCCCAGAGCCGCATGAGCTGCGTTTGGGCTTCCCGGGAGTCCTCGTCGCTGTTGGTCTGAATCAACTTCTCAGCAAGCAGGAGCTGCGCGTCCCGGCCGGCCGGGAAGTACGGGCCGAACACCTGTACGAACTCCCGGAGCCGGGGCAGGTCGTTGCCGGCCTTCAGCGCCTCCCAGTCGCGGGCAACCCGGTCTTCGAGGGGCTTGCGGGCGGCCGGGTCCTTGGCGTTGCGGATCATGGCGTCGATCCGGCCGCGGGCCCAGACGTCCGGCCGGGTCTTGCCGTTCGGCTCGTCGTGGACCTCCACCAACTGCTTGTTGTCGCCGAGTGATGCGAACGAGCGGTAAGCGTCGAACGCCTCGACCAGCCGGCCCTGTTTCTCCCGGCCTTTCGCGAGAAGCGTCAGGAACAGGCCCCGGCGGCGGAGTTGCTCGTCGAGCGCGCGGGCCTTGGCCGGCGGGTCGGCGTCCGGGTCCACCGGCACCTCGCACAGCGCCTCGTACTCCTTCAGGAACCCCTCGCCGTCCTCGAACTTGTTGCGGAGTAAGTCGGTGTAGGCGACGTAGAGCTTCTCGCGGATCAGCCGACGGACCGACTCCGGTGGGTCGTACTTCTGGGCCTCCTTGAAGTCGGAAATGGCGTCCCGGACGTCACCGTTGTCCAGCGACAGTACGCCGCGCTCGGCCAGCCCGACCGGGTCGTGCGGGTTCTCCTGGAGCCGGCGGGCCATCTCTCGCTTCTTCAGTTCGATCAACGGGAAAGCGCTGACTTCCACCGGAGACTGGGAGAAGAGCATCCCCTCGTGGAAGACGAGGTTTCCGAGAGCCAGCCGCGGGTCGCCGCCCTCGCCGGCGTCGCCGGCCTTGCGGCGGAAGGAGGTCTTGGACCGCACCTGACCGACGTTCACGTCGATGGCAAACACTTGCGGTTCGGTCGAGTCCTTCTGGTCGGGGTTGCCGACCACCGGGACATAGTACAGGCCGTCCCGCGACGCGACGCCGTGCCCGGACGGGGTGCCGATCTTCACGTTCTGCCACGCCAGCTTAGGCTTGCCCTTCTCGCCGTCGAGAACGTACGCCCGGACCGCGTCCTTGCCGATCACCACCACCTTGCCGTCGATCACCCCGCCGACGTACAGGTCGTCCTTCTTTCGGTCGTCCGACCAGAGCAGGTTTCCGGTCCGCAGATCGATGCAGTGTAAATGGTCGGCGTCGTGGGCGGTGAAGAGAACCTTGCCCCGGGTGATGATCGGGGCGGCCGCCCGCCACCGATCGCTGGGTAGCGGATTGCTGACCGGTTGCATCGGCATCCCACCGCGGCGACCGCCCAGAACCCTCACGCCGGGTTCGCCGAGCATCGGCGCCGGGTCGTGCGTGGTGCCGTAGTACCGCGCCCACAACAAGCTCCGTGCGTTGATGTCCACAGCCACCACCGCGCCACAGTTGGTCGGGCAGACGACCACCCCGTCGGCGTAGGAGAGATAGGTCGGCTGCACACGGCGGTTGGAATCCTGGCCGAGCCGGGTGTTCGGGGCGCCAAGGTTCTGGCTCCAGACCAGTTCCGGCTTGCGATTGGAGCCTGGTTCAGACGGCACCAGCTTGTTCGGGTCGAGGCAAGCGAGCCGGATCTGATTGTTCCGTTCATAGAGGACGTAAAGTTTGCCGTTGACCGGCAGCGGTGGTCCGAGGAAATAGGCGTTCTCGGTCAGCAGTTTGGTGTCGTTGGTCTTGCGCTCCTCTTCTTCGGAGAGGACGGCTGACGCCAGACCGCCGAGGTCCCATTCGAGCTTGCCGGTGTCGATGTTCAGGGCGATCAGCCGGTTGTACTCGGTCATGCCACGGACGCCGGCTGCGGATGCGGACAAGCCGCCCATCCCGGCGGGGTTGGGCATCCCCATGTTCGGGTTGTAAACCTGCGGCGGGGCGGGGACCGCCAGATCATCCACGTAGTAGACGAGCTTGCCGTCGTGGCTCAGCGAGCCGGCCTGGGCGTTCTCGAACAGGATGCTGGGCATCTGCCGCGACCAGAACGTACTCCACCAGTTCTTGACGGTCGGGTTCTCGTCGCCGCTCATGAGGTTCTGAAGTCCGCCACGGGCCGGGGACATCCAGAGCAACTCACCAGCCTTGTACGTGCGGCCGTGGGCGACGTACCCCTCCTTCGTCACGACCGCATACACGCCGTCGTAGGTGCGGTACAGGATCAGGTTCGGGGCGGTGACCGGGAAGAACCCCGGGATGGCGACCTGGGACTTGGCGCGGTCCAGAAACTTCATCGCCGCCTGGAGGTTCTGCTCGACCCAGTCCTTGCCCTCCTTGTCCGGGCCGTCGGTCCGGTACAGCATCGGGACCGTAAAGGTCGGGTCGAGGAACGGTGTGCCGCCGACCCCGACTGCTGTGTGGGAGGCGTTGCCCATCCGCATGGTCACGAGTTCGTCGCCGACGCGGCCGACCAGTTCCGCCGGCCGGTCGAGTTGCTGGCGGAGGTCGTCGAACGAGAACGTCCGGGTGCCGATGGCGAGGCCGTCGCGCGGGAACTTCTTCTCCAGCCGGTCCATCAGCCGCGAGACCGACTCGGTCTGGCGTGGGTCGCCGGATCGCTTGAACGCGACGGCCGCCTTGAACAGGACGCGGGGGGTGAGGATCTCGTCGGTCTCCGGCCGCGCCAGGAGTCGCTGGAAGCCGTAGGCCGCTTCCGGGTAGTTTCCGGTGTCCAGGTCCACGCCGGCCAGCAGGATCGCCGCCTGGGCACCAGCCCGGGTGTGGAAGTATCGTTGCGAGATCTCGGCCAGGACGGCCCGGTCGTAGCCGTTCTGCACCGCTTCTTTCAGGGCCGCATCGGCCGTCGTGCCGTAGGTCAACTCGTAGAACTGCCGGCCCTCTTTGGGCAACTCGCCGATCACGTCGTTGATCTTCGTCTTCACGCTAACGCGGGCGCCGGTCTCCTTGCCCGTCTCCGTGTCTTTGACCGGGTAGAATGAGTCACTATTGGAGTCGAGCAGGCGTTGGGCGGTGTCGCAGACGGTGTTCCACGGGACCGACTTCTTTTTCATGTAGTCGATCACCGCCTCCAACTGCTGGCTGGCGTCCCGCTCGACCGGGAACGTGAACGACTGGTAGCCCTCGGGCTTCGGGCCGGCGTCCGCTTCCTTACCAGCAGGTGCCGGCACGGGCACGGGCTGGGAGACAGCCAGGCCCGCGACCCCGAACGATAGACCGGCGGCGAATAAGAGGTGGGAAATGGGTCGGCGCATGGGAAGTCTTCCGTGTCCGGGCGCAACGCCGGTCAGGCAGGGCGTTAGAAATTGTTGCTGTTGCCCGGACTACCCACAAGGACAATTCCACGCAGGTTACCAGGGCGTGACGGGCACAAACAGCATAACCCGCCTCAGCGAACATGGCCGCAGCCCGGGTCGCCAAATGTTCTGACGATTCAAGCCCTTCCGTCTAACGCAGCGGCGTTGGCCTGGGGGATTCGGACGGTACAGTCGAAGGGGTATCCCCACCGGGAGTTTGCACGACCGATGACCCCGTCCGATCCTTTGCCGAGTGGTGATCGCGGACGGGTTGCCCGGCTAGTCGTGGCAGGTCTCGTGGTCGCGCTGGTCGCGAGCTTTTACCTCACCGGTCTTGGTGAGAAGTACTCCTGGGGCTGGCTCCGTGCCAATCTGACTTCCCTCCAACAAACCGCCGATGCACACCTCGTGCCAGCCATCCTCATTTTCTTCGCGGCCTATGTCCTGGCGACCGGCCTGTCGCTGCCGATCGCGGTCTGGCTGACGTTGCTCGGCGGGGCGCTGTTCGGTCGGTGGATCGGGATGGCGGTGGTCAGTGTCGCGGCAACGGTCGGAGCAACGGCGGCCATGCTTGTCAGCCGCTATGTCCTGCGCGACTGGGTCCTACGGCGCTTCGGCCAGCGGCTGTTGGCAGTTCACCGCGGTCTCGAACGAGATGGGGCATACTACCTTCTCACCCTGAGGCTGCTTCCGGTGGTGCCGTTCTGGCTCGTCAACCTCGGCATGGGACTGACGCCGGTCCGCACCCGAACCTTTGCCCTCGTCTCCTGGCTGGGGATGTTGCCGGCGACGTTCGTGTACGTGAACGCCGGAACGGAGTTGAGCCGGATCGAGTCCCCCGCGGATATTCTGACTCTGCGAGTGATCGGAGCACTGCTGCTGCTGGCGTGCGTTCCCCTGGCGGTCCGCTTCCTTGTATCCCGGACTGTGCAACGGAGCCGCGGCGACAGCAGTACTTCTCTCAAGCCCTGACCCGCCTTCGCGACGTTTCGACCACTTCGCCGTCCACGAACCGCTTGCAGTCCGGCAGCGCCTCCAGAAACAGCCGGCCGTAGGGTTTTGTCAACACGCGCGGATCGAACAGCACCACGATGCCCCGGTCCGTGGCCGTGCGGATCAGCCGGCCGAACCCTTGCTTCAGCTTGATCGCCGCCTGCGGCACCTGGTAGTCCATGAAGGAGTTGCCGCCGGCCGCCTCGATCACCTCCAGTCTCGCCTCGGTCAGCGGCCGGTCCGGCACCGCGAACGGCAGCCGGGTGATAATCACGTTCGCTAGCGCCTCGCCGCGGACGTCCACCCCCTGCCAGAAGCTGTCTACCCCGAACAACACCGCCTTCGGGGCCGTGCGGAACGCCGCGAGCATCTTCGCTGCCGGTTGGCCATCCCCCTGGACGAACAGCGTGTACCCGTTTTTGGCGAACCACGGCTGCAGGCGTTCCGCCGCCCGGTTCAGGAACTGGTAGCTGGTGAACAGCACGAGCGCCCGACCTTCGGTCCGCTGGACGTACCCCGGCAGCTTTTCCAACACCGCCTCCTCGTACTCCCCGGACCGTGCCGACGGGTCCGGCATCGACCGGAACAGGTGCAGTTCGGCCTGTTCCTGGAAGTCGAACGGGCTACCGAGTTGTTTGGCCGTGGCGTCGTCGAGGCCAAGTCGCTTCTTGAAGTGACCGAACCCCCCTTCCCCTCCGACGCTCAGGGTGGCGCTGGTGAGGATAACCGCCGGCACCTTGTCGTAGAGTTGCTCGCGCAGCGCCGGACCGACCTCGATCGGTGCGCTAGCCAGCGACACCCGCGGCGTCCGTCCTTGCCGGACTTCGACCCAGTACACTTGACCGCTGAGTTCCTGCGCCAGCCACTGCTTGAGTGTCAACGCAGTCGCAACCAACCGGTCGGCCCGGCTGGTCAGTTCGATCTTCTCTTCGTCGCTCTTGAGCTTGCCGGCAACGGTGTTGAGGACCGCCGCCAGCTTGACGAGTTCCTCGGAGAGCAGATCCGGCACGATGTCGGGCTGACGCACCCGACCGGTGCCGCGCGGCTGGCTGGCGTGCCAGGAATGGACCGCCAGGAAGAATCGCTCGGCCGCCTGCCGGGCCGCCTCCACTCGGGCGAAGCTCTCCGCGTCGCCGTGGGCGGCGAGCACGCCCTTGTGCGACCGCGGGGCGAGGATCTGGTTGAGCAGGTATTCGACCCCACCCTGTGACACGGAAAGCCCCAGGTGATCCGCGGCCACGTCTTCCAGGGTGTGTGCCTCGTCGAAGATCACCGCATGGTAATCGGGCAGAAGCCCGGCCCCGACCCGCCGCAGCGCCAGGTCGCTGAAGAACAGGGCGTGGTTGACGATCAACAGGTTCGCCCCGAATGCCGTCTTCCGGGCGCGAAAGTAGTGGCACTCACTGTGATGAGGGCACTGCCGGCCTAGGCAATTGCCGCTCTCCGACTGGACCAACTCCCAGATCGCCGGCAACGGTTGAAAGCTCAGGTCGCCACGGCTGCCGTCGGTCGTCTGTCGCGACCACCGGCCAATCTGGACGAGTTGTTGTGCCGCGAGCGGGTCGGTCAGTAGCGAACTCATCCGCTGTTGGGCGCCCCGCAGTCGGCGGAGGCTGACGTAGTTCCCACGTCCCTTCACCAGTGCTGGCCGGAACTCCTCCGGCATCGCCGCCTGGAGAAACGGAATGTCCTTGGTAACGAGTTGTTCCTGTAGGCCGATGGTGTGCGTGGAAACGACGACCCGAAAGTCCTTGCGACTCGCGATTGCTTGTATCGCCGGAACCAGATAAGCGAAGGTCTTGCCGACCCCAGTCCCCGCCTCGACGAGTAATTCTTCACCCCGGTCGAGGGCCTTCGCAACGGCCGCAGCCATCTGGAGTTGCTGCGGCCGGGTCTCGAACCCGGGGTATCGCCCCTCAACCAGCCCACCGGGGCCAAGGACGCGCTCGACTTTGCTCATGAGGGGATTGTGACGACCCGTGGGTACTGGAGTAAAGGCACGTTGGGAATGGAACAAGCCCTCCCGTTCGCACGGGAGGGCTTGAGGGCGACCGTCGGCGCTCTCTCGGTTACCAGAACCGGACACGCCAGTAGTCGTACGGAGCCGCCTTGCGGCCGAGCCACCAGTGGCCGTCTTCCCAGTCCAGCGACACCGAGCGCCAGCCGAGCGGGACCTTCGGGAAGGGGTAGAACGGCCCGATGAACGGGAACGCGTTGTACGGATACGCCTGGGGATAGGCGACCCGCGAGGCGTTGTTGTACGGGGCGTAGGTCGGCCAGGCGTGCGGCGGCAGCGGCGGGGCGAACCCGTCGGCCGGACCCATCCCCGGGTGGCCGACCGGGGCCGGTTCGATGCCCGGGCCAGCGGCCCCGGGGGGCACGCCAACGGGCGGCATGGTGGCGGCCGGACCCATCGGGATGGTCGCCTGCGCCTGCATGAATCCACCAACCCGTACACCGTCGCGGACCATCTTCACACCCGGGACGACCCGGATGTCTTGCATGACAGCCTGCTTCTGGGCGGCGTCCCGGCACATGCCGGTCACCGTAACGACGCCGCCCTCGGTGGAGAGGCTGACGTCGGCCCCGTCGGCCGAACCAGTGGTGGTCAGCCGGTCGGCAATCGCTTCGGCCAGTTTCTGGTTAGCGGCCGGCATGACCGTCGTGGTCTTGGCCGGCTTGGCCGCGACCGTCTTGGCCTTGTCCGCGGCCACGGCGGAGCCGCCGACCCACACGCCCAGCGCGGCGGCGGTCAGCGGGAAGAGCTTACGCACCTTCACTTTTGTTCCTCCTTGAACCCGGGTTCGCGCCGCTGCGGCGGACGGACCGGCGTTGCCGTACTTAGATCGCCATTTCACCCCGCACGGCGAACCCGGTCCGACCCGAAAGACCGTTCCGGCCAAGACTCGGCCGGTCACAACCCCACCGTTTCGGGCGACCGTCAGACCCGTTACGAAGGTGCGGTTGGGTTGTTCGGATGAGTCAATTCCACCGGAAATCGCTCAAGTCCCAGCAAGAGTTGACACTACTCATGAGCCCGAATAGGATTCAGGACGACGGGATTTGCGCACCTGTAGCTCAACTGGATAGAGCATCGGTCTACGGAACCGAAGGTTGAAGGTTCGAATCCTTCCAGGTGTACTAGAAATCAAGCAAATCTGCGAAGTGCGTCGAAACGGATAACACAAACGCAACACAATCACTTCGGCCGCAGCACGTCCGCCATCCGAGATAGCAACGCCTGCCCGTCAATCGCCCGCTTGGCGTCCAGGTAGTAGCGCCGGGCCGTCCCGGGATCGATCCCGATCGCCTCGGCCGTCTGATCGATGCTCTGGGTGGCCGCGACGGTTAGTGTTATTGCCCGCTTGCGGAGGTCGTGCGGCCTGAGCCGGCGGTCTGGGTTCTCAGCGTTCCAGTCCCGGAACAGGGCGGCGACGAAGTGGTAGAAG
>Ga0247822_10003308_pt1 | contig 10509 bp, 9 predicted proteins | sample 13C_Cellulose_Da_FD_192423 | JGI IMG/M metagenome (GOLD analysis project Ga0247822, IMG submission 192423) | Soil microbial communities from agricultural site in Penn Yan, New York, United States - 13C_Cellulose_Day30 | ecosystem: Environmental > Terrestrial > Soil > Agricultural land | place... | reverse complement strand
GAGGGTCGCTTCGTACAGGCGATTCAGGCGCTGCAGTCGCGGCAGGTCCGAGGCATCGCCCTGCATGTCCGGGTGCAGGGCCGCCACGCGCCGGCGATAGGCCTGCTTGAACGCGGCCATGCCGCATTCCGCATCCAGCCCCAGCTCTTCGTACATGCTGACGAAGTCGGTATCGTCCGACATTGGTGACGCGCCCCTGTATCGCCGTCGGCGCCTTCTTGGCGCGTGATGTCTGCTTTCCCAGCTATACGCGTTCCGGGGCGCGATCCGGCCAGTCCAGGGGCTGGCCGCGCGCGCCGGCTTTCTACGTATTCACCAGCACAGGCAAGGTTGCCGAACTGCGGATGATGATGACCAGGGGATCATCGATGAGCGTCGCGGCGCGCGTGGGGCGCCGGCAGCTGTTGGCACGCTGGTGCCATCGGCTGGGCGCGCTGCCATTGCTGAAGCGCGTGAGGCCGGGGGCGCACGGAGAAGTGCGCGTGCTGGCGTACCACCGCGTGCTGGAGTCGTCCGATCCGCAGGGTTTCAGTTTCGATCCGGAGTTGATCAGCGCGTCCGCGGACGTCTTCCGCCAGCAGATGCAGCACCTGAAGGCGAATTTCGTGCCGATGCGCTTCGACGAGGTGCTGGAGCATCTCGATCGCCGCAGGCCATTGCCCGCAGGAGCCACGCTGGTCACCTTCGACGACGGCTACGACGACAACTACCGCATCGCGTTCCCGATCCTGCGCGACCTGGGCATGTCGGCGATGTTCTTCGTGTCCACGGGCCATATCGATTCCGGGAGGCCGTACGCGTACGACTGGCTGGTGCACATGCTGTGCTCGGTGCCCGACGGCGCGCGCCTGCAGGTGCCCGAACTGGGTATCGACTGGGGGTTGGAAGCCACACTGACGGAGCGCCGGCGCCAGGCTTCCGACCTGCTGTACCGGGTGAAGCTGCTGGATGACGACGAGCAGGCGGCACTGGTCGCTCGGCTGGAAACCACCTGGGGCATCCCGCGCACCGTGGGTCACCCGGATTGCCGGCCCATGACCTGGGACCAGCTGCGCGAGATGCAGCGTGGTGGCATGGAGATCGGGTCGCACGGCGTGGACCACCGCATGCTGGCGAAGCTGCCGCTGGAGCGCATGGTGGGCGAGGTACGCGAATCCAAGCTCGCGCTGGAGCGCGAACTGGGCGTGCCCGCGCGGGTCATCTCGTATCCCGTGGGCGGGCCCGATGCGTTCAACCACGACACGGTCGAGGCGGTTCGCGCAGCGGGCTTCGGGCTGGCGTGCAGCTACGTGGCCGGCGTCGGTCGGCTGGGGCCGGGCACGCAGTTCTCGCTGCCCCGCCTGCCGGTGGAACGGCACATGGACATGCCGTGGTTCCAGGCGATGATGGCGCTGCCGGAGCTGTTCACCTACGCCTCGCGGCTGCGCACGGGCTGAGGCAGGGAGCGACAGGGGACCATGTTCTTTTTCTTGTTGGTGTACCTGATCCTGGTGCTGATCAGGCCACAGGATTACCCGGCGGTGGCCGAATCGCCCGGGCCGCCCCTGCAGTCCATCGCGCTGGTGCTGGCGGCGGGCCTGTGGGTGTTCTCGCAGCGCAAGTCGTTCAACCAGCCGCAGTACCTGCTGATCCCGATCTTCCTCTTCATCGCCATGGTGTCCAAGGTGGTGAACGGCTGGGCGGGCGGTGCGCTGTTCGTGTTCTTCGTGTTCGCCCCCGTGCTGCTGGCCTACGTGCTGCTCGCCAATGCCGTGGATACGCGCAAGCGCATGCAGGTGGCGATGGGGGTATTCATCGTGTGTGCGTCGGTGCTGGCGGTGCACGGCATCGACCAGGCCAGCACGGGCATCGGCTGGACCGGCGTCGAGCTCTCGCAGGGCACGCGCATCCAGTACGTGGGCATCTTCAACGACCCCAACGACCTGGGCATGCTGTTCGTGATGTGCCTGCCGATGGCCTTCTATCTGAGCGCGCAGGGTGGCTGGCTGGGGCTGAAGCGGCTGTTCTGGTGGACCGCCATCGTGTTGCTGGTCTGGGGCTGCTACCTGACCAATTCGCGCGGCACGCTGCTGGCGCTGGTGGCGATGCTGGGCGTGTACGTCTGGCGCACGCGCGGCCTGTTCCTGGCGGGCCTGATGGGCGCCGGCGCACTGGGAGGGCTGATGATGCTTCCCTCGCGCATGCAGGAAATGGATGTGTCCGAAGCCTCCGCGATGGGACGCGTCGAATCGTGGTACGAGGGCATCCAGATGTTCATCGGCAGCCCGGTGTTCGGCATCGGTGCCGGCGGCTACTCGGACCTGCATGAACTGACGGCGCACAACTCCTTCGTCCTGGTGCTCGCGGAAACGGGCATCGTGGGCTTCACCGTCTGGCTGGCGATCGTGGGCTACTGCTTCCGCATGATGCTGGCCATCGTGAACCGCGGCGACGACATCATCGACGACGTGCCGCTCGAGGTGCCCGACGATATCGCGCTGAAGGAATGGAGGACCGACAAGGCCTTGAGCCTGAGCCTGCTGTTGTCGCTGACCGGCTTCTTCACGGCGGCGTTCTTCCTCAGCCGCAGCTACGTGATCATCCTGTACCTGCTGGTCGCGCTGGTCGTCGGCCACTACACGCGCATGCGGTCCACGTACCCCAGCCTGCCGCAGTTCTCGCTCGACAGGGACATCATCCGCTGGCCCCTTATCGCCGTAATCGGCGTTATCGGGCTGTATCTGACCGTGAAGGTCCTGTTGGCCCTGGCATGAACTCCCGCTCGCGCACGCTCAGCAACACCCTGTTCTCCTCGGTGGGCATGTACACCGAGTACGTGCTGGGCATGCTGACGTCGATCATCATCGCCAGGCACCTGGGACCGGAGGGTTTCGGCACCTACAGCCTGGTGATCTGGCTGGTGGCGATGGGCGTGGCGACCACCAACTCGGGCACGGCCAGTGCGGCGATCAAGTTCATCGCCGAACTGCGCGGATCCGGGCACCTCGAACAGATCCCCTACGTGCTCACCTACCTGCGGCGCGCGCAGCGGGTGTTCATGCTGTTCGTGCTGCTGGCGGGCGCCGCGTTGTTCATCTTCGCCGGCGACCATGTCGCGCCCGGCATGAACCACACGCTGCTGCTGGGGTTCCTGATCCTCGGCGTGGTGCTGCGCTCGTCGTACATGTTCAACATCGGGGTGGCGAAGGGCTTCGAGAACTTCCGCGCCACCGCGATCGTGGCGCTGGTGTCCACCCCCATCAACCTGCTGCTCGTCATCGCGGCGTGGCAGCTGGACGCGCCGGTGGAATGGCTGCTGGCGGTGTTCTCGCTGTCGGGCATCGTCTTCTACGTGGTGTCGCTGCGGCAGATCCGTCCGCTGCTTCCGCCACGCCAGCCCGGCGTGGTGCTGCCGCCGACACTGCGTGCGCGCATCGGCCACCATATGCGCTGGACGGCGCTGACCGTGTCGGTCAGCTTCCTGGTGGCCAGCGAGGTGGAGGTGATGTTCCTCAACCTGTACGCGGACAGCCACGATGCCGGCCAGTTCAAGGTGGCCTACCAGCTGGCGGTCGGCGCGGCGGCGCTGGTGCCGGGGGTGTTCGGTGCGCTGCTGCTGCCGATGATGGCGAGCGCGCTCAGCCAGGGCAGGGAAGTCGCGGCGCGGCGCTTCGCCGGCACCACGCACTACCTGTCGCTGCTGGCGACGCCGCTGATGGCGTTCGGCCTGGTGTTCGGCGACGACGTGATCCACCTGTTGTACGGGCCCGAATACTGGGCGGCGGGTCCGCTGTTCTCCGCCTGCCTGTTCGCCACGTGCCTGACCACGATGGCGCAGGGGGCCTCCAGCATGCTGGTCAGCGCGGACCGGCAGCGCAGCATCCTGGTGCTGGCCGTGACCAGCGGCGTGCTGAAGCTGACGCTGTCCGCCGTGCTGATCGCGCACTTCGCCCTGGTGGGCGCGGTGATCGGTTACCTCACCGTGGCCCTGGTGAACGCCACGTTGTACATCTCGCTTGCGATCCGGGTCAGCCACGCACGGCTGGCCTGGGGCGCGCTGGGGCGCGTGCTGCTGGCGGGCGCGCTGGCGGCGGCGCTGGCGTGGCCGTTGCGGGGGCATCTGGTGCCCTGGGCGGCGGTCCTGCTGGGGGGTGTGCTGCTGGTGCTGTCGTATGCGCTGTTCACGCTCCTGCTGCGCTGCTGGAGCCGCGACGACATCGAGCACCTGCAACTGCTGCACCGCCGCTTCGCCGCGGGTCGTCCGCGCATGGGCGCGCGCCTGCTGGCATGGGCCCACGAACGTGCGGGGGAAGGCGCCTCATGACGGGTCTCTACGAACCCCTGTTCCGCCACGTGCTTTTCCCCGCGTACGAATCCGGCTTGCGCGGGCGCAAGACGCTGTCGTACCTGCGCGAGTACGAGCGCCAGCAATGGCTGGCGCCGGAGCAGATCGATGCGCTCCAGTGGCAGAAGCTGCAACACCTGCTGCGCCATTGCTGGGAGCACGTGCCCTACTACCGGGAAACCTGGGCCGGGCTTGGCATTGCCGCGCCGGAGGACATCCGCGATCCCGCGCACTACGCCCGGCTACCCGTGCTGGACAAGCCCACGATCCGCGCCAATTTCGAGCGCTTGATCGCCGGCCCGCAGCGGGCCGGCCTGCTCTACAAGACCACCGGCGGCTCGACCGGCGAACCCCTGAAGTTCGGCTACACGCGCGATAGTTATGAGCGTCGCGTCGCGATCATGTGGCGTGGCTACGGATGGGCCGGTGCACGGCTGGGGCAGCGCACCCTCTACCTGTGGGGCACGCCGCTCGGCGCGCAGAAGCGCAAGGACCTCCTGTACCACGGCGCCTTCAACCGCCGCATGCTCAATGCCTTCGAGATGGACCGCACGCGCATGGCGGAGTACGCCGATGCGATCGACCGTTTCCGGCCCGAAACCATCGTGTCCTACGTCGCGCCCATCGTGGAGATGGCGGACTGGCTGATCGCCAGCGGTCGCCGGTTGCATGCGCCGCTGCGCATCCTGGGTGCCGCCGAGGCGCTGCATGACGCGCAGCGCACGCGCATCGAACAGGCCTTCGGCGCGCCGGCCTACAACACCTACGGCTGCCGCGAGTTCATGCTGATCGCCGCCGAATGCGAGCACCGCGATGGTCTGCACGTCAACGCGGACCATCTGAAGGTGGAACTCGGCCATGGCGAAAGTGCCGGCGGGGAAGGGCCGCGCGAACTCGTGATCACCGACCTGCACAACCTGGGCATGCCGCTACTCCGCTACGTCAATGGCGACCTTGCCACGCCCGGCCATGGCCGCTGCGCTTGCGGACGCGGACTGCCGCGACTGGCGCGCGTGGATGGACGCAAGCTGGATGCGTTGCGCACCCGTGATGGCCGGTTCGTGCCGGGCGAGTACGTGGTGTATGCCTTCCTGGGCGCGACCGGCATCCGGCGCTACCAGGTGGTGCAGAAGCAACTGGATGCATTCGAGATCCTGATCGTGCCGGACGCAGGCTTCGATGCCGGCATCATCGAGCATGTGCGGAGCGAACTGGTCAAGGTCGTGGGCGACAGTGTCGCCCTGAACTTCCGCCTCACGGACGAGATCCCGCTGACGCCCAGCGGCAAACAGCGGGTCACCGTGTCGGAACTTGGAGGGTAGGAAGAGCGTGGAGATCGTGCATTTCGTCGAGAACCTTGACCGGGGCGGGCTGGAACGCACCGTGGTGGACCTGATCGCGAGCCAGCGCGAGGCGGGTCACCAGTGCCGGGTCATCTGCCTGTTCAAGCTGGGCCTGCTGGCCAGGGAACTGCTGGCCAGCGGTGTCCGGGTGGACGCCTGCGGCAAGCAGCCTGGACTGGACCTGCGCGCGCTGCGTCGCGCACGCGCGTTGCTGCGGCAGTCGCCCAACGCCGTCATCCACACGCACAACGCCATGGCGCACTACTACGCGGTGATGGCGTCGCTGGGCTTGCCCGTGAAGTGCCGCATCAACACCCGCCACGGCATGGGCGGTCGCTCGCGCAGCGGTCGCCAGGAATGGCTGTACCGGCAGAGCATGCGCTTCACCGACTACGCCGTCGCGGTATGCGAAGCCGCACGCGAGCGCTTCGCCGAAGAAGGCGTGCATCCGCGGCATGGCCTGCTGGCGGTGCCGAACGGCATCCGGCTGGAGCGCTTCCGTTCCGCTGGCCCGGATGCACGCCAGACGCTTGCCACCGAACTTGGCTGGCCTGCGGGCAGCCGGATCATCGGAACCGTGGGGCGCCTGCAGCCGGTGAAGGACCACGCGTTGTTGCTGCGCGCCTTCGCCAAGGTGCGCATGCAGGTGCCGGAAGCCGTGCTCGCCATCGTCGGCGACGGCCCGTTGCGCGAGGCGCTGGAGGCGCAGGCCACGCAGGCCGGACTGGCGGACGCGGTCAGGTTCCTCGGTGACCGCCATGATGTGCCGCGCCTGCTCATGGGCATGGAAGTGTTCGCGCTGTCGTCGTCCAGCGAAGGCTATTCGATCGCGCTGCTGGAGGCGTGCGCGGCCGGACTTCCGATCGTGGCCACGGATGTGGGTGGCAACCGCGAGATCGTCCGCGAGGGTGTGAACGGCCGGCTGGTGCCGTCGGGCGATGCGGCCGCGCTCGCCACGGCGTTGATCGCGCTGCTGCGCGGCGGCGACCGTGCCGCGACGATGGGCCGGGCAGGGCAGGCGTGGGCGCAGGCGGAAGCCTCGTTCCGCACCATGGCCGAGCGTTACCATGGCCTCTACGAGGATGATGGCCAGGACATGTCATCCGGTGCGATGGCCGTGCAGGGACGCATCTCATGAAACTTTGCGCTTCCCGGTAACCCGATCGCCATGAATCCACGTCCACGACGCCTGAAACTGCTGCGCTTCCTGCCGAACGGCTGGTTGTCGACCGCCGGCCCGAGCGGGGAGCGGCGCGCGTTGTACCTGACGTTCGACGATGGCCCGCATCCTGCCCATACACCGCCGTTGCTGGACCTGCTGGCGGAGCATGATGCCAAGGCCAGCTTCTTCCTGGTGGGGCGCGAGGTGGAACGGCACGACGCACTCGCGCGCCGCATCGCTTCGGAAGGGCACACGCTGGGCAACCATTCGTACTCGCATCCGGTCTTCGAATCGCTGACGCTGGGGCAGCAGATGGAAGAGATCGATCGCACCGAGAAACTCCTGCAGGGCATCGATGGCCGCGCACGCCACGCATTCCGTCCACCCCGCGGCGTGTTGAGCGTGCCGATGCTGGCGCGGCTGGTGGGGCGCCGGCACCGTATCGACTACTGGTCGTATGACAGCCTGGACTACAGCCGCCGTCCGGTGCCGGAGTTGCTGGAGACGATCGGGCGCCATCCGCCGCGCGGTGGCGACATCATCCTGATGCACGACGACAGCGACCATTCGCTCGAACTGCTGCGTCGCCTGATCCCGGCATGGAAAGCCCAGGGATTCGATCTGCGCGCCCTGCCGCACGTGCATTGACCTTGCCGCACCCCGGCATGGGGTGGCCGGTGCATCCGCGTTGTCGCGTTTTCTGGAGTGACGATGGCGCGACCACGCGCCGGCAACGACAGGGGGATGCTTGGACGGTGTGATGTGGCTGGCGGGGCTGGCCGTCGTGATCCTGGCGACCGTGCTGGCGGTCTGGAAGTTGCTGCGTTCGCGCAACATGGAACTCTGGATCGGCAACTACCTGCGGCGCCCGCGCATGCGCGCCGTGGAAGGGCCCGTGCACGTGATGTTCTGCTTCGTCGACCACTTCGAGCCCATGTGGCATGGCGCCGATGAAGCGACGCAGCGCGAGCGCGTGGACCGCTGGTGCCGTGACTACCGCACGCTTGCCGCGCGCCACCGGGATGCGGATGGCCGGCCGCCCCAGCACAGCTTCTTCTATCCCGAAGAGGAGTACGTGCCGGAGTATCTCGACAAGCTCTCCGCGCTGTGCACCGACGGCTATGGCGAGATCGAAGTGCACCTGCACCACGACAACGATACCGAGGCCAACTTCAAGGAAGGCATGTCGCGTTTCTGCCGCGTGCTGCACGAACGCCATGGCGCGCTGCCGCGTGATCCGGCCACGGGCGAACTCCGTTTCGGCTTCATCCACGGCAACTGGTGCCTGGACAATTCGCGGCCCGATGGCCGCTGGTGCGGCCTGGACAACGAACTGATCCTGCTGCGCGAGCTGGGATGCTACGCGGACTTCACGCTGCCTTCCGCACCCAGCGACACCCAGACCAGCACCATCAACAGCATCTATTACGCCACCGACGATCCGCACGCGCCGAAGTCGCACGACCAGGGCGTGCCGGTCCGCGTCGGCGGACAGGCGAGTGGCGACCTGATGCTCATCCAGGGGCCGCTTGGCCTGAACTGGAAGGATCGACGCATGGGCATCATCCCGCGCATCGAGAATGCCGATGTGCGCAGGGGCCAGCCGCCGACGCCGCAACGGGTCGATGCCTGGGTACGCGCGGGCGTGCACGTGCAGGGCAGGCCCGACTGGCTGTTCGTGAAGATCCATACCCACGGCACGCAGGAAGGCGATATCGATACGCTGCTCGGTCCGCCGGTCGATGCGATGCACGACTATCTCGAATCCGCCTACAACGATGGCAAGCAGTACGTGCTGCATTACGTCACCGCGCGCGAGGCCTACAACATCGTCAAGGCCGCAGAGGCGGGCATGCAGGGCAATCCCGGTGCCTACCGCGACTATGCGTTGCCGGCCCCGCGCGCATCCTGGGCCGGCGGCAAGATGGCGCAGGCGGCCGCGTGACGGACGCTACGCCAGCCGCCCCGCTGGATGCGCCGATGGTCAGCGTGGTGATGCCCGTGTACAACGCGCAGGCCACCATGCGCCGGTCCATCGATTCGGTCCTGCAGCAAAGCCACGCGAACCTGGAACTGATCCTGGTCAACGACGGCTCGCGCGACGGTTCGCCGGCCATCATGGACGAGTACGCAGCGCGCGATCCGCGTGTGGTGGCGATCCACCAGGCCAACGGGGGCGTCGCGGCTGCACGCAACCGGGGGTTGCAGGCCGCGCGCGGAAGCCACGTCGCGTTCCTGGACAGCGACGACTGGTGGACGCACGACAAGCTCGCCCTGCAACTCGAACACATGCGGCGGACCGGCGCGCGCGTGTGCTACACCGCCTATCAGCGCGTGGGCGAGGATGGCAGGCCATTGGCGACCGTGCTGCCCCCGGCGCGCGTGGACTATGCCGGCATGCTCTACAGCAACCGCATCGGCAACCTGACCGGCATCTACGAGCGCTCGCTGGGCGAGGTGGCGTTCCAGAAGATGGGGCATGAAGACTACGTGTTCTGGCTGGATCGGGTGCGACGTGCCGGCCATGCCGAACGCGTGCCGGATGAGCGGCCGCTGGCGTACTACCTCGTCCGCGAAGGTTCGGTGTCGTCGAACAAGTTGCGTGCCGCCGGCTGGCAGTGGCGGATCTACCGCGACATCGAGAGCCTGCCCTGGCCGCGGTCGGCGTGGTGCATGCTGCACTACATCGCGCATGCGCTGCTCAAGCGACGTCCCGTCTCAAGGCTGGCGTGACCATGGCATCGTCTTCCCCCGTGACGGTGCCGGACTACGCGGTGGTGATTCCGGCGTACCAGGCCGCTGCCACTTTGGCGCGCGCACTGGACAGTGTCGTGACGCAGACCTTGCCGCCGCGCCAGATCGTGGTGGTGGACGATGGCTCCCCCGATGGCGACGAGATGGCGCGCATCGTGGCGGGTTATGGCGGCGTCGTCGAACTGCTGCGGCAGCCCAACGGCGGACCCGCCAGTGCGCGCAATGCGGGCGTGCGCGCGACATCGGCGGCATGGGTGGCATTCCTGGATGCGGACGACACCTGGTTGCCGCACAAGATGCAGGCACAGATGCCCTTGGCGGTGGATCCGCGTGCCGGTCTTCTGCATGGCAGTGCGCGCGAGGACCGCCTGGCGCTGCCGGCGGAGATGGATTTCGACCTGCTGTGGCGGTGCAACCGGATATGCACCTCGATGAGCGTGGTGCGCCGCGAAGTCTTCGATACCCTGGGCGGCTTCTTCGAAGCACGCGAGCTCATCGGTGCCGAGGACTACAGCCTGTGGTTGCGCATCGCGCACGCAGGCTGGCGGGTGCGAGCCTGCCCTGGCCTGGTGGGCCGTTACACGCCGGTGGAAGGCAGCCTGACCAGTCGCATTGAACGCTGCGCCGCTGCGGAGATCCACAACGCGCAGACGCTGGGCGAACAGTTGTCGCTGCCTGCCGCGATGGTGGCGTGGAAGGTGCGTGTGATCCGTACGGAGTTCGCCCGCCACCTGATCCATGCGCGCCGGTTGCAGCCGGCACGCCACCTGCTGTTGCCGGCGCTGGTCGCACGGCCCACGCTGGAACGCATCAGCCTGATGTCGATCAGCTGCATGCCCATCCCCGTGCTGGACATGCGCCGCCGCCTGCGCGCGCGCGGGCGGCGGCCTCACCCCTGCCCGTGACGGGCAGGTCAGATTTCGCTC
>Ga0247822_10003307_pt1 | contig 10514 bp, 7 predicted proteins | sample 13C_Cellulose_Da_FD_192423 | JGI IMG/M metagenome (GOLD analysis project Ga0247822, IMG submission 192423) | Soil microbial communities from agricultural site in Penn Yan, New York, United States - 13C_Cellulose_Day30 | ecosystem: Environmental > Terrestrial > Soil > Agricultural land | place... | reverse complement strand
CCACCGCCGGCACCCTCGCGATGGTCGCCGTGTGCGCCGCCGCGGGGCTCAAGATCAACTTCCTCGACTTCGTCGCGTTGCCGATCACGCTCGGCCTCGGCATCGACTATGCGATCAACATCGCGGATCGCGCTGCGACCGCCGAACCGCGGGAGGCCCTGCGCTCGACCGGTGGCACGGTGCTCGTCTGCTCGATGACGACGATCATCGGCTACGCGTCGCTGCTCGTCAGCGACAACCTCGCGATCCGCGGCTTCGGGCTCGCCTCGCTCATCGGCGAGATCACGTGTGTGCTCGCCGCGTTCGTCGTGGTGCCCGCGATCGTCGCGCTGCCGATCGCGCGGCGGCGCCGTCAGGCCGTGCCCCAGCCCGCCGGTCTGCTCACGTAGCCCGTGATACGTTGGGAGTGATGTCGCGTAGGGTTCGGGGCGCGGTCGCCCTGGGTGGGCTGCTCGTCGCGTGCGCAGCGGGGGTGCTCTTGGTTCAGCGCTGCAAGGCGCGTGAGCCCGTCGCGACCAGCGAGCTCGGGGCGCCCGGATCCTCGGCGGTCGAAGCACGTGGAGCGCGAGCCCCGCGTGCCGGCGCCACGAGCGTGGCCGCGAACGGCCGCTGCACGATCGCCGGTCACGTGTACGCGGATGCGCGTCCGATCGGTGCGAGCGTCGCGCTGCGCACCCAGCGCACCGGGCTCGCGATCACCGCGACCGCCGGCGAGGATGGCCGGTTCGAGCTGACGCCGGCGTCCGACGACGACTTCGTGCTCGCTGCGGGCGCACCGGGCTACGCGGTCACCTTGCTGCCCGTGCGCTGCGCGAGCCCGCGCGCGACCGAGCTCGAGGTGTTCTTGCGCGCGTGTGATCGGAAGACGCACGGTCGCGTCCTCAATGCGTACGGAGATGCGATCGCCGATGCGACCATCGAGTCCGCGGGGATCGTCGTCGCCCGCAGCGATGCCGGCGGAGCATTCGAGCTCTGCCTCGGCGGCGACGCCGAGGGTGTGGTGGTGCGTGCGGACGGGTTCGCGCCCGCCGCGCGCTCGCTCGATGGCGTGGGCGAGCTCGAGGTCGTGCTGATCCCGGAGGCGATCCTGGCCGTCAAGGTCGTCGACGAGGAGGGGCGCGTCGTCGAGGGCGCGGAGGTGATCGCCGAGGTGCGCGACGAGCCGTACGCGCTGCGCCCCGGGACGTTCAAGGCCTCGAAGTGGTTCGCGGCAGGTCGCGGTGTCACGGGACGCGAGGGCGTGGTCGAGCTCGAGGGGCGGCCGCTCGAGCTGCACGAGATCCGCGCGACGCTCGGGGATCGCAACAGCGATCCGGTGGAGGCCGAGCTGACCCCCGCGACGCGGCGCGAGGTCACCGTGGCCCTGCGTGCCGCGGCGTGGGTGCGCGGGACCGCGAGGACGGCAGGCGCACCCGTCGCCGGCGTGGTCATCGAAGGGCCGGCGGGGGTGGCGGCGACGACCGGAGATGACGGCAGCTTCGCGCTCGCGTTGCCGCCCGGGTCACGCGGCGTGCTCGGTGCGCGCGCGCCGTGGGCGATCGTGGAACGGACCGAGGTCATCGCCGGCGAGACGCCGCCCGTCGCGCTCGACGTCACACGCGCGGGTGCGTTGCGCGGCACGGTGCGCTACCGCGGGCAGGGCGTCGCCGGCGCGCGGGTCGTCACGGAGACCTCCTCCACGACGACGAACGGAGATGGCAGCTTCGAGCTGTTCGGCCCGACGCGCACGAGCGAGCTCGACGTCACCGCGACCAGCGATCCGCTCGCGGCATCCGGAACCAAACGGATCGGCTACACGGTGGGCGCCGACGTCGACGGCATCGCGATCGAGCTCGCGCGCGGCGCGGTGGTCGCGGGCACCGTCGTCGATGAAGCGGGCAAGCCGCTGTCGGGCGTCCGGCTCGAGCTGTCCGGCGCCTGGGCGACCATCTCGGACGCGGCGGGGGCGTTCGAGCTGACCCGGATCACGCCCGGCACGCACCTGCTGAGCGCGCTCGTGGGGCACGTGCGACCCGAGCTGCTCGCCGGCGCCGGACCGCTGGAGATCGCGGCGGAGCAGGAGCTACGCGGGCATCGCGTCACCGCACGCATGCGAGTCGGTACGATCACCGGCATCGTCGTCGACGCGAAGGGCGCGCCGGTGCCGTCGGCGTGGGTGTACAGCGAGCCGCAGCTCCGCGACACGTACAGCGACGAGGACGGGAAGTTCCGCGCCACGATCCCGGCGGACGGCCCCGTCACGATCTACGCGGTCGGCGCGATCGGTCAGTTCGGACACGCCGAGAACGTCGTCGCCGGTGGCTCGATCCGGATCGCGCTGCGGAGCCCGGGCGCGATCCGCATCACGTGTGAGGGCGACAGTGCGGAGCGGACCGTGCTGATCTCGCGGCGACAAGGCGGGACACCGCGGCGCGCGCACTGCGGTGAGACCGTCACCTCGCTCGTGCCGGACGTCTACACGGTGAGCGGCGCCTCCAGCTCCGTCGAGACCGAGGTCGCCGAGGGAACGACGAAGGAGGTCACGATCGCGACACCCGCCACGAGTCAGCTGCGGATCGCGGTCACGATCGACGGCCAGCCGCCGACGGGGGCGGGCCTGATCACCTGTCGGATCGCCGAGCCGCCGACCATGGTGCGCGTGCCGGTGCGCGGCGGTACCGCGACCGTGCCGCGCGGGCGTCACGACCTCGCGTGCGAGCTTCGAGATCGCGGCGAGGGTGGCAATGTCCGCGGGCGCGCGAGCGTCGATGCGACCGGACCGGTGGGCACCGTTTCCGTCGATCTGCGCGCCGAGTAGCGTCAGGCCGTCGACGCCCTGACGTCGAATGAAGGCCGTTTCGCCACCTCGGCCCAGCCATTCCCGCGAGATAGCGCATGGCACCGCGCTGGCAATGGTTCGACCACATGTCGAACCTCGACGCGTCTCCCATCCAGCCGAAGCTCCGCCGCAAGCGCGAGCCGTTGCGCGCGATGAAGATCGCCGCGCAGCTCGTCGCGGCGGCCGCCGACCCGCTTCGCCCGATGGTCACGCACCTCGTGATCACGCGCCGCTGCAACCTCTCGTGCGGCTACTGCTTCGAGTACGACAAGGTCAGCAAGCCGGTCCCCACCGGCGTCCTGAAGCAGCGCCTCGATCACCTCGCGCGCCTCAGGAGCATCTTCGTCGTGCTCACCGGCGGCGAGTCGCTCCTGCATCCCGACGTGATCGAGCTGGTGCGCTACGCGCGCGAGATCGGGCTGACGCCGTTCCTCAACACCAACGGCTACCTCCTCACCAAGGACATCATCGACGGCCTCGACGCCGCCGGCCTCTACGGCATGCAGCTGTCGATCGACAACGCTCGCCCGAACGAGGTCTCGAAGAAGTCGCTCAAGCCGCTGATGACGAAGCTGCGCCTGCTCGCACGCCACGCGCGCTTTCACGTGCGCATCAACACGGTGCTCGGGGCGAGCCCACCCGCCGAAGCGCTCGAGGTCGCGAAGACGGTCGTCGCATTCGGCTTCGACTCGAACTGCTCGCTCGTGCGCGACGAGACGGGCGCCCTCATCACGCCCGATCCCGAGACCCGCGCCGCGTACGACGAGATCCGCAGCCTGGGCCGCCGCCTGCCGTCGTTCATGGACGACGACTACACGCAGCAGCTCCTCGATCACGGCACGATGAGCTGGAAGTGCCGCGCCGGTGCGCGCACGTTCCTCGTCGACGAGTACGGCCTCGTGCACCTCTGCCAGCCGCGGATGGGCGATAACCCGATCCCGCTGCTCGCCTACACCGTCGAGCACATCCGGCAGGCGTTCTACGCGCCCAAGCCGTGCGCGAAGACGTGTCCGATCGCGTACGCGCACCACGCGAGCAAGCTCGACGGGTGGCGCTCGCAGAACGGCGCGCCGCTCCAGCTCTCCGCGCCCCCGCTGCCCGCAGCGAGCACCGGCCGCCGCAGCCCGGCGCTCGCCGTCGTTGGCTGAACGTAGTCGGGGTGCCGTGCTGGCCGCGATTGGTTCGACCTCCGCACGGTCACGCGGGCGCGTGCATCAGCGGGCATGAACGTGAACTATCGCTCGCTTGTCTTGGTGGCCCTTCTCGCCGCGGGTGGCTGCGGTGGAGGTGCAGATGATTCGACACTCAACCCGGATGGCTCCCCCCCACCGACGGATGGGCCCGTGCAACCCGATGAGGTCACGGTCCGCGTGTGGAGCAGCAGTGGCGCACCGGTCGCGGGCCGCGCCGTCGCGTTCCTCGCGCCCGACGACACGCCGATCGCGGAGGTGATGACCGACGCCACCGGCGCTGCGTCCGCACCGATGCCGGATGGTGGCAGCGTGACCATCGCCGCAGCGTCGACCGGAACCGGCGGGCTGCGCCCGAAGCTGTACACGTACCTCGACGTCAAGAACGGGGATGTCCTCGACGTCGGCTCGCCCGCGACCACCGCGCCGACGACGTTCGACATCACGGTGACGGTCCCCGCGGGCGCGGCCTCGACGGCGCAGAACTTCCTGTTCCACTCCACGTGCAACCTGAACGCTGGGAACACCACGAGCTCACGGCAGGTGACGATGAAGATCCGCACCGGCTGCACGAGCGCCGACTTCTACGTCGAGGCGCAGGACGCCTCGTACAGGCCGATCTCGAGCCTGTACGTCACCGGGCGCGCCGTGTCGCCGGGCGCCACCATCGATGTCGGCTCGACGTTCACGCCCGTCGTGACCTCGACGTTCACCGTCGAGAACGCACCCTCGTTTAGCCAGATCACGCCGGCGCTCGATCTCGTGGTAGGTGACTTCTATCCCGTCGTCGCGCCCTTCAACTCGCCGATCACGCTGACCAACGGCACGGGCACCAAGTCGCTCACGCACGGCAGCATCTCGGGGGCGTCGCTCGAGAAGCGCGTGTACATCGATGATCTGCGGCCGCAGCTCTACGTCACCCGCAATGCCGCGCCCGACGCGTCGACGCTCGACTTCGATACCGCGGACCTCCCGTCGCTGCTCGACGACGGCGCCTGGGATGCAACGACGTCGACGGTCAGCTGGCTGGAGATCGGCGCCGTGACCAACGTCGCCACTGCGAGCCTGCGCATCCGCGGCGGGGCAGATCGCGACTTCGTATGGATGGTCGTCGGCCCGAGTAGCGGCGGTACGCTGCGGTTCCCGACGCTGCCCGCATCGCTCTCGGAGTTCGCCATCACCCCCGCGGATGACGTGACGGTCGCGCATGTCGGCATCGGCGCCTTGCCCGGCGGCTATGACCGGGTGCGCCCGCTGCTGCTCCGCGTGGACGACCTGTCCGACAGCACGGCGTTCTTCTCGCCGCTCCAGGGCAGCGATCGCCGCAACAAGCTCACCTACGTCAGCGCCGACGGCGACGTCGCCATGCTCGCCTCGACCAACTAAGGGGCACGGCGTTGCACGTTCGTCGCCGGAGCCAGCTGCCCGACGCTGAGGCCAAACGAGGTCAGCCGCAGCACCGAGCTCGCCGTCGCCGACGACACGCCGAGCTCGCTCTGCAGCAGGTCTCGCGTGATGCGCAGGAGCGACGTGCGCGCTGCCGCCAGCTTGCGGGCGGCGTTGACGCGATGGATGCCGTAGATCACGGCGATCTCCGCGACGGAGTGCTGCGCGTGCAGGTGCAGCGACAGCACGAAGCGGTCGTGCCTGGACAGCTGTCCCCACGCATCGATCATCGCGCGGTCGACCTGCTCGCGGTAATGCCCGCGCAGCACCTCGAGCTCGGGATCACTGGCGTCGCTCGCATGCAGCTGCAGCTCGTCGAACATCACCGCGCGCCGGCTCGCATCACGCGCGTGTTGCAGCGCCTGCCGCACGCACACCACGCGCACGAATGCGCCGAGCGCGCCACGCCCGGCGTACGTGAAGATCGAGAGTGATCGCGAGAAGCTGTGCCTCAACGTCGTGTGGCGAGAGCACGTGCGCGAGATCCGGCGGATCGCGCGCAACGCCTCGCGCGACACCGTCGCCGAGGCGATCGATGACCTCGCGGGCATCCTGCCCGCTGCTCGCTGCAGCGACGGCAATCCGCCCGCACAGGCACCTACCGCCACCACGGCCCAGCTCGCGACGCTCGAGGAGCTGTACGCGAAGATCGACGCTGCCTCCTCGCATCAGGGCGCGCCCACCGTCGCCGCGCTCGATGCGCTGCGCCCGGCCGTCGACGCCAACGGCTATGTCGGACTGTCGCTCGCGTGGTCGAGCGCGCTGGTTCGCGAGCTCAAGTTCGCCGGCGACTATGTGCGCGCCCGCAAGGAGCTCGAGGCGGCGCGTCACCTCGCGCAGACCAGCGGTGCTGACGCGCAGCTCGCGTGGCTCACCATCATGCGCTTGCGTCTCGCGACCGTCACGAAGACCGCGACCGACGAGCTCGAGGCCGACCTCGACGCGATCATCACCCGCGTCGGCAACCCACTGCTCACCGCCGAGGCGCTGCAAGCTCGCGCCGAGCGGGCGTATGCCGACGGGAAACCGGCGCGCGCCGTCGAGCTGATGACCACCGCGATCGAGCTCTATACAAAGGTCTCGTTGATCCCGGCACCCGGCCTGCGCAGCGCCCACACCATGCGCGCCGCGGCGCTGCAGCAGCTCGGCAAGCTCGACGAGGCGCAACCCGATCTCGATCGCGCCGTCGAGATCGCACGCCAGCGCTACGCCGTCGACAGCGTCGAGGTTGCGGAGGTGGTCGGCGCTCGCGCGAACAACTTGCTCCACCTCGGCAAGATCGGCGAGGCGGCGGCTGCGTTTCGCGAGGTCCGCGCGCAGCTCTCCGCGGCACATCGCGATCGCACCTCGTTCGCCGCGCGCATCGATCTCGGCTTGTGCCAGCTCGAGATGTCCCAGCGCACGCCGCGCGCACTCGCGGCCTGCGAGGCCGCCGTGGCGAACGGGGAAGCGGTGTTCGGCGCCGACAGCGTCAAGGTCATCTCGGCGCGCAGTGCGCTCGCGCAATACTTGATGTCGACCGACATGCGGCGCGCGATCGACGTTCTCGAGCAGACGCTGCGCATCGGCGCGAACGGGGGCGACGAACCGCTCGACGTTCCGTACGCGCAGGCGCTGCTCGCGGTCGCGTACAACCAGGTCAAGCGTCACGCCGACGGTTGCCCGCTGGCCGAGAGAGCGCTCGTGGTGCTACGCCGCTCTCCGCAGCGCGACATCGTCAGGTTGCTCGACCAGAAGTTTCCGGAGCTCGCGAACGGCGGACGTTGTCGGTAGGCTAGGGCGTGTCACGTCACCCCGAGATTCATCGCAGCGGCCGCTCCGGCTGGCTGCGCGCCGCCGTGCTCGGCTCGAATGATGCCATCGTCTCGACCGCGAGCTTGATGATGGGCGTCGCCGCGGCGGATGCGCCGAAGGTGGTGATCCTGACGACCGGGCTCGCCGGCCTGTGCGCCGGCGCGATGTCGATGGCGGCGGGCGAGTACGTGTCGGTGAGCTCGCAGCGCGATGCCGAGGAGGTCGACATCGCCACCGAAACGCACGAGCTCGCCTCGGCGCCCGAGGCGGAGCTCGACGAGCTGACCAAGATCTATATCGGTCGTGGCCTCGATGCCACGCTGGCGCGCCAGGTCGCGGTCAAGCTCACCGAGCGCGACGTGCTGGGCGCGCACCTGCGCGACGAGCTCGGAATTCATCCCGAGGCGCGGGCGCGGCCGCTGCAAGCCGCGTGGATCTCCGCGCTCAGCTTCGCCGTGTTCGCGATGTTGCCCATCCTCGGCCTCGTGATCGCGCCTTACGAGCTGCGCTTCGCGGCGGTCGCGAGCGTGACGCTCGCGAGCCTCGCCTCGCTCGGCGCGCTCGGCGCCCGCCTCGGCGGTGCTCCGGTGCTGCGGGCCGCGCTCCGCGTGAGCATCGGCGGCGCGCTCGCGATGGCGGTGACCGCAGGGCTCGGCCACCTGCTCGGCGTCGCCGTCGGCTGACCGCTACTCCTTGAGGTTGCGGTACGAGAAGCTCACGAACGGGATGCCCATCGGCAGCTCGTCGGACCCACAGTCGTCGCAGATCGGCTTCATGAAGCCGAGGTCGACGCCGAGGAACGACGAGGTGAAGCGCACGCCGTACCAGCCGAGGAAGCCATCGGCGACCGCATCGATCTCGCCGGCGATGAAGCCGGTGTCTGCCTCGAGGATGAGCTTGATGTGCTTGCCGAGGCGAAACGCACCCGTGGCGGCGACCACGAACGGGACCGCGGACTGATCTTCATGGGCGAAGCCCGCGCCGAGGAAGCCCGACACGTGCGAGTGGCAGTCGGCGTCGATACAGTAGGTGAGAGCGCCGCCGACCTGGAGCGCGCTCGCGCCATCGCCGTCGGCGCTGACGTGCGTGAGCGCGGCCTGCACCGCGCCGCGCACCCGGCCGGCCTTGATGACCTGCGCCTTGCCATTGAGGAGCACCCACAGCGGCATGTCCGAGACGATCGGCAGCAGCGTGCTGGCGCTGATCTGGATCTCGTCGGTCACGGAGTAACCCGCGCTCACGACCAACAGCTCGAAGTCCGAGAACGTCCAGGTGCCCGCCGGGGCGGTCAGCGCGGTCGGCGCGAGCCAGCCACGGCCGGAGTTCGCGTCCTCGACCACGCCGCGATCGAGCGTCGAGGTCGGCGCGGGCGCCGCCGTCTCGACGGTCTGCGGCGGCGGGGCCGGCGGCGGCACTGGCTCCGCGGGCGGTGGCGGCGGCTCTGCCGGCATGTCGGCGGGAGGTGCCGGCGCCCCCTCGGGCGTCGCGCCTGGCTGAGCAACTGCGGTGGAGGCTAGTACGACAAGCGAAAACAGGACTGTCGAGGTGCGCACACCTGACGGTAACCCGAGCCGGGATCCGGCAGGGGGAGCGTGCACGAGATTGCCACTTCTTGTCGGGTAGATCTCACCTGCCCTGTGCAATGGCGGTCACGTCCGGGAACACCGACCACCGACGCACGCGCACCGGCTCGAGCAACGCCTTCGACGTGAACTCGAGCGCTTCGATCTCGGCGGCGTGTGGCGCGAGCAGTTCGGTGACGCCCGGCGCTCGATACGTGGCCTCGCTCATCGCGATCTGATGCGCTTCGGCGAGCGCCTGCAGCTTCGCTGCGATGTTCACGGTTCCGCCGAAGAAGTCGGCATTCGCGTTGAGGCGCACGGCGATGCACGGCCCGGTGTTCATCGAGATGCGCAAGCGGATCGGCGTGTCCTCGCGCGCCGGATGGAACGTCTGGTGGATCTTCTGCGCGGCGCGCACGGCATCGGCGGGGTCGCCGAACGTCGCCATCACGGCATCGCCGATGGTCTTGACGACGGCGCCGCGGAACTCGGCGACGATCGCGAACACCTCGTCGAAGTGCTTCTTGATCTCGATGAACGCCGCCGGGTCACCGCGCGAGGCGTAGAACGCCGTCGAACCGACGACGTCGGTGAACAGCAAGGTCTGCTCGCCGACGCCGAGCCGGACGTCGGCGCCGATGTAGTCCTCGCTGAACAGATCGCGGAACTCCTGAAACGAGAGCAGCTTGCCCGCGCGCAGCGCCAGGTCGCTCCACGTCGCGCGCTCGATCGTGAAGGGCAGGGGCTCGGCGGTGTCGTTCGCGAATTCGAACATCGCCGCCGGCGTCGCCTTGATCACGGTGCCCTCGGGGTGGTCCGCCCACGTCACCTTGTCGGCACCGGTGTCGTCGACGTCGACGAACCAGCCTCCGTCGTGGTCGCGCCACACCGTGTAGCGCCCGGGGGCGAGGTGCGGTCGCACGCTCACCGACTGGCCGGGCTTCACCGTCCACTGCACCCGGATGTGCTCCTTGCGCGACGGTTCGGCGCTGCAATACAGCACGTCGGGGACCTCGCGGATCGACGGGTGCACCCGGAACGTCACCTCGACGCTCTCGGGGGCGTCCGTCGTGAAGTCCACCTTGCACGCCGCACAGTGCGAGTGCGCGGGGAGGTTGCTGAGCGCGGAGGTCTCGTCGCGCACGCCGCGGCAGTGCGGGCAGATCGTGTCCCACGACAGGGTCAGCAGACCGGTGCGCGTGGCGTGCAGGGCGACGCGCAGCAGCTCGCGCTCGGGCAGGTTCCACGCCAGCGCGCGCTCGATGATCTGGATGCGATGCAGATCGATGTCGTCGCCCGTGCGAATCCACTCGAGCAGCGCATCGACGCACGGCGCGGAGAGCCCCTGGGCGACCAGCGCCTCGCGCTGGGTCCGCAGGCGCTGCTCTCCGCTCTCGCTCAGCGCCGGAGGCGGCATCAGCAGCGCCTGCGGCCGCGCGCGACCGAGCTGCTCGCCGAGCCCGGGCAGCACGCGGCGGTACGCGCGCTCCAGCGTCGGAAACCCGAACCGCAGCGCCGTGCCGCCGAACCAGCCGCGCGGCACCGCTCCGAAATACAGATACAGCCGCGTCCCACCCGCGAACGGCTCGAGCCGATGGATCGCGAACATCACCTTCATGAACCCGGACTCGTAGATCCGCGTGCACGTCAGCCACTGATTCGCGACCCAGTTCCACGGCACCTCCCACCACGCGTGTCGCACGC
>Ga0247822_10003305_pt1 | contig 10515 bp, 6 predicted proteins | sample 13C_Cellulose_Da_FD_192423 | JGI IMG/M metagenome (GOLD analysis project Ga0247822, IMG submission 192423) | Soil microbial communities from agricultural site in Penn Yan, New York, United States - 13C_Cellulose_Day30 | ecosystem: Environmental > Terrestrial > Soil > Agricultural land | place... | reverse complement strand
GAATATACCGAACGCAGTAAAGTAAGACCAATCTACACTGATGTCCTTCAAAAATTCGGCGTGTATTCCCACTACCATAAAAGCCATTGATAACTTCAAAATATCAAGTGCGACATTTCTGTCCAAGATGTTCCCTCCGGTTGCTGAAACTGTAGCGTTAATACTGCGGCTCAAAAATACTATGTGCTCTACCATTCGCACGTTTTATGCCAACGAATGAATGGAGAAATATTGATGGGCACTATTCTACGTGGCGGCTTTTACTGTCTAACGAATCAATAGGGGTTTTGACGACACTATTTCATAAGGGTGATCTTGGTTGGCATTTTTTGGATGAAAAAAAGGCAGCTCATTGGAGCTGCCTTTGTCAGTGATGCAAATTGACTAGAAGAAAATCCAGTAAATCAGGGCAAGATAAAGGCTATATTGCAGCACATAATAAAATGGTTTGTTAAAAGCTTTGATCTTTTTCCCCAGTATCCGCACTTGATACAAATAACCGAATGCGCGATTTAAAAATCCCACTTTATCGCCTTCGATATTCTTTGTGGCCGATCCGGCAACTACCAAGCGTGAAAACAATTCATTAAACCAGTCAACTATTACAAAATCGACCGGACGTTTAATATCCAGGAAAAAAATAATCCGGTTTTGATCCGTTTTGTTTTCTGCATAATGGATGAAGGTTTCATCAAACATAACTGCTTCGCCATCGCGCCAGGAATATTTTTGGCCATCAACCGAAATGTAACAATCGTCCGAGTTGGGAGTGATTAATCCCAAATGGTAGCGCAATGAACCCGCATAGGGGTCGCGATGTTTAGTCAAGCGCGCACCGGGCGGCAGCATAGTAAACATTGCCCCTTTTACGTTGGGAACCTGATTGATCAGCTCCAGGGTTTTTGGACATAACTGTTCGGCTGATTTCAAATTGGCTCCATACCATTTCAGGTAAAAACGTTTCCAGCCGGTGCGGAAAAACGAATTAAATCCGAGATCATCCAAATCATTAGATGCTTTAATTTGCGCCGCCTTATCCAAGTTGATGGCTTCATCGCGAATGGTTTCCCAATTGTCCTGAAATATCTTCAATTCGGGAAACTGCTTTACATCGATATAGACAGATTGGGTGTTCTTGGAAAAGAAATAAAACAGGCAGTTTACTGGAGCGAGGAAGTTGGAGTGGTCGGTCAATTTGCGGGTAAATCGGTCATGCTGAACAGCGCCTCTATTTTGTACATAGATGGCCGCTATTATGAAAATACCCAGAATAAATAATCCCATAGGTAATGCTCCTGAACATCGTAATAACCGCGCGTACGATAGTCCCAAGCATGGGGGAATTCAATATTCCGGTCGGTAATTTTGCGTAACTAATGACAATCGTCAGCACTGCTTATAATCATTTCAATGGCATTACTGAGTCGTTAAATTTTTATGTGACAAATGCTCAAGCTTTGCTCAGGCATTTGATGGCAACAGCAGCGGCTGAAGTCCTATTTTCAACGCCAAGTTTTTTAAATATTTGCTCCAGGTGTTTATTTACCGTACGCGGACTCATCTCCAGGATCTGGCCAATTTCGCGATTGGTTTTGCCATTGGCGATCCACAACAACACATCGGCCTCGCGTCCGGTGACTAAAAAATGTTGCTTGAGCGAATGCGTATCATCCGCAGGTTTGTGGGGGTTGGTGAGGCGCAATAAATATTCTTTGCCGTCAATCAGGTTCAACATCTCCACCTTCAATTCCTGGGCGAGTTGTTGCAAGGCCAACTGCCGGCCGGTTTCTGGCTTATGGCTGATCCATTCGCGTAATTGTTGTTCGGTTGCTGCGGTCAACGCGATTGAATCCGCAGTTGCTCCTGCGCCATCAAGCAGTTGGTAAACCTGCGGCGTTGCCCAAACCAGTTGGCCATGTAAATCGATGGTGAATAAATATTGCCCAGCGGTATCCAGCGCTGCGCGCGCGCTTTGGGTAATACGCGCATTGGCAAGGTGAACACGCATGCGCGCAATTAATTCGTCCGGATTAATTGGTTTGGTTACGTAATCCACACCGCCCGCATTCAATCCCATCACCACATGTTCTGTGTCACTCAGGCCGGTCATAAAAATAATCGGCACATCGGCCAATTGTGAATTGAGTTTTAACTGGCGGCAGGTTTCAAAGCCGTCCATATTCGGCATTATGGCATCGAGCAAAATAATATCCGGGCGAATATTTTTTGTAATCGTTAAGGCCTGTGCGCCTTCAAGTGCGACCAGCACAGTGAAGTTGGATTCTTCCAGTACATCGTTAAGCATATGAATACTGTCGATAGCATCATCGACCACCAATACTACTTGCGACTGCGCTTTAGTGTTCATTGCATTTACTCTTTTCTAATTGGTCTTGAGGGATGTCGGTATCTATGTCGTTATCAAACTCTTTATCGACTAATGCCAATATTTTTTCAAATTGAAAATTGCCAGTGAGCTTTTTTAATTCCTGTATGAAAGCTGGATGCGCGCCTGCAATTTTTTCTAGTTCTTGTATTTTGGTTTGTAATCCCTTTTTGTGCCCGATAGCGGCGAGGTGAGCCAAATCGTCCAGATGATGTTCTGCTGGCAGTTCGTAGGCTTCAATTAAATTAATTTCTTCCGGAATCAGTTCCTGTTTTTCATAACGCCATACCAAATTGAGCAGGCGACCAAGGTGATCCAACAATAAATTAATGCGCACTGGCTTAATAACATAGGCATCGTGCAGGGGGGCTGCTTCGGTATTGTCGTGCCGTGGCAAATCCTTACCTTCGCTTGCATCGGCAGAGACCATAATGATGGGTGAATGAAAACCAGCGTCGCGTAATTGTTTCGCCAGTTGCCAACCATTAAGGCCTGGCATGGATACATCCAACATAATTAGATCAGGGCAGTTGTCATGATCAATTTCTTGCGCGAGGCGATCCAATGCAAGCAAAGGATTATCCAATTCGATAATGCTAAAACCGAGCGGCTCTAACATGGCACGCATTAATTGACGGTGCGATGCTTCATCATCCACCAGCATCAATCTGCGCGTGGCACCTTGATAGCCGTAAATGGTTTGCACGGGCGCACTAATAAATTCAGTGTGCGGTTTATTAATACTGGCGAGCATTAAGCTGGCTTTAAAGGTGCTGCCTTTGCCAATCTCGCTGCTTACCGCAATATCGCCACCCATAATTTCACTGAGCAAACGAGTGATGGTTAAACCCAATCCTGTACCTGTTGCAGTGGAACCTGGTTTGCGCACTCGTTCGAAGGGGCGGAAAATACGCTCGATATTTTCACCTGCAATACCTTCGCCGGTATCGGTGATAGTAAATTCAGCTACCTGGCTGCGATAGCGCAATTTAAAAATAACGCTACCTTTTTCGGTGTACTTAATCGCATTGGATAATAAATTAATTAAAATCTGACGCAGGCGTTTTTCGTCGGTACGCACTAATTCTGGCAAACGATCTTTGCATTCATAAATAAACACCAACCCTTTTGCTTCGGCTTGCAAGCGGAACATGTGCACCAATTGCTCCATTAATACCGCGATGCGCACTTGATCCTGATGCAAATCCAAGCGGCCTGCTTCAATTTTGGAAATATCCAATAAGCCTTCAATCAGATCAGCCAAATGTTCGCCGCTGCGACGAATTACTCCCAAGGCATCTTTGCGATGCTCGGGCATGCTGGGATCTTTTTCCAATAATTGTGCGTAACCCAAAACCGCATTGAGTGGTGAGCGCAATTCGTGGCTGATACCGGTTAGGTAGCGGCTCTTTGCCTGGTTAGCCGCCTCTGCTTCTTCTTTCGCCGTTTGCAAGGCACGGTCGGTGCGTTCGTGCGCTTCAATTTCTTCCATTAACAAACGTGTTTGGCGCTGCGATTCTTCTTGTGCAACAACACGGCTTTCGTGGGCCAATACAAATAACCAACTCACCACGCCGGTGATAATCACCAGCAGGAAAAATACTTTCCATAAGGTAGCTTCCAACAGTGCTGCCGTTTCCGGTGCATGGATCGGCGTCTGGAAATAAATCAGCGAGAGCAATATCGCCGAAAGCCCATTAATCACTAGGACTAAAATAATGAAATGGCCGAGGCGCGAATTAATATGGTCGGAGATACTTTTGGGCAGGAAAGCTTTTAAAAAATCTCCCACTTGTGTTGCGTAACTGGCACCGGGTTTACAGTAATCGTGGCAGCGTGCATCCAGCGAACAACAGAGCGAGCAAATATGTCCTGCATAAGCGGGGCAGTAGGTCATATCTTCGGTTTCAAATTTATGTTCGCAAATGCAGCAAGAAACAGTGGGATGTGCACCGTCTGCCTGAATTGCAATTTCATCGCCCAATTCCACTACCGGGCGTGCAAGGTAATAGCGTCCTCCGGTTGCGAAAGCGATTGATGGTGCGCAGATCAATGCAGCACCCAATGCAATAAAATGAGAAAGCGCCTGCGCGATTTCTCCCAATATTCCGGTGTGACAAACAATTCCAATGATTGACGCAATCAGCATTGAGCCAAAACCAACGGGATTAATGTCGTACAGGTGTGCGCGTTTGAATTCAATATGTTTGGGGCTGAGCCCTAGCGGTTTGTTGATCACTAAATCTGCAACTAACGAACCCAGCCAGGCCACCGCTACAATTCCGTAAAAGCCGAGGGTTTGTTCCAGTGCGCGATATACGCCTAACTCCATTAGCAGCAGCGCAATAGCGACATTAAATACCAACCAGACCACGCGCCCGGGATGGCTATGGGTTAAACGCGAGAAAAAATTTGACCAGGCGATAGAGCCTGCATAGGCATTGGTAACATTAATTTTGAGCTGACTCAAAATAACAAATATACCTGCAACAGATAGCGCAACTTCTGGTGAGTTAGCGATATAGCTGAAGGCCACCATATACATACGGGTCGGATCGGCAGCCTCGGCAATTCCAATTCCATGATTGAGTGCAAGCACGGCGAGAAAAGAGCCTGCGAGAATTTTAATCGCACCTATCACAATCCAACCGGGGCCACCGGCAATCAGCGCGCCCCACCAGCGCAATTGCTTGCCGGGTTTTGGTGGTGGCAAAAAGCGCAAAAAATCCACCTGCTCACCAATTTGCGCAATCAGTGAAAAAATCACTGCCGATGCAGCGCCGAATAATAAAATGCTAACGCCTTGTGCGGGCGCTTCAGTGTTGCCGCTAAATTCAGTCCAGCTTTCAACTGCGCTGGCGTCGGCATAAATAATAAAAACAAATGGCAACAGCTGCAAAATAATCCACAGTGGCTGCGTCCATAACTGGAAGCGGCTAATAAAGGTGATGCCGTGGGTTACCAGCGGGATTATCGCCAGCGAGCTGATTAAATAACCCCAGGCTAATGGAATACCAAATAATAAATCCAAAGCCATTGCCATGATGGCGGCTTCAAGTGCGAAAAAAATAAACGTGAACGAAGCGTAAATCAGTGAGGTGATGGTGGAGCCTATGTAACCAAAGCCTGCACCGCGCGTGAGTAGATCTATATCGACACCGTATTTTGCGGCGTAGTAGCTGATGGGAATTGCGGTGAGAAAAATAATCAGGCTGACCGCCATGATCGCAGCGACGGCATTGCTAAAGCCGTAGTGCAGGGTGATTGCCCCACCAATTGCTTCCAAAGCCAGAAAAGAAATTGCACCGAGTGCTGTGGTAGCTACGCGCGCAGCAGACCAGCGCCGTGCGCTCTTGGCGGTAAAGCGCAATGCGTAATCTTCCAGTGTTTGGTTTGCCACCCACTGGTTGTAGTTACGCCTCACGCGAAAGATGTGCTGCTTGGCTGTCATTGCTTACCCGATAAAACAATCTGTTCGTCCGGGAACGTCTCGTTAATTAAGTGTGAGTGGTTCAGTGTGCGCGATTTTTGTTGCGCATCTTTTGCGTGCGTTTCAGGCGCATCTGGATTCTTTTTTGGTGCATTTTTTATTTCAGCAAAAACCGCAGCACCATTAACACTGGCGTTTAAATGCTGACGACTAATCACTACTCAATTGCTGTACCAACTTTCACTTTCTCACCATGCGTTAAATGACGTAGTGGTGTGTGTCATTTATCGAATGGTTTCAAACAGGGCGCACGCCTAGATTGTGAAGCGTAGAGACAGCTTCCGCTTCAAAGCTGTCTCGGAGCTTTCAACAGTTAGAACAGTGGTAAGAAAAACGGTAAGTAAAAAACTCAGTGGTAACAGCCTGCAAATCCCTATTACAGCTTGTGATCGATATAAACAACTCTTAATTACCTGAGGAACGACCATGAACAAAACCATGCTATCTCCCCTCCACCAAAGCCGTACGGGAGTGAAAACCTGGAAAAAGTGTTTATTAACACTCGCTGCGACCTTGGCGCTGGGTACGGCGCACGCCGCTGATGTAAATACTACTGGCCTTGCAGTGACCGATAAAACAGTAAAAGTCGGTATTCTTCACTCGGTCACCGGCACTATGGCGATCAGTGAAACGGGTTCAGTACAAGCTGAGAAATTGGCGATTGACCAGATCAACGCAATGGGCGGTGTACTCGGTCGTAAAATTGAATACATTCAGGAAGATGGTGCAAGTGACTGGCCGACCTTCGCGGAAAAATCCAAAAAATTATTGGTGAATGACAAAGTTGCAGCAGTATTTGGTTGCTGGACTTCTGCATCGCGTAAAGCGGTGTTGCCTATTTTTGAGCAATACAACGGCATGTTGTATTACCCCACGTTCTATGAAGGTCTGGAGCAATCGCCCAACGTGATTTACACCGGTCAGGAAGCTACGCAACAAATTATTGCGGGCATTGATTGGGTAACTAAAACCAAAGGTGCCAAATCTTTCTACCTGCTAGGTTCAGATTACATCTGGCCGCGCACTTCAAACAAAATTGCACGCAAACATATTGAGAAGTTAGGTTTGAGTGTGGTGGGTGAAGAATATTATCCACTGGGTCACACGCAATTTAACTCGGTGATCAACAAGATCAAGTTGAAAAAGCCGGACGTAATTTACGCAATCGTAGTGGGCGGTTCTAACGTGGCCTTCTACAAACAATTGAAAGCGGCCGGTATCGATATGACCAAAGAGAAACCGCTGGTGTTGACCATCTCCGTAACTGAAGACGAAATCCTTGGTATCGGTGGTGAAAACATGGTGGGTGCTTATGCTGCGATGAAATATTTCCAAAGTTTGCCAAACGACAACAACAAGAAATTTGTTGCTGACTTCAAAGCGAAATACGGTAAAGACATTGTGATCGGTGACGTTACCCAGGCTGCTTATCTCGGCCCGTGGTTGTGGAAAGCCGCCGTTGAAAAAGCAGGCTCATTTGATATCGATAAAGTGCGCGCTGCATCACCTGGCCTTGAGCTGACTACTGCACCTGAAGGTTATGTGAAAGTTCACCCGAACCATCACCTCTGGTCAAAAACCCGCGTAGGTCACGCACGTAGCGATGGTCAATACGATGTGGTCTTCGAAACCAAAGACCTGATCGAGCCAGATCCATTCCCGAAAGGTTATCAATAATAAAATTACAGTCAGCCGAAAGGCTGGCTGTATGGATTTTAAAACGACTGTGATGAGTGAGGGGTAGAGTTCAATTTAAAACACGCCGTGAATACATCCTTGTAGGCTCAAATCGGCATCCATGCCTCATATGGTTTTAAATCAAACTCTACCCCTCACTTAAAAGTATGCACTACGACAAGCTTAAATTTTAAATCGAGATGAGGTACAGCTATGTTCGCTGAATACAGTAGCTCAGAGTTGTTATCGATCTTTGCCATGCAAGGCGTAGCAGGATTGATTTTATTTTCAGTGTTTGTACTTATGGCCTTGGGGCTGGCAATTATTTTTGGCCAGATGGGCGTAATTAATATGGCGCACGGAGAATTTATGATTCTCGGTGCTTACGTAACCTATTTAACCTCGCACGTTTTCTCAACCTACATACCCGATTTTTTTAGTGTGTATTTTATTCTCGCCATGATTCTCGCCTTTATAGTCGCCGGTGCGCTGGGGGCGTTTGTGGAATGGGCGATGATTCGACATTTATACCATCGCCCGCTGGATACATTACTCGCAACCTGGGGCTTAAGTTTAATTTTGCAGCAACTTTATCGCACCGTATTTGGTGCGCGCGAAGTAGGCGTGACCCTGCCGGATTGGCTGATGGGTTCATATCAATTAACTGACACAATCGAATTACCCATCAACGGTTTATTTGTAATGTCACTCGCGATTGGAATTTCACTCGCAGTGGCAATATTAATGTATCGCTCGCGCTGGGGAACACAAGTGCGTGCAGTGGTACAAAATCGCCCTATGGCAGGTGCGGTGGGAATTAATACTGCAAAAGTTGATCGCATTACCTTTGCGCTCGGCTGCGGCATCGCCGGTGTTGCCGGTAGCGCATTTACCATGATTGGTTCAACCGGGCCGACGTCGGGTCAGCTTTATATAGTGGATACTTTCCTCGTTGTTGTATTCGGTGGGGCATCCAGCTTGCTGGGAACTATCGCGTCTGCATTCACCATTTCACAAGCGCAATCGACGATGGAATTCTTTATGAGCGGTTCCATGTCTAAAGTGCTTACGCTCTTGTTTGTGGTGTTCATTCTCATGTTGCGCCCACAAGGTTTGTTCACCTTGAAAGTGCGCCGTTAAGAGGAGTCGCTAATCATGTCTACTGTATTATCTAAAACAGGTTTAGCTTCACTCTTTCCCGCAAAAGAAATTTTGGGATTCTTAGTGCTCGCGCTGGTGTTGCTTATTGTGTTGCCGCTTTCGCTCGATATTTTCCGCCTCAATCTGGTCGGTAAATATTTAACATACGCATTTGTCGCAGTCGGTTTGGTTTTATGCTGGGGCTACGGCGGGATTTTAAGTCTGGGGCAGGGCGTATTTTTTGGATTGGGCGGTTATGCCATGGCGATGTTTTTAAAACTGGAAGCCTCTGATCCGGAAAGTACCAAAATCCAGTCCACTCCTGGCATTCCCGATTTTATGGATTGGAACCAGCTCACCGAGCTGCCCATGTTCTGGGAACCCTTCCATAGTTTTGGTTTTACTCTGGCGGCGATTATTTTATTGCCGTGCATTTTTGGTTACATCGTTGGTGTCGCCATGTTCAAGCGCCGCGTGGGTGGTGTGTACTTTGCGATTATCACCCAAGCGCTAGCGGCGATTCTTACGATCCTGATCATTGGTCAACAAGGCTACACCGGTGGCGTTAATGGCATGACCGATTTGCGCACTCTGCACGGTTACGATATTCGCACTGACAGCGCCAAATACTTTTTCTATTTTGTCTGCGTGGTGATGTTGTTTATCTGTTTATTCATCGCGCAATTCATTCGCAAAAGTAAATTGGGCCGCTTACTGGTAGCAATGCGCGATAAAGAAGACCGTGTGCGATTTTCTGGGTATGACGTTGCCAACTTTAAAATCTTTGTGTTCTGCATTGGTGGCGTATTCGCAGCAATCGGCGGTGCCATGTTTACCCTGCAAGTCGGGTTTATGTCGCCAACATTGGTGGGCATAGTGCCTTCTATCGAGATGGTAATTTTCTGTGCAGTGGGTGGACGCCTCTCAATTGTGGGAGCAGTTTACGGCGCACTGATTGTGAACTTTGCCAAAACATCTTTCTCGGAAAGTTTTCCTGAGCTTTGGTTGTTTGCGATGGGCGGATTGTTTATCGCTGTGGTTATGGCATTCCCTAACGGTTTGGCTGGTTTGTACAATACTTACGCCGCGCCTAAAGTCGATGCCTTGATCGCCAAAATATTTGCTAAAAAAATACCAGAACCGCCAATGTCTTCTCCATCTGCATCACCACCTCCTCCGGTAAAAACCACGGCAACTACTACAGCAATTACATCTGAAACTCCGGTAATTCCCCAAGGAGCCATCCATGAGTAGCAATACAGACTTTGTGCTTGCTGTTGAAGGCCTGACAGTATCTTTTGATGGGTTTAAAGCGGTTAATGATCTGACTTTTTATGTGGATGAAAACGAAATCCGCGTAATTATCGGCCCTAATGGCGCAGGTAAAACCACAGTGTTGGATTTGATTTGCGGACGCACCAAGGCAACAGAGGGCTCGATAAAATTTCGCAACCGTGAATTAACCAAATTGCGCGAGCACGAAATTGTAAAAGCCGGTGTTGGTCGTAAATTCCAGACTCCATCCATCTATGGTGATCTCTCGGTATTTGAAAATCTGGAAATTTCTTTTCCACGCGGGCGCTCGGTGTTTGGTGCACTGGCATTCAAACGCGATGAAGAAGTTATCAGCAAGGTACATGAAGTTGCCAATATGATTTTTCTTGGCGATCAATTGGATCGTCAAGCGGAATTACTGAGCCATGGTCAAAAGCAATGGTTGGAAATTGGCATGTTGTTGATGCAGGACCCGGATTTATTAATGCTTGACGAACCAGTGGCCGGTATGTCGGTAGGCGAACGCCAGCAAACGGCAGAATTGCTA
>Ga0247822_10003303_pt1 | contig 10517 bp, 4 predicted proteins | sample 13C_Cellulose_Da_FD_192423 | JGI IMG/M metagenome (GOLD analysis project Ga0247822, IMG submission 192423) | Soil microbial communities from agricultural site in Penn Yan, New York, United States - 13C_Cellulose_Day30 | ecosystem: Environmental > Terrestrial > Soil > Agricultural land | place... | reverse complement strand
ACCTGTGTCTCCTTGCTGCGTGGGTCTGTGCCAGCAGCCCTGTTCGCCCTTAGCTTCTGCGGATCTCATTCTGCCAGTGGCTCTTACTCACCCTTCTTGGGCGCACTGACTGCTTCCACCACCCGGTGAACCGGGTAGAACTCCCCCACCGTGATCATTCCGTCGAGGAACTGCCACCGGCAGAAGCCGTCATCGGAGTGCGGCTCGAGCAGGTACACCGCCAGCGTTCCCGCGCGCTGCGCCATGGGGACGTACAGCGTGCCCGCAGGGAACTCACGCTTGGAGCGCTCGGGAGCTACCGTGAGCACCGTCTCGAAACGCACGGGCTTGGGCTTCTGGCTGAGCGGCACCTCGGCCTCGCCCAGCGGAGGCACATTCGTGGCTACATCCGGGCTGAACGTCTCCTCGCGCCGTGCCACGCGGTAGCTGTCGACCGTGAAGCGTCGTGGCTCGGGCAGGCGCTCGAAGCGGATGCCGTGTCCCTCGAGGCGCGGGGCCAACTCGACCGGCACGAGGTACGCCACCGGCGTGCTCACGGCCTGCGTCGGAATGAATGTCCGGTGGTGCGGCATGCGATAGCTCTTCTTTCGCTTCCCCGGATAACGGCGCTCCGTGATGCTTGCCTCGTCGAAGGCCAGGATGTGAGCGACGTCGCCGGGCTTCGCGGAGGCGGGATACTCGAAGACGAGCGCGCCCTTGTCGTCGCGAGTGGCCACGCCGTAGTTAATGCCCACCAGTGCCTGCATATCCGGTGACTCGCCGCGCGCGATGATGCGCTCGGACTCGGCCTCGGTGGCGGCCCGGTAGGCGGCAGCGTACTTCGCGGCGTCGCGGAACAGCTCGAGCAGCCAGGCCCGCATCACCGCGCAGCGGCGCGGAAAGTCGATGTAGCTGTAGGTCTCGAGCAGCACGTCCATCCGGCCGAGCAACCCGCGATAGTGGCTGCCAAAGCGTGGCAGCGCGGGATAGGTGTGCCAGCCCGAGCGGGGATCTCCCTCGACCTTGTAGTTGCCGTACCAGAAGCTGTCGAAGCCATGACGTGACTTCACGGCCTTCGCCACGCGCTCCAGCATGGTCCGGTTGAAGGCGCGCAGCTCCGAGAAGAGCGGCTCGTTCGAGTGGGACGTGTCGAAGGTGAGATCGAAGGCATGAATGCTGCCGTCCGTGGTGTGGCAGTCGATGAAGAGGTGCGGCCACCAGGACTGGTACAGGGCCGCGAGCGCCCGCGTCTCGGGCGCCTCCTGCTTCATGCTGTCGCGGTTGAGGTTCCAACCCTCGCCCGTGTAGCGCATGCCCACGCCGCCCTCGGGGTTCACCTGGCCCTCAAGGTTCTTCAGATCGAGCTTGCGGTTGTTCGGGCTGATGCGGTCATTGCCGTCCGGGTTGAAGTTCGGGACGAGCACGAGGCACAGCTTGTCGAGCAGCTTCTTCCCAAGCGAGGTGAGCGTCAGATCACGCGCCAGCGCGAGCACCGCCTCCTTACCCTCCACCTCACCGGCGTGGATGTTGGCCTCCACCATCACCACGGTCTTCTTCTGCTTGCGCGCGAGCTCGGGAGTGAAACATCCGCGATCGCTCACGACGAGCGCCACCAGGGGTTGTCCCTCGCCGCTCTTTCCGAAGTCCACTCGCTTGGCGAGCTTCGTCTGCTGGCAGAGCGCATCAACAAAGGCGAGCACGTCGGAGTGCCGCGAGGTTTCCTTGTAGTTCGAAGCTTCAGCGCGGGTGAGCAGCTGGGTCATGGGCGCGCATCCGAACGCTCGCCTCCCGCTGCGTCAAGCACTATTGCCTGAGAGCGGAGAAGTGGGGTCTCATTGCTGCTCACGGAGAGGTGTCCGCCCATGAAAGAGCGCAGCCTTCCGCCGGAGCGAGCCACCTCTGGAGGAGATCGCTTCTCACTCGTTGCCTTCATGTCAGGGGAGGTTCGCAACTACGAGCTCCCGTGCAAGGGGAGCATCACCTTGGGGCGGGGCGAGGGATGTGACATCCGCATCGACGAGCCCTCGGTGTCGCGCCGTCATGCCACGCTTCATGTCGGCCCTCCCTTCAGCATCGAGGACCACGGGAGTGCGAATGGCACCAGGCTCCGTGTCTCCCGGGATCAAGGCGGAGGAACAGGGAAGATCGAGGAGATCCGCCTCACCGCGGGAACTCCCACGGCCGTGGAGCCCTTCACGACCGTGCAGCTCGGCTCGGTGATCATCGTCATCCAACCCGAGGCCGCACCGAAGCCCAGCCAGCCATCCGCGCCCCAGCCCGTCGTGCAGGATCCCTCCATGCAGCGGCTGTATGAGCTCGCGAGCCGGGTCGCCCAGAGCCATATCAGTGTCCTGATACGTGGGGAGACAGGCGTGGGCAAGGAGTTGCTCGCGGAGGCGATCCACCAGCGCTCACCCCGGGCCCAGGGCCCGTTCGTGCGCGTCAACTGCGCGGCCTTCGCGGAGTCGCTGCTGGAGAGTGAGCTGTTCGGCCACGAGCGTGGTGCCTTCACCGGGGCCGTCAAGGCCAAGCCTGGCCACATCGAGCGGGCGCACGGCGGGACGCTCTTCCTGGACGAAGTGGGGGAGATGCCCTTGTCCGTGCAGGTGAAGCTGCTGCGCGTGCTGGAGGATCGCAAGCTGCTGCGCGTCGGAGGGCTCGAGCAGCAGAGCGTGGATGTGCGGTTCATCGCGGCCACCCACCAGGATCTCGATGCGCGTGTGGCGCACGGCACGTTCCGGCAGGATCTCTACTTCCGCATCAACGGCTTCACGTTGACCATCCCGCCGCTGCGTGAGCGCGTGGGAGAGATCGCCACGCTGAGCCGGGTCTTCATTGATCGCCTCGCGGGTGAGCAAGGGCGCCCGGCCCCAACGCTCACGCCGGCGGCGCAAGAGCTCCTGGAGAAGCACTCCTGGCCCGGCAACATCCGGGAGCTGCGCAACGTCATGGGGCGCGCGCTGGTGCTCTGCCAGGGAGGCGCCATCCACCCCGAGCACCTGGTGTTCGATGCTGCTCCCTCAAAGCCCCCGGCTTCAGACCTGGAGACTACGCAATCCAGTGCGCAGCCCCTTCCCCCCGCTCAGCCGGGTGGGACACTGGGCGAGGACATCGCGGCGCTGGAGCGGCAGCGCATCCTGGCGGCGTTGGAGCAATGCGCGGGCAATCAGACCCGGGCCGCGAAGCTGCTGGGCATCTCCCGCCGCACGCTCGTCACCCGCCTGGGCGAGTATGGGATACCGCGCCCGCGCCACCGCAGTTGAGCAAGCCTTGCTCAATTCGCGCAGGGCCGAGCAACCCCTGCTCAACAGTGCTCTCCCTCCTGGCCGCTGAGGTCAGCAACCGCCCGTAATTCCAGGAGAGCCCTCCCTGGCGCGTGCTGTGCACAAGCGCTCGCCCATAAGGGGGAGGCACATGAAGAAACAAGTGGAAGCGTCGTTGAAGGCTGCCTTTGGCAGGATGGTGCTCTGGGGGCTGCTGGCCGTCCTGGCCTGGCCCGGAGCCGCGCTCGCCACGGGCTCGTTTGTGAATTGGGAGAACCCGCATGTCCACCCGCTGGACATGACACCCGACGGGCGGAAGCTGCTGGCGGTGAACACCGCGGACAACCGGCTGATGGTGTTCGAGCTGGCGAGCCATGATCGAGAGCCGAGGCTGAGGGCCTCGATTCCCGTGGGCCTGGAGCCGGTGTCCGTGAGGGCTCGCTCCAACTCGGAGGCCTGGGTCGTCAATCACATCTCCGACAGCGTGAGCATCGTGGATCTCAACACGCTCAATGTGGTGGCCACCGTGCCCACGGAGGACGAACCCGCGGATGTCGTGTTCGCAGGGGCTCCGCGCCGGGCCTTCATCACCTGCTCTCAGGCCAATACCGTGCTGGTGGTGGACCCGAACCACCCGATGAGGCCGCCTCAGCGAGTGCCCTTGGCGGGGGAGGATCCGCGCGCCCTGGCTGTGAGCCCCGACAGCCGCAAGGTGTACGTGGCGATCTTCGAGTCGGGCAACAGGAGCACCGTCCTCGGCGGTGGTGGCACCCTGCCTGGGCTCTTCCCGCCCAACGTCGTGAGCGATCCGAGCGGCCCCTATGGCGGCATCAACCCGCCTCCCAACGCGGGCTCCTCGTTCTCTCCGGCCATCAACCCGGCCCTGCCGCCGCCTCCGCCCGGTCCGCTCGTCGTGAAGAAGAACGCGAGCGGCCGGTGGATGGATGACAACGCCCATGACTGGACGGAGCTCGTCAGCGGCGCGAATGCCGCGGCCTCTGGCCGGCTCGTGGGTTGGGATCTGCCGGACCGGGATCTGGCCATCATCGACACGGCCACCCTGTCAGTCACCTATGCCACGGGCTTGATGAACCTGAACATGGCCCTGGCGGTGCACCCGAGCGGTGCCGTCACCGTGGTGGGCACGGACGCCACCAACGAGGTGCGCTTCGAGCCCGTGGTCAACGGCCGCTTCCTTCGAGTGGAGCTGGCGTGGGTGGATCCGGCCCAGGCCCAGCGCCTCGCTCTGTGGGATCTCAACCCGCACCTGACGTACACCACGCCGACGATCCCCGTGGCCGAGCGCAGGAAGTCCATCGGCGATCCGCGCGGCATCGCGTGGAACGCGCAGGGCACGCGCGGCTACGTGGCGGGCATGGGCTCCAACAACGTGGTGGTGGTGAGCGCCACGGGCCAGCGTGTGACGCAGGTCGACGTCGGCGAGGGCCCCACGGGTCTGGTGATGGATGATCGGCGCGGCCAGCTCTACGTCCTCAACCGCTTCGACGCCAGCCTCTCCGTGGTGGGCCTCCGGGAGCACCGGGAGAAGGCCCGGGTGCCCTTCTTTGATCCGACGCCGAGCGTTATCAAGGTAGGCCGCAAGCACCTGTATGACACGCGGAAGAACTCGGGCCTGGGCCATGTCGCGTGCGGCTCGTGCCACGTGGATGGGCGCATGGACAAGCTGGCGTGGGATCTGGGCGACCCGGCGGGCGAGATGTTCTCCCTGGAGGGACAGAACGCGGGCATGGGCATCCCCATCCTGGTGCCGGGCTTCGGACCCGTTCACCCGATGAAGGGCCCCATGACGACGCAGACGCTCCAGGACATCATCGGCAAGGAGGCGCTGCACTGGCGCGGAGACCGCAACGGGCTGGAGGACTTCAACCCCGCCTTCGTGCGCCTCCAGGGAGCGCCCGTGATGCTCACCGCAGCGGAGATGCAGCAGTTCGAGGACTTCCTCGCCACGCTGACGTTCCCGCCCAACCCGTTCCGCAACCTCGACAACTCGCTGCCCACGAACCTGCCGCTGCCGGGCCGCTTCTCCACGGGCCGCTTCTCGCCCGCCGGACAGCCACTGCCTAACGGGAACGCCGTCAACGGTCTGGCCATCTTCCGGCCTCCGCGCCTGCTGGACCTGGGTCTGGTGGCCTGCTCCACCTGTCACACGCTGCCCTCTGGCCTGGGGGCGGACAAGCTGTGGGATGACACCCAGTCCCAGTACGTGCCCTTCCCCGTGGGACCCAACGGCGAGCACCACACGGCGCTCGTGACCACGGATGGCAGCACCAACGTGGTGTTCAAGGTCGCTCAGCTGCGCAACCTCTATGAGAAGGAGGGCATGGAGCTGACCCAGCAGGCGAGCACCGCGGGGTTCGGGTTCAGCCACCACGGTGCCGTGGACTCGCTCGCGCGCTTCCTCAGCAACCCTGTCTTCTTGCTGATGAATGATCAGGAGGTCGCCGACATGGTGGCGTTCCTGCTGGCCTTCTCCGGATCGGATCTGCCGCACGGGGACGCCAGCAACATGCTCGAGCCGCCAGGGCCGGACAGCAAGGACTCGCACGCGGCGGTGGGCCGGCAGATCACCCTGAGCTCTGCTTGGACGAGCTCGGAGCAGAGCGCTCGCGTGGATGCCTTCCTCGCCTTGGCGGACAGCGGCAAGGTGGGTCTGGTGGTGAAGGGCCGGCAGGGCGGCGCGGCGCGTGGCTATACCTACGTGGGAGGTGGCGACTTCCAGTCTGACCGGGCCTCGCAGCGGGTGAGCGCGGCGATGCTGCGAACGCTGGCCAGTCCCGGCAACGAGCTGACCTGGACCGTGGTGCCCAAGGGGACCGAGCGGCGCATCGGCGTGGATCAGGATGAGGACGGCGTGCTCGATCGGGATGATCGGGACTGCAGCCTCGCCGAGGACGGCTCCAGCCTCTAGCGGCAGTCCAGCCGTGGAGTCGGGAGCCCGGAGGCGCGCTGCGGGGGGACGGCGCGCCTCCGGGTTCTTTCCACGAAGCGGGTGGTGCAGGAGGCGGCGCCTGTCCCGGCCCGATGCTAGGCTCAGCAGGCAATGACGCTTCCTCCAGGCACGCTCGTTGCGGGGCGTTTCTCCATACAGCGCATGGCAGGACGCGGGGGCATGGGGCAGGTCTATGAGGCCCGTGACGCCGAGAGCGGGCGCACCGTGGCGCTCAAGCTCATGCACGCCACGGCGGACTCCGAAGCGGCCCGCCGCTTCACTCGCGAGGCTCAGGTGCTCTCGCGGCTGAGCCACCCTGGCATTGTCTCGTACGTGGCCCACGGCGTGACGGAGGATGGGCAGCCCTTCCTGGCCATGGAGTGGCTGGAGGGAGAGGATCTGCATCAGCGGCTGGCTCGTCAGGCGCTCGCGTTCTCCGAGGTGCTGCTGCTGTTGCGCAGGTCGGCCGAGGTGCTCGCCTTCGCGCACGAGCAGGGCATCATCCACAGAGACATCAAACCCTCCAACCTCTTCCTGTGCGGCGGGAAGGTGGAGGAGCTGAAGCTGCTGGACTTTGGACTGGCCCGGCTGGAGGTCTCTTCGCAGCCGCTCACCGGCAGCCGCGTGGTGCTGGGAACCGCTGGGTACATGGCCCCCGAACAGGCCTCCAGCCAGACGGATATCACCCCCAGCGCGGACATCTTCTCGTTGGGCTGTGTTCTCTACGAGTGCCTGACTGGACAGGCTCCCTTCCAAGCCCTGCACATGGCGGCGATGCTGGCCAAGACCCTCTACGCCGAGCCCGTGCGGTTGCGGGCGCTCCGCCCAGCGCTGCCTGTCACGCTCGAGCGGCTGGTGGAGCGGATGCTGGCCAAGAATCCCGTGCAGCGGATCGCGGACGGTCAGCACTTGCGCCAGGCACTGGGAGAGCTGGGCTCCTCCCAGGGGCCGCCACCTCCACCCTCCAAGGCAGCGCCCCAGCCGGGGGGGGAGCACGACGCAGAGCTACACTTGGTGAGTGTCCTGCTAGCCACCCCGGAGCTCCCTTCGAAAGAGGCGCTCACGCGAACGCTGGAGCCACAGGGTGTGGTCCGCTTGCGCGAGAGGTTGGAGCCGCTGTTCCAGCAATTGCAGGTCCGGGGGGCGAAGGTCGCGCTGCTGGTGGACAACTCGCTGCTGGCCACATTCCGGCTAGAGCAGGGCACGGCCGCGGATCAGGCCACCCTGGCCGGCCATTGCGCCCTGTTTGTCAAGGAGCGCTGGCCGGAGGGCATGGTGGTGCTCACCACCGGGCTGAGCCTGCGCGGCAAGCCGCTGCCTGTAGGCGAGGTGATGAACAGAGCCGGAGAGCTCCTCCATCAGCTCGAGAGCCAGCGCGTCCCCACCCTGAGCTATGTGGCGGTGGACGAGACGACGGCGGGGCTGCTGGAGCCCCACTTCGAGCTCGAGAAGGCCACGCCCGGCACCTTCTTGCTGCTCCGAGAGCACCTGGACGCGGACACCAGCCGCCCACTGCTTGGCCGGCCCACGCCCTGCGTCGGACGCGAGCAGGAGCTGGCGATGCTGGAGGCGGCCCTGGTCTCGTGCGTGGAGGACTCGGCTGCGCGCGCCGTGCTGGTGACGGCCCCCGCGGGCACCGGCAAGTCCCGTCTGCGCCACGAGTTCCTCCGGCGCCTGGAGCGGAGAGGTCCACCACCGCTGGCGCTGTTCGGGCGTGCGGATCCCATGCTGGCAGGCTCCGCCTATAGCCTGTTGGGCAACGCGTTGCGGCGGCTCTGCGGCATCGTGGACGGCGAGCCGCTGGAGACCCGGCGAGGAAAGCTGTCTCGCCGCGTCTGCCGCTACCTGCTCCCCGAGCAGATGAAGGACACGTCGGAGTTCCTGGGCGAGCTGTGCGGCGTGCCCTTCGCCGTGGAGGACAGTCCGAAGCTGCGCGCGGCTCGCGAGGATCCGCCGCTGATGCGCCAGCAGGTGTTGCGGGCGATGAGGTCCTTCCTGCATGCGGAGCTGGCCCATGGGCCGGTGCTGGTGTTGCTGGAGGATCTGCACTGGGCCGACCCTCCCGCGGTGCGGCTGGTGGACGAGCTTCTGGGCGCGCTGACCGACTGCCCGCTCATGGTGCTTGCGCTGGCCCGGCCCGAGGTGAAGGAGCGATTTCCCCGGCTGTGGCCCCGGTGGCTGCAGGAAGTGCCGCTGAGGGGCCTGGGCCAGAAGGCCAGCAGCCGGCTGGTGCAGGAGGTTCTTGGCCCCGAGGTCTCTCCCGTAATGGTGGCGCGGCTGGTGGAGCAGGCGGCGGGTAACGCGCTGTTCCTGGAAGAGCTGATCCGCAGCGCGGCGGAGGGGCACGGGCAGAAGACGCCCAGTACGGTGCTGGCCATGCTCCAGTCACGCCTGCAACGGCTGGAGGCCGGGCCGCGGCGGGTGTTGCTGGCTGGAGCCATCTTCGGACGGACCTTCTCACAGGGTGGGGTACAGGCGCTGGTCGAAGGGCAGCTGTCCACGGAGGAGCTGGAGCAGCACCTGCACCAGCTAACGGAGCTGGAGGTGGTGGAGCGTCAGGCCCACAGCCGCTCTCCCGAGAAGACGGAGTATCGCTTCCGCCATGCGCTGGTGCGGGATGCGGCCTACAGCCTGGTGCCCGACATGCTCAAGCTCTCGAGCCATCGCCGCGCTGGTGCCTGGCTGGAGCAGGCCGGAGAGCAGGATCCGCTGGTGTTGGCCGAGCACTATCAGCTGGGGCAGGATCAACAGAAGGCCGCTTTGTTCTTCACTCGTGCTGCCGGGCGGCTGGTCGAGCGGCAGGATCCTCAAGGCGCACAGCGGTGCCTTAAGGCCGCGCTTGTTTGCGAGCCTACGGGTGAGCTTCTCGTGGAGCTTCGAGCCGTGGAGATGGTGACCAGCTTCTGGGCGGGGGACTTTGAACACGCGTACGCGGTGGGCAAACGGATACGCCCCGAGCTGCGGCCAGGCAGCGTGGTGTGGGCGCGGGTGATGGGCGCGTTGATGCTGGTGGTAGAGCAGAGCGGGCAGCTGGCGGACCTGGTGTTACTGCGCCAGCTCTTCCTCTCTGCCACCCCAGATTCCGACGCCCTCCCCACCTATATCCAGGCTGCTGCCTTTTTGATCTACATTCACGTCATTCATGGCCAGACAGCCGAGGCTGCCGCAGCGCTCGAGCGGATGGATCAGGTCTGCTCCGCCGTGGTCTCGCTGGATCAGATCAGCCGAGGCTGGTTTTGTAGCGCCCATGGGTGGTTCGATCACATCCACAAAGCCCGGCCGTGGCGCAGCCAGACATGGGCGCAGCAGGGCACTCAGGCGTTTCTGGAGGTGAACTCAGAGAGCAACGTGACAGCAACGCAGACCCTATGGGGACTGACGCTGGCGGCGCTGGGGGATGTACCCCGGGCAGTGGAGACGCTCCGCGAAGGCTTGGCGCATGCCCTGCGCGCGGGGCTGAAGTACCCCATCAGCTATACGCAGAGACGCTTGGTGTTGGTGCTGGCGGGCAGCGCCGAGCCCGCCCATCGCGAGGAGGCGCACCAGGTGTCGCTGCACATGTTGGAGACTGAGAAAGGCAACGTGTTGAGTCTGGGAGCCGCCCACGTGGCGCTGGCGAGGGTGGCGCAGTTCCAGAGGCAGCTCTCCGAAGCGGAGGCTCATGCGCGCAAAGCGTGCGAGATGTTGTCCATGTTTGTGTCCTACCAGCCCATGGCGCGCGCGACCCTGAGTTCTGTGCTGTTGGCGCAGCGGCGCGTGGCGGAAGCGCGGGCCGAAGCGGAACTGGGTGTCCAGGCTCTGGAGCAGCTGGGTGAGGCCGGAGAGCTGTCAGTTGGAATGTGGTTGACACTGGCCGAGGCGTGCTTCGCCCAGGCCGACACAGCCGAGGGGGAGCGAGCCCTGCAAGAGGCTGTGCGGTGTCTGCGTCAACGGGCCGAAGACATTCCGGAGGAAGCCGCCCGTGAGCGCTTCTTCAGCCATGTGCCCGAGAACGCCCGCACCCGGGAACTCGCCCAACAGCGCTGGGGAGACCGCTGGGACAGTCCGCCTTCGGGGTAGCTCAGGCCTGGGAGTCAGCTCGCACGGCGGAAGCCGTACACCCACGCCCCTGCGGCCGCGAGCGAGGGCAGCACCACCGTGGCGGTGAGCGTGACGAAGATGGCGTCATTGGTGGCCTCGCCGATGAAGTCCACGCCCTTGACGTGCAGCCACGCCTTCACCCCGGTGACGGCCCAGTTGGCGAAGTTGGAGACGATGACGAGCCACGCCAGCCGTTGCTGGCCCACCGGGCCGTAGCGCAGCATGGGCAGCGTCCACGCCACGCC
>Ga0247822_10003302_pt1 | contig 10521 bp, 11 predicted proteins | sample 13C_Cellulose_Da_FD_192423 | JGI IMG/M metagenome (GOLD analysis project Ga0247822, IMG submission 192423) | Soil microbial communities from agricultural site in Penn Yan, New York, United States - 13C_Cellulose_Day30 | ecosystem: Environmental > Terrestrial > Soil > Agricultural land | place... | reverse complement strand
GTACAATCACAGCCGTGCTAAAGACGTCCCTCATGTCGTCGGGGTAGTCCTCCCTGAGATCCTGGAGTGCCAGACGCATCTGAGCCCTCGCAAGCTTCTTGTCGTTGTTGTCGAGGCGCTCCTCAGACATCACCCACGAGATGTTGTGCTTGATGGGATCCATGTCGGCGCCCCTGATGAACACCACGGTGTCGCGCTTGATGTCGATCGCCTCCACACCCATGGGGCGCCAGTGACGGATCATAAACACGGGCACCTGGAAGATGCGACCAAAGTACTTGGGGTTTTGGATGCTAAAGCCCTCCATCTCGCGCTTGATGACCGCATACACGTCCTTGCCGCGGTTGCCAGCGCTGTTGCGCCACACCTTCATCGCAGTGCCGCGCCCAAAGTCCTTGGGGTAGTAGTGGCCGTCGGGACCCGAAATGTAGAGGGGCGTGGCGCGCTTCAGGTCGGGCCACTTGGCGTAGGTCTCGGGCGGGAGGATGGGGAACACCCAGGCAATCTCCTTCACGGCCTTGGCCGGCGCAAACACGCCTAGCTTGCGTAGCTTGGCGTGCTGGCGCCCGTTTGGCAGGTTGGCGATCGCAGTACCTCTCTGAGAGCCCATCGAGCGGTAATCCTGGAAGAGATCGGTGAAGGCATTGCCAATGAGCGCCTCGGTCTTGCCGGTGGTGGCGTTGTAGTGGAGCACCTCAGAATCGTTCATCTCGCTGCCAATCTTGGCAACGGCGTCCCTCTTGGCGGCGCGAAGCTCGCTGCGCCACTCCTCGGGCTCCTCGGGCATCACCTCCATCCCAATCAGCACCTTGCCGCCGGTCTCCTCGAGGTCGTACATCTCTGCGTTGATGTGGAAGCGACCCCTTTCGTCCTCAGTGACGTATACATTCTTGCCGTTGGCAGCGATGGCCTCTAGCAGTCTGTGCGAGCTTGCTTCGCTGGCCACCCTGGCGGCGGACATTGGAGGGCTCGCCTGTGCGCGTCTACCTTGACGATTCATGGCAATTTACTCTTATACACTTGCCATCCCTCCACTTAGGGCTTCTGAGGCGTCGACCCGGCGCGCTTTGCGATCCGCTCGCGGATGATACTGAGATCCTCGCCGATTCGTTGCATCTCTCGGAGCTTGCTGATGTACTCGGGGTCCTCCTCGGGGCGCGGGGCTGCCACCTCGTGCTGCTCCTCTCGGACTGGGGGCCTGTGGCGAGGCTCCCTGCGCAGTACACGAAGGTTTCTGGGGTACCTGGCACCGATGGGGATGCGGTAGTTGTTCTCCAGTAGCATCCAGCCCGGAGGGAGCCCTAGAACTGGGTCGTAGAGTACGGCCTCGGGCGGCATGCCGAGCGGTAGCGGTACCAAGGCCGGCGGCACCATAACCACCGGGGGTGGCGGGGCAGCGATCACCACGGGAGGAGGCGGCGGGTACAGCAACGGGGCCACCGCAGAGAACCACCCTCTACCTCCCCTCCAGCGACCGCCACGCCTCCAGCGGTCTCCGATGGGCTCCCTCTCCCTGGTTGCGGCTGCCTGCGAGGCGAAGAGCTTCTGAGTTGTATCCGCGTGGCTCTTGCCCGCGAGGGCCGAGTGCAGGAAGGTCTTGTGGGGGTGGTGCCCCTTGGGCTTGTGCTTGCCCTTGTCGCGCTCCGTGTGGTGCTCGTCGCCAATTCGCTGGGGCTCGCTCCAGTGCTTCTGGCTCTCCCTAGCATCGGCCAGATACGACGGAACTCCCTGAGTACCCTCCTTGATTGCACTCATGGCGGTAGCCTCTAGTGACAGAGGGGAGAACGCGGGCGTCCGGAAGGGAACGTAGATGGCACTAGTCCTAGTGAAGGTATGGTACGTCTTTAAACCCTCTTTGCCGTACTCCGCGATGCACACAGGCACATCGCGCTGCGCGGCCGAGGTTAGTTCCCATGGGCTGCCACGGGAGCCGAGTATCGCATTCGCCAACGACACGGCCAGCACATCGCCGGCACTTTGCTCGTCGGTTAGCTCGGGGGTGCCTTTGGTGCGGGACATGGTTTCCACCACTTGCCGCAACTCATCCCCAAGCGGCCATATCTGGGGCAGCACCAAGAGGCCAGAGTTTCTCACAACCATCAGGGCGGTTCCTACCCACTTTCCTCCCGCGCTCATTTCCATGACCACCGAGGGGTAGTTGTCGTCTTTCACCGCAGAAGCGCTCGAGAGGTAGGCGTCTACAAACACCTTGCGGTCCCTGAGCTCGAGCTTGCGATCGCCCCTTTCCATGGCCAACTGCGAGGGTTCTGTGAGGAGGAACCGTATACTCTCAGGAGTCGTGTGGATGAACGTTCCGAAGGTGTCATACACTGTCGTGCCCCTTCGTCGTGTGGAAACTGTGAGGATGTTCTTCCACATGTCTCGGACTTGTTGTTCGTGGGTAAGGCCGAGGGGAGGGACTCGCCTGTAAACCGCAGGCAGCCGGGACTTCATCTTGCGTCCCTGCGTCTGTAGTAGCCCGCCAAGTGAGGGTGTCTATGTATTTACTGGTATCTACAATCACGCGAGCTCTTCTCGCCTGCCAGCCGTTACCGATGGCCGTGCTATCCGCCGTGTGAGTTCTGTCTGTGTCTTGGCCTGCAGGTCCCTCACAAAGTTCTCCTCTTGCTCCTTTGAGTAGCCCAGTGGAAGCACGAGGCTTTCTGCGATCTTCACACCGTCACACAGCACCACGCTCCGCCGCGAGCCGTTTTCTGAGATCTCCCAGTAGATGGTACACCGCCCGTTCATCTCGGGGAAGTTGGCAAATGTCATGGGGGTAGCCGCCGTGCGCGTCGCCATGCTTGCGGTAGGGGGGCTCTGAAACAACAGGATGTAGTCAGAGATACTTGCGGGAAAACATTACGCATTTCCCTTTTTTGGGGAATGCCTACTAAGTAAACGGAGTCTCGCCTGTTTGGGAGAATTCCACGTGCGTGCCCGCGCCGGCATTGTGATTCTCAGAAGTCTCTCCGTTTGAGATAGTGTACATTTCCAAGCAAATACAAGACTTCACTCTGGCGGTTGTTGCTCTCGCTCTCGCTTTGCCCGCTCCACGGCCTTGTCCCTCGCCTGCATTTTGTCGATGTGGTGAAAGTAGTCAATCTGATGGGTGAGGTCCACAATGCGCCCTTCAAAACGCTCCAGCTCTACGCGTGTTTCATCCATGTGGGACTCCACCTGGTCCCGCATGACGCCAATGAGCGCCTCCAAGTAGCACAGCAGCTCTTCCGTCTCGTACCGGGGCACACCGCCGGGGACACCGGAGCGAACGTCCGCAGTCGCACAGGCCGGGCAGCAGACAAACTTCTTGTGTGGGAGGCCGCCCGCTTTGCGGGTCCTAAGGTGGATGGCGTTTGAGATGTCTGCCATAATCTGGCCTCGCTCCTTGCAGACACTTCCCGAGGTGTCGTATTCGAACCTCCCCTGCAAGGAGCGAGGCCTTTCTTTGTGCCCTTCCTTGAGGTATTGGACCATGGATCGTTGCTTCTTCGGCTTGGGTTCTGGGGCGCTCATGGGGCCACGGAAAATAGTGCACCGCGGTAGGTTAATGTCCGCAGAAGCTTCTGAGATGTTGCGGTGGCAGCCCATCAACCGCGGGAGGCGATTCAAGCACCGATAGCACGCGGATGTAGGGAAGGCCGCGGCGCATGCGTGTGCCTCTACTCTTGTGCCTACTTCTTCTGGCCACGGCCTGGGCCTGCCACCCCGAGTGTACTTGGCAGTGCGACTCTCCCTCCTGCCCTGCGAGGTGTCACATCGTAAAGAAGGCCCCCGTCTGCTCCATTCAGTGCGCCGACCCCTCCCACGAAGACTCGTGCCAAGAGCTAGAGTGTGTGACGCGCTGCGTGGAAGATGGGTGCCCGATGGATGCGTGTCCCATGTGCGAAACCGTGTGTAGGCCTGCCCACTGCACCGCTTCAGGAGCCGACTGCAGTCCACTCTGCGAAGCTCCCGAGGCAAGCTGGGTCTGCACGGCGCCTCTCGAGTGTCCCAAGCCCAAGTGCACCCTACAGTGCGATCAGCCCTCCTGCCAACTGAGCAGTGGCTCGTGGGTGGCACCGACCCTCTCGGTTATGCTTGTAGTTGTATTGGTGTTCATTAAGTAAATCCAGTCAAACTATCATCATCTTCTGCGTTCACCACGGCGGCGATTGACATCCGTCTCAGAATGCTTAACTTCTCTTCCCTCGCCTGGCTCCGATCCTGGTGCATCTTCTTGAAGTACTTGAGGCCGCAGGCATTGCAGAGGCTGTTGACGCCTTCGGCACCAGCACGGCGCTGTGGAGTGATGTTGGTGGAGCAGGTGGCACAGCTCCAATCCTTCCATATCTTTGGCTGGTGGGAGGCGAAGACCTTTGCTTCGGTGAAGGGGAACGCAGCAAACTCCATCATCTCAGAAGCTTCTGAGATGATCACAAAAAGGAGGAGCGATTGGCTGGGTGACAGGCGTACGGCAGCGCACTCTTGAGGGTGTCATTGCCCAAATATGGAAATTAAGGCAGGTATCGCACTCGCTCAACCACTCCCGCTTTGTTGTTGGTCATGGCCAGTGGGTTGGCGTGCGTACTTGGAGCCGCGGCAGCGCGCTGTTGCGCGTGTGGAGGCAAAGTATCATCATCGAGCCTCTCATGCACCGACTGCAAAATGGTGATGTACTGCTCGGAGGTGTGCCTGGAGGAAGACTCTGTGCGTCACGGAGCTCGCTGCGGGAGGGGCGAGGCGGCCGTGTCGTCTTCTCCGCCATCTTCTCAAAGCATCCCCGGAGGGGGATGGGTCCACGTCGGAGCAGTGAGGAAGGGAGTTTATGTATACGAAACAAACGCGGCTGCCGGTGCGTCGAGGATCAGGACGATTCCGCTGGGAGAGAGGGCGTTGGAGATGTCGGCCGAGTGGATTCGGCGACCAGAGGCTGCCGAATCATAAACCACTCTAGTAAGCCATCACCCCAGGCGCGAAGCTTTTCACTCCGGGTGGGAGGTTGGGCATTTCTGAGATGTAGCCGCCTGCGTCGGTGACGGGCGGAGGGCCGTGGAAGATCACGTTGCCCGTCTCCTTGCCCACGTAGGCTCCGCGGGTGCTGTCATACTCGGCATCCTCGGTGTAAATGATGGGAGACTTGGGCGGGTAGTAGGCAAAACGAAGCTCTGAGATGTGTCTGCGGTACCAAGCCGGGCGGCGCTGGTCCTCAAACTTGCTGGCCTCAATCCAATCGTTCAACACATTCGAAACGGCGACGAGGGCCAAGAAGGCCACGAGGACGTATATCCACGGGGACATCATGAGAGACCTCAAAGAGCGCTAGGGGCTGTGACGGGGCCGAGGATGAAGTGAGACGGCCTATCCAAAAGGGGCGTTTAATGACGTGGACCACTGACCAGGAAGATGGCATCCGGAATTCCTTGGACGTCTTCTTGGATGTGGACTTCCTTGCCGATGGAACAGATAACCATCTCGTGGGTGTCGTCATTCCATATGTGCACGGTCACATTCGGCAACCAGTCGGTCACCCCACCAACACATACATCGGCTTCCGGACGGCCTCCAGGAAGGTCAGGAGGTTCTCGATGACATCCCGCAGGTGTTTCCCGCTGTAGAGTTCGGGGATTGCAACAAGCGCAGAGTATCCCACTTGGCCGAAGAGCGGCGGAGGAGCCCCTGCTGTGGATGGCCGTCGGGGCTGAGGTGGGTTCAACCCGACGGCCTTTGAGAGGCCCGGGTACCCATACACTATGGCCTCGACGATGGCACTGAATTGCCGGCGTTCGTTCAAGCGCTGGAGTTGCTGCATGGTGGTGTGGCTAATGAGGGACGTGCACACACATACTGACACTATTGCCCATACTAGGGAACTGAGGCGGCTGTGGTTTGTGCGCAAGCGCGGTGTATTGTCTACTTTTGGGGCATGCCAACGTACTGCGGGATGGGAGGCGAGATTACCTTCACCACCGGGCCGACAGTCCTGGCAACCATCTCTTGGGTGTCGTCGTCCCATATGTCCACGTTCACGCCCATGCCGTATTCGTAGCCGCCCATCAGCACATATTTGGGCTTCTTGATGGTACCCAGAAAATCCATAAAGCGCACGATGATGTCCTGTAGGTCCTCCGCCTTGCTCGTCGAGGGACGCAGGACGGTCACCGCGTGGCCTAGATCCGCTTCATTGAGAGGGGTAGGATCCATGCGGCGCGTAATTGGGACCCGAGGCGCCTTCATTCCGACTGCGCTGACGAGACCGGGGTAGCCATACGCGATAGCTTCTATGATGGCCTTGAATTGCTCCAGTTCGCGGACTTGCTGGAGGTTTTGCAGGTTTTGGGGTGGTTGCATTGCGGACCAGGCAGGCGAGGACAAAAAAAAAAGTGAGGCTTGTGGACGGTGCTCTCCATAATTGAGTAATGTCCCCCTCCCATCGCTCTATCCCAATGTGACGTTTAATTTACCATCAAGGAGCAGCGCCTCGGCGCTTGTTCAATTCTTCTACCATCCATTCGGCCTGACGCATAAGATCCCTGAGCGCCGCTTCGTCGAGACGCGCGACCGGTACAATCGTCCCCATGACGTGCGGCGGCAAGCCTTCAGGAACCACCAAGGCGAAGCCACGGTAATGGAGCTCTTGGTTGAGGAGCGCAACGTCTTCCTTGGTTAGCGGCAGCGCAGAGTACTCGTAGTTGGATGCGGGCGCGGGCGGGCCGGAGTATCCATCCACATGCATGGGGATGTTCGCCGGCAAAACGTATGCGTTGTTAGCGAGAAACTTGGTGATGGCCACTCTGGCCAATGAGAGGCGTTGGTCGCGGCCTTCGTCGGGCCAGTACTTGTCCATCTGCGCAAAAAGCAGACGCAGAGCTCCGTTCGTAGTTAGCCACTCCGGGAAGGCGTTCATGGGCGGGTTGGCCATGGACTAGAAGCGAATTAAACCGACTGACTCTGCGCCAGCGCGGTCAGTATTATCCTCAAACGACTTTTATTGTCTACTTTTGGGGTATAACGTCACCCTGGGAGACGGGAACCCATCTCGCCTGCCCCCGCGACGACAGTTGTTCCGCCCCTTGCCCAAGATGGCCGCGAACCCAATCATGGCGATGATCCTGCGGCTCATTAGCTTCACCATGCAGACGCTCCTCCCGTGGTGGGGCATACGGGCGCAGGCCGAGACAGACTTCCTGAACCCTTCCCTCGAAGAGTTCTCGCTGCGTGGCACCAAGGAGTTCTTTGTCGAAGCAAAGAGGCTTCTGGAGAGTAAGGCGCCCATCACCGAAGAGATGCGCGGCGTCATATGGATTACCACGGCCCGGGTGCTTCTCTTTGAGGCATCCACCACTCAGGAGATTAGGGCGCTCCCGGGGCTGAAGGCAACCGCGCAGACTCTGCGGACTTTGCTGTGGAGACGCACGTGGTTTCGATACTCGCTCCGGGCGCTGGGTTTATTCGGGCTGTATGCGTTCTGTGTATTCACCCTCGCGATGGCCTTCATACGGCAGGGCGCCCCCATCAGAACCGGAAGCATCCCGCGCTGGGAGGAGATTTTTGATGAGGGGCCGCGACGTGGTTGACGCCTCAAGATCCATCCTATCGGCCGCCTGCGAGTATCGGTCGGCGAGCCCATCCACTGCGTCGATGATGCGGTTCACGCCCGTCCGCAACAGTGACACCTCTTGGGTTGTAAAGATGCGCCCCTCCCTCACCAGCCTGAAGCGAGTCTCTGAGCGATTCACCGTCCTGAGCACCGACTCTACGTCCGCCATGAGGAGCACGAGCGTATTCTCGTGGTTGGTGAGTGTCTCCTCGGTAGCGTGCAGGGTCTTGTCGATTTCTGAGAGAGTCCGCATAACTCCCTTTGCCTCTCCCTCGGCCTTGCCGTAGGCGTTGGTCCAGTGATACCCCAGGGCAGCGATCGCAATGGTCACGGCTGCGGTGGGCGCCATGGCAACGCCCGCGGTGCCACCCAGTAGAGCCACTGCCGGTACGCCCACCACACTCCCTGCGGTGCCGATGGTGCTGGCCATGCGCTTGAGCCACGCATCAAACTCTATCGTGGCAAACTCGGGCTGCAGGCGCGTGTTCTCTCTGCGGATTCGGTCGATGGCATCGTTGGTGGTTCGCAGGAACTGATTGGCCGCGTGCAGGGCCTCAAAGTGCTCCTTCTGCTGGCGGTAGATGGCCTCGAGGATGAGGAGGCACTCTCTGAGATTGCCGGCATCGATGTACTCAAGAAGCTTCCCAAGGTTGGCGGCCAGGTAGGCGTTCATGTTGCCTCCGGCCCGCAGGTTGACGTAGATGCCGAGGTTGGTTTGCGTGAGCATGAGCTCAAAGTAGTCGATCATGTCGAGCAGCCCCTTGAGCTTGCCCTCGTGGGAGGATTTCATGAGAGCCACCCTCTGATTTCTGAGAGCCTCGCGTGTGGTATTCACGAGGCGCTGGGCCACCTCTGCCTGCGTTACTTGCCCATGGGGACTGCTCGCAGTGATGTCTGAGATGTGCTTGGAGAAGGTACTCAGAGCTTCGTTGAGGGTAGAGTTGAGCTTATCGATCGAGTCGCAGGATTCTCTGAGGTGATTGATGGCCTCCTCCACCGTGCCGAACGCCGTCGCAAAGCGAGTCAGTGTGAGAGACCCCTCCTCCAGTAGCCCGCGGGAGAGCGCCACGGGGAGGGGTGGCCCGGCAACCAGGCCCCACACGCCTCCGATCGCCAAGTGTCCGCAGAAGGCCACCAGCACAAAGACCACAATCACCACCGGAAGGAAGACCAGTCTGTAGCGCAGCGCCTTCACCACAAACCACATGGGGATGGAGAGGAAGGCAAGCAAGAGGGAGAGGCGGACGTACACGCCCCAATCCTCAAAGGCCTTCTCGAGGGGGTTGGCGGGGGTGTAGGAGGCCATGGAGGTTCTCAGTGCCTCCACACGCTGCCTCATCTCGGGGAGGAAGGCTCGCATGGTTCCAACATCCTCTGAGAGCTCCACTAGCTCCACGATGGCATACATAATCTTCTGCGACTCAAACGCGTCCTCTATGGTGCGAGCGGCAGACACCTCTCGCCAGTGCTTGACAAAGGTGCCGGCCTTGGCGCCCATCTGAGCCACCGCCTGCTCGGCGTCTTTGGCCATGCGCGAGAGGGCCACATCAAACTGCACCACAGGAAACTCTCTGTCGGCAACGGTGCTTCTGAGGGTAGAGAAGGTGGAGACCGCGGTCTTGAGCTGCAGTCCATCCAGGGAGGCGTTCACCGCCAGGATGCGTTCGAGGATCTGTGGGTCGATGGGAGTGGCGCACGCGGCCAGCACGAGCGCAGCGAGAACCGCTACTACCCCGGCACGCATCTAGCGAAAATAAAACAACGGTACATTTCTTGTGGACTTACACGTGTGCCACCACTCCCAAGAGGGCTCCCTACAGGGCAGTGCCGCCGTCCCCTGTCAGCGCTTCCTTGGGGCTGGGCAAGTCGGCCCCCGGGTGATCCAACTTTCGCTTTGTGCCTACCTCCTCGACGTACTCGTGCTCTTCTATCTGCTCACCCCAGGCTGCGATTATTTTCGACGCCATGCGGAATTGGTCGTGGTAGAGTGCGGCGCCCCCATCGCGCGGGTTCTCCCACTGGTCGGCGCGGCACGAGCACATCTTGAACTCCTTGGGCCCAATCGTCAAGCTTTTCAGATGCGCGACGGGCCAGATTGTTCGGAAGGCATCTCCGTATATGATGGTGTGGGCGGCGATGTTTGCTTTTCTGAGAGCCGCCTCGATGCGCTCGTAGACTTGCTTCAGGTCACACGGGAGAATCCGGCCGTCTCCGATCTGGATGCACCTCTCCTGGGCCGGCATCGTGCCGGGTCCCCAAGTGCCACTGTGGTAGTGGACGAACGCCCCTGACCTGTGCGCGTCCGGTGGCCCCCACGTTACTGAGCAGAGACGCTCTATGTGATTGTCCCAGTTGAATGCAAGCGCCTCTTCCAGGGTAAACACATGAGTGAGCCGGTCTTCCTCCAGCTCGGAGCACCAAGTTGTGGGTGCCTCCATGGTGGTGCGGTGACGGGGCAGTGCTTGGTGTATGGTCCAACGCAAGACAACAGGGCCTGCCGAGGAGGTCTCTGTGGTTGTCATGGCACACCACGACAGGACAGCTCTGCGCTTTGCTTGGTGTATAGTCCAAAATAAGACAATAATAAAACGCTGGGGAGGTCTTTGGCGTCCCCCTCCACTAACACCACAGAAGCTTCTGAGTTGATTTACTTACAGCTTAAGTTGCTCGTATTCAGTGCCAGAGAAGGAGTTGAGCTCCGGTTCCTTCCAGCTATCGGGGAAGTGCGTGAGCAGACCCTTGGTCTCGGGCGTGATGCAATTGTCGCATGCGATGTAGTAGACCCTCCCGTCCGTGTTAAAGCCTCTCGCATGCTTTACGAGCTCGGGGTGATCGGCAGGCGCATACCCACCGGGGGTTCTGATGGAAGGAATCTCGCGGAAGCTGTACATGCCTCGGTAGGTGGCACGGTGAAAGTCCTTTGATTTGCACAAGCAATAAAT
>Ga0247822_10003300_pt1 | contig 10522 bp, 7 predicted proteins | sample 13C_Cellulose_Da_FD_192423 | JGI IMG/M metagenome (GOLD analysis project Ga0247822, IMG submission 192423) | Soil microbial communities from agricultural site in Penn Yan, New York, United States - 13C_Cellulose_Day30 | ecosystem: Environmental > Terrestrial > Soil > Agricultural land | place... | reverse complement strand
CCCCCAGTCGGAGGCCCGCCCGGGGGCATGCCCCCGGGGTTCGGCCGCCCTGCGTAGTTCTTTTGGTTGGCGCGGATCCGCGAGTTGAACTTCTTGCCCAGCGTCTTCAGCTTTTCCTTGTCCTGCTCGCTCACCTTCTTGGAGACGACGACGCCAATCAGGTACTCGCCCTCGCGGGGGTTGACGATGTCGTAGCCCTTCATTGGGGCCTTCAGGACGTCGGCCTGGAACTCACCGAGCGGGAGGACGATCGGGTTCTCGCGCTTCGTGTCCGGCCGGGCGATCGGGTCAAACTGCGGCCCGGTCAGGCGGAAGTCGTCCGCTGAAATGGGCTTGTGCTCGTAGGGCTTCTGCATCCACGGAGGCAGGGCGGCCATCCTCATCTCGTCTTCCGTCGGCTCGCCGCTCCGGATCCGCGACTGCAGGCTCTGTGCCTGGTTCGTCAGATCATTGGAGATCTTCTCCGGGTCCTTCGCCCCGGCCCAGCGCGACACTCCCCACCCGAGGAGCACGACGAGGAAGAACCCCGCCAGGCCCATCGCGAGGTATTCGCCCTTGTTCAGCAGGAACTGCTTGAAGTCGATTTTGGATTTCCCCTTGGCCATCGCGTTCACCTCCGGGTGAGCTGTCTGATCTGGGTACGGGTGTCGCCGGCCTTGGCGGTGTGTTCGGGCCGGCGGGTGTTGGTGCGGTTCGGGCGGTCGGCGCCGCGGCTAGGCGCGCCGGCTCGGGCGGCGGCGCATCTTCGGCCCCTTCGGATCGGAGGGCATCGGGTCCTTCGGCTCGGTCGGCTCCGTGCCCTTCTTGGGGTCCGCGTCGGTCTTCGGGTCCTTGCCTTTTTCCTTGTCCTTCGCCTCTTGCTCTTCCTTGTCCTTCGCGGCCTTCTCGTCGGCCGCCTCCTGTTCGGGCGAGTACTTCTCGTAGAGCGAGACGACGCCGTAGATGCTGAGTTCGACCAGTCCCGATGTCAACTGGGACTCGGAGACGGTGGTCATCCCGCCGGACGGACCGTAGGGCGAGTAGGGGTTCGAGTAGCCGCCGGACCCGCCGTACGGGGGTTGTCCGGGCGAGCCCCCCGGGCCAACGCCGGGCATCGGACCAATTCCACCAGGCATGGGGCCGATGCCGCCGGGAATGGGCGAGTCCGACCCACCGATGCCGTACCCGCCGCGGAGTTCGGCCCCCAGGTCGCCGCCGCCGCTCTCCACGATGCCGCCCTCGCCGTAGACACCGGTGCCTCCGACGTTGGTGCCGCTCAGGCTGCCGCGGAAGCGCTTCCACGTGACCTGCGTCACCTGGAAGCGGAGGGGGGTGTTGGCGAAGGCCAGGAGGGCGTCCTGGATGAGGGACTGATCGACGAGGATGACAATGCCGACGGGCATCCTCCGGACCTGGGGCGTGACCGCGACGTACCGGTTCTTGTTCGCGTCGGTGACCGAGTCGAGCGACGCGCCGCCGAGCCGCGCGACCGGCCCCGCGGCCGCTCCGCCGTACCCGGGGGGGCCTGTCGTCCCCATGCCCGGCTGGATGCCCCCACTAGGGTCGGACAGGCCGCCGGGTTCGCCCGTCGCCGGCGTGGCGGTTGTCGCCTCGCCCTCCTTCGGCTCAAGGAACTTCGGCGGCACGAGTTGCGAGCCGGCGTGGCGGGCGTCGGTATACCCGAGGGCCATCGTCTCGATCCGCCGGACGGGGACAGTGCGGGTGTCGAACTTCTGCTCGACGCGGGCGATCTCGGCGACGGTCATCGACGCGGGGATGACGTGGTCGAGGGTTTCGACGATCTCGAGGACGTTCGCGGGGGTGGTGCCGTCCGGCTTCATCGCGCCGGCACCGGGCAGGAACTCCCCGCCGATCCGGAACTCGAACGGCCGCGAGTCCTTGCCTTTGTCGAGCCACACGTTCAGGACCATCGTGTTGCCGAGGCCCATCAACTGGAGGCGGTTGGTCTGGTTGATGAGTCGGCCAGTCAGGATCCGGTCGTTACCCTTGTTCTTGACTTCGAGTTCGACCGCCCAGGTCTTACTCTCGAACCGGCGGCGGAGCGGGTTGCGGACGGTGGACTTGGGCGCGGGGTCGTCCACGGTGATGTTGTCGCGGACGTACTTGGCCGGGGTGAAGGTGGCCATCTGCTGGTTGATCGAGCGAATCGCGTCGAGCAGCGAGCGTTGGACCCAGATGTCTTCCAGGAGCAGCCAGATCTGGTCGGACGTCGGGTCGCCGGCCCCCCAGCCGTTGCGGGTGACGTGTCGGAGGATGGACTGCCAGCCGCCGCGGAACTCGGTAGGGGCGACGGCCGTGACCATGCCCCTGGTCGCGGGCTTGCGGGCCGCGGGATCCTCGCCGTACGAATACTCGGCGAGGTAGACCTCGGGCAGCTTGAACTGCGCGAACGCGAAGTCGTCCCCCTGTGGGATCTTCGTGCCGAACTTCATGTTCATCTTCTCGAAGGCCTTCAACTGGGGGGAACTCGGCCACGTGTACAGCGGGGCCTGGAGGTTCCAGTTCTTCTCCCACAGACTGGTCTTCTGCTTCTTCACCTCCTCGATGCCCTTGTTCAGGATTTCGACGAGTTTCTCCGGCTTCGGGGTCTTGCCGGCGACCGACTTCTGGACCGTCTCGATCTCGGCCGTCTTGGCGGTGATGGCCCCGCCGACGCTCGACGTGACCACCAGGACGGCGATCATGACGAACAGCGGGACGAGTCCGAACAGGATCCAGAAGTGGTGCTTCTTGAGGCTGTCGTTCTTCTTCATGACTGGTGCCCGCGTGTCTCGGTGTTCGGATTGGTTGGCCGGCTGCCTGTCCTGTTTCGGTCGGCCGCGCCCGACCGGGCGCGGCTCGTGTCCGGTGACTACACCTTTGTGACGGTCGGTCCGACGACTAGCGGTCCGACCCGTCGGCGGGGGTCGTGCCCGCGGCGGCCGGGTCTTTTGCCGTTCCCGATCCGGAGGGGATGGGCTCGCGCCAGATCAGCATGAGTGAGAACTCGTACCGCCGCCGGCCCGTGGCCCCCGCGCCGCTTGTCGGCACACCGCCGGTTTGAGGAGATGTTCCGCCTTCGGTCTCCCCGCCAGCAACACCACCGCCCACTGATCCGGTCCCGAGGGGAGTTGGGGAGGGGGAACCTCCAACCCCGCCAGACGCTGGAGGGCCGTACTCTCCGCCAGTTCCGGCCCCGCCGAGGTTGGCGCCAGGCTTGAGCGGCATCCACGCAGGGCCTCGGGAGGCAGGGCCGGCCGCGGCCGTGGTCTCCCCTCCGCTGCCGTCGGGCGCTCCGGGGCCGGGCACTGAGCCGGGACCGGGCATACCGCCCAGGCTTCCGCCATACCCTCCTGGTCCCATCCCGGCTGGTTGCTGCCCGCCCAGGATCTTGTCGAGGTAGGACTGGTTGATGTAGACGAAGGTGTTCGGCTGGGCGTTCTCGACCCTCCAGTTGTAACTGTAGATGAACGCGTGCGACACGCGGCCCTTGACCGGGTCAGCCACGTCCACGAGGTACTTGCCGATCTTCTTGTCTTCCTGGGCGAACGCGTCGAACCGCTTCATGTTGCCGATCAGACCGCGGCTCAAGAACTTCTGCGCGTCCTCGTGGTCGGTGTACCCGCGGATCTCGACCACCCACACCCCGGGGACCGTCTCGCCCTCCTTGGGCTTCCAGACGGGCTTGAACCGGCCCGTCGTCTCGTCCTTCTCCTTCTCCTCGTCCTTCATGAACTTGGCCATCTCTTCCCCGGTACCGACGTTTTTCTTCGTCGGGTCGCCGTAGATCATGGCGTCGGCGTCGGCGAGGAAGCCCGCGGGGTCGGTGACCCACCGCGAGTGGACGGATTCGACGTTCACCATCGCCAGGGCCTTCGGCCGGTCGGACTGGTCGTCGGCGACGGCCCGCTCGAACGGGACGCCCTGGCGCATCCGGTCGTTGAACCACTTCAGTGCCTCGGCCCCAGCGTTGTTGGCCCCGCGCCAGTTGAAGTCCGGGGTTTCGAGGTTGCCGCCTTGGGCCTTGTCGCCGGGGCGGGGCATCGCGGCCGTCTGAACTTCGAGGAACCGCGCCCAGTTCAGTCGCTCCTCGCGGCCGGCGTCGATCGTCTTGCCCTCATCGACCTCCCGCTGGAACTCGCCCTGCGTGGAGCTGACCTTCGACTCGATGCCGCTGACGGCCTTGACCGCGGAGTCCGCGGCGGCCTTCCCGGCCTCGATCCGCTTGTCGGTGACGGACGCGAGGTCGGCGCCGAACCCCCACGCCAGCCCCGCGGTGCCCAGCAGGAGCATGGCCGCGGCCGCGACCGCGTAGGGCTTCTTCGCCCGGATCAGCCGGTCGGTGCGGATCTCCGCGGGCAGCAGGTTGGTCGAGAGCCGCGCCTGACCCAGCCCCTGGAGCGCCAGGCCGTAGGCGACCGGGAAGGTGAGCACGTTCTCCTGGAACAGCGGGTCGGCGAGGACGGTCTCGCCGCCGAGCCGGGCGAACTTCGCCGGCTTGCGGACCTCCAGCGACAGCTTGTCGCTGAGGTACTTCTGCAGGCCGGGGAGCTTGAACGCGCTGCCCAGGCCGACCATGTACGCGACGTGGGCGTCGCGGTGGGTGTTGGTGAAGTAGCCGAGCGACCGCTGGACCTCGCCGACGAAGTCGGTGAGGACGGGCTTGATGGCCTTGAGGATGCTGGCCATCTCGGGGCTTTTCGCGGCGTTCTTCTTGAGGTGTTCGGCCTTCGCGAAGGTGAGCTTGAGTTCCTTGGTCAGGGCGCGGGTGAAGTTGTTGCCGCCGAGCGGGATGGGCCGCTGCCAGATGATCTTGGCGCCGTCGGTGATGATGAGGTTCGAGGCCTCGGTGCCGACGTCCATGACCACCGCGCACCGCTTCTTGCCGCGGGGGGCGGCCTCGGCCTCCTCGTCGCCGGCGCTCTCGGCGCCGGGGGCCGGCTCGGGACCGCCCTTCTTGAGCACCTCGTAGGTGGCGAAGTTGACGAGGGCCAGCGGCGACATCTGGACGGTGTGGACCTCGATCTTTGAGCCGGAGAAGTAACCGAGGTAGCGGGCGATGACGTCGCGCTTCATCGCGAACAGGCCGATCTCGGTCTCCAGCGCGAAGCCGTCCACGGCCTCGCCGCCCGCGATCCTCTGGTAGTCCCAGACGACCTCATCGAGCGGGAAGGGGATCTGCTGCTTGGCCTCGAACTTGACGATCTCGGCGATCTTCTTCTCTTCGACCGGCGGGAGCTTCACGAACCGCGCCAGACCCGACTGACCCGCGATTCCGATCGCGACCTCGTCGTTCTTGACGTCGTTGCGGGAGAGGAACTTCTCGAGCGCCTCTCGGATGAGGGCGTCCGGGTCCGCGTCGGGCTGGGACAGGATCTTGGTATGCTCAACGTAGTCGAACGCGGTGGCCGTCGGCTTGCCGTCGAGCAGCTCCAGGCGGATGGCCTTGAGGGCGCACTGGCCGATGTCGATGCCCCAGACGCCTTTTGTCACTGCCATGTCGGGAATCTCCGGTTGCTGCGAGTGGGCCGCCGGTTACGGGCACAATGGTACGTTAGTCTAACGTCAACGGGTAGGGTTCCGTTGGTGCCGGGTGCGGGAAATGTCTACGCGACCCGCCGGGGCGGGAAACAGCTGGTTCCCGGGAGTCGGGCGGGGCCGGTCGGTTAGAGCGTCCAACACACCGCAGGATTCACGGTATCATCCCGCGCCTGCGGCTGTCAACGAACACAACGGCCGGTTGGGAGAAATGTTGGCGAGGAAATCGCAAGCCGGCGCGGGGGGCCGCTCACGCCCCCGGGCGGTACGTCGCGAACGACGTTTCCGTCTCCCACAGCGTGACCTCGACGACCGGCAGATCCCGCGAGACCGCGTGGTCGAAGATCAGCTTCGCCAGGTTCTCGGCGGTCGGGTTCACGTCGAGGACGACGACCGGCTCGCCCAGACGCCGCAGTTCGGGCAGGGCCGGGTCGTCGCGGTGCAGGATCATCCGGTGGTCGAGGGCCTCGTCGATCCACGCCCCGAGCTGCCGCTTGATGTCCGAAAAGTCCACCACCATGCCCAGCGCGTCGAGGTCCGCGGTCTCCAGCGTGACCACGGCCTTGCCGTTGTGCCCGTGAAGGTTCCGGCACTTCCCCGCGTAGTTCAGCAGGCGGTGGCCGTAGCAGAAGTAGATTTCTTTCGTCACTCGGAACATCGGTGTCTCGGCGGAGGCTTGCTGGTGGTCGGGCGTCAGCCCGCGGCGTACTCGGTCGGGTCGGCCACTCCGGCCTCCGCGAACGCGACCCGCCGCTCGTGGCACTTGCTGCACCGCCCGCAGTGCAATTCGGCGGCCGGGCGGATGCACGAGAACGTGTGTTGCAGCGGGAACGCGGACCCGCGGCGGATCACCTCGGTCTTGTGCAACTCGGCGTACGGGCGGACGACGCGGGCGGAGCCGTGGACGGCGGCGTTGACCGCGGCGGTGAAGTCGCCGAAGAACTCCGGCGTCGCGTCGGGGAAGGGGTTCACGGCCAGCGGGGCCATCGCGACTTCGGGGACGCCGTTGAGGGCACACCACAGGAGCGGCTTGGCCAGCAACAGCACATTCCGTCCGGGGAGGAACACGTCCTCGTCGGGCGTGCCCGCGGCGGGCACACCGACCCCGGTCAGGCTCCAGTGGTTGCCGTACAGGTCGGCGACCGGCTGATCGAGGACCACGACCGGACGCAGCGCGGGCGTGCGCACCGCCGCGAGGAATCGGTCGAGGTGGCGGCGTTCGACGCCCTCCCAGGCCAGACCGGTTCGCACGTAGAGGGGGAAGACCGCGGGGTAGGCGCGTGCGGCCTCCGCGAGGAGGACCGCGCTGTCGAGTCCGCCGCTCACGAGGATGGCAAGCGGCGTCGCGGGCGCGGCAGGCGGCCACGCCGGGCCGGGCGGGTGCGGGTGGGTCATCACCGGGATTGTAGGCGCGCCGGCCGCCGCGGGGCGAGCGGGTGGACCCGCCGCCGCGGTCTCGGCGGGCCTCCGGGCATGCCGCCCGGCCCGCCGGGGAGGCCCCCTCCGGGGCCGGCGCCCTGTGACCCGGACTTGGTGAACTCGGACACGAGGGTGCTGAGCCCGTTCGTGAGGAGCTTCGTCTCGACGGAGGCGCGGATGATGAACACGTCGCCCGACGAGCGGAACGCGAGGCCGTCGCGGACGACGTTGACGGCCGTCTTGCCAGCACCGCTCTTGTTGGCGAGCGACTTGAACCACTTGGGCACTTCCTGCTCCTCGTCCTTGATCCACTCCTTTTCCTTCCACTTGGTGAGCATGTTGGAAGCGGTCTCGGAGTCGGCGTACTGAATCAGGACCTCGCCGCGGACCTCGCGCGACCCGGCGCTGGCCTTGATCCCGATCCCCTTCATGTTCTGGACAACCGGCGTCCACTCCTGGTTGAACTTCGAGCCCTCGTCGTCTCCACCGGTACCTTCCCCGCCGGAACTCTCGAACACGGCCCCGCCGCCGAACCCGGGCGCCGACCGCCCCGCGGTGATGGTGAATCGCCAGACGGAGCCGCGGATGGTCTGCTTGCCGAGGTTGCCGGCCCGGGCGTAGGGAGTGTTGTCCGAGTTGTCCTTGTTCCCCTGGACCATGGCGCTGAGCTTGTTCTCGGGGACGGACCCGCTGCAGAACACGACGATCCGGTTGGTCGGCCCGAACACGCGGAGGCCGGAGTAGCCCAGCGCGGGGATGTTGGGGATGGCGTAGACCTTCACGCCGTTCACGGTGCCCTCGCGGGCACCGGGGATCTTCGCCAGCACCGCGGGGTCGTACTCTTCCTTGGTCTTGAAGACGGTGGCGTCGAGCCGCGCGCCGCCCGACTGCCCGCCGACGTACCCGTTGCCCTGGACGACGTAATCGACGACGTCGTCGATCGTCTCGCGGCCCATCGCCTTGGCGAGCGTGTCGCCGGCCGCCTTGAAGCCCGTGTTCGCGAACGTCTGCTGCACCGTCTTGTAGAACTCCGGGTACTTCTGCAGGTGCCCCAGGTTCACCCCGACGACCGAGTCGCAGTCGTCCGGCAGGTACGTGATCATCTCCTGGAACGACGACTTCTTCGTGAAGAACCACACGATCACGCCGGCGAAGGCCAGGAACATGAGCACGCCCGCGACGATCCCCGCGATCATCAGCGGCGGCGTCTTCCGCTTCTTACTCTTCTTCTTCTTCCGCTTCTTGACGGCCGCCGGCGCGGCCTTCTTGTCGGCCGCGGCCTTCTTCGCCCCCTCGCCCCCAACCGCCTTCTTTTTCCGCGGCCTGTCGCCGTCGTCGGCCGCGCCGGCGTGGACGAGGTTCTCCTCCCACGGGAACACGTGCTCGCACTTCGAGCACTCGATCTCCGAGTCCGGCTCCGGCTCGACCGGCAGACGGAGTTTCGCCTTGCACTTGGGGCAACGGAGTTCGACGGCCATGATCGGGGAAGCTCCGGGAGTACGCGGCGCGGCGGACGACGTGGACGGTTCCGATTTGACGATCCTACCGGGTAGCCCCCGCGCCGGGCAAGGGTCTAGCGGTCGGGCCGCTTGACCTTTCCCCCCCGGTCCGTCAGTGTGGAGGGTACACGTGCCCCGCCAGGAGGTGATGTCGATGCGGACCCGGAAGCCCCTCGCGGCCCTCGCCCTGCTCGCCGCGGCGTCGTGCCTCACGGCCCAGGAGCCGAAGGCCGAATTCCCGCCCGACGTGATCCCCTCGACGTTCCGCATGTTCCTGGTCACCGACAAGCGGTTCGAGCCGCTCAAGGACGCGGAGGGGAACCTCCTCAAGGGGCCGGACGGCAAGGAGGTGCCCAGCCCCAAGAACCGCACCGGGAAGATCCACTGCCTGGTTTGCGAGTACGGGCTGAACCCCACGGTCGCGGTCTTCGTCCGCGCCGACGCGAAGGGCCTCGACCCCGCGTCCGGCGTCGGGAACCTCGTCAAGAAGGTGAACGCGCTTGTTCCGAAGTACCGCGCCGACAAGCTCGGCGCGTTCGTCGCCTTCCTCCGACTCGACTTCGACGGCAAGCCCGGCACGAAGGTCGTGACCGTCAAGACCAAGCGACCGGACGGCACCGAGACCGAAGAGAAGATCGAGCAGGACCAGGAGTACCCGGACGACGAAAAGCGCGACGAGTACGCCCGCGCGATCGCCGAGTTCGAGGCGAAGCTCCCGGCCCCGAACGTGCCGTTCGGACTGGCGGCGGAGAAGTCGAAGGCTGTCAGCGCCTGGAAGATCGCCGAGGGCGACGAGGTGACGGTCATCTTCTACCAGCGGATGCGAGTCGTGGGGCAGCCCTGGCGGTTCGCGAAGGCCGCCGACCTGACCGACGCGAAGGCCGATGAGATCGTCAAGTCGGTCGAGGCCGCGATCACGGGGAAGAAGTGAGCCGGCAGTCCCGGTCGCGTCCGGCCCTCGTAGACTAGCCGGCATGGACGCGATCATTCTCGCCGCGGGCAAGGGCACCCGCCTCCGGCCCCACACCAACACCACTCCCAAGCCGCTCCTGCCTGTGCAGGGGCGGCCCATCCTCGACTGGATCATCGGCGCGCTGCCGCCGGTGGACCGGCTCGTCGTCGTCGTGAACTACCTCGCGGAGCAGATCGAGGAGTACCTCGGGAAGCAGACGCACGCGAAGAACTGGGTCACCGTGCGCCAGGAAGAGCCACGCGGCACCGGCGACGCGCTGATGAGTTGCAAGGGCGTGATCACCGCGGACCGCGTGATGGTGCTCAACGGCGACGACCTGATGGGCCGCGCAGACCTCGCGGCGCTGGCCGGTGTGCCCGCGGGCATTCTCACCCACCCGGTGAACGACCCGAAGAGTTTCGGCATCGTCACGCGGAACCCGGACGGCACCCTGAGGCAGATCGTGGAGAAGCCCGAGGGGCTTGCCCCGCCGCAACTGGCGAACATCGGCGCGTACCTGTTCCCGAAGGAGGTCTTCGACCTGACGCTGCCGCTGTCGCCGCGCGGAGAGTACGAGATCACCGACGCGGTGGCCCAACTCGCGGCGCGGGGCGGCTTCCGCGTGGTCGAGGCGAAGTTCTGGCTGCCGATCGGCACAGTGGAGCAGTGGCAGGCCGCCGAGACCGCGGACGTGGGCGCGGCACGGTGAACGGCGAACCCCGGACGTCATTCCGGGGGTGAACGGCATCAACACCACCGGACTGGCGTCCGGGGTTCGCCTCGACTCATGCTTCGGGTTCGCCTGGAGGCTGAAACTCGCGAATGTTCAACTTCGTCTGGTGGGTTTCCACGTCCTTGCCGTCCGGCGTCTTGCCCTGGAAGTAGTCCTTCTGCCAGCCGCGCTTCACGGCCTCGGGGTCGCGTGACGTGAGGCCGTGGATGAACCCCTTCCGGCTGTCCTCCCACGTCTGGTACTGGGACTGGAGTTCGGGGTTGCCGGCGAGTGGCTCGCGCCGCGGCACCAGGCTCTCGGCCAGCCCCCGCGGGACGGGGACGAGCATGCAGAACGGCTCGCCCTTCTCGAACCGCACCCACTCGTAGGGCCGCGTCAGCTTCCAGTTCATCGTGAACGTGG
>Ga0247822_10003299_pt1 | contig 10526 bp, 3 predicted proteins | sample 13C_Cellulose_Da_FD_192423 | JGI IMG/M metagenome (GOLD analysis project Ga0247822, IMG submission 192423) | Soil microbial communities from agricultural site in Penn Yan, New York, United States - 13C_Cellulose_Day30 | ecosystem: Environmental > Terrestrial > Soil > Agricultural land | place... | reverse complement strand
GTGGCCGCCCAGCGCCTCCGGGTGCGCCGCGCGCAGGGCGGCCACCTCGGCGGCAAGGTCGTCCGGTATGGGCGGCAGGGGGCGCGACGGCGGCAGGGTCTGGGCGCGGCCCGTCGCGCAGAACGTGCAGTGCCCGCACGGCGCGTCGCGCTTCTCCCCGAAGTAGCCGATCAGCAGGTCCGTCTGGCAGCCCTCGTGCGTCACCAGTTCCAGCACCTGCCGGAGCCGCCGCATCTCGCCCGCCTCGCGCGTTTCGAAGCGGCGCGCCAGTTCGGCGGTCAGGGCGTCCACGTCCTCCTGCGCGCGCAGGCGGTGGAACAGCATCCGCGAGTCGGCGACGCGCACCTCGGCAAGGCCGCGCTCGCTCAGGACGTCCAGCACGCGCACCACGCGGCGGCGCTCCTGGCCCATAGACGCCGCCGCCTCGTCCGGGTTCAGCGCGTACCAGATGCGGCCCTTCTTCGCCAGCGCGATCAGTTCGGCGACGAGCGCTCCGTGCTCGCCCGGGAAAGCGACGGCGAGACTCTCCGGCGTCTGCCCCTCGGCGGGCTTGAACTCGTAGGAGGCGTAGAACGGCGTCCCCTGGCGCAGAACGCCCATCAGCTCCAGGTAGGTCAGCACCGTCTTCAGCACGAGCTGCCGGACGTCGTGCTTATTAGAAAGGTCGAGGAGCGCGACGTCGAACGTCTCGCCGCGCGAGAGCAGGTCGCCCAGGACCGAGCGCAGCGCGCCCTCCGTGGGGGTGTCGCCGTACGCGAAGTTCTCCAGCACCGGGACGTCGTCCTGGCAGGCCAGCATCTCCACGGTGGACGGCTGCCCGTCGCGGCCCGCGCGCCCGATCTCCTGGCTGTACGACTCCAGCGACTTGGGCAGGTTGTAGTGGTAGACGTAGCGGACGTCGGCCTTGTCGATGCCCATGCCGAACGCGATCGTCGCCACCACGATCCCCCGGTCGCTCGCCATCCAGTCGTCCTGCACCCGCTCCCGATCCTCCGCCACCATCCCGGCGTGGTACGCCCGCGCGGGCAGGCCGTTCGCGCTGAGCAGATCCGCGACCCGCTCCGCCGTCTTCTGCAGGGTGACATAGACGATGGTCGGCCCCGGCGGGCGCTTCTTCAGGCGCGCGAGCAGCAGTTCCTCGCGCTTCTCCGGCGGCGCGGGCGTCGTCGCGAGGCGCAGGTTGTGCCGGTAGAATCCGGTGACGACCGCGTCCTCCTCCGCGATGTCGAACGCCTGCCGGATGTCCTGAACGACGCTCGCGGTCGCCGTTGCCGTCAGCGCGAGGACCCGCTCGGCGTTCAGGCCGCGCGCCGCCTCGGCCAGCTTGAGGTAGTCCGGGCGGAAGTTGTGGCCCCACTCGGATATGCAGTGCGCCTCGTCTATGGCGAAGAGCGATATCTTCGTGCGCGAAAGCTGGCCCAGGAATCGCTCGTTGTTGAACCGCTCCGGGGCGACGTAGAGCAGTTTCAGCGTCCCCGCCGCCATCCGGTCGCTGATCTCCTTCGTCTCCTCCCAGGAGAGCGTCGAGTCGAGGCGCGCCGCCGCGATCCCCCTGCCCTTCAGGAAGTCGATCTGGTCCTTCATCAGCGCGATGAGCGGGGATACGACGAGCGTCAGTCCGTCGAAGGCGAGCGCGGGGAGTTGGTAGCAGAGTGACTTTCCCGCGCCCGTGGGGAAGACCGCGAGCGCGGAGCGCCCCTCCAGCAGGGACTCCACCACGCGCTCCTGGCCCGGCCGGAAGTCGTCGAAGCCGAAGTGTTCTCGCAGCAGGTCGCGTGCCGTCATGCCGCCCTCCCGGGGCGGCGCGTATGGGCGCGGCGATTTCGTATTTCCATGGTCGGATACTCCTCCCTCCCCCGCGGGTCAGGAAGGGAAGGGCGCCGACTCAGCGCAGGAAGCCCGCTGTCTTCGTCGGCACCGTCCTATTGTTCGCTTTCGCCCGCCCGTGCGCCTCCCGGCATGGCGGATTCAGTTGCGGTGGCATAGGCGGGAGTGCAGCAGGAGGCGAAACGCATGGTGGGAAGTGTCCTGATGGTGATGCCGCTGAACCGCGCGCCCGTTCCCTCTGATACTCCGCCAGAGAAGCCCGTCAAAAATATTCGTATATGGCATGCAGCCTGCGGCATAAATAGCAGGTATCCCGTCGCACAGACGGGTGTGCGCCGCCGAAGGCACGGAAGCTCCGGCGGCAAGGTGCATCTATGTCTTCACGTCGCATCGCGGGTCCTCCGAAAACACGTCACCGACGGCCACTTTCGTTTCGCCTCACGGCGGCGCTCGCGGCGGGCGGTCTTCTGCTTGGCGTGGGGGGGAGCGCCGCGACCGCCTCCCCCGCCGCAGGGCGTCCGTGGCAATCGGCTTCTCCGTCCCCGCCCGCCGTGCCGGTTACGCCACCCACCCGGGCGACGGCGGTCGAGGAGATCGCCTGCCGGATCGTTTCCGTCGGACCGGGCGAGGGGCGCACGCGGGACATCGTCATCGACCGGGGCGCGGAGGACGGCGTCGTCGCGGGCTGGGCGGGAACGCTCTTCGGCACCTACGCCGAGGCGAAGGACGGCAAGCCCGCGCGCGACAGCGGGAACCAGGGCCGCGCCGTTGTGCTGGAGACGGCGGGCCAGACGGCGCGGGTGCGCGTGACGATGGACGACGCGCGGGGCGACGGCCTCGTGCGCACGGGCGACCTCGTCCTCATAAAGGCAAAGGTCCCGCAGGTACTGGACGGCGGCGGCAAGCGACGGGAGCGGTCGCACCTCTGGCGGCTGGCGCGCCTTCACGTGGACCTGATCTCGCTGGACCGGACCAAGCGGTTCACGGACCTGCGCGCGCTCCGGGAGGAGACGCCCGAGACGGTAGAGGCCGCCCTTTCCGCGATGGCCGAGGACATCCGCTGGACGGGCAAGGAGTTCGGCGACAGCCCGGAGCTGACGCGCCCGCTTACGGCGGGACGCTACAGGGGACGCTCGGTCCGACAGGTGATGGAGGCCACCGGTCGCGACGACCTGAACACGTTCGCGCAGTTCGTCCTCAGTTTCCCGGGCAAGTACATGGGGCGCGAGTGGAAGGTCTCCGAGGTATACGCCACCTGGGTGCTGAACAACGCGCCCGTCAGCTCGGAGGAACTGGCCGACCGACTGCTGCGGGCGGGCGGCGACGCCGAGCGAGCGGCGATTCTTCGGGACAACGAGAAGGACATCCGCTCGGAGGACATGGTCGGCTCGTGGCTGGATCAGGTCGAGGCGCTCATGAAAGAGGGCCGCAAGGCGGAGGCGGTGCGCCTTGCGGACGTGGCGCTCTGGGCCGCCCGGAGTCTCAAACTGGCGACGCGCATCCCCTGGGCTCACTTTGCGCGGGCCCGCGCCCTCGACGACGCCGGGAGGCAAAAGGAGGCGATCGCCGTCTACGGCGAGGCCCTTGCGGCGTTCCGGGCGGTCCGGCCGCGCACGGAAGATTCCCGGAAGGGCGAGTCCTTCAGCCTGAACAACCGCGGCACGCTGGAAAAGTCACTCGGGAGGAACCGGGAGGCGCTCGCCTCGTTCGAGGCATCCCTGAAGGCCAAGGAGGGCCTCAAGGCCGTCGGCCCGAAAGACCGGGCGAACACCCTGTGGGGCATCGGCGACGTCTGCTACGCGACGGGCGACTACGGGCGGGCCCTCGCCGCCTACGAAAAGGCGGCCGTCCTCTACGGGCAGGCGGGCGACGTGCCGCTCGTCACCGAGGTACGGCTGGTGCTGGCGAAGGTTTACGCCCGGCAGGGCAAGCCGGACCGCGCGACGACCCTGTACCGCCAGGTACTCGAAACGCGCCGCCGCGAGAAGGACCGGTCGGGCGAAGCGGACACCCTGCTGAAGCTGGGCGACCACTACTGGACGCTGAAACGCTACCGGGACGCCCTGCCCGCCTACGAGGAGGCGCTGGCGATACGCCGGGTGCTGGAGAGCCGCAGGAACGTCGCCGTGACGCTCACGAGCCTGGGTCGACTGCGCTGGAACCTGGGGCAGTGGCGGGAGAGCACGGACGCCCACAACGAAGCGCTGGCGATCCGGCGGGCCGAGGGCGATAAGGCGGGCGAAGCGGAATCGCTCGGCGAGCTGGGCGACCTCCTGGAGAAGACCGGCGACTACAAGGCGGCGATAGAGCACTACGCGAAGGCGGAGGCGATCCACCGGGAGCGCGGTGACCGAGCGGGCGAGGCGCGTGCCGCGGAGAACACCGCCTACGTCCACAGCCAGCGCAAGGAATACCGGGAGGCGCTGGCGCGTTACGGGCGGTCGGTCGGGCTGTACCGGCAGGCCGGGGCGAAGGCGGAACTGGCGTCGGCCGTGCGCAACCGCGGGATCGTCCGCGAGGCGCTCAAGGACTACGCCGGGGCGAAGGCCGACTACGCGGAGTCGCTGGCGATCCGCCGCGCGATCAAAGCCCCGAAGGACGTCACCGAAGGATTGCTCACGCTCGGCGGCTTTTATGCCGGTCGTCAGGCGTGGGCTGAGGCGGAGGCGCGATTCGCGGAGGCCGCCGCCCTCGCCGCGAACCTCGGCGACGACGGCCTGCGGGCGCAGATACTCCGGGCGCAGGCGCGGCTGAACCACGGGCGTTTCCGGTTCGCGCCCGCTCTCGCCGCCTACCAGAAGGCGCTCGGGCTCTACCGATCGCCGCGCGTCAACGACCCGACCGAAACGGCGGCCACGCTCCTGAATCTCGCCGCGGTGGAAGGGAGCCGCGCCGAGTTCGCCCACGCGCTCGCCCACCAGACCGAAGCCCTGGCGCTGGCGAGGAAGAGCAACGCGCGTCCCCTCCAGTACACGGCCCTGAGTGACATGGGCTGGACTCACCGGTCGCTGGGCGACCTGGCGGCGGCGCAGGCGCGGCAAGACGAAGCCCTGGCGCTCGCCGAGGCGCTGGGCGACGACGCACTGCTCTCCTCCAGCTACCACGCGCTCGGCGCGCTCGCGTCGGACCGCGGCGACACGGCCGCCGCGCTCGACCTGTCCCGGAAGGCGCTCGAACTCCTGAAGCGCTCCGGCAACGATTGGGGATACGCCGCGACCGCGAACGCCGTCGGCGTCCACTACTTCCGGCAGGGCGACTACGCGCGGGCCGTCCCGGTCTTCACGGAAGCGCTCGCCCGCGCGCAGAAGGAGGGCGCGCGCGATACGGAAGCCCTCATTTTGGAAAACCTGGCCGAGACGCACCTGAAGCGCGGCGACTTCGCGCTCGCCCTCGGCTTCAACGCCCGCGCCCTCGCGCTGGCGCGGGGGATGGCGGGCCGCGTCGGACCGTGGGGTCCCCTCACCCTGCAGGCGCGCATCCGGCGCGAACAGGGCGAGGTGCGCCTCGCGAAGGGGGACGGCGTCAACGCCCGCGCCGCGTTCCGCGCGGCGGGCGCTCCCCTCAAGGAGGCGCTGGCACACGCGCGCGCCAGCGGGTCGCGCAGCATCCTCGCGGCCACGCTCACGGAGACGGGCGTCCTCGCCCTGACGGAGAAGCGGTTCGCGGACGCCGACGCGGCGCTGACGGAAGCGCGCGCGCTGGCCGAGCCCGTGGGCGACAAGCACCTGCTCTGGGAGGTGCTGTTCGAGCAGAGCCGCGTGCAGGAGGCGCGCGGCCGGCTGGCCGCGGCCCGTGCGACGCGCCAGCGCTGCATCGACCTCCTGGAGCAGATGCGCCTCGCGGTGGCGGGCGGCGACGCGGGCAAGGAGAGCTTCCTGCGCAGCAAGGTGCGAGTCTACGAGTCCATGGCGGCGCTGCTGGGCCGCATCGCCGCCGCGGAGAAGGACCCCGCCACGCGCCGGAAGCTCGCCGAGGAGGGCCTGCGGTACGTCGGCCTCGCCCGCTTCCAGGTGCTGAGCGAGCAGGTGCGCGGGGCGAAGACGGGCGACGCCGAGATGGACGAGGCGAAGGCCGCGGCGGACCAGCTGGTGCGCCGGCAGGAGGTGCTCCAGTCCCAGAAGACCGAGGCGCTCGAATCGGGCAACGAGGAGAAGGCGCGCAAGCTGGACGAGACGATCGCCTCCAGCCAGCGCGACCTGAAGGAGATGTACGTCCGCCTCAAGGCGCTGGACGAAAAGGACCCGGGCAAGCTCCGATTCCGCTTCGACTTCCAGAGCCTGCTGCGCCGCGTCTCGCAGCTCCCCCCGAAGACCGCGCTGGTCGTCTACTTCCCGGGCGAGACCCAGATGGATACCTGGGTCTACACCAGCGCCGGGTTCCGCCAGTGGAAGCGGCGCGCCATACCGCAGGCCGAGCTTAACACCCTGGTGCGCGGCTTCCGGCGAGACCTGGACGAGCACCTTCAGATGGTGGAGGAGCGCAAGCGCCTGGGCAAGGGCTTCGGCCCCACCGCCGAGCGGGACGAAAGTAACCCGGAGTGGTACCGCGCCAACGTCCAGAGGATGCGCAAGACCCTGGCCACCCTGCACGACCACCTGATCGGCCCGATACAGGACGAGGTGGACGGCGCGGAGACGCTGCTCCTACTGCCCTACGGACAGCTCTGCTACCTGCCCTTCGAGGCGCTGGTGCGGGAGAAGGCGAACGGGGAGTGGAGCTACCTCGGGGCGCAGAAGCGCGTCGCCTACTTCGTGGGCGAAGGGCACCTCCAGCGCACGCTGGAGAAGCTGGACCGCGATCCGCGGCCCGCCAAAGGCGACGTCTTCGTGGCGTTCGCCGACCCGCGCGGTTCGCTGGGCTCCTCTCTCGACGAGGCGAAACAGGTAGCCCAATTCTTCCCGAACAACGCCGTCTACGCGCGGACGGAGGCCACCGAGGATCAGGTGCGGACGGTGCGCGCGGACGCCACCATCCTTCACTTCGGCACGCACGGCTGGCTCAACAGCCGGGACCCGAACGAGACGTTCCTGGAGATGGCCCCGGGCGAGGCACGCCTGCCGCAGAAGCGCGTGTACGACCTGGGCGAGATGCCCTGCTTCCAGAAGGAGGGCGGCGTCCGGCTCGTCACGCTCTCCGCCTGTCAGACCGCGCTGGCGCAGGGGGAACCGGACGCGGAGGTCCTCGGCATGCCGGACGCCTTCGACTACGCGGGCGCGCAGGCCGTGATCGCAAGCCTGTGGAAGGTGGAGACCTACCGCGCCGCCGACTGCATGGTCGGCTTCTACCGTTCGCTCGCCTCGGACCCGGAGCGTCCCGGTAAGGCGGTCGCCCTGCAGCGCGCCAAGAGCGCCCTCATTACGGGCGAAAACGGGCGCTACGCGCACCCGTTTTACTGGGCCCCGTTCATCCTGTTCGGAGACTGGAGATAGGAGATCACACTAAAACCATGAAAGTGTCACACACGAAACCTATGAAGAACGTACGAACGAACCGGGGACGGGCCGCCGTGGGCGCCGCCGCTGCCCTCTCCCTCACGGCGTCCGCCGTCGGCGGGGCGTCCCTGTGGATGGCGTCGGGGCCGGCGGCGCGGGCAGCGCAGCAGACCCCCGCCCCCCAGGCTGCTGCGGCGGCCGGGGTGAAGCGCGCCCTCATCGTCGCGATATCCGACTACGCCCCCAAGGGGCCGGGCGGCTCCGACCTCGTGGGCTGCGACAAAGACGCGGAGCGTATGGAGAAACTGCTGACCGAGAAGTTCGGTTTCCGGGCGGCGAACATCACCCAGCTTCTCGACACGCAGGCGACGCGCGCCGCCATCGAAGACGCCATAACCCGCCTGGGAGACGCGTCCGGCCCGAACGACTCCGTCGTGCTCTACTATTCCGGACACGGCGCGCAGGTGCCGGACCTCGACGGCGACGAGGACGACGGCTGGGACGAGGCGCTGGTAGGCGCGGACCCCGTCGGCGAGGGCGCGCAGACTACCGAGACCCGCCTCGCCCGCTACGTCACCGACGACAAGATCGCTGAACTTCTGAGGCGGTTCAAGACCTCGAACGTCACGGTCATCTTCGACTCCTGCCACAGCGGGACGGCCGTGCGCGACGCCGGGGCCGAGCTGCCGCCGCCCGCGCAGGTCAAGCGCGTCACGCCCGACTTCAGCCAGGAGCTCCTCAAGCAGGCGCAGGACGCCAGGCAGACGAAGCAGGCCGACACGCGCGACGACACCCTGGACATCGGCGACCGCTACGTCTTCATCGCCGGGTGCCAGCCCTACGAGCTGTCCGGCTGCGTGCCGAAGGGCGGCTTCCTGACGATGGCGATCGACCTCGCCGTGCGCAGCCTCCCGGACGGCGTCTCCTGGGCGCAGATGGCCCAGCCGATACGCGAGGCGGTCAACGAGATCAACGCGACGCAGACGCCCTCCTTCGAGGGGGCGGTACGCCGGAAGCCGTTCGCGCTCGCGGAGGTGCGGGAAAACGCGCGCTTCGTGCGCCCGTCGCTCGGCGTGGCGGGTTCCGCCGCCGTGACGCGCGCGGGCAGCGCGGCCCTGGCGGAGAAGGTAACGAGCGGGCAGGCGGGCACCCACCGTGCCCTGCTCGACAGCATCCCGAGCCTGTTCCAGGAGCAGGGCGGCGCGCTCTACGACGTCTACCCCGCCACCGACAAGACGTTCTCGGGGGCGCCGAAGGGGCGGGTGCGCGTCACCGGCACGATGGAGCGCATCGCCGTGAAGCGGCTCAGCAACACCTCCGAGGAGCAGTTCGCCACCGCCGACATCGTCTCCGGGGGTGCCGCCGCGGGCGACCGCCTCGTGGCGGTCTCCGTCCCCGTCCCGCAGGCCACCCCTCGGGTCGCCGTGCTCGCGGGCAAGGCGGACGCGGACAAGGCCGCCGCCCGGACACTGTTCGAAGCGCTGAAGAAGGATCCGGCGTTCGCGGTCGTGGAGAGCGCGGAAGCGCCGGTGGACTACCTCGTTCAGGCGTCGGGCGGCGGGCACACGGTGTTCGGGCGCGGCGGATGGATGATCGCGCGCTTCGCCACGGACGCCCCCCTGCGCGGTTTCATCCTGGGCCGCCACCAGCAGGCCACGCGGCTTGCGCGGCTGCACAACCCCGGCCCCGCCTACGCACTACAGACAGCGGTCGCCGGGGGCGACCGCGTGCGCCGTCCCGGCGACACCGTGGGCTTCGAAGCGTCCGCGGCGCGTGAGGGCTACTTCTACGTGCTCACCGCCACGCAAAACGGCGAGCTGCGCGTCCGAGCCGCCACCAGCAAGCCCGTGCCGGTCGGCAACGGGATACGCTTCGACCTCGTCGTGCCCGAGCCTTATGAGGGGCGCATGATGGTGAAGGTCCTGCACACGGTCAAGCCACTCGACGCCGCGGCGATCCAGGGAGTCCCCGCCGCGCAGCGGATGGACGCCCTGTTCAAGGCCCTCCAGAAGGAAGTCACGACGGGCGGCCCCGGCACGGAGGCGTCCGCGCTCTCCACGAACGACTGGGCGGACGCCACCCTGCTCATCCCCGTCCGCAACCCGAACCCGGGTTAGACCCGGCAACCGAACGGCGAGCGGCGCGGCGCGGCGCGCGCGGGAATGGTCTCCCGCGTGCGCCGCGCCCGTTCCCGGCAGGAGAAGGCGCGCGGCGCACCGAAAACATGCCCGTAATGAGCACTCTGAATATCGCGTCGTTCAACATCCGTTACGACACTCCCAACGACGGGCCGAACGCCTGGCCGAACCGGAAGGAGCGGGTCCGCGCCCTCCTCGACTACCACGAGATCGCCCTCCTGGGCGTGCAGGAGGCGCTCGCGCACCAGTTGGACTACCTCACGGAAAGCGGCTCGCGCTTCGACTTCGTGGGCGTGGGCCGCGACGACGCGAAGCGGGCCGGGGAGTTCTCCGCCGTCCTCTACGACCGCAAGCGGCTCCAGAAGCGCGACGGCGGCACGTTCTGGCTCTCCGAGACGCCTGACAAACCCTCCAAAGGGTGGGACGCACAACTGAACCGCATCTGCTCGTGGGCGCGGCTGCGCGACCGCGAGGGCGGCGACCGGGAGTTCTTCCTGTTCAACACCCACTTCGACCACCGGGGCGTCGTGGCCCGCGAGCGGTCCGCGGACGTGATCCTGGCGAAGATCGAGAGCATCGCGGGGAAGGAACCGGCGGTGCTGACCGGCGACTTCAACCTGACGCCCGACACGGCCCCCATCAAGAAACTCGCCTCCGCACTGCGCGACGCGCGCGAGGCCAGCGAGCGCAAGTCCTACGGCCCCGCCGGGACGTTCAACGGCTTCGACCTCCAGCGGCCGCTCGAAGCGCCGATCGACTATATCTTCGTCAACCGCCGGGTGCGCGTCCTGAAACACGCGGTACTTCCGGACAACTGGGACCAGCGCTACCCCTCCGACCACTGCCCGGTCGCGGCGACGATCGAGTTCCTGCCGTAAAGCGGGCGCACACCGCGGAGCGAACCACCATGCGAACCGTGATCGGGCGAACCGTCCTCGAACTCGCCGAGGGCGACATCGCGGAGCAGGACACCGACGCCGTCGTCACCGCGGCGCACTGGGACCTCGCCGGGGCCAGGGAACCGACGGCTCCGTCCACTTCAAGGCGGGGCCGGGCCTGCTGGAGGAGTGCCGCGCTATCGGGGGCTGCCCCATCGGCGGGGCGGTCATCACCGGGGGGCACCGGCTGA
>Ga0247822_10003298_pt1 | contig 10527 bp, 10 predicted proteins | sample 13C_Cellulose_Da_FD_192423 | JGI IMG/M metagenome (GOLD analysis project Ga0247822, IMG submission 192423) | Soil microbial communities from agricultural site in Penn Yan, New York, United States - 13C_Cellulose_Day30 | ecosystem: Environmental > Terrestrial > Soil > Agricultural land | place... | reverse complement strand
GCCGAACTTGGCCGCCAGCACCGTCGTGATCGCCGCCGTCAGCGTCGTCTTGCCATGGTCCACGTGACCAATCGTGCCCACGTTCACGTGCGGCTTGGTCCGCTCAAATTTCTCTTTTGCCATTTTTCAGCTCCAAAATCAAAATTGCCGAAACACCAGAACAATGCAGGAATATCACTGGTGCCCATGGCGGGAATCGGACCCGCGACCTCTCCCTTACCAAGGGAGTGCTCTACCACTGAGCCACATGGGCAAAGGCACCCGGCGGACCGGACACCCCTGAAAACTCAAACGCCTGTCAAAAACACATCCAACCACCGACGGGACATGGAGCGGGAGACGGGAATCGAACCCGCGTCATCAGCTTGGAAGGCTGGGGTTCTACCATTGAACTACTCCCGCCTGACCTAACCGGCACCACACGGCACCGACCCTCTGGGCGAAACATCCCATTTGCTAACACGTCACATCGATCGCTGGTGGAGGAGGCTGGATTCGAACCAGCGTACGCGTAAGCGGGCAGATTTACAGTCTGCTGCCTTTAACCACTCGGCCACCCCTCCATAGCGCAGCCCGCGATTATGCCATGGATTTGTGGCACTTGGCGCCCGCTCCCCGCTGCCCATTCCGTCACCAGTCGATCGGCGCCCGGCCCTGCCCGGCCAGCCAGGCGTTGGCCTGCCCGAAATGGCCGCAGCCGACGAACGGTACGGGGCCGCGCCGGGCCGACAGCGGCGACGGGTGGTTGGCGCTGAGCACGAGATGGCGCCGGGCGTCGATCAAAGGCGTCTTTTTCTGGGCATGGGCGCCCCAGAGCAGGAACACCTTCGGGTCGCCGGTGTGGCCGCAGTGCTGGATGACGGCGTCGGTCAAGGCTTCCCAGCCCCGGCCGGCATGGCTGGCGGGCTGACCGTCCTCCACCGTCAGGCCGGTGTTGAGCAGCAGGACACCCTGCCGGGCCCAGCGCACCAGCGAGCCATCGGCTGGCACAGGCGTGCTCAGATCGCGCTGCAGCTCCTGGAACATGTTGCGCAGGCTGGGCGGGATCTTGACGCCGGGCGCCACGGAAAAGGCCAACCCTTCAGCCTGTCCGGGGCCGTGGTACGGGTCCTGGCCCAGGATGACCACGCGAACCGCCTCAGGGGCACTGAGTTCAAGGGCCCGCAGCGGCCTGGGCGGGTAGACCACCGCCCCCTGCGCCAGCCGCTCGGCCAGGAAGTCCTGCAACCCGCGCCCCGGGGACGAGGCCCAGAAATGGTCCACCAGGCCGGCCCAACCCGGCTGCACCGGCCAGTCGGCCGGCTGGGCCGACAGCAGATGGGGGGCCACCGCGGGCCCGCCCCAGTCGAAACCGGCTTGCATCGCCACCTCAGGCGAACAGCTCGGCCAGCGCCAGCCCGGGCCCGGGCGCGCGCATGAAGGCCTCGCCCACCAGGAAGGCGTTGACGCCCGCCGCGCGCATGGTCTGCACGTCGGCGCGGCCCAGGATGCCCGATTCGGTGATCAGCAGGCGGTCGGCCGGCACATCGGGCAGCATATCCAGCGTGGTCCGCAGCGTCACCTCGAAGGTGCGCAGGTTGCGGTTGTTGATGCCGACCAGGCGGGTCTTGAGCCGCAGCGCGCGCTCCAGTTCGGCGCGGTCGTGCACCTCGACCAGCACGGCCATGTTCAGACCCTGGGCCACGGCCTCGAGCTCGGCCATGCGGGCGTCGTCCAGGCAGGCGGCAATCAGCAGGATGGCGTCGGCGCCCATGGCACGGGCTTCGTACACCTGGTAGGGATCGACCATGAAGTCCTTGCGCAGCACGGGCAGGTCGCAGCTGGCGCGGGCCTGCTTGAGGAAATCGGGGCTGCCTTGGAAGAACTGGCGGTCGGTCAGCACCGACAGGCAGGCCGCGCTCACCTGGCCATCGCCTTCGGCGTAGCTTTGCGCGATGTCGGCGGGAATGAAGTCTTCGCGCAACACGCCCTTGCTCGGGCTGGCCTTCTTGACCTCGGCGATCACGGCCGCCTGGCTGGCGGCGATCTTGGCGCGCAGCGCGCCCTCGAAATCGCGCGTGAGCACGCGGCTCTCGGCGTCGAAGCGCACCGCATCCAGCGGCTTCTTGCGCTGGGCGGCGGCGATTTCCTCGTGCTTGACGGCCACGATCTTCTGCAAGATGTCGCTCATGATGGTGTTCCAGATCAGGCCACGAAGGCCTTGAGTTGTTCGAGTTTGGCCAGCGCCGCGCCGGCGGCGAGCGTGCGCCGCGCCAGCGCGATGCCTTCGCCCATGTCGGCGACCACGTTGGCCGCGTACAGCGCCACACCGGCGTTGAGCGCCACGATCTCGCTGGCAGCCTTGAAGGCCGGGTCGTCGCGGCCTTCGAGCACCCCCGTCAGCATCTGGCGCGAGGCCTCGGGCGTTTCCACCCGCAGCGCGCGGCTGCTGGCCATGGTCATGCCGAAGTCCTCGGGGTGGATTTCGTATTCGGTGATCTCGCCGTTCTTGAGTTCGCCGACCAGCGTGGCGGCGCCGAGCGAGACCTCGTCCATGCCGTCGCGCCCGTACACCACCACGGCGTGTTCGGCGCCCAGGCGCTGCAGCGCGCGCACCTGGATGCCCACCAGATCAGGGTGGAACACGCCCATGAGGATGTTGGGGGCCGAGGCCGGGTTGGTCAGCGGCCCCAGGATGTTGAAGATGGTCTTGATGCCGAGCTCGCGCCGCACCGGGGCCACGTTCTTCATGGCGGGATGATGGTTGGGCGCGAACATGAAGCCCACGCCGACCTGTTCGATGCAGCGCGCGATGGCCTCGGGCGGCAGGTTGATGTTGACGCCCAGGCTCTCCAGCACGTCGGCGCTGCCACTCTTGCTCGAGACACTGCGCCCACCGTGTTTGCTCACGCGCGCGCCGGCCGCGGCGGCCACGAACATGGAACAGGTGGAGATGTTGAAGGTGTGCGAGCCGTCGCCGCCGGTGCCCACGATGTCGACCAGGTGGGTCTTGTCGGCCACGTACACCTTGGTGGAGAACTCGCGCATCACCTGCGCGGCGGCGGTGATCTCACCGATGGTTTCCTTCTTCACGCGCAGGCCGGTGATGAAGGCGGCCATCATGACCGGCGACATCTCGCCGCTCATGATCAGGCGCATGAGGTGCAGCATCTCGTCGTGGAAGATCTCGCGGTGCTCGATGGTGCGCTGCAGCGCTTCCTGCGGGGTGATCTTGTGTGCGGAGGTGGGTGACATGAAGGTCTCCAAGGGTCTCTTTACGGGGCGGGATGGTCGGTCAAGGCCAGTTTCAGGCCGAAGCCGATGAAGAGCACGCCGGCGGCGCGGTCGAGCCAGTGCATGGCGCGGCGCACCAATTGCACGCGGTTCGCGGCCCAGGCCGCGAGCCAGGCGTAGCCCAGGGTCACGGGCAGGGCATTGAAGCTGAACAGCATGCCCAGGGCCAGGAAGGCCAGGGTCTTGTGGCTGGCGTCGGGCGCGATGAACTGCGGCAGGAAGGCCAGGAAGAACAGCGCCACCTTGGGGTTGAGCACGTTGGTGAGGAAGCCGCGGCGGAACACGCGGCCCAGGTCCGGCTCGGCGGGGGCGGCGTCGGGCGCCCAGCCCGGGGTGGACGCGCGCAGCAGGCGCACGCCCATCCACAGCAGGTAGGCCGCGCCGACGAACTTGACGACCGTGAACGCCATGGCCGAGGCCGCCAGCAAGGCCCCCAGGCCGACGGTGGCGATCGCCACATGCACGAAGCAGCCCGCGAAGATGCCGAGCGCGGCCACCATGCCGGCGCGCACGCCGCCGCGCAGCGAGTTGCTCACGATGTAGAGCACGTCCGGGCCGGGCGTGAGGTTGAGCAGCCAGCCGGCCACGATGAAAAGCAGGAGTTGCGGCCAATCGGGCATGGGGCACTCCGGCTCAGTAGACGGCGGTGCCGGCGGCGCGCGCGGCGGGCGCGGTGCCGCCCTGCGCGAAGAAGGCCCGGGTGCTGGCGATCGCGCGGTCGATGCCGGCCGTGTCCACGTCGAGGTGTGTCACGAAACGCAGCCCGATCAGGCCGGTGGCGAGCACGCCATCCTTCGCGAGGTGGGCCAGCAGGTCGGGCCCACGCCCGCCGGCCACATCGACGAACACGATGTTGGTCTGCGCGGAGCGCACGCTCAAGCCCTCGATGCCGGCCAGGCCCTGGGCCAGGCGCAACGCGAGCGCATGGTCGTCGGCCAGGCGGCGCACGTGGTGGTCCAGCGCGTGGTGCGCGGCGGCCGCCAGCAGGCCCGACTGGCGCAGCCCGCCGCCCAGCATCTTGCGCCAGCGCAGCGCGCGGCGGATCAGGTCTTCCGAGCCGCACAGGGCCGAACCCACGGGCGCGCCCAGGCCCTTGCTGAAGCAGACCGACACGCTGTCGAAGCGGTCGACGATGCCGCGCACCGCCTGGTAAGGGTCGCCCCCACGCTCCCCCACTGCGTGTGGGTCGCCGCCCCCCGAGGGGGCTGCCTCGGCTTGGAGCGGTCCTGCGCCGAGGCGAGGGTCACCACCGGCCGCCACCGCCGCGTTGAACACGCGCGCGCCATCCAGGTGCACTGCCAGCCCGTGCTCGCGCGCCAACGCCGTGGCGCCGTCGAGGTAGTCGGCCGGCATGGGGTGGCCGTTCCAGGTGTTCTCCAGGCACAGCAGGCGCGTGCGGGCGAAGTGCGGGTCGTCGGGCTTGATGGCGGCGGCGATGTCGGCCAGCTGCATCTGCCCGCTGGCGTTCTGCGCCAGCGGCTGCGGCTGGATGCTGCCCAGCACCGCCGCGCCACCACCTTCGTAGCGGTAGGTGTGGGCGTTCTGGCCCACCAGATACTCGTCGCCGCGCTCGCAGTGCGCCAGCATCGCGCACAGGTTGCTCTGCGTGCCGCTGGGCATGAAGAGCGCGGCCTGCTTGCCGGTGATGGCGGCGATGCGCTCCTGCAACGCCTGCACCGAGGGGTCGTCGCCGAACACGTCGTCGCCCAGGGGCGCGGCCATCATGGCCTCGCGCATGGCGGCGGTGGGTTGGGTGACGGTGTCGCTGCGCAAGTCGACGGTGGTGTTCATGCCTGCTCCAGGAAGTTCTTGAGCATGGCGTGGCCGTGCTCGGTGAGAATGCTCTCGGGGTGGAACTGCACGCCTTCGATGGCCAGTGTCTTGTGCTTCACGCCCATGATCTCGCCATCCGGCGTCCAGGCCGTCACCTCGAGGCAATCGGGGCAGCTCGCGCGCTCGATGGCCAGCGAGTGGTAGCGGTTCACGGTGAACTGCTCGGGCAGGTTCGCGAACACGCCCTGGCGCGTGGTGGTGATCGGCGAGGTCTTGCCGTGCATCAGCTCCTGCGCGCGAACGATCTTGCCGCCGAAGGCCGCGCCGATGCTCTGGTGCCCCAGGCACACACCGAGGATGGGCAGCTTGCCCGCGAAGTGCTGGATCGCCGCGACCGAAATGCCGGCCTCGGCGGGCGAACACGGCCCTGGCGAAATCACCAGGCGATCCAGTTGCCCGGCGGCCAGGCGCGCATCGATCTCCTCCAGCGTGATCTCGTCGTTGCGGAACACGCTGACCTCCGCACCGAGTTCGCCGAAGTACTGCACGATGTTGTAGGTGAACGAGTCGTAGTTGTCGACCATGAGCAAGCGGATCGGCTTCATTCCAGGCCCTCCTCGACCAGTTCGGCGGCGCGCAGCAGCGCGCGCGCCTTGTGTTCGGTTTCCCTCCACTCCATCTCGGGCACCGAGTCGGCCACCACGCCGGCCGCGGCCTGCACGTAGAGCGTCTGGTCCTTGATGATGCCGGTGCGGATCGCGATGGCCACGTCCATGTCGCCGGCGTAACTCAGGTAGCCGCAGGCGCCGCCGTAGATGCCGCGCTTGGTCGGCTCGAGCTGGTCGATCAGTTCCATGGCATGCACCTTGGGCGCGCCGGTGAGCGTGCCGGCCGGGAAGGTGGCCTTGAGCACGTCCATGCTGCCCACGGGCTGGCCGTCCGGACCCTCCACCAGGATGCCCTCGACGTTGCTCACGATGTGCATCACGTGGCTGTAGCGCTCCACCGCGAAGGCCTCGGTCACCTTCACGGAGCCGGTCCTGGCGATGCGGCCGATGTCGTTGCGCGCCAGGTCGATCAGCATCACGTGTTCGGCGCGTTCCTTGGGGTCGTTGACCAACTCGGTCTCGGTGGCCTTGTCCTGCTCGGGCGTGGCGCCGCGCGGGCGCGTGCCGGCCAACGGACGGATGGTGATCTTCTGGCCCTCGGGCGTGTGCTCCTGGCGCACCAGGATTTCCGGCGAAGCCCCCACCACGTGGAAATCCCCGAAGTGGTAGTAATACATATAGGGAGACGGGTTGAGCGAGCGCAGCGCGCGGTACAGGCTCAGCGGCGACTCGGTGTAGCGCTTCTTGATGCGCTGGCCCACCTGCACCTGCATGAAGTCACCGGCGGCGATGAGCTCCTTGGCGCGCTCGACCGCCGCAAGGTAGTCGGCCTTGGCGAAGTCGCGCTCGGCCGGGTAGCTCTGGCTGGGCTTGACCACCGGCGCGCTCACCGAGTATTTCAACGCCTCGCGCAGCTCGCGCAGCCGCTTCTTGGCGTTGGCGTAGGCCTCGGGCTGGGCCGGATCGGCGTAGACAATGAGGTAGAGCTTGCCCGAGAGGTTGTCGATCACCGCCAGTTCTTCGCACTGCAGCAGCAGGATGTCGGGGCAGCCCAGGGTGTCGGGCGGGCAGCTGTTCTCCAGCTTCTTCTCGACGTGGCGCACCGCGTCGTAGCCGAAGTAGCCGGCCAGGCCGCCGCAGAAGCGCGGCAGACCGGGGCGCAGAGCGACCTTGAAGCGCTTCTGGTAAGCGGCGATGAAGTCCAGCGGGTTGCCGTGCGCGGTCTCGATGACAGCGCCGTCGCGCACCACCTCGGTCTTGGCCTCGGTGCCGAAGCCGCTGGCGCGCAGCAGGGTGCGCGCGGGCAGGCCGATGAAGCTGTAGCGCCCGAAGCGCTCACCGCCCACCACCGATTCGAGCAGGAAGCTGTGTCTGCCGTCACCGCGCCCGTGCGCGAGTTTGAGGTAGAGCGAGAGCGGGGTTTCGAGGTCGGCGAAGGCCTCGGCCATCAGCGGGATGCGGTTGTAGCCCTGCTGGGCCAGGCTCTTGAATTCGAGTTCCGTGATCATGTTCGTTCTTTCCATCGGCCACACGCCGGGTCATCGTCGACGCATCGGGTGGGGCTGGGGTCCATGCCATCCGGGGAAACATCCGCCGGGTTCGGGGTGGGGTGACAGTGGCGGCGTGGAACGCGCGCGGACTGTGCAAACCCCGGGGGAAGGTGCACGTTTACGCTGGCTTGCGCCAGGGCCAGGCTCCCCGGCCATTGCGGCTCGGCAGACCACCTGAAAAGGATGTGCGTGGGTTGAACATGGAAGGCGCAGTGTAGCAAAGCGCCATGACCGTGTCCCACATCACGCGCCCAAGCTTTGGTTCTACGGCCAAACCCTGATGTCCGGCGCAGGCTCGGCAAGGACAATCCTGGCGAAACGAACGGGTGTTCGTTTTTTTACGCGCCATCGCCCTCGCCCATCCGGACACACCCCATGAAAACACCGTTGATGCCCACCCTCGCCCTGGTCTTTGCCCTGCTCGGCATGGGGGCGGCGCAGGCCGCCACCGTCGACCTCGCCGGCGTGAAGCTCGAAGACCGCGCCACCGTGGCCGGCAGCCCGCTGGTGCTCAATGGCGCCGGCATCCGCTACAAGGCGGTGTTCAAGGTCTACACCGCCGGCCTGTACCTCGGGGAGAAGGCGAGCACCCCCGAGGCCGTGCTCGCGACCAAGGGCCCCAAGCGCATCAGCATCACCATGCTGCGCGACATCGACTCGGCCGAGCTGGGCAAGCTATTCTCGCGCGGCATGGAAGACAACATGGACCGCAGCGCCTTCTCCAAGCTCATCCCGGGTGTGCTGCGCATGAGCCAGGTGTTCAGCGACCACAAGAAGCTGCAGGCCGGCGACAACTTCCTGGTGGACTGGGTGCCCGGCACCGGCGCCGTGCTCACCATCAAGGGCAAGGTGGAGGGCGAGCCGTTCAAGGAACCCGAGTTCTACGACGCCCTGCTGCGCATCTGGCTGGGCCCCAAACCGGCCGACCACCTGCTCAAGGACGCCCTGCTGGGCAAGCCGGCACGCTGACCCGTCCGCGCGACGCGCGGCCCCCATGCGCCGCCGAACGGGCGGCCCGGCCCGCCAGAATGCGGGTCATCCCCTCTACGCCGCATTCACCATGATCCGTCGCAACCTGATGGCCGCCCTGGCCGCCGCCCTCCTGCCCGTCACCGGCCTGCCCCAGGACAGCGGCGACATCGTGGTGGCGCAGATCGGGCCGTTCACCGTGCTGCCCGCGCCGGACCCGAAGGAGCTCAACGAAGGCATCACCGCCGCGCTGGACGAGATCAACGGCCGCGGCGGCGTCCAGGGCCGGCGCATCTCGCTCGTCAAGCTGGACGACACCTACACCTTCGACGGTTTCCGCCAGCAGCTGGGCACGGTGATGGCGCAAAAGCCGGTGGCGCTGCTGACGCCGCTGGGCTCCGCCACCCTCAAGGGCCTGCTCGACAGCAAACTGCTGGACACCACCGACATCGTGATCCTCAACGCGGTGCCGGGCGCCAGCGTGCTGCGCTCGCCGGGGCACCCCAAGCTGTTCCACATCCGCGCGGGCGACGAGCAGCAGATCCACAAGATCGTGACGCACGCGCGCACGCTGAGCATCCGCTCCATGGGGGTGCTGCACCAGAACATCCCGATCGGCTCCTCGGGCCTGGCCTCGGCGCGCAGCGCGGCGGCCGAGCTGGGCGGCATCGAGATCGTGGAGGCGCAGTCCGCCACCGACGCCGCGGCGCTCGCGCAGGCGGCAAAGACCCTGGCCGCCGCCAACCCGCAGTCGGCCCTGGTGGTGGGCGCGCCCAAGTTCTCGGGCGAGGCCATTGCCGCGCTGCGGGCGGCGGGGGTCTCGCAGCAGATCTTCAGCCTGTCCTACCTGCCCGCACCGGCGCTGATGAAATTCGCGGGCAACGGCGCGCGCGGCGTGGGCCTGTCCCAGACCTTCCCCAACCCCATGGGCGCGACGCTCCCGCTGCAGCGCGATTTCCGCGCCGCGATGCGCAAGGTGCATCCCACGCTGACGGACTACACCACCTTCCACATGGAGGGCTACATCACCGCCCGGGTGTTCGCCGAAGCCGCCAAGCGCAGCCGCAGCCTCAATCCCTCGGGCATCGCACAGTCGCTGCGCGCCATGGGCGAGGTCGACCTCGGCGGCTTCCGCGTCAACTTCGCTAAGAGCAACCTGGGCAGCAACTGGGTGGACATCGGTGTGGTGTCCGGCGACGGCAAGCTGCTCTACTGATCGTCCTCAGGCCCCGGCCTGCAGCAAGCCGGGCAGACCGTCAAGGCGGTCCACGAAGGCATCGGCGTCGACCCCGCGCACCGGCTCGCCGTGGTTGTAGCCGTAGGTCACCAGCACCACGGGGCAGCGGGCCGCTCGCGCAGCCAGCGCATCGTTCTGCGAATCGCCCACCATCAGCGTTTGCGCCGGCACCGTGCCCAGGGCTTCACAGGTCTTGAGCAGCGGCAGCGGGTCGGGCTTGGTGCGCTCGAAGCTGTCGCCGCCGAACACGTGAACGAAAAAGTCCGCCAGGCCCTTGGCTTGCAGCAGCGGGCGCGCGAAGTTCAGCGGCTTGTTGGTCAGGCAGGCCAGCGGCAGGCCCCGCTCGCGCAGCGCCGCGAGGCCCTCGACGACACCTGGGTAGACCGCGCTGTGCTGGCCGTTGATGGCCAGGTAGTGCGCCTGGTAGCGCGTCCAGGCCTCGGGCTGGACGCGGGCGGCCTCGTCGGCACCAAGCCCGCCGTGCAGCAGCGCCGAGCGGATCAGGTGCGCCGAACCCTTGCCCACCATGCGCTCGATGTCGGCGCGGGCGACGACCGGGCGGCCCAGGTCCTTGAGGGTTTCATTCAGGGCGACGTCGAAGTCGCCCAGGGTGTCGACCATGGTGCCGTCAAGGTCGACGATCAAGGCCCCCACGCTCCACCGCTGCGCGGGTCGCTGCCCCCCGAGGGGGCTGGCCGGGCTTGGGAGCGGCCCGGCGCCCAGCCGGGCGTCGTCGATGCTTCTCATTGGAGCGCCGCGCGCATCTGGTCGATCACGGCCTTGTAGTCCGGCTTGCCGAAGATCGCGCTGCCGGCCACGAAGGTGTCGGCCCCTGCGTCGGCCACGCGGCGGATGTTGTCGGCCTTGATGCCGCCGTCCACCTCCAGGCGGATGTCCTTGCCGCTGGCCTCGATGCGCCGGCGCGCATCCTCGATCTTGCGCAGCGCGGAGTCGATGAAGCTCTGGCCGCCGAAGCCCGGGTTCACGCTCATGATCAGGATCAGGTCGATGTCGTCGATCAGCCAGTCCAGCACGTCCAGCGGCGCGCCGGGGTTGAAGGTCAGGCCGGCCTTGGCGCCCTTGGCCTTGATGGCCTGCACGCTGCGGTGCACGTGGG
>Ga0247822_10003297_pt1 | contig 10528 bp, 9 predicted proteins | sample 13C_Cellulose_Da_FD_192423 | JGI IMG/M metagenome (GOLD analysis project Ga0247822, IMG submission 192423) | Soil microbial communities from agricultural site in Penn Yan, New York, United States - 13C_Cellulose_Day30 | ecosystem: Environmental > Terrestrial > Soil > Agricultural land | place... | reverse complement strand
GCATCGGGCGCGATCGCCGGGTCGACTCCGACGCCCAGCAACATCGGCAGCGCGAAGATGAACAGCGTGCCCCCGCTGACCAGCCCGAGCAGGAACCCCAGCACCAGCCCCTGCCGCAGCACCGCGCCGGTCGCCGGCAGATCCTGCGCCCCGTCGGCACGCGAGGAAAAGACCAGCACGCCGGTGAGCCAGCCCAAAGCGACGACGATACCGATGAAGGTCAGCGTGCGGCTGGCGCCCAGCGCCGCGACCTCATGCGTGCTGACCATCCCGACCACCACCACGTCGGTGACGTGCATGATCGTCCAGGTGAGCGCCGTCAGCACCACCGGCCACGCCAAAGCGAGGATGCGGCGCGTCTCGGCGCGGATGTCGTCTGGCAGGCGCATGGGCCGGCGGGCTTAGCGTTTGTTCCGCCTTCGCGGAAGCGGTTCCGGCCGGGCCGAGGAACGGGCCGAAGCCGCCAACCGTCGCGATATGACGGCAAAGCAGAAAGGGAGGTTGCATGCCCCGAAACGCTTTGCTAGGGGCCGCTGCCTTACCAGCCGCCGGGTTCATCCGGCGGACGAAATCAGTGCGGTCGTGGCGGAACTGGTAGACGCGCAACGTTGAGGTCGTTGTGGGCGAAAGCCCGTGGAAGTTCGAGTCTTCTCGACCGCACCATTTCTAAAAAGCGTATGAAGTTACGGGCCGGGGGCAACCCCGCCCGTCGCGCTTTCATGTGGCAGGGCGAGCGGCGTGTAACCGTCTACCGCCCGCCACTGCCCCTCTATGAAAACACCGCTATACAGGATGTCCGGCCGCGAGAGCCGGTGCATGAGGGGACGGACGCATGGAGGCTGGCCAGATCGCAGACGGGAACCCGCCGATTCGCCGGATCGTGATCGTCGGCGGCGGCACCGCCGGCTGGATGAGCGCGGCCCTGCTCTCCAAGCTCCTGTTCCGCGGTTACGAGATCACGCTAGTCGAATCGGACGAGATCGGGATCATCGGCGTCGGCGAAGCGACCATTCCCGGCATCAAGGACTATAACGCGCTCGCCGGCATCGACCTGACCGAGATGATCCGCGCGACCCAGGCGACGTTCAAGCTGGGCATCGAGTTCGTCAACTGGCGCGAGCCGGGCTTCCGCTACATCCACGGCTTCGGCAAGATCGGCACCGACCTGATGTGGCTCCACCCGCATCAGCTGTGGCTCAAGCTCGCCGCAATGGGGCAAGCCAAGCATTTCGACCTCTATTCGCTCAACACGCTCGCCGCGCGGCAGAACAAATTCTGCTTCCCCGACCCGCGCAATCCGGGATCGCCGATGGGGCATATCGACTATGCCTATCATTTCGACGCGTCGCTCTACGCCCGCTTCCTGCGCGGCCAGTCCGAAGCGCGCGGCGTCACGCGGACCGAAGGCCGGATCGTCGAGGTGAAGCAGCGCAGCGCGGACGGCTTCGTCGAAAGCGTGGTGCTGTCGGACGGGCGGACGGTCGAAGGCGACCTGTTCGTCGACTGCTCGGGGATGCGTTCGCTGCTGCTCGGCCAGACGCTGGGCGTCGGGTATGAGGACTGGAACCACTGGCTGCCGTGCGACCGTGCGCTGGCGGTGCCGTGCGAGAGCGTGTCGCCGCTGACGCCGTACACGCGATCGACCGCGCATGGATCGGGCTGGCAATGGCGCATCCCGCTCCAGCACCGCATCGGCAACGGACATGTCTATTCGAGCGCGCATATCGGTGACGACGAAGCGGCGGAAACGTTGCTCGCCAATCTCGACGGCAAGGCGCTGGCCGATCCGCGCCCGGTGCGGTTCGCGCCGGGCAAGCGCCACAAGGCGTGGGAAAAGAATGTCGTCGCGATCGGGCTCGCCAGCGGCTTCCTCGAGCCGCTGGAATCAACCAGCATCCACCTGATCCAGACCGGCATCCTCAAGCTGATCGCGCTGTTCCCGGGTCAGGGGTTCAATGCAGCGGACATCGCCGAATATAACCGCCAGCACAATTTCGAGTTCGACGATGTGCGCGACTTCATCATCGCGCATTACAAGGTCACCAACCGCGAGGACACGCCGTTCTGGGCGCACGTCAAGCATATGGACGTGCCCGACAGCCTGCGGGAACGGCTTGAGCTGTTCCGCGCCTCAGGCCGCTTCTTCGTCCATGGCAAGGCCGAACTGTTCCGCGAGGAAAGCTGGGTTCAGGTGCTGCTGGGGCAAGGATTGCCGATGCGCTATGACCCGGTCGTGGACATGATCCCCGAGGCGGACGTCATCGGCTTCATGCGCGATATCGAGGAGGTGAACGCCGATGTCGCGGCGGCGATGCCGACCCATGAGGCCTTCATCGACCGCCACTGCAAGGCGCCGTCTTTAGCGAGTTAGCCGGACCAACCCGCGTTCCTCAGAACGGCACGTCGTCGTCGAGGTCATCGGGGAAACCGCCGCCCGCGGGCGCGCCGCCACCGCTGCCGCCACCACGGCTTCCGCCGCCATAGCCGCCGCCGGACGAACCCCCGCCGAAGCCGCCACGGCTGCTCGACTGACCGGCGAAGTCGTCATTGCCGCCGCCGCCCCAATCGTCACGCGAGCCGCCACTCCCGCCGCCAGCACCCTGACCGCCGCCGGGTCCGTCGAGCATCACCAGCTTGGCGTCGAAACCCTGCAGCACGATCTCGGTCGAATAGCGGTCCTGACCCTGCTGGTCCTGCCATTTGCGGGTCTGGAGCTGGCCCTCGAGATAGACTTTCGATCCTTTGCGAAGATAGCGTTCGGCGACATTGGCGAGGCCCTCCGAGAAGAGCTTCACTGTATGCCATTCGGTGCGCTCCTTGCGCTCGCCCGAATTGCGATCCTTCCACGTCTCGCTGGTGGCGACGCGAAGTTCGACCACCTTGCCGCCATTCGAGAAAGACCGGCTTTCGGGATCGCGCCCGAGATTGCCGACCAGGATCACCTTGTTGACGCTGCCCGCCATTTCAACTCCGCCTAGAAATCGATAAAAGTTGCCGCAGGAATGGCCGAGATCATCAACCTGAACAAGGCCCGCAAGGCCAAAGCCAAGGCGGCAGGTGCCGCAAAGGCTGTGGAGAACCGCGCGAAGTTCGGTCGGACCAAGGCCGAGAAGGCGCGCGACGCCGCCCAACGCGCCCGGATCGAGCGCGCGGTCGACGAATCGAAACGCGACTAGAGGCCGATCGCGGTAGCCGTCCAGAAGGTGATGCCGGCCGCGATATAAGCCAGCGCGAACAGGTAGACGATCATCACCGTCGGCCATTTCCAGCCATTGGTCTCTCGCCGCGCGACCGCGATGGTCGACAGGCATTGCGGCGCGAACACGAACCAGGCGAGGAAGGCGAGCGCGGTCGGCAGCGACCAGCGCGCCGAAAGCTGGGTGCCGAGCGCCTCACCCTCGGCGTCCGCCTCCGCATCGATCGAATAGACCGTCTGGAGCGCCGACACCGCGACCTCGCGCGCGGCCATGGCGGGGATCACCGCGAGGCTCATCTCATGGTTGAAGCCGATCGGCTTCAGCACGACCTCAAGCCCCGACGCGATGCGGCCGGCGACCGAATATTCGCTCTGCTTCACGCCTTCCGGCGCGACCGGATAGGAGGCGAGCAGCCACAGGGCGACGGTGACGCCCATGATGATCGTGCCCGCGCGGCGCAGGAACAGCCACGCGCGCTGCCACAAGCCGATCCACAGATCGCGAAGCGCAGGCAGCTGATAGCGCGGCAGCTCCATCATGAAACCGCTGCTCTTCCCCTTCGTCGCGGTACGGCGCAGCACGAAGGCGGCGGCGATCGCGCCGACGATGCCGAAGACATAGAGGCCGAACAGCACCAGCCCCTGAAGCCCGATCCCCCAGCCGACGCTGGTCGCAGGGATGAACGCGCCGATGATCACGGCATAGACCGGCAGCCGCGCCGAACAGGTCATTAACGGCGCGATCAGGATCGTCGTCAGCCGCTCCTTGGGATCGTCGATCGAGCGCGCGGCCATGATGCCGGGGATCGCGCAGGCGAAGGAGGAGAGCAACGGAATGAACGCCCGGCCCGACAGGCCGACCCCGGACATCAGCCGGTCCATCAGCAGCGCCGCGCGGACCATATAGCCCGACGCCTCGAGGATCAGGATGAAGAGGAACAGGATCACGATCTGGGGGAGGAACACCACCACCGATCCGACGCCGTTGATGATGCCTTCGATCAGCAGATCGCGCAGGAAGCTTTCGGGCAGGGTCGCCGCGGCGCCCTCCGCCAGCCAGCCCTGGAAGCCCTCGATCCAGCCGATCGGCGCTTCGGACCAGGCGAACACCGCCTGGAACATGACGAGCATGATCGTCGCGAGGATGACCGGGCCCGCGACCGGATGCAGCACCACCGAATCGACGGCGCGAGTGAAGGCGCGGCCGCGCGGCTGATCGGTGATCGCGACACGGGCGATGCGTCGCGCCTCGCGCTGGAAATGGGTGATGTCGGCGTCGGGCGCTTCGGGCGCCGCTGGCCGGGCGCCGGTCAGCACGCCCGCCAGCGCCGCGCGCAGTTCGTCCAGTCCGCGTTTGCGCACCGCGACGGTACTGGCAACGGGTACGCCGAGCTCAGCCGACAGCACATCGGTGTCGATGGTGAGGCCGTCGCGCGCCGCCATGTCGATCATGTTGAGCGCGACCACCATCGGCCGCCCCAGCTCACGCAGCTGAAGCACGAAGCGCAGGTGATTTTCGATGTTGCTCGCGTCGGCGACCACCACCAGCGCGTCGGGCAGCCGCTCGCCATCCTGCTTGCCCAGCACCACGTCGCGGGTCACCGCTTCATCGGGGCTGGACGGATCGAGGCTGTAGGTGCCGGGAAGGTCGACCAGCTCGACCGGACGCCCGTCGTCGAGCGCCATGCGGCCGGCGTGGCGCTCGACGGTGACGCCGGGATAGTTGCCGACCTTTTGCCGCGCGCCGGTGAGCGCGTTGAACAGGGCGGTCTTGCCGGCATTGGGGTTGCCGACGAGCGCGACGAGCGGGGACTGGTTCATTCGGCCGGGACCGCCACCCGAATCGCCTCGGCGACGTGGCGGCGCAACGCCACCGTCATCCGCCCGATCCGTACCGCGGCGGGGCCGCCCAGCCAGCCATTGGGCTTGACCAGCTCAACCTCGACACCCTCGTCGAGGCCGAATTCGCGCAGGCGGCGCGCCTCCGACGGAGCCAGTGAGTTCCAGTCAACCGACGCGACCGTCGCGGATACATTGCGCGCCACGCGCGCCAGGGGAAGACTCATAATGCGAGCGATTATCAACTACGGCGGATAAAGGCCAGACTCTTCCGCACGGCTACCCGTTTTCCGGTCCGCCAACCTTGCAAAACCGCCCCGTATCGCGCACCGGCAGCGTTCCTTCCATCACAGCAAGCTTGCCATGACCGACTCCGCATTTCGTGACGCCGCTCTGACTTCCAAGGCCTGGCCCTACGAGGAGGCGCGCAAGCTGCTGAAACGCTATCCCGACGGCAAGCCCGGCGGCGCACCGGTACTGTTCGAGACCGGCTACGGCCCGTCGGGGCTGCCGCATATCGGCACGTTCAACGAAGTGCTGCGCACGACGATGGTGCGGCGCGCGTTCGAGACGCTGTCGGACGCGCCCACTCGCCTGATCGCGTTCAGCGACGATATGGACGGGCTGCGCAAGGTACCGGACAATGTGCCGAACAAGGAGATGCTGGCGCGGTATCTCGGCAAGCCGCTGACGAAGGTGCCCGACCCGTTCGAGAAGTATGAGAGCTTCGCGCATCACAACAACGCGATGCTGCGCGAATTCCTCGACCGGTTCGGTTTCGATTACGAGTTCGTGTCGTCGACCGACTATTATACCGGTGGCCAGTTCGACGACGCGCTTCGCCTCGTCCTGCGGACCTATCAGGGCATCATGGACGTGATGCTGCCGACGCTGCGCGCCGAGCGGCAGGCGACCTATTCGCCGGTGCTGCCGATCAGCCCGAAGAGCGGGATCGTGCTGCAGGTGCCGATCGAGGTGCTCGATGCCGAGACGGGGATGATCGCCTTCATGGATGAGGGCGAGCGGATCGAGCAGACGATCCTCGGCGGCAAGTCCAAGCTGCAATGGAAGGTCGACTGGGCGATGCGCTGGGTCGCATTGGGCGTCGATTACGAGATGGCCGGCAAGGACCTGATCGATTCGGTGGTTCAGTCGAGCAAGATCGCGCGCGTGATGGGCGGCCGCCCGCCCGAGGGCTTCAACTACGAGATGTTCCTCGACGAGAAGGGCGAGAAGATCTCAAAGTCCAAGGGCAACGGCCTCAGCCTCGAGCAATGGCTGACCTATGGCCCCGACGAGAGCCTTGCCTTCTATATCTATCGCGAGCCGAAAAAGGCCAAGGCGCTGCACATGGGCGTGATCCCGCGCGCGGTGGACGATTACTGGCAGTTCCGCGGCAACTATCCGAACCAGCCGGTCGAGCAGAAGCTCGGCAACCCGGTCCACCACGTCCATAATGGCGAGGTGCCGGGCGAGACCCTGCCGGTGACTTTCGGCCTCCTCCTCAACCTCGTCGGGGTGATGGGCGAGGCGAGCAAGGAGCAGGTCTGGGGCTATCTCGCCAACTATGTCCCCGACGCGACGCCCGAGAAGCACCCGGCGCTCGACGCGCTGATCGGCTATGCGCTGGCCTATGGCCGCGACTTCATCGCGCCGACACTCAACCGCCGTGCGCCCGACGGGATCGAGGTGGCGGCGCTCAAGCGGCTCGACGCCGATCTCGCGGCGCTGCCGGCTGACGCGAGCGCCGAGGACATCCAGAACATCGTCTACGAGATCGGCAAGACGGCCGGCTTCGCCGAACTGCGCGACTGGTTCAAGGCGCTGTACGAAACGCTGCTGGGGTCCAGTCAGGGGCCGCGCATGGGCAGCTTCATTGCGCTCTATGGCATCGGGAACTCGCGCAAGCTGATCGCCGAGGCGCTGGCGAAGGCGGGCTGATCCGGGATTGCTCCGGCGGGTGCAGCCGTTAGGCTGGCGCCGCAAGCGAGGGGACCCACATGGCTGAGCAGCGGAGGCACGGCAGATCGTCGGTGCTGCGCGCGTTCCTCGAAAGCGAGGCGGCGGGCGGCATCCTGCTGATCGCGGCCGCCGCGCTGGCGATGCTGGTCGCCAATCTGCCCGGCCTGTCGGCGGATTATTTCCACCTGCTGCATCTGGAGACCGGCCCGGTCATCAGCCCCAAATACGGGCCGATGACGGTGCATCTTTGGATCAACGACGCGCTGATGGCGGTGTTCTTCCTGCTCGTCGGACTCGAGATCAAACGGGAGTTCGTCGACGGGCGACTCGCCAGCTGGGAGGACCGGCGGTTGCCCGTGGTGGCCGCCGCGGCCGGGATGGTCGCGCCAGCGCTCGTCTATCTCGCCATCACCGGCGGCGGACCGCTGGCGCCGGGCTGGGCGATCCCCGCGGCGACCGATATCGCTTTCGCGATCGGCGTGCTGGCGCTGCTCGGCAGCCGCGCCCCCGCCTCGCTCAAGCTGTTCCTCACCACCGTCGCGATCGTCGACGACATGGGCGCGGTCGCGATCATCGCGCTCGCTTATACCAAGAGCCTCGGCTCGCTCGCGCTGGCGGCGGGCGCGCTGGTGCTGGTGGTGATGCACATCCTCAACCGCAGCGGGGTGACGAAGCTCGGGCCTTATCTGCTGCTGGGTGCCGCGCTGTGGTATTTCGTATTCCTCTCGGGCGTGCACGCGACCGTCGCGGGCGTGCTGACCGCGATGATGATCCCGGTAAAGAAGACGCCGGGCGCCCCGGACGCGGCGGATTCGCCGCTCCACATCCTCGAGCACGCGCTGGCGCCATGGGTCGCTTTTGCGATCGTGCCGCTGTTCGGCTTCGCCAATGCCGGGGTCAGCCTTGCCGGCATGTCGCCCGCGATCCTGCTGGCGCCGCTGCCGCTCGGCATCGCCGCCGGCCTGTTCATCGGCAAGCAGGCCGGCATCTTCGGCAGCGTATGGATTGCCGCCAGGACCGGGTTTGCCACGCCGCCGGGCGGTGCGACATGGACGCAGATCTATGGCGTCGCGATGCTGTGCGGGATCGGTTTCACGATGAGCCTGTTCATCGGCGGCCTTGCCTTCCCCGACAGCCCCGAGTTGATCGACGAGGTAAAGATCGGCGTGCTGGCCGGCTCGGTACTGTCGGCAGTCGCCGGCTTCCTCGTCCTGCGCTTCGCACGCCCGTGGAAGAACGACAGGCGAGGGGACGCGGATATCGCATCCGATGATGCGGAGCTGGATGCGGCGTGAAGCGAAGCACGGCAGACTCACCCGATCTCGCTGCGCTTCTGATGCAGGTCGCACATGGCGACCGCAAGGCGATGGCGGCGCTGTACGACGCGTCCGCGCCGATCGTGCACGGCATCGTTACGGCGATCACCCGCGATTCCACCGCCGCAGCGCAGCTGACCGAGAGCGTCTATCTGCGCATCTGGGACCGCGCGCCTCGCTTCGACCCGGCCGCGAGCGAGGCGCGCGCCTGGCTCTCCGCAATCGCGCGCACCAGCGCGGTCGAGTGGCGCCGCCGCGTGCCCGGCCCCTCCGCTTTTGCCGATGCCGAGGTCGTACTGTCCGATGAGACGCTGCTGACCGGCGAGGCGCCGATCGCGTGGGACACCGCCGCGACCCTGCTCCACTACCGCCTGCGCGCGTTGCCGCTCGACGAGCAGGCGGCAATCCGGGCGGCGATACTGACCGGCGCGACCCATGCCGAGATCGCCCAAGCCGCGCTCGCCAACCCCGCGACGATCGAGCGGCGAATCGCGGAAGGGCTTGCCGCGCTGGCGCCCGAAGCGGATATCGCAGTGTCGGGCGAACCCGCGCTCGCCAGAGCGCTAGCGCTCGGCACGGTCGAGGGGAGCGCCCGCGCAAACGCCCTGCGCAAACAGCTTGCCGAGCCCACCTTCGCCGCCGAGGTCGAGAGCTGGCAACTTCACCTCGCCCCGATGCTCGAAGCGCTGCCCGAGCTCGATCCGCCCGCCGAGCTGTGGCCGCGAGTCGATGCGCTGATTGACCTGCGTGAGGCCGATGCCCCCCGCCGCGCGCGGCGCCGCACCGTTCGCTGGCCACTCGCACGCGCGACGGCGATCGGGCTGGGCGCGGCACTCGCCGGAGCGCTCGCGGCGATGGCGATCTTCGTCTTTGCCCTTGGCGGACTCGAGCCCCGGCCACCGGGCGCATCGCCGGTCCTGATCACGCAGATGCAGGGGCCGGATCACCACCCCGATCTGGCCATCCGCTACGACCCCGTCGGGTCAGCGATCCGCGTCCGGACCCGGCGCTTTGATGCGGTGCAAGGCGTCGTCGACCTGTGGTTGCTGGCACCGAATGGGACCCCCCAGTTTCTCGGCAGGGTCACCAGCGACGGGGTCGAGCGCTTCGCGATCTCCCGGACAACCCGGCAACTGATCAAGGACGGCGCTACGGTGATGGTGACGCTGGCGCCCGCCGACTCGGTTCGGCGTTCCGAACCTGCCGGCACGGTCATCGCAACGGCGCGCTTCGTGATGGTGTGAAAAAATCTTCGGACGATGGAACCGATCGGCACCGGCCCGCGTTGTTACCTAGCTTGATCGATGAGAAAGAGCATTTGACGAGCCGAACCTTCACAGGAACGGATCGTCTAGGGAGGCCCGCCGCGAAAGCGACGGGCCTTACCTGTTTTGGGCACCGGCCCGCTCCGATTGTCCGCCGCACCCCTTTTCCGTAAGATGCGCGCATTCGAAACAGCGGAGCATCGTGGCGCCATGCGTATGATCGGCCCCCTTTTCGCGCTCGCCCTCCTTGTATCGGCTGGCCCCGCGCTTGCGCGCGACCAGTCGTTCGGCGTGTGGCGCAACCCTTCCAACAGCGTGCATGTCCGCGCCCAGCCATGCGGCAATCGCATGTGCGGGGTGGTCGTCTGGGCGAACGACAAGGCCAGGGCGGATGCCGCGCGCGGCGGCACGGCGAAGCTCGTCGGATCGACGCTGTTCCGCGATTTCCGTCAGGAAAAGCCCGGCGTGTGGCGCGGGCGAGTGTTTGTGCCCGACATCAACAAGACATTTTCAGGGACGGTCAGCGTGCTCGATCCCAACCGGATTGAAGGCAAGGGCTGCCTGTTGGGGCGCGTCGGCTGCAAATCGCAGATCTGGACGCGGGTCCAGAAATAGCGGGGCGGCCGGAGCCGCCCCGTATCCGGTTCAGAGCTTTTCGGTCAGCTCCGGAACGATCTTGAACAGATCCCCGACGAGACCGAGGTCCGCGACCTGGAAGATCGGCGCATCCTCGTCCTTGTTGATGGCGATGATGGTCTTCGAATCCTTCATGCCCGCAAGGTGCTGGATCGCGCCGGAGATGCCGATCGCGACATAGACTTCGGGAGCGACGATCTTACCGGTCTGACCGACCTGATAGTCATTGGGGGCATAGCCCGCATCGACCGCCGCACGGCTCGCGCCGACCGCCGCGCCGAGCTTGTCGGCGAGCGGATCGATCAGACCATGGA
>Ga0247822_10003295_pt1 | contig 10530 bp, 7 predicted proteins | sample 13C_Cellulose_Da_FD_192423 | JGI IMG/M metagenome (GOLD analysis project Ga0247822, IMG submission 192423) | Soil microbial communities from agricultural site in Penn Yan, New York, United States - 13C_Cellulose_Day30 | ecosystem: Environmental > Terrestrial > Soil > Agricultural land | place... | reverse complement strand
GTCCAGGCTGAACGGCCCCTCGCTATCGGCCCAGCCGATCCCCTGGTCGTTCATCAACTCCGAGTGGGCCGACCGCCCCCGGTAGACCAGCGGCCGGGCGGCGCACTCGACCACCATGACCGTCCCGGAGGTGCCGTCGGCGATCTCGGTCATCTTCACCCGGGAGTTGCGGAACATGACGCCGAACCGGTTGCCGGTGTTGTACAGCGGGGCGGGCAGGTGCGAGTTGATGCTGCCGGGCTGCACGCCCATGATCGCCTCGTAGTCGGTCGGGGCGATGGGGTTGGCGAAGGTCATGGCCGGCCGCGGCGCGTGGGCCACCGCCGACATCACGTCGGCGCGCTGTGGGACGCTGGGGCACTGGTAGGTCTTGACCGGCACGGCGGCGGCGGTGGGGTTGGTCCCCTCCCACCAGTTCTCGTTGAAGTCGTAGAGCTTTTGAAGGTTCTCCTGCTCGATGAACGGCAGGGTGAGGGGGCGCCAGCCGACGTACTTGCCGGCCGGGTTGCCCGGCCCGGACTGGGTCCACCCGGACGCCGGGAAGACCTGGTGGGTGTCGTGGAAGTTGTGCAGGGCCAGCCCGAGTTGCTTGAGGTTGTTCATGCACTGCGTTCGGGCCGCGGCTTCGCGGACCTTCTGCACGGCGGGGAGCAGTAGCCCAATCAGGATCGCGATGATCGCGATCACCACCAGCAACTCAATGAGCGTGAATGCGCGGCGGCAGCGTTGCATCAGAAGGTGTCCGAACGGGGTGCGGGGTCAGCCCGGAGAGTTAATCCAGGGTATGACCCTCACGACATGCCCACAATGAGAAAATGCTGAGAACTCGGCGGGATCCGCGCTCGTGATCCGGTGCGACCGGTCGGGCTGTCGGCGTCCGCGGTTCGCGTGTTACTTCGGCGCCGCCGGGGTCGGCGGCGGGGCGACGACCGGCTTGACCTTGTTCAGGTCGAACAGGAGCGGCATCATCAGCATCGTCGTGACGCCGAAGGCCACCGCCAGCCCCAGCGAGTGGCCGATCGTGAACCGCAGCCCCAGCCAGAACGCCAGGAACCACACGACGTAGTTCAGGACGTTGATCGCCACCGCCGCGATCAGGCCGCTGGTGCTCGGCACCTGCATCTGCCGCGGGTTGCGGGCGTCGATGTACCGGCTGCCGCCCTGCTCGTCGAACCGCCGCTCGTCGTCCGCCCGCTTGGTGTAAGTCCCGTCCTGCATCTCCGCGTCGAACCGGGCCTTGGACCCGCCATCCGGTACCAGGAGTGCCACGGTCATGTAATCGGACGAGTTGACCTGAAAGTCCCGGCTGGTGCCCGCCTCGACGAACTTCCCGCCGGCCCCCGCGGACTGCCACTTGAACGGCACCGTCACCTCCTTCGGCTGGCCCTTCTCGTCCTTGACGGCCAGTCGCCGCACCGCCTCGAACTCGTCCACCGCCACTTGCGAGGTGGCACTGAACTCGTGCAGGACGCCGTACTTGTTCGTCGGCGTCGCCCGGGTGTTGAGGTACGTCCAGGCGGTCAGGAACAGCGCGACGCCCAGCCCGGCGACCAGCGCCCGTAGCGGCAGCTTGTCGGCCGGCTGGTTGTACAGGTAGCCCTGGACGAACAGGGCCAGGCCCCAGAACAGGACGGTCAGGCCGACCGTGCCGAGCGCCAGGGTCAGGGCCAGGATAACTTCGGGTTTCAAGACGATCTCCAGGGCCGGGGTCGGGCTGCGGGGTATCCTCCGACCCCGCGCCGCACACGGCAAGGTCAGCGCGACCGGACCGCGTCGATCGCCTCGGCCCGGGTCGGGTAGACGTGCAGCAATCGGGCCAGCTTCGTCACGTCGAGGGCGGACTGCACGTTCGCGGTCGGGTCGCACAGGCAGACCGCCCCGTCGGCCTTGACCCGACTGGCCAGCAAAGCGAACACCCGCAGGCCCATGCTGCCGATGTACGTCAGCCGCCCCAGGTCGAAGACGAACCGCCGGTGCCCGGCCTGGTGGAGTTCGTCCACACGGTCGCCGAAGGGCTCGGCCGCCTCGTGGCCGAGTTCCCCGGCGAGGGTAGCCACGACTACCCCGCCCGGCTCCTCGACGGTGAACTGGCAGGAGAACGTCTGTGGGTCGGACACGACCAGTCCTCCAAGGGGAATTGAACGGTAATCAGAATATGAGCCGGGCGGCCCCACGTCCCGTGGTCTGGGAAGGGATCTTCCCAGCCGATCGAACGGATTGCTCCGCCGGGCCGGGGGTTGCGGCCGCGTAAGACCGGACGGTTTGGCACGCCGGCTGCTCCGGATCACCCGTGGCGTGTCGCAGGTCCGTCCCGGGAGGGGAATGTGGTCGAGTTGTGTATCCACATTGCCAACACGTTCTACCTGGCCTCGTTCCTCGGGCGGGACATGTTCTGGCTGCGCACCCTGACGTGTGGCGGGCTGATTTTGGGTCTCGTGTTCTTCACCTGCCAGCCGATGCCACTGTACGGCCCCGTGGGCTGGCACGCCGTCTTCCTGGTCATCAACGTGGTCCAGATCCGCCAGCTGCTGCGCGAGCGGCGGCGGCTGGACCTGACCGACGACCAGCAGAAGGTCGCCGAGGCGGCGCTAGGCCACCTGTCGCGGGAGGAGCTGTTGACGCTCTTGACCCACGTCATGTACCGGGACCCGCGGCGGGTGAAGGACATCGAGACGGTCTGTCGCCGGGAGTTGAGTGCCGAGGAGCTGGCGCTGCGTGACATCGCGTTTAGCCGGCTGTCGCGCAAGGAGCTGCTGAACCTGGCGACCCGGCGGATGTGGAACTCGTTCAAGCGACTCAACCCGGCCCGGTGGCGGCGGCGGGATGCCGACGCGAGCGTCACGGAGTACGCGGTGGCGAAGTGAACTCTGGGAGGGCGAGGCTCCTGCCGAGCCGTGGGAGCGCAAACGGCTCGGCAGGAGCCTCGCCCTCCCGAAAAGCGGAGCGGACGAGGGAACCCCATGAACCCGACCCACTGGCGAATGCGGAGCCGGCTGGCGGCGATCGTCGCCCCGGCGGCGCTGCTCGCGCTGGGCGGCGTGGTCCTGACCCGCGACTCGCAACCCGAGGCGGTCGTGGCGAAAGACCTGGGTAAGCCGAGTGACCTGCCTCTGCCCGGCAGCCTGCCGCTGGCGCAGTACGAGGAAAAGCTCTTCGCATTCCTGAACAACCGCGAGTACGTCAAGCTCGGCTGGGTTCGCGACAAGGGCGTCCGCGACACCGGGCCGTTCATCAACGGCACCTACTACGGCACCCATCCAGCGGTCCGCGTCTACTACTCGCCGGGGGTCATCCGCTGGCTCGAGGGCGGTCGGGTCGGGCCGATCCCCGACGGCGAAATGATTATCAAGGAACAGTACCCCGCCCCGGCGGTCCGGCACCACGGCCGCTCCGAGGAGCAACTGTGGGCGGGTCTGGAGTCGTGGACGGTGATGGTCAAGGACTCGGCCGGCTCCCACGACGGCTGGTTCTGGAGCAACCCGTCCAAGGGCCAGTGCGTCGTCGATAACCACAAGGACCCGTTCGACCACGCGATCTCCGGGTTCGGTCTGTACTGCATCCGCTGTCACGCCGCGACGAATTCGCCCGGGACCGAGACCGCCTCGCCGGCCAACGAGTTCACCTTCGCCTCGCTGCGGAACGTCCAGGGCTATCCGGGCGAGCCGATCCTGTTCCGGGTCGATGACTCCTGGCGCAAGGACGCGGAGAAGAAGTCCGCCAGTGCCGAGGGCCACGACTCGCACCCGAAGTGTACCGCCCCGAAGGCCGCGGACCGGCCGGCACGACGAGCCGACGAGCGGTTCGTGAATTTCTTTAGCTCGGTGAAGCCGACGGCGCTCGCGGACGTGGCGCACCTGCCGCCGGTGACGCGCGACCACGTCGTCCCCGGCCGCGATCGGTCGCAGGGGTTCGCCACGTCCGACCAGTGCATGAGCTGCCACGCCGGGCTGGTAGCGCCGTTCGGGCCGTCGATGTTCGTCCCAACCGGCAAGGGCGCCGAGTACGGCGCCGACGGCTGGGACGTGTCGCCCTACGGCGAATGGCGCTGGACGCCGATGGGGCTGGCCGGCCGCGACCCGGTCTTCCACGCCCAGCTCGAAAGCGAACTGCGGCTGATCCGCAACGACCACGCGGACGACCCGAAGGTGACGAAGGAGTTGAGCGAGACGCTGGCCGACACCTGCCTGCGCTGCCACGGGGCGATGGGCCACCGGCAGTTCCACCAGGACCTACCCGGGACGAAGTTCTCGCCGGACCACGTCCACTCCCCGGACTCCAAGTACGGCGCGCTGGCCCGCGACGGTGTGAGCTGCGCCGTCTGCCACCGGATGCAGCCGCGGCCGCAACCGGAGGGCGACACGCGGCCGTACCTGCAACACTTCCTGGAGACCTCGACCAGCGGCAACTTCCACCTCGGCCCGCCGGGCGAGATCTACGGTCCGTTCAAGGACGACGAGATCGCCCCGTACGTCATGGAGCACGCCACCGGCATGAAGCCGAAGCACGGCGAGTTCCTGAGGTCGTCGCAGATGTGCGGCACCTGCCACACGGTCAGCCTGCCGGCCGTGGACATGCCGGCCGACGCGAAGCACCCGGCGGACGAGCTGAACGCGGCGCAGACCGTGCCGCTGTTCCAGAAGTTCCACCACCACGTCGAGCAGGCGACGTACCTGGAGTGGCTCAACAGCGAGTACGAGAACGAGGTCAACCGGCAGAACCCGAAGGCGAAGTCCTGCCAGGACTGCCACATGCCTTCGGGCCTCAAGGACGAAAAGCACAAGCTCGACATCCCGCAACTGAAGACGCGAATCGCGGCGGTGCAAGACGCGACGTACCCAGACGCCGAGAACCTCGCCCCGCACAAGGACCTCGACGTCCGGCTGCGCGAAACAGGCTACCGGCGGCACAACTTCGGCGGGCTGAACGTCTTCCTGGTGGAGATGTTCAACCAGTTCGACGACGTGCTGGGCGTCCGCAAGACCGACTTCATGACCGGCTCGAAGCAGGGGCTTCCGCACGCCGTCGAGAGCATGGCGAAGACGGCCCGCGAGGACACCGCGACGGTGCAAGTGGCGGCGGGGACGGACGGCCCGAACAAGCTGACCGCGAAGGTGGTGGTCACGAACAAAACTGGTCACCGGTTCCCAACAGGGGTCGGGTTCCGTCGCGCGTTCCTGGAACTGATGGTGGTCGAGGCGAGTACGGAACGGGTCGTCTGGGTGTCGGGCCGCGCGAACGAACTGGGCGTGCTGGTCGGGCCGGACGGCCAACCATTGCCTACCGAGTTCTTCGACAGAGACCCGGCGACCGGCGAGCAGCGCTACCAGAAGCACCACGAAGTCATCACGTCGCAGGACCAGGTGCAGGTGTACGAGACGCTCCTGTGCAACGCGAAGGGTGATCTCTCGACGAGCTTCGTTCGCGGCTGCCGGACGGTGAAGGACAACCGGCTACTCCCGAAGGGGTGGAAAGCAGACGGCCCCGGCGGCGGGCTGACCGGGCGCTACCTCAAGGCGACGCACCCCGGCGCGGACACGGCCGGCGACCCGCGCTACGCCGACGGCAGCGGCTCCGACGAGGTGACGTATCGCGTCGAGTTGCCGGCCGGCGTGGACGCGAGCAAGCTGCGGGTCCGGGCGACGCTGTACTACCAGGCGATGCCGCCGTATTACCTGCGGAACCTGTTCACGACGGCGCCGGACGGCCCCGCGACGCAGCGGCTACACTACCTCACGAGCCACCTGAACCTGAAGGGCACGCCGGCCGAGGGGTGGAAGCTGCGGATCACCTCCGCCGAGAGCAACGTGGCGCCGCGCGGGGAGTGATACCGAGTTGCATCGATTGCTTGTCTATCTCCCCTCTTCCCTTGGGGGAGAGGGGGTAAGAGATCAATGCAACTCGGTATGAGGTGTCTGTCGGAGCCTGAAGCGTCAGCGAGGGTCTTCGAAGACCCTCGCTGACGCTTCAGGCTCCGATCGTGTCCACGCGGCGATGGCGATCCGGGCGCACGCCTCGGCGTCGGAGCCGGCGTCGTGGTGCATCAGGCCGATCCCCAGACGACGGCAGACGCTCGCCAGGTCGTTGGGCTTCAGCCCCCACCGCCGGCGGGCGAGCTGCACCGTGCAGATGAACTGCAAGTCCGGGACGGGGTGCCCCGCCGCCTGACAGCAGGCGGCCAACACGCGCCGGTCGAACGGGGCGTTGTGCGCCACCAGGAACGCCGCGCCGTCCAGCAGCGGCTCCAGCCGGGGCCAGGCGTCGCCGAACGTCGGGGCATTCGCCACCTTCGCCCAGGTGATCCCGTGGATGTGCGTGAAGACGATCCGCGGTCGGGGCGGCCGGATCAGGATCGACTCGCGGTGGACGACCTGCAACCGCTCCACCCGCACCAGCCCGACGGCGCAGGCGCTGTCCGGCCCGTGGTCGGCCGTCTCGAAGTCGATGGCGACGAACGGCAGGTCGGGCGGGATCGGCTTGCGGGAGTTAAGCACGGTCATGCGGCGGTCCTTCGGCGGCCCTCTCGAACAGTTTACCGGCCAGCTCCTCGATCAGCGGCCGCATCGCCAGCTTCTCCCGCCACGGCGCGGGGATCGCGTCCTCGCCGTAGTACGCGCCGGCGAGCTGGCCGTACACCGCGCCAGTCGTGTCGGCGTCGTCCCCGAGGTTGACCGCCAGCAAGACCCCGTCGCGGAACGTGTCGGACTTGTGGAGCGCCCACAGGGCCGCCTCCAGCGATTCGACGACGTACCCGGTGCCGCGGATCGCCGGCGGCTCCTTCTGCTTGAACGAGCCGGCCGCGACGGCGTCGATCTTCGGCGCCAGCGGCTCGCGCTCCCACAGCCCCGTCACCGGCGTGAACCGCGGCGCGAGTAACTCGTCCTTCGACACCCCCTGGAGTGCTCCGACGATCAGTCCGGCGAGGTAGCGGCAGGCGTCCACGCACTCCGCCGCGCCGTGGGTGGTCCGCGACGACAGGGCCGCGTACTGGACCGCGTCCGCCGGGTCGCCGGCGTAGCGCATCGGGACCGGGGCGAGCCGCATGATGCTGCCGTTGCCGGCCGACCGCGGGTCGGTCAGCCCGGGGTACGGCTCGCGGCTGGCGCGGAACCGCTGCAGCGAGGCGTTGGTGGTGGTCCCGATGTCGAAGCAGTAGCCCTTGACGCTCAGGTGGCCGTCGCGCTCCCACCGACAGTAGGTTTCAAGCTGATGGATCGGGTCGAACCCGTCGCGCTCGACCAGGCTCTCGGCCAGGCACAGGGCCATGGACGTGTCGTCCGTCCAGCCGCCGGGCTTGAGGTTGAACGGCCCGCCGCCGACCATGTCGTCGATCGGCGTGAAGCTGCCCGGCCGTTTGAACTCCAGGGTGGTGCCAACGGCATCCCCGGCCGCGAGGCCGAGCAGGCAGCCGCGGTAGCGGGCGAGCGGGGAGGTCATGGTGGCGGCCCGTGGGGAAGGGGAGTCGCCAGTTTAAGAGCGGGCGCGGGTCCGGTGCAAGGGATCACGCCGCCCCGGTTCCCGACCCGCGTCCCGGTCGCGACAATAGACCGGGACCTATTAGTTCGCCCGGAGGGTGCTGGGATGTGGCGAAAGTCGTTCGGGCTCGTCGCCGTGGTGCTGCTCGTCGGCGTGTGCGGGGCCGAGCCGCCGAAGGCCGCCCCCGAGAAGCCGAAGGTGTACACGGGCAAGGTCGTCCCGCTCAAGGACTCGAAGGGCAAGCCCGACAAGCGTGGCCTCGTCCTGAAGACCGACGACGGCACCTCGTACCCGATCGTCGAGGACGGCGTTTCCGGCAAGCTGTATCAGGATGCCCGGCTCCGGAACCGCCCGGTGCGGCTGACCGCCCTTCGGCAGACCGGCACCGGCAAGCTCCAGGTGGTGCGGGTGCAGACCGTCAAGGACGGCGAGGTCCACGACGTGGACTACTGGTGCGAGGTCTGCCAGATCAGCCTCGACCACCCCGGCCAGTGCTACTGCTGCGGCGATGAGGTCGAACTCCGCGAGCGCCCGGTCCGGTGACGCCGGGCGCCTTCCCGTCACGCCGCCCGGCTGACCGGCGGCTCGTCCTCGTCGGGCCAGTCCTCGAAGCGGACCGCGACCAGCTTGCTGACGCCGCTCTCCTGCATGGTCACGCCGTAAAGCACGTCGGCCACCGCCATCGTCCGCTTCTTGTGCGTGATGACGATGAACTGGCTCCGCTCGCTGAACTCGCGTAGCAGCCCGGCGAGCCGCTGAGTGTTCGCCTCATCCATCGCCGCGTCCACCTCGTCCAGGAGGCAGAACGGGCTGGGCCGGCTCTTGAAGATCGCAAGCAAGAGAGCCACCGCCGTCAGCGCCCGCTCGCCGCCGGACAGGAGCGAGATGCGCTGCAACTCCTTGCCCGGCGGGCGGGCGGTGATCTCGATGCCGCTCTCCAGCACGTCCGCCTCGTCCTCCAGGATCACGTCGGCCATGCCGCCGCCGAACAGCTTGCGGAACAGTTCCTGGAAGTGGCCGCGCACCGCGGACAGCGTCTCGGTGAACAGCCGCCGGCTGTCGGTGTTGATCTGGTCGATGATCTGTTGCAGCTTGAGCCGCGCGGCGGTCAGGTCGTCGAACTGGGACCGCAATTCGGAGTCGCGCTTCTCGACCTCGGCCAGCTCGTCCAGCGCCTCCAGGTTCACGCTGCCGAGCTTGGCGATCTTCTGCCTTAACTCGGCGATCTCTTGCTCCGCGTCGGGTGTCGGGTGTCGGGTGTCGGGTATGGTTCGGCCATCCGCCGGCGTCAACTCGACTTCGTTGTCGTGATCCGTGATCCCCGACACCCGATCCCCGATCCCCGCAAGATCGGCGAGCGAGACGCCGTACTCCTCGCCGATGCGCTGGGCCAGAGCGTCGCGGCGGTTGGTCAGGTCGCGGGCGGTCAGCTCGCGGGCGTGGGCCTGGTCGTGCTGGTCCTTCCAGGCGTCGCGGCACTGCTTGAGGTCGTGGTGGAGCCGCTCCCGGTCGGCGCGGAGGGCGTTGCGACAGGCGGCGAGTTCGGCCGCCTGTCGCTCGCGGGACTCCTTGTCCGCGTAGGCGGTCGCGGCCGCGGCCCCGGCTCGTAGCGCGGCGAGTTGCGACTCCAGCAGCCGGCCGCGGACTGACCGGTCGGCCGATGCCAGGTTCACTGCGTCGATGCGGCGCTGGCGGAGTTCCGCGTCCAGCTCGTCGCGCTTCCGCCGGAGGCCGGCCAGCCGCTCGTTCACCCGGGACAGGGCCACCTGGGCGTCGGTGTTCTCCCGGACCCGCTCGTCCCGGTCGTGCTCGGCGGTGGTCAGCGCGGCGTCGGTGTCGGCGAGCCGGTCCTTGACCGCCTCGGCCTCGCGGTCGGTCTCCCCGGCCTGTTGACTGGCGGTTTGCCATTCCTGGTCGGCCTTCGCCAGCTCCCCCTCGGCGATGACCGCTTCGCGAGACAGCAGGTCCAGCGTGTCGGCGAGATGGCGCTGGACCTGGCGCTGTTCGAGGATCTGGTCGCGCAGCGATCCGGCCTCGCCGGTCAGCGCGGCGATCTCGGCCTCGCGGCCGTGGATCGGGCCATCCAGGGTGCCCGCCCGGCGACGCAGTTCGGCCTGTTCGGTCTCCAGCGCGGCGATGCGTGCGTCGAGGTCGGCGATCTGCTGCCGCAGGTGACGCAGTTCGCTCTTGCGGGAGAGGATGCCGGTCTCGGCCAGCGGCGGGCCGACGGTGACGGTGCCGTCGGGTTCGAGCAGTTCGCCGGACCGCGTGACGAACCGGATCCCCGGCCGCGCCGCGGTGCGGGCGGCGCCGAGGTCATCGACGATGAGAGTGTGACCGAGGAGTTGGTCGGGAAGGGCGGGGTACTCGCAGTGAACAAAGGATGAAGCGCCACGCCCATCGATGGCAATCGATGGGCTTTCGGAGAGTGGAATGAACCCCACCCGCCCCGGAAGTTCACCCAGTTGCGCCAGCACCTCGTCGATCGCCTGCGCGTCGCGGACGACGAACCGCTGGGCCGCGTCGCCCAGCGCCAGGTCGATCAGCGGGGCCACGTCCCGCGGCGCGGAGAGCACGTCCGCGACCAGCCCGAGGACCGCGCTCGACAGCTCTCCGGCCCGCTGCCGGCGCAGCACCTCGCGCACGCCGGCGCCGAACCCCTCCAGACTGCGCTCCAGCCCTTCCAGCACGTCCGCGCGGCCGCGAAGGGCGCTGCGGTCCTCGCGCAGCCCCTCCAGGTCGGGCTGTAGGCCGTCGGCCCGCTGCCGCAGTTCGTCGCGGGCCGCGAGGTGGTTGGCCAGCGCCTGGCGGGCGTCGGTCAGCCGCTGCCGCAGGTCCGCGTCGGTCTGCGACAGGTCGGCCAGCAGCCGGTCCAGCGCGTCGTGGCGAACGGACGTCTGCTCGGCCTCGGCCCGCTTGCGGTCGCGGTCGCGGCGGAGCCGGTCGGCTTGCGACTGCGCGGTCTCGGCGTCGCTGTGCAGTTTCGCCGAGCGGCCGACCAGTTCGAACTGCCGCTCGCGGTCGGCCTGCGCCTCGCGGGTCGCCGGCGAGCTGGAC
>Ga0247822_10003294_pt1 | contig 10534 bp, 11 predicted proteins | sample 13C_Cellulose_Da_FD_192423 | JGI IMG/M metagenome (GOLD analysis project Ga0247822, IMG submission 192423) | Soil microbial communities from agricultural site in Penn Yan, New York, United States - 13C_Cellulose_Day30 | ecosystem: Environmental > Terrestrial > Soil > Agricultural land | place... | reverse complement strand
TTCAAGCGACTCGGATTATACAGATTTTTGGTCGGCAGTCTGATCGGCAGTTGTCCGGAGCGGGCCGGATCCGACTAATCGATGATGCGAAAGTCCGCCGGCAGCCCATGAACCAGTTCCGGTTCGGACTTCACCAACTTCAGTCTCTTCTCAGCAGAATCGCGGTAACGCGCGGCGAGCTCCTTATGCAGGTCACGCGCCTTTTCGCTCGTTGCCTCGTCGGCGGCCGCCAGCTCTTCACCGGCCCGTCGGCGCATATATTCGCGTTCCGACTCCATGAGGACGTCATACGCCTCCATTGTGACGGCTTCACTTACAGATGTTAGGGGAAACCCTAGGCGGCCAGAGGGAAGCGGAGAAGCCGATCCGGCAGGGGCACGAGTGCCGAAGCCGACGGACCGACGTTTTTCACGATCTCCGGGTGATGCGCGTCGAGGCCACCGGTTAGCGAGCCAAATGCCGGGAGGATCAGCTTTGACGAGGAGGCAACGAAGCAGCGGCGCGAGACCCGCCGGCCGCGAACCTGCAGGCGAAGCTTGGGGTGGAAGTGCCCCGACATTTCCGGGCGCGGATCGTCGCGGTGCGCCTCGTGGCGAAGGATGATGCCGTTGACTTCTAGCTCCTCAACCAATGTCCCGCCGCAATGATCGGCGAAGCCGGGATCATGATTGCCGAGGATCCAGGTCCAGTCCAACCGCGACGTCATGTCGAGAAGCAGCGAGCGCGCCTGATCCGGCAGCCGATCGCAGCCGAACTTGTCGTGGAAACTATCGCCCAGGCAGTACAGCCGCGTCACGCCCGTTGCCTGCACCACTTCGTTCAAGGCCGTCAGAGTGGCGACCGAATCATAGGGCGGCAGGAACTGGCCAAGCCGGGCAAACCAGCTGGCCTTTTCGAGGTGCAGGTCGGCGACGAGCAGTGCACTCCGGGCGGGCCAGAATAGCGCGCCTTCGGCGGATGCGACGAACGTTTCGCCTGCGAACGAAAAGGGAACCATCCGCCCGGTTTAGACGAGCGGCGCTAGGGCTCAAGCCCCAAGATATGCTCTTTCAACGCGCGGGCGTCGTGAAGCGCATTATGGGGTACCGCACTGTTCGCCGCAGTGCTGAAACCGCCAAGCGGAACGAGGTCGAACGAGATTGGCGGAACTCGCACCATGTCGCCCGGCCCGGTCATCAGCAGGTTGCAGAATTGCGCGATGTCTTCGGGCCAGTCGGCGACGATCGTTGGGTGCGGATCGGCAGCGAGATAGTGCGCAAGCTCGACGGCCGCGTCTGCCCGACTCAGCCTCGGCGCAACCAGCCCCACCGGCACGGTGTCGAAGTAGGGAAGCACGTGGCGCTCGACCCACGGGTCCAATTCGCCGTCGAACGCCAGGGTCGCATAAAACTCGCTTCCATCCTCAGGCACGAGCGCCAGGCTCAGCAGCGCACCGCAGAAGCCGTTGAACTCGGTGTCGAGGAAATAGCGCACGTTCCTGCGGTAGCGCGGCTGAAACATTTGGCAATCGCTGGACAGGAGTCCGTGGTCGCGCTTTGTTGTGCAGCTTCGAGGGGGAGTCGCTTTATGCGTAAGATTCACGCCGCCTTGGTCGCCGGGCTGCTCGCGACCATTGCCACGCCTGTCATTGCTCAAACGCCGAACCGCGCGGAGCTTGCCGCGTCGGTGAAGGCCAGTCACGCGACCAACCTGAAACGACTGCAGGACTGGATCGCACTGCCGACGATCGCTGCGGAGAAGCGCGGGACGCCGGAGGGCGCGGAGCACATGCGCAAGCTGCTGCTCGACGCCGGTTTTCAGCAGGCGAAGCTCGTCCCGACTAGTGGCGTCCCGGGCGTGTTTGCGACCTTGGACGCGGGGGCTCCAACGACGCTCGGCATCTACTTCATGTACGACGTGAAGCAGTTCGACCCGGCCGAATGGTCATCGCCGCCGCTTGAAGGAAAACTGGTCGACCGTGCCGAGGGCAAGGCGATCATGGGGCGCGGTGCGGTCAACCAAAAGGGGCCGGAAAACGCATTTCTGTCAGCGCTTCACGCCTTCAAGGCGACCGGCCGCAAGTTGCCTGTGAACATTGTGCTGGTGGCGGAAGGCGAGGAGGAAATTGCGTCGCCGCACTTCGGCGAGATCGCCTCCAACCCGGAAGTGCTGGCGGCAATGAAAAAGGCCATCGGCGTCTTCATTCCCGGTGCGGGCCAGGAGTCGACGGGCGCCACCTCGATCGATCTCGGCGCCAAGGGCGCGGTGGAAATCCAGTTGATTTCCAGCGGGGAGAATTGGGGCAAGGGACCGGCCAAGGACGTCCATTCAAGCCTGCACGCCATCGTCGACAGTCCAGCGTGGCGGCTGGTCAAGGCGCTCGACACGCTCGTCAAGGAAGACGGTCATACGCCTGCCGTGGACGGCTGGTTCGAGAATGTTCGACCGCTGACCGCGCGTCAGAAAGAGCTGATCAAGGAGGGCGTCTCCAAGTCGAACGAAGCGGAGCTCAAGTCGCAGCTTGGTATCAAGCAGTGGATCGACAATGAGGATTTCCTGACGGCCTCCTATCGGCTGGCGCAACAGCCGACGATCAACATCCAGGGCCTGGTTAGCGGCTACACGGGGCCCGGCGGAAAGACCGTGCTTCCCGGTCGCGCCGAGGCGAAGCTCGACCTTCGTCTCGTTCCGGCGATGACTAAGGACGAGATGGTCGGAAAGCTGAAGGCGCACTTCGCCAAGCACGGGTTCAGCGACATCATCGTCAATGTCAGCGGCGGCTACGGTCCGACGGAAACGGACGAGAACAGCCTGCTCGTGAAGTCCCAGATATCGGCACTGAAGAAGGCTGGGATTGAATATTCGCTCAACCCGCGGACGGCGGGGTCTTGGCCGGGCGTAAACTTCACCGGTCCGCCGCTGAAGCTTCCGGCGGTCGGCTTCGGCATCGGCACGGGCGGAGGAGCCCACGCGCCGAACGAATGGTATCTGATCGACAGCAAAGACCCGAAGAAGATCGCCGGCCTGGATGAGGCGACGATGTTCTACGTCGATTATCTGTACGAGCTGGCGGCGGCGGCGAAGAGCGCGCGTTAGTTCGGCGCGCAGACGTCCGTGGGTTGCGGACGTCCCTTGCGGCAGCGCTCGGCCATCGCCCGGGCCTGCCGCCCGCGTTCCTCATCCTGCTTGCGCATTTCGCGGCCGCGCTTCTCGTCGGCTTCGGACTGGCTGGTCGTCGCCGCATCTACGCCGGCGGAAGCGACCTTCACCGGCAGGGTCACGACATCGACCGCGGTCTTGGCGACGGTGCCGACGACGCAGCCTGAGAGCAGGAAAGCGCTCGCAACTATCGGAAAAGACTTCATGTCCGGCAGCGAAGCAGAAGCTGCCTGAACGGGCAATGTCAGATGCGCATGGCCTCGTCGGCCAGTGCCTCAGCTTCGATGAGCAGGCTGACATCGGCCTCCGCACCCGCCGGTAGGGACTCGCGGCCGATGATCACCATCAAGGGAATGGCCATGGGCGAGATGCGCTCAAGCTCGATATGAAGCATGGTTGCTGACGCGCGGTCTACCAGGCGGACGAGGCGGCCGAGTTCAGTCATGCGGGCGCGGGCATCGTCCCACGCGGCACGCAACAGCAGGTGCCCGGGCTCGTAGCGGCGAAGCACGTCGTAGATGAGGTCGGTGGAGAAGCTGACCTGACGGCCGGACTTCTTCTTGCCCGGATGGTGGCGCTCGACGAGACCGCCGATGACCGCGACCTCGCGGAAGGCGTTCTTGAGCAGCATGCTCTGCTCGACCCAATCGACGAATTCCTGCTCGAGGATGTCGGCGGAAAAAAGCGCCTTGGGATCGGTGATCGGCTCGAGGCCGTAGCAGGCGAGCCCGTAATCGTTGGCGACGAAGCCCAGCGGCTTCAGGCCCGCATTCTCCATGCGCCGGGTGATGAGCATGCCCAGCGACTGATGCGCGTTCCAGCCTTCGAAGCTGTAGGCGACCATGTAGTGCAGTTTGTCGTGCGGAAAGGTTTCGACGAGTAGCTGCTGCGGTTCCGGGAGGACCGAGCGGCGGTCCTGCACTTCCAGCCATTCGCGCACGTCGTCGGGGAAGCGGTGCCAGTCGTTGCGGTCGGCGAGCATGTGCCGGACGCGATTGGCGAGGTGCGTCGACATCGACATGCGCTGTCCGCCGTACGTGACGATGCGGCCGCTTTGCGACGAGGCGCGGACGATGACGTCCGTGTCCTTGAACTGCTCGATTTCGAGGCTGAGGCCGGAGAAGAAGAACAGGTCGCCGGGCGTGAGAGTGGAGGCGTAGCCCTCCTCGATCGTGCCGAGCTTCCTGCCGTTGCGGAAGCGAACGGTGAGCAAGGGCTGTTCGACGATGACGCCCGCGTTGAGCCGGTGCTGCGCAGCAATCTGCGGCTTGGTGATCCGCCAGTGCCCCGGCTGTTCCTCTACCAGACGGCGGAAGCGGTCGTACGCTTTGAGCGCATAACCGCCAGTGGCGATGAAATTCAGAACTTCCTTGAACGTCTCGTCTTTCAGGCCGGCGTAGGAAGCTGAGGACCGTATCTCAGCCAGCAGCTCCTGCTCTTCGAACGGAGCGGCGCAGGCGACTGCGAGGATGTGTTGGGCAAGGACGTCGAGCGTACCCGGCCGGAAGTTCTCGGGGTCCAGTTCCCCGTCGTCGATGGCGTCGAGCGCCGCGCGGGCCTCCAGATATTCGAAGCGGTTGCCGGGGACGATCTCGCCCTCGCTGGGCTCGTCGAGGCGGTGGTTCGCGCGGCCGATGCGCTGCAACAGGCGGGACGAGCCCTTGGGCGCACCCATCTGAACGACGAGATCCACGTTTCCCCAATCGAGGCCGAGATCGAGGCTGGACGTCGCGACGAGGCCGCGCAGCTTGCCCGCCGCCATTGCCGCTTCAACCTTGCGACGGGCTTCCTGCGCAAGGCTGCCATGGTGGATACCGATGGGCAGCGACTTGTCGTTCACGGCCCAGAGGTCCTGGAAGATCAGCTCGGCCAGACTGCGTGTGTTGCAGAAGACGAGCGTCGTCTTGTGCCGTTCGATTAGGTTCATCACCTCGCGAGCTGCGTGGCGTCCGGAGTGACCTCCCCACGGAATCCGACCTTCCGGAATGAGGATCGACAGGTGCGGCTCGGCGCCGGGATCGCCGGTGACGACGTTGACCAGGTCCATGTCCGCATCGGGAGCGAACCAGCTGCGGTAGGCGTCGGGATCGCTGATCGTCGCCGACAGCCCCACTCGGCGAAGACCCGGCGCTAGCTTCTGCAGCCGAGCGATCGACAAAGACAGAAGGTCGCCGCGCTTGTCTTTCGCGAACCCGTGCAGCTCGTCGACAATGATCGTCTTGAGATTGCCAAAGATGGTGAAGCTGTCGGGATAGCTCAGCAGCAGGCTTAAGGACTCCGGCGTGGTCAGCAGGATTTGCGGTGGGCGCACGCGCTGACGCGCCTTGCGGTCGGACGGCGTGTCACCGGTCCGCGTCTCGACCCTAATCGGCAGTCCCATCTCCTCGATCGGACCAATCAGATTGCGCTGAACGTCGACCGCCAGCGCCTTCAGCGGCGATATGTAGAGCGTGTGCAGCCCCTCGGTGGGCTGGTCGACCAAATCGGCGATGGTGGGCAGGAACCCGGCGAGCGTCTTGCCCGACCCGGTCGCAGCAACCAGCAGTGCGTTCTTCCCGGCGCGGGCAAGGCGCAGCATATCAAGCTGGTGCCGGCGGGGCTCCCATCCACGCTCGGCAAACCAGTTCCGGATTACAGCTGGGAGATCCGGTGCGTCGCTCAGCGGTCGTCAGTCCCCTCGCGGCGCATCTTCTCTTCTTCCGCATAGACGTCGCGCGTTGCGCGCTCGGTCACGTCTTCAGATGCCTCACCCTTGCGGCGGCGTGCGCGGAGCACGACCCAGATCAGCAGGACCAAAAGGATCGCCGGACCGACGATATCCATGATCGTCCACATCGTTTCGTCCATTGAAGCACTCTCCTCGCGGGAACCGTAGTTTGTTTCGGCTACTATAGCTCCCGATGGCCCGCCTCGGTTCCTGGATAGAGCCTTTTCCAGAAGGCATCTATGTTCGCCCCGCGGACGCGTGGATCGATCCTTCGCAGCCGAAGGCGAAGGCATTGGTGACGCACGGCCATGCCGATCACGCCCGTGGCGGTCACACGGAAGTCTGGGCGACGCCGGAAACATTGGCGATCATGGGCGTGCGCTACGGGGATCAGAACGGCCACCCGGTTGCCTATGGCGAACAGTTCCGCATCGGTGAGGTCGACGTCAGCTTCGTTCCCGCCGGTCATGTGCTCGGGTCCGCGCAGATCGTGTTGGAGCATGCCGGCGAGCGGGTGGTAGTGTCCGGCGACTACAAGCGCCGTGCGGACCCGACATGCGCACCTTTCGAGCCGGTGCCTTGCGACATCTTCATCACCGAAGCGACGTTTGGGCTCCCCGTGTTTCGCCACCCGGACACCGGCAGCGAGATCGACCGGCTGCTCCATCGCCTGCATGCCGACCCGTCCCGGTGCGTGCTGGTTGGCGCCTATGCGCTGGGCAAGGCGCAGCGGGTGATCACAGAGCTTCGCCGGCGTGGGCATGAGCAGCCAATCTATTATCACGGCGCAGTCGAGCGGTTGTGCAATCTCTACGAGGAACTTGGTGTTTCGCTGGGCGAGATGCGGCACACGGCCGGCGCGAAGAAAGAGGAGATGGCGGGCCACATCGTCATCGCGCCGCCATCCGCGCTGAACGATCGCTGGTCGCGGCGTCTCCCCGATCCGGTGACCGCGATGGCATCAGGCTGGATGCGCATCCGCCAGCGCGCCCGCCAGTCGAACATTGAGCTGCCCCTGATCATTTCCGACCATGCCGACTGGGACGAATTGACCTGCACCATTCGCGAGCTTGCGCCGCGGGAGGTGTGGATCACCCACGGCCGCGAGGAGGCGCTCAAGCATTGGTGCATGATTCACCAGATCAAGGCGCGAGAGTTGAACCTGGTCGGTTACGAGGACGAGGATGAGTGATTTGCGCATAGTCGCTGCGCTGGCTTTGGCCCTCTGCGCCTGCGACGTGGGCGTGGAAGAAGCCAATGTCGCCGTTTCCGATAACTCTGTCGAACCCGCGCAGTCCGCCTCGGAGTCTCAATCCTCAAACGCTGTAACGCCAGCATCTCCTGCACGAACGAGCACCTTCACCGAACTCGACATGGCGAAATGCCGGCTCCTCGAAGAGGAAAAGGAGGAAGGCCCGTATTGGCTCCGACGCTGTCCCGGTCACGCCGGCTGGCAGCTCGACTGGAGCGAAAGCGACTTGCGGCAAGGTTTGTCGCTCATCGCACCAAGCCGTAAGGAGACCGAGCTCCGCTTGTCCGACCTTGTTGCAAAGGGCGCCTTCAACAGCATCGCCAAAACGATCGAGTGGCGTGGAGCCAATGCCGCAAACCCTGAGGCTCTGATTTTCCGCATGAACGTCGCCAGCGGTGCGGAGCCGCAACGGCCGGACATCAGCCGCCTCGGCGTCGTGCGCCTCGCCGGAAAGCCATGCCTCGTCGGGATCGTCGAGCCGGGCCCGGGTCAGAACGAGAAAGCGCGCAACATCGCCGATGGCCCGATGGCGGAGTGCGTCAGCGGCTGATCAGGCCCGCGCGGCGATCGCTCCGATTTCGCGCAGTGCAGTTTCGGCGCGGCTGCGGTCGATCACAAGGGCCGCCGTCTGGGTCACGAGATCGACCAAGGCGAGGTCACGCACGGTCGGCTCGCGGGGCTGGCGGTGATACATTGCGAATGTGCCGAGCACCTTGCGGCCGGCGGTCAGGATCGGCGTCGACCAGCAGGCGCGCAGCCCATACATCAAGGCGAGGTCGGCGAAGCTCGCCCACTTCGGATCGTTCTCGATATCGGTCACGAAGACCGGATAGCCGGTGAAAGCGGCTGTTCCGCACGATCCCTGCATCGGCCCGATCTCGATGCCATGCACGGCTTCGTTGTAGGCTGAGGGCAGGCTCGGCGCGGCACCGTGCCGCAAGTGCTGTCCGTCCTCGTCCAGCAACAGGATCGAGCCGAGAACCCCGGTCTTCGACGTCGACTCCACTATCCCGATCAGCGCGCTGAGCGTCTTCTCCAGCGGATTGTTGGCGATCGCCATTTCCAGAACTGCGCAATGCGCTTCGCGGATCGGATCGGCGTTCGCGTCCGCGCCTCCGTCCAGGCTTTCCGGCATGGCCTCGTCGAGCATTGCGCCGTCATACAGCAATTGCGGGCGCAGCGCACGATGGTCGGTTTAGTGGCCTTCGGCGGTCCGCTCCACGCCCGACTGAGCAAGCTGCTCGTCGATCTGAGCCATCAGCCGTTCCATTCCGGCATCATCCTTGGCTTCCGCGCGGGCGACCAGCACGTCCTGCGTGTTCGACGCGCGGAGCAGCCACCACCCGTCGTCGGTCATCACGCGGGCGCCGTCCGTAGCGTCGACCTTTGCGCCGGTCGCGGTCAACCGTTGCTTCACCTCGGAGATCACCGCGAACTTGCGGCTTTCGTCGACCGGGAAGCGGAGTTCCGGAGTGACCAGCGACTTGGGCATCGCGTCCATGATTTCCGTAAGCGACTTGCGGGACTGTGCGACCGCTTCGATCAGCCGGACCGCGGCGTAGAGCGCGTCGTCGAAACCGTACCAGCGGTGCTTGAAGAAGATGTGGCCGCTCATCTCGCCCGCGAGCGGAGCGCCCGTCTCCTTCATCTTCGACTTGATGAGGCTGTGGCCGGTCTTCCACATGAGGGGCTGGCCGCCGAGCTTGGCGATATGTTCGAAAAGGATTTGGCTGGCCTTCACGTCAGCGATGATCGTCGAGCCCGGCTGTTCCTTCAGCACCGGCTCGGCGAGGATCATCAGGAGTTGGTCGCCCCATACCACTCGGCCCTTCGCATCGACGGCGCCGATGCGGTCGGCATCGCCGTCGAAGGCGACTCCGAAGTCGAGCTTCTTCTCCGCGACGAGCGCCTTCAGGTCGGCGAGGTTCGCCTCGACCGTCGGGTCGGGGTGGTGGTTAGGAAAGCGCCCATCGACCTCGGTGTGGATTGCGTGATGCTCGCCTGGCAGCTTGGCGATGAGCTTCTCCAGCGCCGGACCGGCTGCGCCATTGCCGGCGTCCCAGCCGATCTTGAACGTCCCGCCCTGGAAGCCATGAACGAGCCGCTCGACATAGGCGTCGATCACGTCGACTTGCTCGATCGAACCGTGACCGTCGACCCAATCGCCATCTGCGGCTCGGCGCCCTAGGTTTTGGATCTCACCGCCAAAGACCGAGCGGCCGTTCAGCAGCATCTTGAAGCCGTTATACTCCGCCGGATTGTGGCTGCCGGTAACCTGGATGCCGCCCTGCACGCTGAGCGTAGCTACCGCGAAATAGAGCATTGGGCTCGGCCCGACGCCGATCTGCAAGACGTTGAGCCCACTCTCGATCAGCCCCCGGATTAGTTCGCCTTCAAGGTCGGGCGAATGCGTCCGCCCATCGCGTCCGACGGCAATCGTGCGCGCGCCCTCCTCCAGCGCCAGCGAGGCATAGGCCCGGCCCAGCGCATAGGCGTCTTCTTCGTGCAGCGTTTTTCCGACGACCCCGCGGACATCATACTCGCGCAGGATCGTGCGATCGAAAATGTGGCTCATGTTGAGAGCTTTAGGGCCTCAGCCCGCAGCGGCAACCGGTTCGATTTCGCCGACTTCGGGAATGCCGAGCCCAGCGATCATCTCGCGAAGCTCCTGCCGTGCGGTGATGTGGCCGATTCCGACTTCGCCGAGATGCTCGTAGTCGAGCAGGGTCAGGCCCTTCGGGAAGAGCTCGCGGTAGATGACGCGCTCGCCGAGACCCGGGATGACCCGGAAGCCGACGCGGCGGGCCAGTTCGTCGAGCGCCGCGCCGACGCGGCGAAGGTTATGGCTCTCGATGTGCTGCAGGCGGTTGCGCAGAACGACCCAGTCGACGCTGCGGCCGGTGTTCTTCGCGCGCTGCGTGCGGCTGTTCCAAATCAGCTCCGCATAGAAGCTCGGCCGGGTGATCTTGTAATTCTCCGGATGAACCTGCCCGATGAGGTCGAGGTCGACGAAGCTGTCGTTCATCGGCGTGACGAGCGTATCGGCCTTCAGGATGGCAGCCCGGGCGATGGGATCGTCGCGGCCGGGCGTGTCGATGACGATGACGTCCGCTTCTTGAGCCAACTCATGGATCGCCGCTTCGAGCTTCTCGTGCGTCTGGTCTTCCAACACTTTGAAGCGCGCCTGCGGAAGCGGCTTGTTGAGCCGGCGCATCGTCGCGTCGCGGTTTTCGAGGTAGCGGGTCATTGTCCGCTGGCGGCTGTCGAGATCGAGCGCAGCGACGGTGTGACCGGTCGCGGCGAGCGCGATGGCGGCGTGAACCGCCGTCGTGGACTTGCCGGTGCCGCCCTTTTCATTGGCGAAGACGATAAAATGCGGCTGGGCCATGGTCCCCACCCCCTTGAAATTTTCCCACGCGGCTTGGAAAACCGCGCCC
>Ga0247822_10003293_pt1 | contig 10535 bp, 9 predicted proteins | sample 13C_Cellulose_Da_FD_192423 | JGI IMG/M metagenome (GOLD analysis project Ga0247822, IMG submission 192423) | Soil microbial communities from agricultural site in Penn Yan, New York, United States - 13C_Cellulose_Day30 | ecosystem: Environmental > Terrestrial > Soil > Agricultural land | place... | reverse complement strand
GTCACCAGCACCGCCACCCGCGGCCGGCCAGCCCGACCGGGGTCGCGTTCCTGCTCGGCGGGCGGGTCGCCTTCCTGCTGCCGGGCAACCCCGTCTCGTGCCTGTGCGCGTATGACCTGTTCGCGGGGCGGGTGGTCCGCCGGCTCGGCGGGCGGGCGTGGGAACTACCGTACCGGACCGCACCGCTGCCGCTGGCGGCGAAGATCGTCTCCGCGATCGGCCGGGTGGACTATGTGCGGGTGAAGGTGGCGGGCGGCCTCGCCGAGCCGGTGGCGGTCAGTGGGGCGTCGATCCTGAGCACGACCGTCGTGGCGGACGGGTTCGCGCTGGTGGACCGCGACCGCGAGGGGTTCGCCCCCGGCGAGACGGTCGAGGTGTACCTGTACGACTGACCGCGGCCCCGATCACTGTTTCACGGCGATCCGGGCGAGGGCTTCCCGGGCGGCTTGCCGCAGCGGCGGTGCGCCGGACTCGGCCCACCCCGCGAGATCGTCCAGGTAACGCGACTCGTGGTAGCCGAGCTTCGACAGTAGCCGCACGCAGTGCGCCCGCACGTCGGGGCTGGGGTCGGCGGCCGCGGCCTTGGCGAGCTGGGCTTTCACCTCCGGCCGGGAGCCGTACCGGCACTCGGCTAGAGCCGTCGCCGCGCGTTCGCGGACAGACGGCCGCACAGCGCCGAACAGGTCGCGGAGGTACGGCCCGGTCTCGTCGGCCATCGGGTCCGCGGCCGGCGTCGGCACCGGGGGTGCCAGGTTCATCGGGAGCGGGTCGAACACGCCGGCCGGCCGGACCTCGGGCTCGGACTTCGGGGCCAGTCCTGGATTCGATTCGGTGGAACGAGCCGCTGACGCCAGTCGGCGGGTGACGGGCCGAGACTCGCCGACTGGCGTCGGCGGCACGCCAGAGGCAATCAATGCCGGGACTAACTCGGTGGCCGGACGCAGTGCGGTCAGGGGCGGCGCAACCGGCGGCGGCAGTGGCCGCTCCCGGGCCAGCGGCGTCACCGGCGGGGCCGCGACGGCGGACGGGGTTTTCGCCGGCTCGACGATCGGAGCCGGGGTCGGTTTCGGTTGGACGGCCACCGGGGGAGGAGGGGCAGGCCGCTCCTCCTTCGGTATGGCCCGCGACGGCGCGGGCGGCCGGTACGCCACGAGTTTCGGGGTTGCCGCGACCGGTGTTGTGGCCGGCGGCCGCACGGCAGTCCGGGCTGACCCGTTCCACCGGGTCGGGTTATGTGCAAGTGCCGACCGGCCCGCTGGCGGCGAGACGGGTCTGGGCTTCGCGGTCAGCATTCGTGCCGGGACGGTGTAGCGGGCGCCAGTGGCGGTGTCCTGAAGGTCGGCCAGGGCCTCGCCACCATCGGGGCGGGTCACCCGGAGTACTTTGACCTTGCGTTCCGGCTGGCCGGCGGTCCGCAGCGCGATCACGTCCCCCTCCCGGGGGCCGTCCGTGGCTCCCGGGGGGGACGAGGGAGCGGGGGGCCGGGCGGAGACCGACGACGGCGGTGCTTGCCCCGCGGTCAAGCCCGCACAGGCCAGCCCCGCCGCCAACGTCTTTGCCCATGCCCACCGCATCATGAGCGGCCTCCGTGCCGACTGACGCGCCGGGCGGTCCGTGCCCGACGGGACGTCCGTGTCCACCAGTTAGATCGGCTGTGCAGGTTTCGCCGGTTGAGCGGGAATGGGGAATCCCTGGGACCGCGGCCGTCCCGGCCGCTCTGCGCAGTGCGGCCGGGATGGCCGCAGTCCCAGGGAGACTACTTCTTGAGCGGAACCTTGCACCCGCCGTCGTCGCACGGGACCAGGTTGAACCGGTTCTTCGCCACCCAGCGGTAGACCCGGTTTCCCAGCCACGGCACCCCGGGCAGGTAAAGAAAGGGCGCGACAACCCACGTCAGCGGCAGCCGCCACGCGATCCACCGGAACGCGCTGTAGCCCGCGAACGCGTGCCGGCGATCCGGGGTCAGGACGTGCATCTCTTCGATCAGCCGATGCGGGTCGAGCGGCACCTCCGCCGGCGGCAGCCGGTCCGGCTCGCGGGCGCTCTGGTACGCCAGCTTGTCGAGCCAGTCGAGCTTCTTGAGGATGGCGACTGACCGGCGACAGAACGGGCAGTCGCCGTCGTAGAGGATGACCGCGCGGCCGGGGTACGGGTCGGCTCGGGTCTCGACGGCGGCACTCATGCGGTGAACCTCGGGGCGGGCGGATGCCTCCATTCTAACCGCACGGGGGCGGGCCGGATCACTCGCATCCCGCCACGCGGATTGCACCTCTTGACCGGCCGCCCTAACATGGCGCAGCACCGTCCCGAATGACCCGGCTGGGGCCACCGATGAACGACGAACCTGACCTGTCCACGCTGGACGAACTGCCGGACGACGCCCGCGCTGCCGTCGAGGACGCGGAGCGGGCGGTCGCGGCGGTCCGCGACCGGGCGGCCCGGCTCACCGCCGAGGTCCGGGAGCGGGCGGAGCAGGAGTGCGCCGCGATCCGCGACCGCGCCGCGGCCGAGGAGGCGGCCCTCCAGCAGGAGGCGACCCGGGAACTGACGCCGCTGCTCCGCGAATTGTTCGACACGCTGCGCGGACTGCAAGAGACGTACACCCGGGCCGGCAAGCTCGACGAGGCGCTGGCGATCCGGGCGCGGGTGCGGCAACTCCGCGGCGACCTGCTCGGCGTGCAGACGGCCCCGGACTCGCTGGCCGGATACGACGGGGCCGAGCCGGGCCGGACGCTGACGTTCGAGGTCACGGGCCGGGACGACGGGGTGGTGTGGGGCACCGACGTGTACACGGCCGACTCCCGGCTGGCGTCGGCGGTGGTCCACGCCGGGGTGGTGCGGGTCGGGGAGCGGGCGCTGGTCCGCGTGTCGCTGCTCGACGGGGCCGACCAGTTCTTCGAGGGGACCGACCGCTACGGGGTGCAGTCCAACGACTACCCCTCCTTCCCGCTGGCATTCCGGGTCGAGCGTGCATGACCGGGTTCGACCACCCCGACTGGGAGAACTTGCTGCGGGCGGTGGTCGCGGCCTCGGCCGACGACGTGCCGCGGCTGGTCGCCGCCGACTGGCTGGATGAGCACGGCCAGCCCGAGCGGGCCGAGTTCATCCGCGTCCAGGTCGAACTGGCGAGACTGGAGACGGCCGGGAACGGGGCGACGACCGCGGCGGAGGCGCTGCGGCGGAAGGAGCGGACATTCCTCGGGCCGCTGGCGACGCACCGGGCGCTGTGGGCGCTGGAGGCGTGCCCGGAGCTGGTGCGGGTGGAGTTCCGGGACCGGGCTGTGGCCTCTCTGGAGTCGATGCGGGTGGCCGGGGCCGAACGGCTCACCTTCCGCCGTGGGTTCGTCGAGGCGGTCCTCTGCCCGGCGGCCGACTGGCTGGCCCACGGGGGCGAGGTCCGGGCGAGGCAGCCGGTCCGGGACGTGAGGCTGACGGACTGCGACCGCCTCACGCCGTCGCAGTGGTTCGAGATCCTCCCGACGCTGGACGGGCTGGCGTCGGCGCGGATCAGTTTCGCGGACGCCGGGCGGATCGACTGGCTCCGGGAACAACTGCCCGACACCATCATCCAACCCCGACCGGTCAGATGATCTGCTTGATCGGCTCCGCGCCCTCGACGCCGACGAGCTTCTGGTCCAACCCGCCGTAGAAGTACGTCAGCCGGTTCGGGTCCAGCCCCATCTGCTGAAGAACCGTCGCGTGCAGGTTCTTGACGTGGAACCGGTCGCGGACCGCGGCGCTGCCCAGTTCGTCCGTCTCGCCCACGCTGGCGCCGCCCTTGATACCGCCGCCGGCCATCCACATGGTGAACCCGTACGCGTTGTGGTCGCGGCCGGTGCCCTGGGCGTACTCGGCGGTCGGCTGTCGGCCGAACTCGCCGCCCCAGATCACGATCGTCTCGTCCAGCAGGCCGCGGCGCTTCAGGTCCTTGAGCAGCCCCGCGATCGGCTTGTCCGTATCGCCGGCGTGCTTGTTGTGGTTCTTCTCGATGTCCGTGTGCGCGTCCCAGTTATCGTCGTTGTGTGCCCCGCCGCTGTAGATCTGCACGAACCGCACACCTCGTTCGACCAGTCGCCGGGCCAGCAGGCACTTGCGGCCGAAGTCCTCGGTGCGGGTGCCGTCGATGCCGTACAGGGCGAGCGTCTCCTTGGACTCCTTCGCGAAGTCCACGGCCTCCGGGGCGTGCTGCTGCATCTTGAACGCCAGCTCGTAGCTGGCGATCCGGGCCATGAGTTCGCTGTTGTCTGCCCGGCTGGCGAGGTGGGCCTCGTTCTTCTCTTTCAGCCGGTCGAGTAGTGCCCGCTGCTGCTCGCGGGTCATGCCCGGCGGCAGTGCAAGATCATGGATCGGCGTCTTGTCGGCGCGAATCACGACCCCCTGGTACGCGGCCGGCATGTACCCGCTCGACCAGTTCTTCGGCCCGGAGATGGGGCCGCCGGTCTTGTCGAGCATCACCACGAACCCCGGCAGGTTCTCGTTCTCGCTGCCCAGCCCGTAAGTCACCCACGACCCCATGCACGGGTTGCCGCTGAGCAGCCGGCCGCTGTTCATCATCAGCATCGCCGAGCCGTGGATCGGCGACTCGGCATACATACTGTGCAGGAACGCGATGTCGTCGGCGCACGAGCCGATGTGCGGGAACAGGTCGGAGACGAGCTTGCCGCACTGGCCGTAGGGCTTGAACTTCCACTTCGGGCCGACGACGCGGCCCTCGCTCTTGTGCCCGCCGCGGCCGAACGTCTTGACCGGGATCGTCTTGCCGTCGAGTTCGTAGAGCTTCGGCTTGTGGTCGAACGTGTCGATGTGGCTCGGCCCGCCGTAGCAGAACACGAAGATGACCGCCTTCGCCCGGGCCGGCATCATCGGCTTCTTGGCGGTCATTGGGTTGACAAACTTCCCCGGTGCGGCGGGGGCGTCGAAGGCGAACCCGTCGCGGGCGAGCATCCCGGTCAGGGCCAGCCCGGCGAACCCGCCGCCGGCCTGCCAGAGGAACTCCCGCCGCGTCCGGCCGCAGAACTGAGAGTAGGAGTGCATGTCAGCCCTCGTCCGTTGTCTTGAGCCGCGGAGCGGCGACCGACGGTAGCCAGGGGCACCAGCCCCCTGGTCCCTGGTTCACATCATCCCGAGCCCCGGAGGGGCGGCAGATGATCCGGCACTCTGTCGCCCCTCCGGGGCTCAACACATATTCTGGTCGGGCTACCAGGGGCTGGCGCCCCTGGCTACCGTCGGTCGCCGCTTCGCGGCTGAAAACCGTCGGCCTACGGCGCCACCCCCGTGATCTCGCTCAGCAGCTTGAAGAACCCTTTCTTCCGCGGGCTGCTGATGCCCCAGTTCACCGGCACGCTCTGGTAGCCGTCGGCGAACCCCTCACCCTTCATCCGGTAGTCGAAGTACCCCCAGGAGGCGTACTCCCCGACCGCCGCCACGAAGTTGTTCGCAGGCTTGTCGAAGTCGAAGTGGTCGTCCTCGTTGAAGAGGATCGGCATCGGCCGGTAGCCCTCGACCTTGCGGGCCTGATGGACCATCTCCGCGATCCGGGCCGGGTCCTTCACCCCGTTGCCGTGCATCAAGAGGAAGTCCGAAGTCTTCACCACGTTCGCCTCCGGCACCTTGCCCCCGCCGTAGCTCGTCCCGGCGAGGAACCGCCGGCCGTCCCGCGTCCGGGCCTTCACCCGGTCGATCAACTCGTGGACCCGGTCCGGCTTCAGGATCGCGTGGTCGTACCGGACGTTGCACTCGTTGTTCACCTCGATCAGGACGTTGCGGTAGCCCTTGTCGAAGAGCCAGTCAATGGCGTTGTCGGTCGCTCGCTTCACCGCGTCCTCGTCGGTCAACCGCTGGTCCTGGCCGAAGTAGAAGATGCCGAGGATCACCACCATGCCCAGCCCGTCGGCGCGATTGAGGATCTTCTCCAGTCGTGCCATGTACTCCGGCCGCAGGCTGCCGTCGGCGCTGATGGCGGAGTTGTGCCAGGGCTGGTCCTTCGAGTACCCCATCGGGCTGCCGCCTTGCAGGTCGATGGTGAACGCCAGCAGACCGTGCCGGCGCCACTCCGGCATCGCGGCGACGAACTCGCGGGTGTTGCGGTCGGCGTCCCACGTCTTCGAGTCCGGGTACGCCCACTGGCCGCGGGTCTCCGGGTTCAGGTCGTCGAAGATGCCCTGGACCATCCGGCTGTTCATCAACAGCCCCTCGACCTTCTTGCCGTTCCAGGTGCGGCCCTTGTAGGTCAGTTCGCCGTTGATGAGGAACTGCGCGCCGCGGATCGCTACCACGGTCTTCCGCGCCGGCGGGTCGGCTGCGGCCGCGGGAAGGGCGAAGAGCAGGAGCAGGAGGGCCGCTCGCATGAGTCAGTCCAGGTAAACGAACTCGTTGGCGTTCAGGGCCAGCAGCGCGTACCGCGTCAGGGCCGTCCGGTCGTCGAGCTTGTGCTTCGCCTTCATCTCGTTGACGAACGCCACGTCCTTCGCCACCTCATCGGCGGCCGGGGCGCGGCCGGTCGTCAGGCGGATTGCCCGCGCCACCTGGGCTGGCAGGTCGCCGGGATGTTCCGTTGTCAGCCGCCCGGCGAGCGCGGCCGCCTGCTCGTTGGCGAAGTCGCCGTTGAGCATCCCCAGCGCCTGCGTCGGCACGGTCGTCGTGTACCGGACCGGGCACGGCGAGTCGGTGTCCGCCTGGTCGTGGGCGGCCAGCACCGGCACCTGGAGCGATCGCTTGACGAAGACGTACACGCTGCGGCGGTTGGCCTCCTCCGGCGGCGAGTCGGGCCAGTGCTCCTTCTTGTTGGTGAACGAGATGCCGGCCAGCACCTCCGCCGAGAGCTTCGGGTAAACGCTCGGGCCGCCCGCCTTGAAGTTCAGGTTGCCACCCGCCGCCAGCATCGTGTCGCGGACCTCCTCGGCGGACAGCCGCCGCATGTCGAACCGCCAGCGAAGCACGTTCGCCGGGTCGGCCTTGAGGGCCGCGGCGTCGGCCCCCGCCGAGAGCCGGTAGGTGCTGGAGAGCATGATGAGCTTGTGCAGGCGCTTGAGTTGCCAGGGCGAACGGCCGGCGTCAGCCGGCTGGTGCGGCGAGCCATTACCAGCCGGCTGACGCCGGCCGTTCACCCAGGTCGGCTCCATGAACTCCGCGGCCAACCAGTCGAGCAACTCGGGGTGGGTCGGCTTCTCGCCGAACTTGCCGAAGTCGCTGGTCGTCGGCACGATCCCCCGGCCGAAGTGGTACTGCCAGACCCGGTTGACCATCACCCGCGCCGTCAGCGGGTTGTCCTTCGAGGCGAGCCAGTTCGCCAGCGCCGTCCGCCGGCCGCTGGACTTCGCGCCCGGGCCAGGGGCTGGGATCGCCGGGTCCGGCACGCCGAAGACCGACGGGAAGCCGGGGGACACTTCCTTGCCGTTGGCCCCGGGGTTGCCGCGGATCAGGACGTGCGTCTTCGGCGGGGTGACGTAGCAGCGGTTGACCGACAGCGCGAACTCCTGGTTCGGCAGCGGCTTCTTCTTCAGGTCGTCGCGCTCTTTCTTGAGCCGCAGGTACTCGCGCCGCCGGTCGCCCTCCAGGAACTTCGGCACCTTGGCGACCACCGCCGGCCGGTCGATCCCCTCGGCCGCCCGCTGGTCCTCGGCCGGCATCGCCTTGATCGCCTCGTCCTCAATGCCTGTCAGCTTCGCGGTCAACTCGTCGAGCCGGGCTTCGCGCGCCTTCAGGTCCACCTCGTAGAGCTTGCGCTTCTCGGGCGGGCTGATGTCGGTCAGGTTGAACTTCGACCGCACGTCCCGGGTGTCGGAGTACGGCCGCACGTCCCGGAAGAACGCGACCATCTTGTAGTAATCGGCCTGCGGGAAGAAGTCGCCCTTGTGGTCGTGGCACCGGCAGCAGTTCAGGGTCATGGCCAGGAACCCCTGACCGGCGGTGGTGACCAGGTCGTCGTAGCCGTCGAAGAGCGCCAGCTCCGGGTCGGCCGGTTCGTCGTCCCACAGCCCCAGCCGGTAGAACCCGGTGGCGATTACCGCGTCGGGGTCGTCCGGCCACAGCTCGTCGCCGGCGATCTGCTCCCGGATGAAGCGGTCGTAGGGCTTGTCGGCGTTGAAGCTCCGGATGACGTAGTCGCGGTAGCGCCACGCGAACGGCTTGGGGCCGTCGCGCTCGTAGCCGTTGGTCTCGGCGAAGCGGACCACGTCGAGCCAGTGCCGGCCCCACTTCTCGCCGTAGTGCGGGCTGGCGAGCAGCTTGTCGATCAGTCGCTCGTAGGCGTCCGGGGACTGGTCCGCCACGAACTCATTGACCTGTTCCGGCGTCGGCGGCAGGCCGGTCAGGTCGTAGTACGCCCGCCGGCAGAGGGCCGTCCTGTCCGCGGCCGCGACCGGCTTGAGTCCCTTCGCTTCGAGCTTCGCCAGGATGAAGGCGTCGATGGGCGTCTTCACCCAGCCCTGTTCCTTGACGCCCGGCACGGCCGGCCGCTTGACCGGTTGGTACGCCCAGTAGTTCTTGTCGGGTCCGCCGGCGTGCTTCTGTTCCTGGACCGCGCCGTCGTCGCCGGGGGTCCAGGGCAGGCCGTCCTTGACCCACCTCGTCAGCACCGCGATCGGCTCGGCCGGCAGCTTGCCGGCCGGCGGCATCCGGTAGTCCTCGTCCTTGTAGTGGACCGCCTTGAGCAGGAGGCTGGCGTCGGGCTGCTTGAGGTCCACCGCCGGGCCGGTGTCGCCGCCGGTCAAGAGGCCCGCACGGCGGGTCAGGTCGAGGCCGCCACGGATTTTCTTGGAGTCGTCGCCGTGGCACTTCAGGCAGTGGGCCTTGAGGACCGGCTTCACTTGCTTGTCGTAGAACGCGACCTGTTCGGCGGTGAACGCCGGCGGGTCGGCGGCCGGGGAAACAGCGGCCACGGCGAGCAGGACGACGGCCGGCAGCAGCCGGGCGGGGACGAGTCGCATCAGTGGCCCCTCGAACGTCTGGCGCGCCGCCGTTGGGCTACGGCGGGGAGGGCGGCGGGTGGGTCGTGGACGGTCGCATTTTAATCCTAGCAGACGGCCCGCCGCCATGCGACGACCTACTTGGTAGTGTCTCAGTTTGAAGTTCAGTCACTTTTCCGGCGGATTCCACGCGGCGATGTCGGTTAACTCCCAATCGGCAAGGGCGCTCGACCGCCGCATGCGTACCCTGACCTCCCGCCCCCGTTCGTCTCCCGGCGGCAGCGCGAATACCACCTCCACCTCGCAGCCGCCGAAGGAGTCTGGCTCGGTAACGAATTCGCCGCCAGTCCCGCTACCGCTGACATCGTAGCCGTGGGACTCCGCGTGCTTCCGGGCGATCACTCCGGCTTCCCGCGGCGGCAAGTCGTTGAACGTGACGAATACCAACCAGAGGCATACGCAGAGTGCGAATGCAACGGCTAGGAACCCCAGCAACGTCTTGATCCGGCCTCGCATGATTCACCCCGCCTGGTCGCCTCCGCGACGACCCGGACCGCGAGTTAGTCCAGGTCTTGAGGGAGGCAAGGTCAGCCGGTTTCAGACTGGGACTCTTCCAACTACTCCGCCGCAGCACGCATCAGCCGGTCGCGGACAGCGCGCCATTCGTCGGCGTCCGGCGGAAGCGCAACGATGATTCGGTCGTACCCGCCCGCGTCCAGCGAGTGCAGATCCGCGTACAGCCGGGCCGACACTTCCGTCGGCGAGCCGGTGAGCTTGAACCTCGCCACGCGCAGCCCAGCCGTCTCGTAGACCTGGGCCAGGGCATCCGCCTCGTCCTCGGATTCGGCCAACTCCAACCGGGTCCGCGGGGCGTAGTGCCGGGCCAGCATCCCCGGCGATGGTAGCGGTCCGGCCCCGGCACGCGCCGCGATCTCCACATTGCCGACCACCGCTTCGAGTTGCCCCACCGTGATCGGCCCCGGCCGCAGGAGTCGGACCGTCGGCCGCGTCACGTCCACGACGGTCGATTCGATCCCGCCGGAACAGGGGCCGCCGTCGAGGATCAGGTCCAGTCCCTCGACCGTGACGTGCTCGGCCCGCGTCGGGGACAACTCGCCGGAGTGGTTGGCGCTCGGGGCCGCGATCGGCACCCCGGCGGCCTGGATGAGTGCCCGGGCGATCGGATGGACCGGGCAACGCACGGCCACCGTCACGCCGCCGGCCGTCACCCGCTCGGACACGGCCTCGGACCGCGGCACCACCAGCGTCAGCGGTCCGGGCCAGAACGCGGCGGCCAGCTTCCCGGCCGCCTCCGGCCACCCGTCCGCGACGCGCCGGGCCTGGGCCTCGTCCGCGACGTGGACGATCAGGGGGTTGTGGGCCGGCCGGCCCTTGGCCGCGAAGATTCGCCCCACCGCTTTCGCGTCGAGGGCGTTCGCCCCGAGTCCGTACACGGTTTCCGTCGGGAACGCGACCAGCCCGCCGGCGCGGATCACGTCGGCGGCCCGGCAGATCGCGTCCGGGTCGGGGCGGGCAGGGTCGATCGGCAAGACAACTGCGGGCATGGGAAACGCCTGTGCGGTTCCGCCGGGCGGGTTCTTCTGTTACAACATACACTTGCGGGGACAT
>Ga0247822_10003292_pt1 | contig 10536 bp, 7 predicted proteins | sample 13C_Cellulose_Da_FD_192423 | JGI IMG/M metagenome (GOLD analysis project Ga0247822, IMG submission 192423) | Soil microbial communities from agricultural site in Penn Yan, New York, United States - 13C_Cellulose_Day30 | ecosystem: Environmental > Terrestrial > Soil > Agricultural land | place... | reverse complement strand
CCGACGCAACCGGCGTGTGACGCTCGTGCGCGGCGGCCGCAGCAGCGCGCGCAACGAGGGAATGTCGATCTCCTGCGTGCGGTCGAGATAGCTGGCCCATACGCGCAGCGAGCGCACGCGATGGAACACGATGCGCACGGTCAGCAGCACCGGGACGGCGATCAACGCGCCGGCGATGCCCCACAGCCAACCCCACAGCATCACCGACAGGAAAAGCGCGAGCGGACTCAGCTGGAGGCGATGCGACATCACCAGCGGCGAGACGATGTTCGCCTCGATGGCGTGGATCACGACCAGCGCGATCATCGGCGCGAGCGCCTGCGGCACGGTGTCGAACGTCAGCACCCCGGCGATCGTGAGCAGCACGCCGGCGACGAACGGTCCCAGGTACGGAATGAAGTTGAGGATGCCGGTGACCGCGCCCCAGAGCACCGCGCCGGGCAACTCGAGCCACCAGCACGCAAGCCCGACCGCGACGCCGACACCGGCGTTGATCAGCAGCTGCGTGCCGAAGTAGAACGACATCTCGCGCTGCGCGGTGCGCACCGCGGACAGCACGAGCGCGCGCGCACGTCGGCGCGGAATCACCTGGATCGTGCGTGCCACCAACCAGCGCTCGGAGGCGAGCAGGAAGTACAGCAGCACCACGGTCGCCGCGGCCTCGACGAGGAACGTGCCGGCTTGCGTGAGAAGGGCGCGCGTGATGTTCACGCCCTCCGTCGCGATGCGCTCCTTGACGGGGTCGGGCGGCGGCTCGGCCCCCTTGGTGGCGCCCTTCTTCGCCGCCGCCGGTTCGGTCCGCTTCGGCGCGAGGAAGGGGATCGACTCGCGCAAGCGGTCGAATGCCTGCTCGAGCTGATTGAGGTTGGACGGCGCGCGCTCCCACCAGGTGATCGCCGGTCCGCTGACCAGCGCGGCGACGCCTCCGACGGTCGACAACGCGAGCAGTACCACCAGCGCCGCACCGATCGCATCGCTGACGCCGAAGCGGCGCAGCCAGCGCACGGCGGGCGCGAGCATCAAGGTCAGGACGACCGCGACGACGACCGGCAGCAGGAACGTGCGCGCATGCTGGATCAGCAGCAGCAGCACGATCGCGAGCAGCGCGCGCAGCGTCCAGTCGAACGGCGGCCGCAGTCGCAGCAGCGGCTTCGTGGCCTCGGACGCTGCCGCGGCAGCCGACTCGGTCGCGCCATGCTCGCGGTCCTCGGTCGTGCCGTGCTCGTGGTCCTCGGTCGCACCGTGCTCGCGGTCCTCGGTCTCGCCGTGCCCGTGGTCCTCGGTCGCACCGCGCTCGTGGTCGTCGGTCGCATCGCGCTCGTGGTCGTCGGTCGCGCCATGCTCGCGGTCCTCGATCACGCCGTGCTCGAGGTCCTCGGCGGTCGCGTCGTTCTCCGCCGCCCGGACGTCGTGCTCCTCTGCGGAGAGTTCGTGCTCCTCTGCGGAGAGTTGGTCTTCCTCCGCGGCGATCTCGTGCTCCGCCGCCGCGACGTCGTGCTGCACGGCGCTTTCGCGATCCGCTGCGGCCAGCCCGCGCTCCGCAGCCGAGCGCTCGTGCTCGTCCTTGCCGCGCTCGCGCGCGCCGGCGGCAGCGGGCGCCGCGCGTTCCGCGTCCCTGGCGCGGTCAGTCACGACGTCAGCCACGGAGGCCTTGTGGCGAGACGTTGTTCGGTCTGTTCGACGATCGGGTGCACGGCGGCCTCGACGGCTGATCGGTTGGACCCCTCTATAGGCACAGTTCGTGCCTGTCTGCTGGCGTGGCCTCACCTACCGCTTCGCCCGCCCAAGCCCCGGCCGCCCCGGGGAAGGCGCTGCGCCGATCGCGTTTCTGGATCCTGCGCAGCATAGGCCGCGGGCTCGCCGTCTGGTGGAACCATGACGGCCCGCGCCTCGGCGCCTCGGTGTCGTACTACGCGATCTTCGCGCTCGCGCCGACGCTCGTGATCGCCATCAGCGTGGCCGGCGCCGTGTTCGGCGCCGACGCCGCGCGCGGCCATGTCGTCACGCAGCTCGGCGGCCTGGTGGGCGAAGCAGCGGCCAAGAACCTCGAGGAGATGATCGCGTCCGCCTGGCGCAGCCGCGGCAACGGCATCGCGGCGCTGCTCGGCGTGACGACGCTGCTGGTCGCCTCGACCGGCGTCTTTGCCGAGCTGCGCTTCGCGCTCAACAAGATGTTCGACGTCGCGCCCGAGGAGTCGGCGCTCAGCGGACTCGTGCGCGCGCGCATCACCGCGGTCGCGCTCGTGCTCGGCTTCGGCTTCGTGCTGATCGTCTCGCTGATGCTGAGCGCCGCCATCGCCGCGCTCGGACACTGGCTGTCGTTGCGTTACCCGTCCGCCAAGGCAATGCTCGCGATGATCGACGTGGCGACGTCGATGCTGATCCTCGCCATCGCCTTCGGCCTGATCCTGCGCGGGTTGCCCAGCAGGCGCCCGTCGTGGCGCGCGAGCATCGTCGGCGCGATCGCGAGCGCCGCGTTCTTCGCGCTCGGCAAGCACCTGGTCGCGCTCTACCTGGTGCGCGCCGGCGTCGCGACCAGCTATGGCGCCGCTGGTTCGTTCGTCGTGGTGATCTTCTGGATCTTCTATTCGACCCAGGTTGTCCTGATCGGCGCGTCGATCGGCCAGCAGATCGCGCGGGGGCCCGAGGCACCGGCGACCCCCGCCGCGCAGGACAAGCTTCCCGCGGAGGCGAGCGCCCCGCGCGCTTGAGTCGCCGCGAGCCGCGCGTGCAACGCGCGGGGGTGACGAAAAAACGCCCCGGGAGTGCCGGGGCGTTTTAGTTTCCGCTTCGCGCTCGTCGCTTACTTCTTGGACCCGGTGCCGCCCATCGTGTCGCGCGATGACGAGCTGCCGCTCGTGCCCTGGGTGCCGCTCTGGCTGGTTCCGGAGGAGCCGCTCATGCCGGTGCCGCTGGAGGTCGAGCTGCCGCTCGTCGAGCCGCTGCTGCCGGCCCCGCTCGAGCCGCTCACTCCGCTGGTGCCGCTCGAGCCGCTGGAACCGCCCATGCCACTGGAGCCACTCATGCCGCTCGTGCCACCGGTCCCGCTCGAGCCACTGGTACTCGAGCCGCCCATGCCCGACGACCCGCTGCCGCCTTGCGAGCCGCCCTGGCGCGTCTTGCGCCAGGCGCCGAACTCGTCGGCGAACTTCTGGAACCGCTCCTGGCGATAGCTGCGATAGTCGTCGTCGAGGTTGCGGATCTGCTCGCTGCGCCACTGGTGATAGTCGGGATCGAACACGTGCTCGGCCTGGCCGCGCCAGCCGCTGCCCTGCATGTGATCCTGGTTCCAGCCGCCCTGCTGGCCGCCGCCGTAGCTGCCGCCGCTCCACTGGCTGCCTTGACGGCCGCTGTAGGTGCCGCCGCCGTACTGCCCACCGCCATGCTGGCCGCCGAAGCCACCGCTCTGGCCGTATTGGCCGCCGCCGTACTCACCCTGGGACCCCGAGGTGCCGCCGTAGCTGCCCTGGCCCGAGCCGCTCTGATGGCCGCTGTAGCTGCCTTGACCTCCCCAGCCGCCCTGGCCGCCATAGTTCCCCGCGCCACCGTAGCCACCTTGCTGGCCACCGTAACCACCCTGGCCGCCGAAGCCCTGCTGGCCATAGCCACCCTGCTGGCCGCCATAACCGCCTTGCTGGCTTCCGTAGCCGCCCTGGCCACCATAGCTGCCCTGGCCACCGTAGCTACCTTGGCTGGAGCCCCCTTGGCTGCCGTAACCGCCCTGGCCGCCCTGCTGCCCGGAGCCGCTGTGCTGCCCATAGCTCTGCTGGCCGGTGTAGCTACCCAGGTGACCGCTGTAGCCGCCTTGCTGCCCGCCTTGCCCCCCTTGCCCGCCATAGCCGTAGCCGCCTTGGCCATAACCGCCGTAGCCGCCTTGCTGGCCGCCGTAGCCGCCCTGGCTTCCCTGCTGTCCGTAGCCATAGCCTTGGCCACCGTAGCCCTGGCCACCGTAACCCTGGCCGCCATAGCCCTGGCCGCCTGAACCGCCCTGGCCGGGGCTCCAGGAACCACCTTGCTGGCCCGAGCCTTCGCCGCCGTAGCCCTGGCTGCCGTAGCGCTGCCCGCCGGCCTGCCCGTAGCCGCCTTGCTGGCCATAGCTGCCGGAGCTGCCGCTCTGCGAACGGCCGCCGCCGTACTCGCTACGGCCGCGCCAGTCGTCCTCGCTGCCGCCGTACATCGAGCCGCCGGAGGAGTAGTCGCTGCCCGACTCGCGCCGACCCTGCCCTTGTTGCTCGAAGCCACGGCCGCCGCCCGATTCGCTGCTGCGTCCGCCGGGCGAGTACGAACTGGAGCCTTCGAATGCACCGCTGCGCTCTTCGTCGCGGCCACCCGAATACTCGCCGCGAGCCGAGCGCGATCCGTAGCGATCCTCGCTGCGACCTTGCGAACCGCGCTCACCGCGGTTCTGGTCGTCGCGATCCCGGTCTCCCTGGTTCCTTTGCATGGTGATCCCCTTCAACAGTCGTCGAGCCGCGGCACCGCGCGCGGCCGCCACAGCCTCGCCGTCGCGAGGCGCGCGACTCGCCAGCAAACGACAGGCCTAGCTGCATGCGGGCACGACGCCTGCTGCACGCCGTCGCTTTCAGTCGGCGCGCCGCTCGACGCGCGCCATTTGCAGGAGCAGCACAGATGACGCAGCCCAGAAACAGACAAGGGGAATCGCCCGCATCGCGCGGCGAGACCCGTACCAGGGACGAGGCAACGCCGCGTGGCGACACGCGCGCGCCGCTCAAGGAGCCGACACCGCCGTACAAGCCGCAGCACCAGCAGGCGCCGGGCGTCGAATCGGAATTGCAGCCGGCGCCGCGCTATGAAGCGCCGCGCTATCGCCCGGCCGACAAGCTCGCTGGCCAGGTGGCGCTGATCACCGGCGGCGACTCCGGCATCGGCCGTGCGGTGGCGGTGCTCTTTGCACGCGAAGGTGCCGACGTGGCGATTTCGTACCTGCCCGAGGAGCAGTCCGACGCCGAGGAAACGCGCGACGCGGTGCTCGCCTGTGGCCGTCGCTGCGAACTGCTGCCCGGCGACCTGAGCGACGCGGCGTTCTGCGAGACGCTGGTCGAGCAGACGGTGGAGAGGTTCCAGCGCCTCGACATCCTCGTCTCGAACGCCGCGCATCAGAAGCGCAAGTTGCTCGAGGAACTCGACGACACCGAGATGCGCTACACGTTCGAGACGAACATTCTCGCGTACATGCGGCTGGCGCGCGCCGCGCTGCGCCACATGAAGCCCGGCGCTTCGATCATCGCGACGAGTTCGGAAACCGGCATCAAGGGCACGAAGCGCTTGCCCGACTATTCGGCAACCAAGGGCGCGATCAACGCGTTCACCAAGTCCCTGGCGATCGACCTCCTCGACCGGCAGATCCGGGTCAACGCCGTCGCTCCGGGCCCGGTGTGGACGCCGCTGAATCCCTCCGACGAGGGCGCCGACGCCGAGAAGGCCGCGAAGTTCGGCTCCGACAGTCCGATGAAACGACCGGCACAACCGGAAGAGCTGGCGCCCGCCTACGTGTTCCTGGCGTCGAACGCCGATTCCTCGTACATCACCGGCATCGTGTTGCAGGTGATGGGCGGCGAGACGACCGGCGGTTGAGCGCGGTCGCCGGGGCGCGTCATGCGACGCGCCTCGTGCACGACTTTTGCGCAGTAGGCAGCGCAGCACCGCGCGGCACATGACTTGCCCGAAAGCGCCATCTCCCATGACTTGCAGCGATCGCCCATGCCCGCCCATCTCGTCGACGTGACGATGTTCTGGAGCGCGCAGGGCGGCGGCGTCGCGCGCTACCTGCGCACCAAGCAACGCTGGCTCGCCGCGCAGGGCGTCTGGCGTCACACGCTCGCCGTGACCGCGGCGCCCGACGCGCCCGGCGAAATCCATCCGATGCCGTCTTGGCCCTTGCCCGGCAGCGGCGGCTACCGCTTCGCGGTCCGGCGCGCGCGCTGCGCCGACGAACTCGTCGCGCTCGCGCCCACGCTGATCGAGGCGGGCGATCCGTACCGGCTCGCGTGGTCGGCGATCGACGCCGGACAGCGCCTCGGCGTGCCGGTCATCGGCTTCTGCCATTCGGACCTCATGGCGCTCGCCCAGCGCGCGGGGCGAAACCTCGCGCCCAGCGCCGGCCGCTTCGCCGCACGGCGCGCGGCGCGCTACCTGCGTCATGTCTACGGCGGCATGCAGCAGGTGCTGGCACCGAGCCGCTGGATGGTGCAGCGCCTCCGCGAGTGCGGCCTCGAGCGCGTCGTGCACCAGCCGCTCGGCGTCGACGTGCGCGCCTTCCGTCCGGCGCCCCCGGATCGCCAGTGGCGCGCGGCCCTGGGCGCGAACGACAGCACCTGCGTGCTCCTCTACGCAGGACGCTTCGCGCCCGAGAAGAATCTCGACCTGCTGGTCTCGGCCGTCGAGCGTCTCGGCGATCGATTCCTGCTGGTGCTGGTCGGCGCAGGGCCGGCGCGCCCGCGGCCTTCGCCGCGCGTGCGCGTGATTCCCTACCTGCGCAGCGAGAAACTGCTGTCGCGCATGATCTCGTCGGCCGACCTGTTCGTGCACGCCGGCGACCAGGAAACCTGCGGGCTCGCCATCCTCGAGGCTTTTGCCTGCGGCATCCCGGTGGCGGCGCGCGCCGCCGCGGGCATGGCCGAGCTGCTCGACACGCCGGCGGCGGCCGCGGTGACGTCCGGGCGCACCAACGCGTTCGCCGAGGCGATCCACGCGCTTTCGTGCAGCAACCTCGAGGCGCTGCGCAACACGGCCCGCGTCCACGCGCTGCGGCACGACTGGCAGGGCGCCTTCGCACGCCTGCTGCAGGTCTACGGGCAGGTCCAGGGTATCGCGCCGACGCCGAAACGGCGCGTCGCGTATGCCGACTGACCCCGCCCCGGCGCTGCGCCTGTCCGCACAGCCGCTGCTGTGCGTGTCGATCCACGACGTCGCACCGCAGACCTGGGACGACTGCCTGCGGGTGTTCGATGCGATCCACGACGTCGCCGACATCCCCCTGTCGTTCCTCGTCGTGCCCGAATGGCGCGGCGTGCCCGCGCATCGCGACGCGGCCTTCGAGGCTCGCCTCGACGCGCTGCGCCAGCGCGGCCACGAGCTGATCGTCCACGGGTGCACGCACGTCGACGAGCAGCCGGTCGGCACGCCCTGGCAATGGCTACGACGGCGCGTCTACACCGCCGGCGAGGGCGAGTTCGGAGCGCTCGACGCGCGCAGCGCGGCCGAACGGCTGCAGCGCGGCGCGCAGTGGTTCGCCGACAACGGCTGGCCGCTGTCGGGCTTCGTCGCGCCGGCGTGGCTGATGAGCGCGGGCGCCTGGAAAGCGCTCGATGCCGTGCAGGCGTTCTCGTACACCACGACGCTGCGTCACATGATCGTGCTCGAATCGCGGCGCCGCATCGTCGCCCCCTGCGTGGTCTACAGCAACCGCTCGCGCCTGCGGCGTCGCGTCTCGGGCGTCTACGGCCCTTTGCGCGCGTACACGACCGACGAGTCGGCGATCCTGCGCTTTGCACTGCATCCGCGCGATGCGCAGGATGCCGTGCTGCGCCGCCAGTGGCAGGGACTGCTGCGCAGCCTTCTCGAGCGCCGCAAGCCGGTGACCAAGCGCCGCGCGCTGCTCGCCATGAACCTGCTGCAATGAGCGCGCAGGCGGCGCGTGCGCGGCAGCGCGCGCTGCCGCGTCACAACGCGATATCGAGCAGGCTCCAGGCCACCGCGGCGCCGAGCGCCGCGCCTACGAGGATGTCGCTCGGGTAGTGCAGCCCGAGCGCGACGCGCGCATACGCAGTGAGCGCCGTGAACGGCACGAGCACCAGCGACGGGTACGGGAAGTAGGCGAGCAGGATGATCGTGAACGCCACCGCATGCAGCGTGTGCCCCGATGGGAAGCTGTAGCGATCGAGCGAGCGCGTGCACAGCCGCAGCTCGGGACAGGCAACCTGGGGGCGCTCGCGTGCCGTGCCGCGCTTGAGAATCCAGTACAGCGTGAGGTCGATCACGCCGGCGATCAGCATCAGCCGCGCGCACTCCCAGCCGCGCTCGCCGGCGACCAACGGCAGCACTGCGATCAGTCCGTACCAGAGCCAACCGTCGCCCAGGCGACTCACGGCGCCGAACAAGCGCGGCATGCCGGGCCACGACAGCACGCGATTGCAGCGCTGCACGCAACGCCGGTCGAGCTCGCTGCACCGCAGCCGCCAGCTCCGCGCCGCGGCGAAGGGGCGGGCGTCCTCAGGCATTGCCCACGGCCGCGCGTGGGCGCGCGGCTCCCTTGGATGCGTGCGCGCCGCCGCCCTCGTCCGCCGTGGCAGGCGCCTGCACCGCGCGCTGCAGGATCGCCTCGAAGCGCCCGAGCACGCGGTTCCAGTCGGCACCGCGCGCCGCCTGCACCGCCCGCCGGCGCATCGGCTCGAGCTCGCGCAGCCGCGTCGCCGCATCGACGGCCGTGTCGATGAACCATTGCTCGTCGCCCGGGGGCGCGAGCCAGCCGCTCGCGCCGTGCTGGATGTGCACGGCCGCGCAGCCGCTGTCGAACGCCACCACCACGAGTCCGCTCGCCAGGGCCTCGAGCGTGACGTTGCCGAACGTCTCGGTCAGGCTCGGGAACAGGAACAGGTCGGCCGACGCATAGGCTTGCGCGAGCTCGGCGTCGCGCAGCGTGCCGGTGAAGATCGCGTCGCGCAGACGCCGCTGCAGGCGCGCGCGCAGCGGGCCGTCGCCGACCCACACGAGGCGCGCCGTCGGACACCGGGCCTTGAGCGCCGCGAAGGCGCGCACCACCAGGCCGACGTTCTTTTCGGCTGCCAGGCGCCCGACGTGCAGCACGACCGGCGTCGTCGGCGCGGCGCCCCAGCGCGCGCGCAGCTCACGCGAACGATGCCAGGGGCTGAAACGCTCGACGTCGACACCGCGCCCGACCACCGCCGTGCGCTCGAAGCCGAAGCGGCGCAGCGTCGCCGCGACCGCGTCGGTCGGCACGAAGGTCAGGTCGGTGCGGTTGTGCAGGGCGCGCAGGTAACGCAGGATCAGCGGCGCGGCCCAGCCGAGCTTGTAGTGCTCGCTGTAGATGTGGAAGTTGGTGCGGAAGTCCGACGTGACCATGCTGCCGCAGGCGCGCGCCGCGCGCACGGCCGACGCGCCGAGCGGCCCTTCGGTCGCGACGTGCACGACGTCAGGTCGTTCGCCCGGCTGTTGCCAACGCCGTTGCAGCAGCCCCGCCGCTGGCAGGCCGAAGCGCAGCGGCCGGTACATCGGGATCGGCAGTCCCGGCACCACCCAGGTCGACGCATCGGTGCCGTCGCGGTCGGCCTTCTGCCGCGGCCGCACGACCGTCACGCGGTGGTCGCGCGCACGGAGCCACTGGACCGTGCGTTCGGCGGTGAGCGCGACACCGTTGACTTCCGGCGGCCAGGTTTCGGTCACGAAGGCGACGTGCATGGGACACCGCTAGAAGAGGAATTCGAGGCGCCGCGCCGCCCACTCCTGCAGCCGCGGCAGGTAGCCGCGGCGCGACCACTGCTCGGCGGTGATCGCGCGGCTCACCGCCTGGTCGTCGCGGAACACCGACTCGAGCTGCGCGGCGAGCACCGCGTCGAGCGCGATCACGTCGACCGTCGCCTGCGGCGAAACGCTGCTCCAGTCGAGCGTGCTCGAGCCGACGGCCGCCCACTCGTCGTCGATCACCGCGGTACGCGCCAGCACGGCACGCCCGGGCAGTTCGAACAGGCGCGCGCCGGCGGCCAGCAGGCGCGCGTAATGCGCGCGCGCGGCCGCCAGCGACGACCACGCCGCCCCGTCGCCCGGCAGCAGCAGGCGCACGTCGACGCCGCGCCGGCAGGCGCCGCACAGCGCGGAGAGCAGCGCGCGCGGCGGCACGAAGTGCGACGTGGTGATGAACACCCGCCCGCGCGCACGTTCGACGGCCGCGACCAGCGCGCGCGCGAACGGGCTGCGACTGCTGCCGGCCTCGCACACCGCGACGCCAGCGCGTTGCGTACCGACACTACGCAAACCCGGGAAGTGACGCGCCTGCGAGGGCTGGCGTCCGGTCTCGCGTACCCACTGCGCGACGAACGCCTCCTGCAGGTGGGCGACCACCGGCCCCTCGATGCGCAGGTGCGTGTCGCGTCCCGGCGCGGCACCGCCGCTGCCGGCACCGCCGACGCCGCCGACGCCGCCGACGAAGGCGAGGCGGCCATCGACGATGATCAGCTTGCGGTGATCGCGCAGGTGCAGCGCGCGGCGCACCGGACGCTCCCAGTTGTCGACCGGATTGAAGCGGCACAGGGCGACGCCGGCGTTGCGCAACAGGGCGAGAACCGGGTCGTCGGCCAGCGTCGCTTCGCCGTCGAGCAGCACGCTGACGCTGACCCCGGCGCCACGCCGCGCGGCGAGAATCGCCGCGAGCTCGGCGCCGACACCGCGCGCGTCGAGGCAGCGACACTCGATGTGCACGTGATCGCGCGCGCCGCGCACCGCGGCGAAGATCGCCGCCTCGGTCTGCGCTTCGTCGACCAGCAGTTCGATCAGGTTGCC
>Ga0247822_10003291_pt1 | contig 10536 bp, 8 predicted proteins | sample 13C_Cellulose_Da_FD_192423 | JGI IMG/M metagenome (GOLD analysis project Ga0247822, IMG submission 192423) | Soil microbial communities from agricultural site in Penn Yan, New York, United States - 13C_Cellulose_Day30 | ecosystem: Environmental > Terrestrial > Soil > Agricultural land | place... | reverse complement strand
GCGATGGGCCCGGCGGTCCCGGGCCACGGTCCCGGTGCTCTTGCTCGCGGGCAGCCTCTGCCTGGCGCCCGCTGTGGCGCAGGCCTCCGGTCTGGACGCGCCGATGGTCGGCAGCGGCCAGTCCGGCCCCGCCAGCGCGGACGCAGGCGCCGTGTTCTGGAACCCGGCGCAGCTCGCCTTCATCCAGCGCAAGAGCCTCCAGCTCGGCTTGGGGCTGGTCAGCGGGCGCGTGGGCTACCAGCGAATCCGGCAGGGGCAATACCAGACGCCGGATACGTTCCGGTTCAAGACGCCCCTGGACCCGGACAGCGTCGACCCGGGAAAGATCGGGCCTGCCGGGGAGGTGACCGCGACACCGTTCTCGCCCATCGGCGACGCCTTCGTGGCGATCCCCGTGGTCCCGGACAGGGTGGTCGTCGGGGCGGGGGTCTACGTGCCCTATGCCGCGGCGCTGAAGTTTCCGGAGGAGGGGCCCCAGGCCTGGCAGCTTCGCCAGGCGCTCATCGCGGCCTCGTTCGTGACGGCGAGCGCGGGCGTGCAGCTCACCCAGCGGCTCTCGGTGGGGGCGGGGCTCTCGTATGTCGGAGGCGTGGCCGAGCTCTCGAAGCTGCAGGACTTCGGCTCGCTGGAGGAGTTCCAGCGGGCGTTCTCGGAGGATCCCATCAACCAGCCCAACGACTTCGGGCCCAACGCCCCGAGCGAGGTGCGCGAGCTCGAGGTCCTCTCCCGGTCGATCTCGATCAAGAATGGCCTGTCCAATGGGTTCTCGTTCAACCTGGGGGTGGCCTTCCGGCCCACGGACAGCCTGAACCTGGGGCTCTCGTACCAGCACAGCGCGCCCATGCGGTACGTGGGGAAGTTCGCCATCGACATGAACGACGCCTTCTTCACCCAGGATCTCGCGGCGCAGGGCCTCCAGTACAAGCCGCTGGTGGAGGGGGACGCGACGCTCTCCTTCACGCTGCCGAAGCGGCTCTCGCTCGGCGCGGCGTACGACGTGTCGGCGAGCCTGCGCGTGGACGGGTTCATCCAGTACGCGACGTACTCGGACATCGACGCCTTCCTCGTGCGGACACAGTCGCCGGACCTGGCGCAGCCACGGCTGGGGCTGGGGGATGAGGTGCTCGTGCGGCTGCCGCGGAACTGGAACAACACCCTCTGGGTCGAGGCGAGCGCGCGCTACCGGCTGCTGAGCTCCCTGCAGGGCTCGGTGACGGTGGGGTACCAGTCGTCCGCCTCGCCGGACAGCACCATCGACGTGGCCTCGCCGGATGGGCATCGCTTCATCGGGGGGCTCGGCGCGGTGTACTCGTTCTCGGAATCCGTGGCCCTGTCCGCGGATGTGCGGCTGCAGGGAATCCTGCCGCGGACGGTGACGACCTCGGACCATGATCTGGGCAATGGGAGGTACACCCTGTTCATTGCCGCCGCAGGCGGGCACCTGAGGATGATGTTCTGACCTCTGCGTCCAGCGCTGGAGACCCGGCGCATGGGGGACGTGTGTCCTGAGCTTTGCACCCTGAAGGTCTCGGCCTCGGTCTTATCCTCAGCGGCATTGCGGCGGACTCGAGCCGCCAGCGCTGGCGGCCAGGAGCTGGAGGAACTCGATCCCATTGGGCACCTTCCCGCTCTCCCACAGCGCAGCCTCCGCCCAGCACTGCACCCACTGCTGTCCCCACTGCGCTGGCAGCGCGCTGCACTCGGCCCGGCGCGTGGCTCCGCGGGCGGAGCTCTCCCTCTTCACCTCCGCCAGCACCGAGGGCGAGACCCGCTGGATGAAGGCGTTCGCATAGTCCGAGGAGCTCGGAACCCAGAGCGGATCCGGATCGAGCCCCCCGGGCGAGAACCCTACATGCTCCTCATCCGAGAATCGCACCGTGCCCTCCTTCTCCGGGGTGGGGACAGCTCCTGAGCTGCTCGCCTGGAGCGTGAAGCGGTAGTCCAACGACCAGCGGTGGATCTGCGCGCGGTACACGAAGTCATCCATCACCTTCTCGATCAGGATCTCGGGGGTGTTGCTCAGGTGCTGGCGCGCGTCGTTGCGCTCGCGGACGCGGCTGTCCAGGGCATCGGCGAGCAGCTCAAAGTCGTCGCAGGGCTTCCTCTTCTCGGGGGGCAGGAGGCAGCCGGAACAGGTGGCTTGGTACGCCTCAGTGACCCGCTCGCACTCCTTCTCCTGTGCGTTCTTCCGAGACTCGGTGCGCTGCACAGCGTCCTCGGCTTCCGAGAGGCGGCGCCGGGCGGCTCGGAACTCAGGGTTGCGGACTTCCCGCGTTCCACTGACATAGCGCAGGCTGCGGATGTCCTCGGTGACCTGCTCCACGGGAGGCTCGATGGACGCGCTCACGCGGATCTCGATCGGCTCTGGCTGGTTCGGCAGGACCTTATCGTCCTCGCACCGTGCTGCAGGGGCCATGTTCGGGGCGATGCTGTCGCACAGGTGGGAGAGCGGGCCGGCGAAGGAAGGCGGGAGCCTCCCGTCGATGTGCGCGGCGATGGGGAGGGAGCTCTGGGCAATGAAGCTCTCCCGAGCCACCTGGACCAATGAGCCGATGCTCTTTCCAGGCTCCAGCAGGCACTCCGTCGCGGACAACAGCACAGCGCCGGCACCCGCTAAGCTGTCGCGCCCCGCAGTGATGCCCAGTTGAGCCAACTTCCCGGCGAGCAGGGTGGCGCGCTCGGCGAGGAGTGCCTGGAAGCTGGGGACGGGGAGCTGCGCGCCACGGGACTGGAGGCAAGCGAGCCCGGCAGCCTCCGTCGCCAGGGGACCCTCCGGATTGAAGGCAGAGCACCGCTCCGTGTGGACCTGGCTCGCCCGCTCGAGCATCGCGTTGACCTCGGGGTGGTCGGGGATGAGGGCCTTGGCCGCGAGGAGCGGAGGGAGGCACCGATCCAGGTCGTCCGCGTCGCAGGCCGGCCGTGCGGAGGCAATGGCCTGGTCCGTGGCCTTCTTGTTGAAGAGGGGGACCTTGGCGCAAGCCAACTCCGCATCGGGATCCGCGTCGCAGGCCGCCTTGTAGGCGTGGGCCGCCTCCATGTAGTCACCGCGAAGGGTCGCGGCTTCGGCACGGTCCATGGCCGCACGGTACGCGGAATTGCAACCGCTCAGGCCCAGAAGGGCGAGGAGCGAAGAGAGACTCGAGACCAGGATCTGGGAACGCATAGGGGCGACGCTCGAGGTGAAAGGGAACGCAGCTGATGGACGCTAGAGGAGGGTCCGTATTCACTCTCCGTGACGAATGGTGGCTCAGGCGTGAATTATTTCTCCGCTGGATGGCTCATGGAGATCAGAGCCGGGACCTGCCCGTGAGGTGGGGCCTTTCGGAGCCTGCCTTTGAAGAAGCGCCTGTGGCCCCCTGGCCATTCTCGGACAGGACGGCCAGCGTGCGCGACTGCGTCACTTTCCATGGAGGGACTTCACCGGTCGCCTCCGAGGACTGCTTGGGAGCGCTGGCGGTGAGCTTCAGGACGAGGGAGGCATCGCCCTGCCAGCTGCCCTGCACTTTCACGACGAGCACGGCATCCACGTTCATGCCGTAGGGATCCGAGGATTCCTGCAGGGGCACCACCGCGTTCTTCTGGCGATCAAAGACACGCACCTCGATCTCGGCGATGGAGATGTCCTGCGTCTTCGAACCGTCCGCAGCCGGGGCCGGCTGTGCCCAGACGGGCGTGGCGACGACAATCACCAACAGCCCCCCGAGTGCGAGCAGGTACCCTGCCTGTTCACTTCCGCCGCTACGTAACACCCGCTCTATGCTGTGGTGAGTATGTAACGCTGCGGTCCTTGAGCGCGAGGAGCCGCGGATGAACCGCGTGTCGGCTTTCAAGCCCTGTGACACGCTCGGGCGCTATGCGAGGTCTGACCGCCGCCGTCGTCATGGTCTGGAGCGCTCCCCTCATGCTGGCGGGCTGCAAGACGGCCCCACAGGCTCCCGCGCCTCCGGAAGGGGCCCGGGTGTCCGAGCCGCAGGCTGTGCCCTCTCACGAGCTCAAGCCCGTGTCGGCGTTCTCGGGCATCACCGACCCGGAGGCACGAGCTGTGGCGCTCTTCCTCGAGGCGGGCCGGGTGGTGAGCCACCCGCGCTGCACCAACTGCCACCCTCCCGATGACCGCCCTCGGCAGGGCATGACTCAGCGCCTCCATGTCCCCGCCGTCTCTGGGGGACCCAAGGGCCACGGCCTGCCCTGCACGGCGTGCCACCGAGAGGCCAACACGTCCACCGTGGGTGCCACGCTCCCGAGCATTCCCGGCAACCCGAAGTGGGCTCTTGCGCCCGTTGAGATGGCGTGGCTGGGCCGGTCGCTCGGGGAGGTCTGCGAGCAGCTCAAGGATCCCCAGCGCAATGGGGGCAAGAGCCTGGCGGAGATCCAGCACCACATGGCCGAGGATGTCCTGGTCGGCTGGGGCTGGAACCCCGGACCGGGGCTGGAGCCGGTGCCCGGAACGCAGAAGGCCTTCGGCGAGCTGATCCAGGCGTGGATCGACAGCGGCGCTCACTGCCCGAAGCACTGAGCGCGCGGTTCAGCGGGTGGAAGCCTTCCCCAAGCGCTCGGGCGTCAGCGGCAGGTCGCGAACCCTCACGCCGGTGGCATCGAACACTGCGTTGGCCAGGGCCGCGCCCGTGGGGCCCTGAGCAGCCTCTCCTGCGCCCAGGAAGGGCTCGCCGGGACGATCGATGAGGACGACCTCGATGGGGGGAATCTCCGAGAACGTGAGGATCGGATAGGTGGCCCAGTCGCGCGACAGGATGCGGCGGTCATCGTGGCGGACCGACTCCTTCAGGGTCCAGCTCAGGGACTGGATCAGCCCTCCCTCGAGCTGGTGGGCGGCCCCGTCCGGGTTGACCACCTCGCCCACATCCCCGGCGAGCACGGCCCGGACGACTTGCACGGCATGGGTCCGCGGATCGACGCGGACCTCCAGGCAGACGGCACAGTAGCCGGAGTTGTTCTTGTAGCGAGCGAAGCCGATGCCGCGTCCTCGATGAGGCTCTCGGGGGGACGAGGACCAGCCGAACCGCTCCGCGGCCTTCATGATGACGGCCTTCGCCCGCTCGTCCCGGAGCTGACGGAGCCGGTAGTCGATCGGGTCGACCTTCGCCGCATGCGCCAGCTCGTCCATGAAGGACTCGATGGCGAAGACGTTGGCGTAGGCGCCCAGCCCTCGGAGGGAGGAGACCCGCAGAGGCATCTCCTTCACGAAGTGGGTGGTCACCCGCTGGCCAGGGAACGCGTAGAGCGGAATGGCGTTCCGGTCCGCGGAGTAATTCGGCGGACCTCCGTTCCTCGGGACCGGCTTGGGCGAGGGCGTGGACCGCGCCTGGCCGACCAGCAGGTTGCCAGGATTGCCAGCGGGCCGAGTCCCATGAGGCGTGGACCAGAGCTCGTAGTCCCAGTCGAGCACATCACCGTTCCCGGCCACCCCGGCACGAACCCGCGTCACCATCGCCGAGCCGTAGGGCTCCCACCGGTGCTCGTCCTCGCGCGACCACTGCACGCGAACAGGCCGGCCTGGCAGCGCATAGGCCAGGAGCGCGGCATCGGCGGCGGCGTCATCGGCGCCGTTGTGGCCGTAGCAGCCCGAGCCATTCATGTGCTGCGCCTGCACCTTGTCACCCGGAAGCCCGAGCAGCTTCGCGATGGCTTCGGCGGTGTCGAAGACGGTCTGGCTGTGCGTGTAGAACTTCAGGACTTCGCCATTCCACTCCGCCACGGCGCAGGACGGGCCGATGGCCGCATGCATCTGGTAGGGACGGCGGTAGGCCGCCTCCAGGGTCCGCACGGGGGCGGGACCGGCCTCGCGCACGGTGTTCTGGATGGGAATGTCGTCGGACGGCTGAGCCAGCAGCCAGGCATGGGGATCCGCGGGCAGCGTGGCCTGCTCGCGCCAACGCGCGGCGCGGGAGAGGCTCGCGGCTGCTTGGATCGCCTGCCACTCCTTGGTCGCGATGACTCCCAGGAAGTCACCGTCCCGTACCACCTTCAGGACGCCCGGCATCCGCTCGACGGCGGATACCTCCACCTCGACGAGGTTCGCTCCATAGGAGAGGGGACGGATCGCCCGGCCGTGGACCATCCCTTCGAGTCGGAGATCCTGGACGAAGATCGCCTCCCCGGTGATCTTGGGAGGCAGGTCGCGGCGAGGGATGGAGCGGCCGACATAGCGACGCTCGGAGGCAGGCTTGGGCGAGACAGAGCCGGCCGCCTCCCGCTTCAGCTCGCGTCCACCCATCAGGCTCCAATACGTGACGGAGCGCTGGCTCGTGGGGTCCGTGATGGTCCCGTCCCGCACGCTCAGCCGCCTCGCTGGCACGCGCAGGCGCTCGCTGGCCATGGCCACCAGCAGGGAGCGGACCTCTGCGGCGGCATGGCGCACCGCCGTCCCACACTCGGGGATGGACAGGCTGCCCGCCGTGGCGCCCTGATTCGGGGACAGCGCGGTGTTGCCCGAGATGATCTCCAGCCGGGACAGCTCGATGTCCAGCTCGTCCGCGCAGATCTGCCCGAGCGCTGTCAGGATGCCCTGCCCGAGCTCCACCTTGCCGGTCTTCAGCGTGACGACGCCATCCGTGCCGATGCGGATCCACGCATCGAGCTGGCGGTGCCGCGCCAGATCCCGGGGGAGCTTCTTCGGCTCAGGCTTCTGGCCGAGCGCGCGGGGGCCTGTCAGGGCGAAGGCCAGGACCAGCGAGCCCTGCAGGAACGAGCGGCGGCCGAGCACGGCGCTCATCGGTTCAGCCCCGCCACGGCCCGCTGCACGGCACGCACGACGCGGTTGTGCGACCCACAGCGGCACAGGTTGGCGTCGAGCGCGGTGCGGATCTCCGCCTCGGTGGGCCGGGGATTCTCTCGCAGCAGCGCGAGGGCTGTCATGATCATGCCCGGGATGCAGTAGGCGCACTGGCCCGCCTGCTCGGCCAGGAACGCCTGCTGAAGCGGGTGCAGCGTGCCATCCGCTGCGCGCAGCCCCTCCAGGGTGGTGATCGAACGAGCGCCCAGCGAGGCCGCAGGGACGAAGCAGGAGCGCAGCGGGGCTCCGTCGCTCAGGACGGTGCACGAGCCACACTGGCCCACCCCACAGCCATAGCGGGCCCCATTCAGCCCGAGCTCGTCGCGGAGCACATAGAGGAGCGGGGTGTCCTCATCGGCGTCGATGACGTGGGACTTACCATTGACGGTCAGCGTGAAGGGCATCGGCGGGGAGCAGAGCACCAAGGCCTCGCCCTCGCCATGCTTCGCCGCCAGGCATCTGTTGTCTCCAGGACGCCCGTGGTCCCAGGGTGTGCGAAGCTGTCCGGCACGAACTCTGACGCGATGCCTTCGCCATGAACCCAGGCCCCTTCGGTCGCTATGCGCTCCTCAAGAGAATCGCCCAGGGAGGGCTCTCGGAGCTGTGGCTTGCCTCTCCAAGAGGGCAGCAGCGGGAGGGCGCGCACGTGCTCATCAAGCAAGTCATTCCTCAGGTGGCGGAGGATCCCGAGCACTTGGCGCTGTTTCAGCAGGAAGCGAAGATCAGCGCCCACCTCCAGCATCCGAACATCGCTCGGTTCCATGAGTACGGTGAGGCTCAGGGCGTTCACTACATCGTCCGGGAGTACATCCACGGGGAGCCGCTGGACTCGGTGATGCGCCAGGCGCAGAGGACGCCGTCCGTGCTCTCGCAGGCCATGGGGCTCTTCATCGGGATCTCCGTCTGTGAGGCTCTGCACTACGCGCACACGCGGGTGGATAACCTGGGCCGTCCTCTGAAGCTGGTGCATCGCGAGGTTCTCCCGCGACACATCCTGATCGGCTTCGATGGGTGGGTGAAGCTGATCGGCTTCGGCGGCAGCTTGATCGCGACCCACCAGAACGAGAAGCGTGGTGGAGGCATCCTCCTGGCCTTCGACAGCATGGCCCCGGAGCAGGCCTCCGGGGACAACGATCTGGAGGAGCTGGACCTCCGCACGGATGTCTTCTGCGCGGGGTTGGTGGTCTACGAGCTGCTCACGGGCGTGCGCCCGCTCCGGCGCGAGAGCAACCTGGAGTCGCTCTTCGCCGCGCGCGAGTGCAGGATTCCTCCGCCCTCGCGGGTGGGCCGGAGCCCCGTCGAGCTGGACCCCCTGGTGATGAAGGCCCTGGCTCGAGAGCGGGAGGACCGGTACCCGTCCGCGCGCGAGTTCCAGCTCGCCCTGGAGGAGGGACTCCGTCACGTCCGTGGGCAGGCGGACTCGAAGGACCTCGCCGCATTGATGAAGAAGCTCTTCCCCCAGGGCTCCTGAGCGGCGTAGGTGGAGGGGCTGAGCGCTTCGTCGGGAGGTGCTCCCGTGCGGATCGCGCTGGCCGCGATCGCTACGCCGCGCTTCCTCGAGATCGTCTCAACCCCTGGCGTCTGCGGGTTGTCTTGACACTGCGCCCACCACTACAGTCCGCCGAATGCGAAAAACTCTAGTCCTCATCCTGCTGGGGGTGCTCGCAATATCGGGTTGTGCAATCCGGTCCGGCGGACGTAGGGGCGTCCTCTACCAGTCGGCCCAAGCTTCCGGGCCTGCGCTGCCACCTCCCACGGAGGGAGACGAATCCGAGTTCTGCAAGCTGAACCCCGGAGCCTGTCCGGATCCACTGCCCGAGCCGGAACCCGGTGAGCCCGAGACCACAGCAGATCCGTGGAAGTCCTATGCGTGCATCCAGGCGTGTAACGCTGGGGGCGATGCTATGGAGGAGTTCTGCAGGATGCTTCCTGGAAGAACGAAGCGAGAACAAAAGCTCAAGTCGCTGTGCTGGGGCGTATGCCGTACCGGAAAAGCCGCTTGCAGCGTGTTCTGCCGAGCCTACTTCGGCCCCCCGCGGGATCCATGAGGTGACGCCCCATGCCACGGAATGAAGACTGGCGCCCGAAGCTGACCCGGATCGATGATCCCATCGCCGATGATCACTGGGAGTATGTCACCCCCGAGGGCCAGCAGCGCATCTCGCGACTCACGGTGGGCCGGCCAGTCCACTACCCTCAGGAAAGGGTCTGGTACTGCCCTGTATTCATCGAGGGCTACACCACGCCGCGAATCAAGCCGATCTTCGGAAGCGGACCCGTAGACTCGCTGATGAACGCGATGAGCTTCGTCAGAGGTTTCTTTGAGGAGAACTCCGAGGTCCTGCCCGGAGTGAAGCCGAAAGACGCCAACCGCACCCGCTCGACCCGCCGTAAACATCAGGCAAAGCCAAAGCTACGGCCTCCATGATGCGTTGAAAGGCTTTCATGGACCGGGCCTGTTCAGAACCAGGAAGCGGCCCCCGCTACCCGGTAGGTGGTGGACAGTTTACTCAGGGGCAGGATTCCCTTCAGTGGGCTCCTGACTCATCTTCCCAGGCACCTTGAACTCCATACCCGTCACTCTTCTCCATCGGCTGAAGGCTGAGACTCGCCCCCATCACGAGCGGGCCGAGAACACCGTTCGCCTCATGAGTCCGGGCCTCACGCTCGAGCACTACCGGCGCCACTTGGAGGCGCTCTACGGCTTCTATGGTCCGCTTGAGGCCCTGCTCGCCCAACGGCTCGCCGATCCCATCCCGGAGCTGCGCATCTCCGAGCGGTGGAAGCTGCCGCTGCTCACCAGAGACCTATGCGCCTTGGGCCATGATGCCGAATCCCTCGCATGCCTGCCCCAGGCCTCCTGGCTGCCGCCGCTCCCCGGTGTGCCCGAGGCGCTCGGCTGCTGCTACGTCCTGGAGGGCGCTACGCTCGGAGGCCAGCTCATCCTCCGCCACCTCCAGCGCCACTTCGCCGGCATCCCCGCAGGGGACTTCATCTTCTTCCGCGCCTACGGCGAGGACGTAGGGCCCATGTGGAAAGCCTTCGGCGAGGCCGTCACCCTCGCCTCCATGGCCGAGGACTCCCTGCTCTTCGATGCGCGCGTGGTGCAGGGCGCGAAGGACACCTTCGACGCCTTCGAGCGCTGGCTCAGGCACGTGGCAGCGGAAGCCACGCTCCATCCCTGAGCGCTGTCAGGGCGAGGCCGGCAGACTGCCTCGCAGCAGGAAGAAGACGAGCACTCCCGTCACTGACACGTAGAGCCAGATCGGCGCCAGCCACCGCGTCACCTTCCGGTGACGCCGGAAGTCCTTCCTCCACGCGAAGTAGAAGGCCACCAGCGCCAGCGGCACCACCGGCATGGACAGCAGCACGTGGCTGGCCAGCACCACCAGGTACACCACCCGCATTGCCCCCTCGCCCGCGTACTTCGTGTCCCCGTGCACGTAGTGGTACGCCAGGTACCCCACCAGGAAGAGCGCCGAGGCCGCGAAGGTGGACACCATCAGGTACTGGTGCACCCGCCGCGCCCCGCGCTTGATCGCCACCCACCCCGCCATCAGCAGGCACGCCGCCAGCGCGTTCAGGCTCGCGTTCACCGCGGGCATGAACCGCAGATCCACCCCCGCCGCGCCACCTCGCCGGATCAGCAGCAGCCACGCCAGCAAGGCCAGTGCCGCCGCCGATACCACACCGGTGAAGACGTAGAAGGTTCGATCAGTGATTCGGGACGCAGGAGCTTGGGC
>Ga0247822_10003289_pt1 | contig 10537 bp, 7 predicted proteins | sample 13C_Cellulose_Da_FD_192423 | JGI IMG/M metagenome (GOLD analysis project Ga0247822, IMG submission 192423) | Soil microbial communities from agricultural site in Penn Yan, New York, United States - 13C_Cellulose_Day30 | ecosystem: Environmental > Terrestrial > Soil > Agricultural land | place... | reverse complement strand
TGGTTCAGGCCTGTCGAGATACAATCTATTTACGCCACGCACAATAGTCGCCTTATGGAAGAAGATCTATGCAGAGGTGCCGCGCGAGAGATTGTTTCCGATGCTTGCCATTGGAGGCAAGACCGGAACAATCAAAAACTACTATAAGGCTTCGCAGCCGTATATCTTTGGAAAAACGGGATCGCTCAGCAATAACCACTGTCTTAGCGGATACCTCGTCACCCGGAGTGGAAAGACACTGGTATTCTCCTTTATGAACAGTAACTTTACTACTTCAACGGGCGAAGTCCGAATGAACATGCAACGAATCTTGAACCTCATTTATGAAAAGTACTAGTATGCGGCTGCTTTTAATTGCAGCAATTTTTTCGCTGGGAGGAATGAACTCCGATCTGCAGGCACAGAAGCTCGATAGCCTGGGTATAAAGATCGGGCAGATGCTCCTGATCGGTTTCCCGGGACCATCCGTCGACGCGGCTGTTCTTCAGGAGATCCGTGACGGAAAGATCGGTTCGATCATCCTGTTCGAAAAGAACATCCCGCCACAAAATTCATTCATTGCGTTAAAGAAGATTATCTGGACTTATCAGCAAGCAGCACCCCAACCATTACTCGTCGGCATCGACCAGGAAGGCGGCCGCGTAAACCGGTTGAAAGACAAGTATGGCTTTCCCCGTTCGATCACGGCGAGAGCAATGGGGCAATCAAAGACACTTGACTCAGTTCGATTCTATGGCGAGTCCACTGCTGCTACGTTGGCCGGTCTCGGTTTCAATATCAACTTCGCACCTGTTGTGGATCTTGCCTCTAACCCCAACAATCCAATCATCGCGAAGCATGGCAGGGCGTTCTCTGCCAACGAAGACAGCGTCGCCCTCCTGGCAAAAGAATTCGTCAAAGCACATCGTAAGTACAACGTACTGACATCGTTGAAACACTTTCCCGGCCATGGTAGCTCGAAGGACGATACCCATCTCGGCATTGCCGATGTTACGAATACCTGGGAGCAGCGCGAATTAAAACCGTATCAAATCCTGATTGATTCAGGTTATGCCGATGCCATCATGACTTCACACATCGTGAACCGCCAGCTTGATAAAGCCGGAAATCCCGGAACATTATCTGTTGACATACTCAGCGGCATCCTGCGCCAGCGACTGCACTATGATGGAGTTGTATTCACCGACGACATGCAGATGCAGGCAATTACTAAACACTATGGATTGAAGGACGCGATCCGGATGGCTATCAACGGAGGTGTGGATATCATGACGTTCTCCAATAATCTGCCTGATCGGGAAAACCGCATCGTCGACATTGCTCACGATATGATCCGCAAGATGGTAGCAAGCGGAGAAATCAGCCCCGCAAGAATCGACCAAAGCTACCGTCGCATCATGGCGATGAAGAAACGGTTGACGGCGTCCGGCGATCTATCGGCGATGAAAAAAGAACTCGCCAGGAAAGATGTAGAGTTGGAGAAAGCGCAAAGTGAAATTGCCGCCTTAGCAGCTCAGTTATCACTAAAGACAACACCCACGCAAACTCCGGCACCTGCCGCAACAGAAGAGAACTCCAAAAAGAAGAAACGCAAAAAGAAGTGATCGACGCCGGCTGCACTCAGGCATTGATGACATAACAACCGCTCACGCATGGAAAGCTTTCGGGTAATTAGGGCGACCGTCAAGCGCGTTCCAGTATTGGTGAGTGTTCCTCATTGCGGCACCGCATTCCCTCCGGAACTTGCTCAAGAGTATGATCACGAACTGATCACGAGGCCTGACGATACGGATTGGTTTGTGGACCGGCTTTATGACTTTGCACCTGCATTGGGCATGACCATGATTACCGCTGTTTACAGCAGGTGGGTCATTGATCTCAATCGCGATCCGAAAGATAAACCGCTGTACAGCGATGGGCGTATAATCACAGGGTTGTGCCCGGTTACCGACTTTACGGGAAGGCCTCTCTACAACGACACACGACGAACTGTTGCTGAGGATGAAGTAGCCAGGCGACGTAAGATCTATTACGAGCCGTACCACAATCAATTGCAACTTCTTCTTGCAGAATTGAAGTCAGAATTTGGTAAAGTATTGTTATGGGATTGCCATTCGATCCGGCAATACGTTAACACAATCTACAAGGAAAAATTTCCCGACCTTATCTTAGGCGACGCTGATGGCGGTTCTGCCAGCCGGTCACTTAGTGAAATAGCGCTTTTTAATCTCCGGCAATCAACATATTCTGTAAGTCACAACTTTCCATTCAAAGGTGGATATATCACGCGCGCTTATGGACGACCTTCTGACAACCAACACGCACTACAGTTGGAGATGGCAAAGGTCAATTACATGAACGACGAAGAGTTGAACTACGACGATTTACGTGCTGACAGGATGAGAAAGGTATTAAGTCGTACGCTTAATTCATTAGCGGAGCATTTGGAATTGAAACTAACGGAGTAATACCATGCGATACTACAAATTCAGTGGATTGTGCCTCGCAGAGCGATGGATTGCTCCCGCCTTTGTAGCTGTTGATGATCAGGGATGCATCCAATACCTGTCGCCGGATCCTCCCGATACGACAGTGCCAAAGCCGGAGATTGAAGTCGTGGATGGCTTTGCACTCCCTGGATTTCGCAACGCACACTCACATGCATTCCAATATGCGATGGCCGGAAAGGCGGAGCGACACTCCGCTGGTGCGAGTGATGATTTTTGGACCTGGCGGGAAGCAATGTATGGATGCGCGCTCGCCATGCGTCCCGATGCCATGGAGGCAATCGCCACGATGTTATATGCCGAAATGCTACGTTATGGCTATACGCATGTGGTCGAGTTTCACTATCTGCACCACGACGAGCGCGGCAGGCAGTATGCCAACCCTGCCGAAATGGGAGAACGCCTCATTGCTGCCGCCGCCAACGCCGGCATCAAGATCACCCTTGTTCCTGTTTGGTACCAGCAGGGTGATTTCGGAACGCCGCCCTTTCCGAGACAAAGTCGATTCATCTGTAATTCAAGAGATCAATATTTCAGGTTGCTGGAAGCATCCAAGAATGTCATCAAAAGTTCGCGTGACCGATCGAAACATCAGGATGATGTCCGGCTCGGATTCGGTGTTCATTCTCTACGGGCCGTGGAAGCTGGCGAAGTAATTGCAACCTTCAATGATGGACCAAAAGATATTCCGTTTCATCTTCATGTGTCGGAGCAGCTTAAAGAGGTTGAAACCTCGTTGATGTATCAGCACGTCCGCCCCGCTGAATGGTTGCTTGAACACCTGCCGGTTGATTCGAGATTTCACCTCGTACACTGCACCCACCTCACCGACGCGGAGGTTAACAAACTGGCTCGCTCCGGCGCGAATGTTGTCCTCTGCCCCGGCACCGAAGGCAATCTTGGAGATGGAATCTTTCGCCTTAGCGACTTCGCACGTGCCGGGGGGAAATGGTCGATCGGTACAGACAGCCAAATCAGTTTGAACCCGCTGGAAGATCTTCGTTGGCTCGACTACGCCCAGCGCCTTATTACACACCGGCGCAATACATTTGATGACGGTGCACAAAGGTTGATCCATACCACCTGGCAATCCGGTAATCGCGCCCTGGGCATCAACTCGCAGGATGACTACTTCAGTGTCGGCCAGCCACTGGATGCTGTCGTGTACGATGCATCTGCACCTTTGCTGTCCGGCGGACACGCCAACCAGCGACTTTCGTCAATATTGTATACAGCGGATTCTTCTTCTATCCTGGGGACCATCGTAAATGGAAGATGGGTCGTCGAGAATGGCAGATCCGGCGACACTGATAAAATCCGCTACAATTATGAAAAGGCCATGCGCAGCATGGTATGGTAGCTTAGGATGATATGCAGAAACTTACCAACTAAACATTGAGTTTCTTCGGGGGATAGCAGTAATGCGTGCTCGAAAATCCAATGCGCCGTACTCGCAGCATTTACACTTGGGCAGCGTTAACACTTGCAGTGTTTATACTCTGATCGAAAACACTGCAGCGCACAGAACGTCCTCTGGACGTTACCTGCAGGTATAACGATTCACCTACTTTAAATTTGACTCGAACAGTTTAAGGATGCGTTTATACTCGTCGGTCCAGCTGCTGGGCTCTACAAAAGCATGATCCTCCATCGGATATGCCGCCAGTTCCCAATTGTCCTTGCCCAACTCAATCAAACGCTGCGTCAACCGAACGGCATCCTGGAAATGTACGTTAACATCAACCATGCCGTGACAGATGAGCAGCGCGCCCTTAAGGCCCTCGGCATGATAGATCGGCGAACTTTTCGCGTACGATAAACTGTCGAGATGAGGAGTGTTCAGGATAGCTCCGGTATATGGATGATTGTAATGTGCCCAGTCAGTTACAGGACGCAACGCAGCGCCTGCTGCAAAAACATCCGGCGCCGTGAACATGGCCATGAGGGTAATGAATCCACCATACGATCCACCATACACTCCAATGCGCTTAGGGTCCACGTTATACTTTGATGCAAGAAGCGCAGCGCCGTCAAGATTATCCGTGAGATCTTTTCCACCCATGAAACGATAGATGCCCGTACGCCAGTCTCTTCCGTATCCGGCACTCGCACGATAGTCGATATCCAGCACGGTGTAGCCAAGATCCGTGAGCAGATTATGGAACATATACTCGCGGAAATAAGAACTCCACCACTTATGCGCATTCTGCAGATAGCCCGCACCATGAACAAACACTACCCCGGCGCCATTCGGATTTGCAGGCTTATAAAGGCGTGCATACACCTTTGCGTTATCACGCGCATCGAATGTTATTATCTCGGGATCGCGCCATGGGTAAGACTTGAACTCAGCCGTCAGTGAATTCGTCACTTGCACCGGCCGGGCATTCGGCTTATTCTCGAGCAACTGCAACTCCCACGGTCTATTACTATACGAATATCGCAGCGCGATAAACTTTTCGTCGGGCGAAAGCTCAAACTCATACGCACCGGACAACGGTGTGAGACGAACTCTCGCCCCACCTTCAGTCGAAAGCTTATAAAGCTGCTTTTCACCCGGGTCTGATTCATTCGTAGTCACGTAAAATTGCTGACGCGTCTTGTTCAACACAACTTTCTGTATCTCAAAGCGGCCCGACGTAAGTTGCCGCTTTTCCTTATTCTCCACGTTTATCGTATATAAATGAGCGTAGCCACTTTCCTCCGAGATAAACCAGAGACGCTTGCTGTCGCCCAGCCATCCCATATTGTTATTTCCAAAGAAGTCACTTACAGGACTATCCACCCACGCGTCGTCGTGTTCGCGATGAAGAAGTGATAACTTCCTGGTCAACGGATCGAGTTCCATCAGCCAGGAATCTTTAAAGTCAAGCGACGAGATCGAAAGCACACAATGTTTTCCATCGGGCGACCATTCTACTGCTGAGACTTCCGCATCCCGCGCCTTCGAATTCTTGCGCTTTGCTTTTGGATAATCATTGGCATAGGACAACGAGTCACTGATACCCGGAATGTTGTTCAGCTTAATCAGGTAAGTCGTGTCGTTGGCGATATCGTACAGATAGAACTCTCCGGGACTAGGTGAAACACCAACCTTTGTTCGCGCTGAAATATCTTCCGTAAACCCGGTTGCGGTAACATAGTTTGGAACGATCGTCGATTTGGAAGAAGTTTTCTTTGATAGTCGATACGTGATATACTTCTGATCGGGACTCAGACGAGTCAACTCTATGCTCTTGTCATCAACATAAATCTCTTTGGGTCGCCGCGGCGTCTCTTTCTTCAACAACTTCTTGCGCTGTTGTGATTTCTGATTCCTTTCATTTAGGACGCGAAAGTATTTTAGCTGGTCAGCTTTGAGCCATGTCTCCTGATCGGACGAACTCTTGGCCGGTTTATTTCCAGTCTTAAAATCTGTAAGCTGAGCGAATTCTCCCGTTGAAATTGACCACCGATACAGATTCATTCCAGAAGAAAAAACGATCGACTTGTCATCACCCGAAAACTGTGGACCAAACTCATTGCCAGTCGTATTTGTAACCTGAACCAACTTATTGCTGGCGGGTTCAAACATAAAAATGTCGCCATTCTTTTCGTATACCGCTTTCGTGAAGTTGCTGTTCCATTGAATCGATCGCGGTGCGGAGGTAGTTCGTTCCCTGGCGTTTGTTTTTCGCGTGGCCTTCGATGTGACACTATAGGCATAGACCGAATCGGAAGGCGCTGATTCAGGATTCCAGTTGAAGTAGACAGTCTTACTATCCGGCGACCAGTAAGGAGACGTCGGAGAAACACCAATCCACTTCGGATCGCGCATGATCTTTTCAACGGTCAGCTTTTCAAGAACCTGAGCTTGAACACCTGCAGAAATGAGGGAGAGAATTACAATAGAACGGAAAATGGTCATATAGGAAATTAACTAAGTCGGAATGTAAGCAACCCTGCGCTCGAAACTTCATTCTTGACTGTTCGGAAAACCTGACTACTTTTTCGGAATGCCGCTCAGGTACATATAGTCGACCGTTACATTGAGCATCGCCTTGAGCCCGGTAAGCATTCCACTTTCGTCAATCATAAAATCTGGTGTATGATGAGCAGGAACCTTTGATGGATCCTGGTCCTTCGGCATGGCGCCAACAAAGAAGAAAAGGCCTGGAACCGCCTGCTCGAAAAAGCCGAAATCCTCGGAGCCGGTTACCGCGTTAATCTGAATCACATTGTCTTTACCTGCCGCCTTCTGAAGACTCGGAACCATTCGCTCAGTGACAGAAACATCGTTAAAGGTTACCGGCGTTTTGTTTTCAATGATTACCTCGGCAGTAGCGCCGGCGCTCTCTGCGATTTTGGTAGCTGTCAGCTTGATCTTTTCGTGAATGATCTTTTGCATCTCGGGATCTAGCGTGCGGATTGTTCCAGCCATGTTTGCTTCTTCCGGAATAATGTTCTCCCGAACACCGGACTGGATCCGGCCTACGGTAATGACCGCCGCTTCTTTCGTCAGCTCGGTTTGACGGCTCACAATGGTCTGAAGCGCCGTGATGATCTGTGCGCTCACAACTATGGGATCAACGCCCATCCACGGTGCGGCCCCATGCGATTGGCGCCCCTTCACCTTAATAGAGAACCAGTCTGATGCAGCCATCATTCCCGCCGGCTTATACGAAATCGTCCCGAGCTTCGATATGGATTGAATGTGCATGCCGAAGATCACATCAACTTTTGGATTGTCAAGCACTCCTTCCTTTACCATCAGTCCCGCGCCGCCTTCTTCACCTTTCGGCGGGCCCTCTTCAGCAGGTTGGAAGATGAACTTTACTGTACCTTTCAGATCCGCCTTATTCTTCGCCAGTATTTCTGCTACTGCCATTAGAATGGCAACGTGAGTATCGTGCCCGCAGGCATGCATCACACCAGTTTCCTGATCGTTGAAAACAGTCTTCACCTTTGATGCGAAGGGCAGGCTGTTGCGTTCGGTCACCGGCAACGCATCCATGTCAGCGCGCAGTGCGATCACCGGACCCGGCTTACCGGTTTTCAAAAGACCTACAACACCTGTCTTTGCAACTCCGGTCTGAATCTCAATGCCCAGCGACTTAAGATGCTCAGCAACTTTGGCCGCTGTATTCACCTCGCGATTCGAAAGCTCAGGATGTTCATGAAAATAACGCCGCCACTCAATAACACGTGCCTCCAGGGCCGTTGCCTGTTGATCCAGCTTCGCCTGAATCTTAGCATTCATTTGCGCGTGTAGCGCAAAGGTGATAACGGACAAACCGATGCAAAGCAAATTCCTCATCTTCATTAGCTACAATATGTTTAACACTTTTTTATCAATACTCTATAGTCGCACCGTCCAACATCTTATGCCACGGCAATCACGACTTGAACTGATTCCAATTCCTGCCCGCCCCAAACTAGGTTGATAACGACAATCAAATTCCAAGCTACTTCTTTTTTGATTCCAGATAATCAACAGTGAGTGTTGCCAGGGCTTTCACACCGGTGATCAGTACTTTTTCGTTGACCATGAAATCAGGGGTGTGATGCACAGGTGGCCTTTCGGGTTTGAGTTCCGGATACGCCCCTAAGAAAAAGAAGAAGCCGGGGACCTTCTCCTGGAAAAAGGAAAAGTCCTCAGCCATAGTTACCGCTGGTGTCACCTTAACATTGCCAGCACCTGCCGCACGTGCAAGCGACGCACCCGCCCAAGCTGTAAGCTTCGCGTCATTTACAACAGCAGGATAGGTTTTGCGGATAACAACTTCGGCATCGCCGCCTGCACTCTGTGCTACCTTCGTAGCCGTGCGTGCAATGCGCTCATGCATCTCCCGCTGCATAGTGGAATCAAATGTTCTGATCGTTCCCTCCATCACAGCCGTTTCGGGAATGATATTGCTTCGGATGCCGGAATGCATCGTCCCAATGGTAAGCACAGCTCCTGCTTTGGTCAGATCCAATTGGCGACTGACGATTGTCTGCAATGAACTTACAATTTGTCCCGACAAAACAATCGGGTCAACGCTGTCCCACGGTGAAGCTCCATGCGCTCCTCTTCCTTTTACCGTGATTGTCAGACCATCAACCGCAGCCATAAAGCTGCCAGCCTTATAGTTGATCTGTCCTGCTGGCACCAACGCCTGTATATGAAGTCCGAAGATCGCATCTACCCTCGGATTCTCGAGCACGCCCTCTTTAATCATCAATTGGGCACCGCCTTCTTCGCCAGCCGGAGGACCTTCTTCCGCAGGTTGGAATATGAATTTGACCGTGCCGCTTATTGAGGCCTTCATATTGGAAAGCACCTGTGCAACGCCCAACAGAATGGCCATGTGCCCATCGTGTCCACAAGCATGCATCACTCCGGTCTCCCGTCCCGCAAATGTCGTCGTAACTTTCGATGCAAATGGTAGTGAATTGCGCTCCGTTATAGGAAGACCATCGATATCCGAACGAAGGGCGACAACCGGACCCGGTTTTCCTCCCCTTAGAAGAGCGACAACACCCGTTTTTGCAACAGGATGTTGAACTTCGAGCCCAAGTGATCGCAGGATGTCAGCAATGCGGGCACCAGTATTTACTTCGCGATTTGATAATTCGGGATGTTCATGAAACCACCGGCGCCATTCAATAAGGCGTGCCTCTACCTGTGCGGCCTGCTGATCAATCCTGGTTTGCAAGCTGCCCGGTGATTGTGCAAACGTTGTAATGCTTGCCATCACCATCATGATGGTTGAATATAATTTCATAGGTTTAGGCAAAGTTCAAAGAAAACAAGATATAGATTAAGTCCTACCGCGCAAACCTGAATTGAATGGAGTGGTTGAAAATATTTGGAAGCGAAGAAGAGGCGCGACAGCGCATCAGGGAAAATAAACCTCAACTGATCGCCGTTCGGAATAAACGAATCTGTCTCGTGATGCACGATAACGAGTTCTACGCCGTTCAGGATTCGTGCTCTCACCAGGGCGAATCACTGAGCAAAGGCAAAGTGAATTCCATCGGTGAGATCGTGTGCCCCTGGCACTTTTATCGTTTTGAACTTTCAACAGGGAGACCAATGGATTCGTCTTGTCCCGATCTTGCAACCTATCCATTGAAGCTAACTGAAGAAGGTCTTTTTATTGGTGTGTAAAAATAGATTATTGCTAATTTCGTTTTGTATTTCAACATGATTGTACGCTTTATCGGATTGGTCCTCGCTGTTATCTCGTGCACATGGGTCAACGCTCAATTTGTGCCGGAGCAAACGCAATGGATCGATCAGCTTGATCTCACCGGTGCCATGCCTGAAAAACTGCTGAGCACCCGCACAGCAGTATTCTACGACTATGCGCTTTCGCCCAAAGAGCTGAAGAACCTCCAGGACTACTTTCAACGAACGGGTATCGATGCCGTTGTATACTTTGAGCTCGACATGCTCGTCGCCGGACGTGACGTGACGCGCGCCTTCGCAGATTACATGGTACGCAGAGAGGTCGCCAACTTGTTCTTCGTAGAAAAAAATGACGCCGACTATCGGATCACCTGCACACTCTTCAATGGGAAAGAAACGGTGGTCGATAAATCTCAGAAAGCCTGGTCAATCAGAAATCCGATCTTCCTCGAGATGGTAAAGACTGTTTATCGTCAGGCATCAACACAGCCGCGAAACAACCTGCTGATCAATCCTGAACCGGAAACGGGCCTGTCTGTCAATCCAATCTCAGGCAAGAGAAATGAGTTCTATGCTATTGATGCCAAGGTTGATCCGTTAGCCGTACCGATGACGGGCGATCCGGTTGTTGATGCAGAACTGGAAAAGATCTTCGCCGAAAACTATTCACTCAAATATAAACTCACGCCCGCAGGCACAAGTGAGAAAGATCTTCGCAAGCAAGGCTTATTGTATGTCATCTGTGTCGTGAGAACGCGCGACGCAGTGGCGAAAGAACTCCTGGGCTACGAAGTGAAGGGCTCGGAAACAGAGTTTACATCAACGACCTATCCCGACGCATTGCCGTTGGCCAAAAATATTGCGGCCAACACTTCAG
>Ga0247822_10003288_pt1 | contig 10537 bp, 7 predicted proteins | sample 13C_Cellulose_Da_FD_192423 | JGI IMG/M metagenome (GOLD analysis project Ga0247822, IMG submission 192423) | Soil microbial communities from agricultural site in Penn Yan, New York, United States - 13C_Cellulose_Day30 | ecosystem: Environmental > Terrestrial > Soil > Agricultural land | place... | reverse complement strand
GATCGAGCGCACCGCCGGCGCGCGGTCGATCGGCGCCCGGCGCGGCCGGCGCCGCGATCGGCGGGGCGAGCGCCGCCTGGGGCTGGGCGCCGGCAGTCGCGGGGGCGGCCTCGGTCGGTGGCGCGGCGTCGGAGGCGGCGTCGGGACCTTCGCCGCGGACGCGCTGCAACCGACGCAGGCGCGCGCGCCGCGCGCGCTCCTCGTCGGTGACGTTGGCCTCGAAGCGGTGGATCTGCGCGCGCGACGGCGCGGCCAGCCCGGCCGGCGGCGCGACGCCCGGGACGGCCGGCGTGGCGGCGCGCGGCCGTGCGACGAAGGTGTCGGCGAAGCGATCGGCGGCCTGCTCGTGCGCCTCGTCGGCCTCGCTGACGCGCAGGTCGCCGCCAGCGATCGGCACGGGCGGCTGGGCGACCGCGTGCGCGACCTCGTGCGCGATCAGCCGGCGCCCCGCGTCGTGGTCGGGCTGGTAGGCGCCGGCCGCGAAGTGGATGTCGGTGCCGATCGTGAACGCCTCGGCCGCGATCGCGTCGGCGGCCTCGGCCGAGGCCGCGCCGTCGTGGACGCGGATCGTCGCCAGCGCCGACGGCTCGACGCCGAGCGCCGAGGCCAGCTCCGCGGCCAGCGGCTCGGGCAACGGTCGACCCTGGCTGGCCCGGGCCTCGTGCACGCGATCGGCGGCGTCGTCGGCGACGAAGGCCTGGCCGCGCGCCTTGCGGTGCACCGCGAGGCCGAGCGTCTGGCTGCGCTTGCCCGGCGCGCCGTGCGCCGGCCGCGTCGTGCCCGCGTCGATCGCGCGCGTCGCCTCGGCGACGGCGGTCAGCCAGTCCAGGCCGTCGGAGACCAGCGCGACCGCCCGGTCCTCGATCGCTCGGTCCCGGTCGTGAGCGTCGTGGTCGCCTCGACGTTGGCGCTCACGGTCGAACATCGAACGGGCGCCATCATGCGAGGCGATCTCCGTCGAGTGCAATCACCCCGCAAGTGCCGGCGCGAGATCGGAACCACCGCGGCATTCACCATGACGCGAAAGTCCGGTCACGCCGATCACGCTTTCGATCGCGCGCGAGCGCCGGCGCGCGGTGCGTCCCACGACCCGCGCTCAGGAACGTCGCGCGATCGCGGCGCGGGCGTCGTCGGCGATCGCGGCCACCAGCGACGCCGCGAGCTGGTCGAGCACTCGCCGGGTCGCCGGACCGGTGCCGTGGCCGAACGATCGTGCGACCTCGCGCGCACGCGTACAGCTGGTCGCGCGGGCCGCCGTTGCGCAGCAGCGCGATCATCCCGGGGACGCGGTCGCGACAGGCGCCGTCGAGGCCGTCGTCGATCAGCTCCTCGAGGGAGGTCGGCCGTCCGTCCGCGTCGGTGAACAGATGTACGGCATCTCCTGCGCGAGCCCATCACCACGGCGCTCGAAAGGAACCCATGTCCACGACCACGATCCGGTCGGCCCAGCCCATCGCCCTCGTCACCGGCGGGAGCCGCGGGCTCGGCCAGAGCACCGCGCTCACCCTCGCCCAGCGCGGCGTCGACGTCATCCTGACCTACCGCTCGGCCGAGGCCGAGGCGGGCGAGGTCGTCCGGCGCATCCGCGACCAGGGGCGCAAGGCGGTCGCGCTCCGCCTCGACGTCGGCAAGTCCGCCACGTTCGACGCGTTCGCCGCCGAGGTTCGTCGCCAGCTCGAGCAGCTCTGGGCGCGCACGTCGTTCGACGTCCTGATCAACAACGCCGGCGTCGGCGGCTATGCCCCGTTCGCCGAGACCTCGTCGGTGCGTGGTCGTCGTCAGACCGTCTGGGCGCAGCGGACGCGCACCTCGGCGGGCTCGTAGAGCAGCGCCCAGTCCTCGTGGTCGAGGAGGCGGACCCGGCCGGCGGCGTCCTCGGCGCGGAGGCGGGCGGCGCCGGCTTCGACGGCGCCGCGCCAGCGGCGAGCGAACGAGAGCGCGGTGTTGACCAGCGGGTTCCAGTCGCCGGTGTCGACGCCGGCGACCCAGCCGGCCCAGGTCGCGGCGGCGCGGGCGACGGTCGCCTCCTCGTCGGCCGAGAGGGCGCGCGCCCGGGCAAGCGCCCACGCCGCGGTGCTGGTGTCGCGGAGCGCGCGCGCCTTGATCGCCGCGTCGGGGGCGCGGATGCGCTCGACGGCGGTGACCAGCTGCGGGACCAGCGCGTGCTCGGCGGTGTCGCCGAGCGGACGGCCGCGCGCGGCGGTGGCGATGTGGGCGAGGCCCTGCACGGCGAGGCGCGGGACGAGGGCGGCGAGCCGGGCTGCGGCGTCGGCCCAGGGCTCGTCGACGGTCTCGACCAGCCAGACGACCTGCTCGCCGGGGGTGCCGTCGCCGTCGAGGTCGTCGCCGGCCCAGACGCGGCAGCGCTCCCAGGTGGCGGCGCGATGGGCAGCGGCGCGGGCGCGACAGAGCGCGTGGAGCTCGCGCGCCTCCTCGAGGTTGAGCAGGCGCGGGTAGCGCGCCGCGCGGCGGTCGAGCAGGCCGTCGATGGCGGCCTCGTCGCCGCCGTGGGCCAGCGCACGGGCCAGCTCGAGCGAGGGATCGACGGTGCCGTAGGCGTAGTCGAGCTCGTCCCAGGCGCCCGCGGCCTCGGCGTCGGCGGCGCGCGCGACCAGCGTGGCCAGGTGCGCGGCGCGCCGCGTGGGATCGAGCCAGGGACCGAGCACCTTGGCGGCCAGGATCGCGAGCAAGAGGTCCTGCGCGGCGTCGACCCCGTCGACGAGGGCGACGGCGTGCTCGATGATCGCGTCGGGCACCGGCTTGCCGGCGGCCAGGCGGTCGTCGATCGCGTGCAGGTGCGACGCGCGTGACCCGACCGGCGCCGCGAGCGCCTCGGTCACCAGGTCGGCATCGACCAGCGCCCAGCGCAGCGCGGCGACGTCCTGCCCGGCCAGCGACGCCGCGAGCGTCCGCAGCGCGTCGCGGTCGAGCCCGGGATCTTCGTGCAGCAGCTCGACGAGGCGGCTGGTCGCCCACACACCGGCGAAGGGATCGGTCGGATCGGGAACGCGGAGCCGGGCGAGCACGGCGGCGAGATCGTCGAGGCCGAGGCGATGGCGGAGGGCGAGCCGGTAGGCGAGCGCCATGGCGTGATCCTACCGATCGCCGCTGGGCGGGTGGGGTAGCGGCGGGCGCCCGTGACTGCAAGGTCTGCTTCAGATCTGCTTGCTCTCCTGTCCGTGATGCGCTCGTGGCTCGTGCTGTGTCTCCTCGCCATCCTCGCCTGCGGTCACCGGCAGGAACGACGACGCGCGACCGCGGACCATGCGCGCGCGTTCCCGCAGGATCGCGTCGCGCGCATCGACATCACGATCACGCCCGCGAACTGGAGCGCGATGCGCGCCGATCTCGCCAGCATGCTCGGCGAGGCCGGCAGCCGCCCGCACCCCGGTCCGCCACCCGAGGCCTTCACGGCCTGCGACGCGCGTGCGTCGGGCGATGCCTGCATCGTGTCGTTCGGCGACCACACGATGGAGGGCGTCTGCCGCGACCTGCGCGGGCGCCTCGCCTGCGAGCCCAAGGATCGCCCGGGCGGCCCGGGTGGCCCCGGCCGCCCCGGCGCCCCCATGGGGCCGCCGGGTCGTGATGGGCGCGGGCCGCGCGGGCCCGGGCCGATGGGCGGTGGCGGGCCCGGCAAGCTGTTGGCGAGGACGCCGGTGTATGTCGAGTGCACGGTGGAGGCGGACGGGATGCGGTGGGAGCACGTGGGGGTGCGCTTCAAGGGCAACTCGAGCCTGGCGAGCAGCTGGGGCGCGGGCGTCGAGAAGTTGCCGCTGCGGCTGTCGTTCGATCACTTCGACGATCGGTATCCGGAGCTCGACCGGCAGCGGTTCTTCGGGTTCCGGTCGCTGTCGCTGTCGAACGGCTGGGGCGATCCGTCGCTGGTGCGCGAGAAGGTCGCGGCCGAGGTGTTCGCCGAGGCGGGGTTGCCGGTCCCGCTGACCGCGTTCTACCGGGTGTACATCGACCACGGCGACGGGCCGCAGTACGCGGGCGTGTACGTGGTGCGCGAGGTGCCGAGCGACAAGGCCTTCCTACGCCGCGCCACCGGCAGCGACACCGGCAACCTGTACAAGCCGGAGGCCCCCGGCGGCACCTTCGCGACGTTCGAGGCGACCTCGCTCGACCAGCAGCGCGGAAAGGGCGACCACGCCGACGTGCGCGGCCTGTTCGATGCGCTCCACGCCGACCGTCGCGACGCCGCGGCCTGGCGGGCCCAGCTGGAGCGCTGGCTCGACGTCGAGGGCTTCCTGCGCTGGCTCGCCATCAACACGGTGATCCAGGACTGGGACACCTACGGCCGCATGGCCCACAACTACTACCTCTACGGGCGGCCCGAGCACCGTGGTCGCCTGCAGTGGATCCCGTGGGACCACTCGTTCGCGTTCGACGCGCACGGCATGCAGGGCGCGCTGTCGCTCGGCATGGACGAGGTCGGCGACGACTGGCCGCTCATCCGCTTCCTGCTCGACGATCCCGTGTACCGCGCCGTCTACGACCGCGAGGTCGCCGCGGCGGTCACCACGGTGTACGAGCCGGCGCGCGCCCGCGGCCGGTTCGCCGCGGCGCGCGCGCTGGTCGAGCCGTACGTGGTCGGCGAGGGTGGCGAGCAGGCGGGACGGACGTTCACCTCGGCCGAGGCGTTCGCCAGCGCGCACGAGGAGCTGCAGCGTCACCCGGCCGCCCGCGCCGAGGCGGTCCGCGCCTACCTGGGACGGCAGCGCCCTGCCGCCGGCGCGGGCCGCTAACCCCGGCGATCCACCATGCCGATCGGATAGGCGCACCGATCAGGATCGCATAAGATTCCGTTCGTCCTGAGCGAGGGCGAGCGTCAGCGAGCCCGACGTCGAAGGACGGCTCCGTCGGCACCAGCGTGTGGCCCTTCGACGTCGGGCCTCACTCCGTTCGGCCCTCGCTCAGGGCGAACGGTACAGTGATCGAGTTCCTTCGGTTCGAAGCGCTGACTAAGTGACCGGCATGGGCGCTACCCCTTGATCGTCAGCAGCGGCCACAGGCGGGCGACCCGGCGCGCCACCTTGGCCTCCTCGACGGTCGTGACGACCGGCGTGATGTCCTTGTAGGCGTACGGCGCCTCCTCCTTGAGGCGAGCGTGGTACTCGGCGAGGACGTCGCGGCGGAGGCGGACGTCGGGGGCGGTGGGATCGATCGGGGTCACCACGCGCAGGCGATCGAAGGTGGCCTGGTAGGTGCGCTCGTCGACGTGGCGCGACTTGCCTCGCGACAGGCTGCGGCCGGCGCCGTGGCAGGCGCTGCACAGGGCGTCGGTGTTGCCCTCGCCGGCGAGCAGGTAGCTGGCGGCGCCCATCGAGCCCGGGATGATCACCGGGTGGCCGGTGAAGCGGAACGGGCTCTCGGTGAGCGAGACGTCGGGTCCGAGCGCCGGACAGGCGCCCTTGCGATGGAGGTGCACGCCCGGACCGAGCCCGTCGTCCCAGATGAGGTTGTGGGGCGCGTCGTAGATCAGGCGGGCCTCGACCTCGCGGCCGAGCACCTCCGACAGCACGCGCACCGCCATGAGGCCGAGGAACAGCCGGTTGGCGAACGCGAAGTTGGCCGCGTTGCGCATGGCATCGAGGTACCTGGCGCCGAGCGCCGCGTGGGGTCCCTGGGTGGGGATCACGTAGAACCCGTGGTCGGGGCGCTTCAGCTCCCTGGGATAGAGGTCGCGCGCGCGGTCGAGGAAGTGGCCGCCGACCGCGTGGCCGAGGCCGACCGAGCCCGAGTGGGCCATGATCGCGATCGCGCCGGCCGCGACGCCCCAGGTGTGCGCGGTGGTGCCGTCGAGGATCTCGTCGATGGCCTGGACCTCGACGAAGTGGTTGCCGCCGCCGATCGAGCCGGTCTGGGAGTCGCGCGAGTCGATCGCGCCCGAGCCGGCGATGTAGTCGCCGAACGCGAACACGTCGCGCGCCGGCAGGACGCCCTGGAAGTGGACCCGGGCGAGGTCGGCCTCCTGGGTGCGCGGGTCGTAGCGCCGCCAGATGCCGGCGCCGGCGTTGTCGGCGCGGGTCTCGTGGAGGCCCCACAGCCCCTCGCGCAGCACCGCCTCGCGCTGGCGCGGCGACATCGGGATCTCGCGCTGGCCCTGGAAGAACACCGCCCGCAGCGGGCGATGGATGGCGTCGAGGTGCGGGGCGAGCTCGTCGCGGGTCACGTCGGTGACCAGCAGCCGCATGCCGCAGCACACGTCGTTGCCGACCGCCTGCGGGACCACGAAGCCGCGCGCGCTCGCCACCGTGCCGACGGGGATGCCGCCGCCGCGGTGGAAGTCCGGGGTGAGGACGACGCGCTCGAGCCGGCCGGCGTCATCGCCCCAGAACGGCGCGACGGTGCCGGCGCGCTCGCGCGCCCAGATGGTGTCGATGGTGCCCTGGACGCCGACGAAGTCGAGCGCCTGCTCGACCGCCTCGAGCTCGATGGGGACGTCGCGATTGGCGAACAGCGTGATCGGCACGCCGTCCGGGTTGGGAATGTTCGAACGCGTCTCGTCCACGCGATGGACGACCGCGTCCAGCTTGGTAACCGACATGGTGCTCCTGCTCCGAAACGGAGGGTTTGCGCCGGTACGAAGGCCCGAGATGAGGCCCGCCGGCGAGGTAGCACCCGCGATCACGCAGCAGCTCGTGAAGCAGGTAGCGCTCGCACTCTACGGATTCCGGCGGCGATGTCGAGCACGAAGTCATCTACCCGCCGCGACGGCCGGCATGGCATGAACGAGACATGCGTTTCCTCACGCTGATCGTGCTCGTCGCGCTGGCCGCGTGCTCGCGCTCCGAGGAGAAGCAGGCACCGGCGCCGGCCCACGGCGAGGCACCGGCCAAGCCGGTCACCGACCCGGCGCAGGCCCGCGCGCTGATCAGCAGCGGCGCCGTGGTGCTCGACGTGCGCTCGCCCGAGGAGTTCGAGGGCGGCCACGTCGAGGGCGCGGTCAACCTGCCGGTGCAGGACGTCGCCGGCCGCCTCGGCGAGATCGAGCAGCTGGTCGGCGGTGACCGCAGCAAGCCGGTGGTCGTGTACTGCGGCGCCGGCGGGCGCGCCAGCAAGGCCAAGGAGACCCTGGAGGCCGCCGGGTACACCAAGGTCGTCAACGGCGGAGGCTATCGCGACCTGAAGTGAGGGCGCGGCGCTTGCCGGTGCGCGCGATGTCGCGCACATTGGCGGGGATGCGAAGCGCCTGGTTGTTCGTGGCGGCTGCGCTGACGACCGCGGCCTGCGGCGGCAAGGACGCGCGCGCGCCCGCCCCGCCGGTCGTCCTGCGCGAGGTCCCGGCGCACGAGCTGCGCGCCGTCGACGACTTCGCGGCGATCGGCGATCGCACCGCGCGGTCGCGGGCGCTGTTCGTCGAGGCCAGCCGCGTGATGCTGCACCCGCGGTGCGTCAACTGCCACCCGAGCGGCGACGTGCCGCACCAGGGCACGGCGCTCGCCCTGCACGATCCGCCGGTCGTCCGCGGTCCGGACGGTCACGGCGTCGTCGGCATGGAGTGCGCGACCTGTCATCAGGATCGCAACCAGGCCCTGACCCGGGTGCCGGGCGCGCCGGGCTGGCACCTCGCGCCGGTCGAGATGGCATGGGTGGGGCGGACGCCGGGCCAGCTGTGCGCGCAGCTCAAGGATCCGGCGCGCAACGGCGGCAAGTCGCTGGCCGCGATCGTCGAGCACAGCGCGCACGACCCGCTGGTGGCGTGGGGGTGGAGCCCGGGCGCGGATCGCGAGCCGGCGCCCGGCACCCAGGCCCAGTTCGGCGCGCTGATCGCCGCCTGGGTCGACACCGGGGCGGCCTGCCCCGACGAGGAGGACGCCCGATGAAGCTCCACGTCAACGGCGTCGCGCACACGCTCGACGTCGATCCCGAGATGCCGCTCCTGTGGGCGCTGCGCGACGTGCTCGGCCTGACCGGGACCAAGTACGGCTGCGGCGAGGCGCTGTGCGGGGCATGCACCGTGCACCTCGACGGCAAGCCGGTGCGCGCGTGCGTGACCCCGGTCCGCCGCGCCGACGGCCGCGCGGTCACGACCATCGAGGGGCTGTCGCCCGACGGCAGCCACCCGGTCCAGCAGGCCTGGCTGGCGCTGCGGGTGCCGCAGTGTGGGTTCTGCCAGGCCGGCCAGATCATGACCGCGGTCGCGCTGCTGCGGGAGAAGCCGAAGCCGACCGACGCCGAGATCGAGGCGTCGATGGCGGGCAACCTGTGCCGGTGCGGGACCTACCCGCGCATCCGCGCCGCCGTGCGCAAGGCGGCCGGGCTGCCGGAGGACGGCGAATGAGCCGGCCGGTCGTGGTCACGCGGCGCTCGTTCCTGATCGGCCTCGAGCTGGCGCTCGGCGGCCTGGCCCTCGGCGTGTTCCCGAGCCTGGGCGAGGCCGACGAGCCCGGGCCGCGGCCGGCCGCCGCCGACGACGCCCTCGCCGCCGGGTTGATGCCGAACGTGCTGGTCCACATCGCGCCCGACGGCTCGACGACGATCGTGTGCCCGCGCTCGGAGATGGGGCAGGGCATCCGCAGCACGCTGCCGCGGATCATCGGCGACGAGCTCGGCGCCGATCCGGCGCGGGTCGTGGTCCGCCAGGCGATCGGCGATCGCGCGTACGGCGACCAGAACACCGACGGGTCGACCAGCATCCGCCGCTTCTTCGATCAGCTGCGGCTGGCCGGTGCCACCGCCCGCCTGATGCTGGTCGCCGCCGCCGCCAAGCAGTGGAAGGTCAAGCCGGCGACGTGCACCGCACGTGACCACGCGGTCGTGCACACGCCGACCGGGCGCACGCTGCCGTTCGGCGCGCTGGTCGCCGCGGCGGCCAAGCTGCCGGTGCCGAAACCGGCGGTCGGCGAGCTGCGCCCGGCCGCCGAGCTGGCCGTGCTCGCCGATCCGTCGCTGCCGCTCGTCGACGGTCCGGCCTACGTCGGCGGCACCGCGGTCTACGGCGCCGACGTGAAGCTGCCCGGCCTGAAGGTCGCGGTGATCGCGCGGCCGCCGGTGGTCGGCGGCACGCTCGCGCGCTACGACGCGTCGCGGGCGCTGCAGGTCCCGGGCGTCGTCAAGGTGGTCGAGATGCCGGCGCCGAAGGCGCCGTACATGTTCCAGCCGTGGGGCGGCGTCGCCGTGGTCGCCGACACGACCTGGGCCGCGCTGCAGGGCCGGGCCGCGCTCGACGTCACCTGGGACGACGGTCCGAACGCGAGCTACGACTCGGTGGCCTATCGCGAGCAGCTGCTGGCGTCGGTGCGGGCGCCGGGCACGGCGGTGCGCGACCTCGGCGACGTCGACGCCGCGCTGGCCGGCGCGGCGCGGGTGATCGAGGCCGAGTACGTGGTGCCCCACCTCGCCCACGCGCCGATGGAGCCGCCGTCGGCGACCGCGCGGGTCGCCGACGGGCGCGCCGAGGTGTGGGCGGCGACCCAGCACCCGCAGGCCGCGCGCGCCGAGGTGGCGCGGGTGCTCGGTCTCGGCGAGGCCGCGGTCACCGTGCACGTGACCCTGCTCGGCGGTGGGTTCGGCCGCAAGTCCAAGGCCGACTTCTCGGCCGAGGCGGCGTTCCTCGCCCGCGAGGTCGGCGCGCCGGTGCGGGTGCAGTGGACCCGCGAGGACGACCTCCGGCACGGCTACTACAACGCGGTCAACGCCCAGCGGCTGCGGGCCGGGCTCGACGAGCGCGGCCGGGTGACGGCGTGGCACCACCGCACCGCGTTCACGCCGATCGCCAGCACGTTCCGCCCCGGCGTCGACACCCCGGCCGCGGGCGATCTGCAGCAGGGCGTGCTCGATCTGGCCCTCGACGTGCCCAACGTGCGCGCCGAGGCGTGCAAGGCGCCGGTCCACGTGCGGGTCGGCTGGTACCGCTCGGTCTACAACATCTTCCACGCCTTCGCGGTCGGCTCGTTCATCGACGAGCTCGCCGCGGCGCGCGGCCAGGACCCGCGCGAGACCTGGCTCGAGCTGATCGGCCCGCCGCGCCAGCTCGGCCTGGCCGACCTCGGCATCGCCGCGCTGCCCAACTACGGCGAGGACCTCGCTCGCCACCCGGTCGACGCCGGCCGGCTGCGCCGGGTGATCGAGCGGGTCACCGACGCCGCCGGCTGGGCCGATCGCAAGCGGACCGGGCGCGCGCTCGGGCTCGCCGCCCACCGCAGCTTCGTCTCCTACACGGCGGTGGTGATCTCGGTCGTGCCCGATCCGCAGCGCAAGCTGCGCATCGACGAGGCGTGGATCGCGATGGACGCCGGCACCGTGGTGAACCACGACCGCGCGCGCGCCCAGATGGAGGGCGGCGTGGTGATGGGCATCAGCAACGCCATGTTCGGCGGCATCACGTTCGCCGGCGGACGCGCCGAGCAGTCGAACTTCCGCGACGCGCGCATCGCCCGCATGCGCGACGTGCCGCGCAAGATCCACACCGACGTGGTGCCGAGCACCGCTCCGCCGGGCGGGGTCGGCGAGCCGCCGGTGCCGCCGGTCGGCGCCGCCGTCGCCAACGCGATCTTCGCGCTCACCGGCCAGCGCCTGCGCGAGATCCCGC
>Ga0247822_10003286_pt1 | contig 10539 bp, 11 predicted proteins | sample 13C_Cellulose_Da_FD_192423 | JGI IMG/M metagenome (GOLD analysis project Ga0247822, IMG submission 192423) | Soil microbial communities from agricultural site in Penn Yan, New York, United States - 13C_Cellulose_Day30 | ecosystem: Environmental > Terrestrial > Soil > Agricultural land | place... | reverse complement strand
ATATGGTTGAGGTATGCTATCGCCGCCAGATGGGCAGCCTGCCCACGTTCTTCGCTATCACGCGACTGGCTCAGGGCAACGAAGTCCTGGTAGGCGACCATCAAGCTCTCCGGGAGGCGCTGACCTCACGCTATCCGCGAAGGCTTAAGGAACGGTTCACCATAAATGAGCCCGTCGTCAGGGTGTGGCCTTCCCCTGCCCGTAGAGCTGGGTGAAGAGGGCACTGCCCTGGGCCTCCGTATCCGGGCTCATGAGGACCCTGCTCTGTACTTCAGCTTCGCTGGAGAAGAGCGAAGTGAACGACATGTCGTCCGCAGAGAAGCGCGAAGGCAGAGGCGTCGCATCGGGCCACTTGCCGGAAGGGTCCGCAGCCAGTTGCTGGGCCGAGAACCGTGGGTCAGCTGGAGCGTCGTGCCGCGCGACAAGCGCCTGATAGACCTCACGGATCGTGCGGGCGTTGCCATCCTCATAGAAGATCGCGCGGTTGGCCTGGGCCGCCTTCGGGAAGAGCTTGGCGGCGATCTGGTCCGGGTTGGCGAGGCCAGCGTTGAAGAGCTTCTCGGCCCCCTGCGCCCCCAAGAAATGCGCAATGTACAGCTCGCCCGGGCTAGGCATGCGACCGAACTTCGCAAACAGGTAGTCGCCATTGCTGCGGGTGTAGGCTGCGGCGAGATCCGAGGCGACCTGCGCATTCTCGCGCAGCGCCAGGATTTCCTTGCGCATCGCCTTGTTCGGAACCGAGTAGTCGCCGCTGGCATCAACCGAGATGGCATCGGCGTAGGCCTGGTAGCCCAGCCGCGGCCCCTCCTGTTTCATCACCTGGAGCCAGGTACTGTCGATGAACTGGAAGAGCCCCGTGGCGCTGGAGGTCGCGGCCTTGGCATCCGGCTTCAGGCTGCTCTCGCGGATAGCCGTCTGCAGCAGATAGTCGAAGTCGACCCGGCTCTTCGCCCCTGCCGTGTCGATGGCATAGGCGAGTGGCTGAGGCACCGATATCGGCTTTACGCCCATCGACTCGCGGATCCGGCTGCTAACGTTCGGTTAACCAATCACTTATGGAGGTTAACGAATAGTTACCCCTGCCAGCGTGTCACTACATCCGAGAGAACCGGCCGATCGCGATCCTCGATCTCCGCGGTCGGCGTCCCGATGTGGATGAAGCCGACGAAGCGCTCGCCGCCACGGGCGCCCAGCATGGCCTGCGCTTCCGTGTCGAAGCCATACCAGCGGTTGGTCCAGCTTGCGGCAAATCCCATGGCGAAGGCCGCATGCGAGAGATTGAAGCAGACGTTGCCGGCCGAGAGCAGTTGCTCCATCTCGGGTGCCTTCGGATTCGGCTTGGGGGAAAGCAGCACGCCGATGGTCAGCGGCGCCGGCAGGAACTGCCGCCGCTCGATGTCGAGGCCGGCCTCATCAAGGTCCGGCCGACGGCGCCTTGCGATCTCGGCCAGCTTCTCGCCCGCCTTGATACGGTCGTCGCCCTCGATCAGCACCAGTCGCCAGGGCACAAACTTTCCGTGATCCGGCACGCGCGTCCCAATGGTCAGGATCTCCTGAAGTTCCTCGGGTGTTGGCCCGGGATCCTTGAGAAAACCGATCCCGACGGAGCGTCGGGTCTTGAGGTAGTCGCGCAGTGCGGCGTTGATGGGCATGGTCTGGTCCTTGCGAGAGTGTGGACCTTATGACACAGCTTTTCCCCAATCCAAGCGTAGGGACGCGGATTTTCTGGCGGGCGCCGAAGGGCGTGAATTGCGGGGTCGTTGCGTGATGCTCAGGCAGTGGATCGGGATGTTGGTGCTGGCGTCGCTGCTGGTGCCGACACTGGCGATCGGCCAGGAAGCACCGGTCCCCCTGCCCCGCCGGGCCGACCGCATGCCGGCCGGCATCGAAGCTGCGCCCAGTGCGCCAGCAGCAACGACCACCGAGGAAGCTACGGCCGACGAGGTCCCCGAAGCGGCTCCCGATGTGGCGGCGGCCGCCGCCGAGGCCGCTGCGCAGATCGCGGCCATCACCACACCGCAGCCCGTCACCCTAGTAGCCAAGATTACCGAACAGGGCGGCACGCTGCCCGACGGCGTCACCTGGCGGGTGTTCGAGACCAAGACCGATGCGTCAGGCGACCTGATTCTGGCCAAGAAGTCTGAGGATGCGACTGCCCACATGGAGCTCGCACCGGGGAACTACGTGGTGCATGTCGCCTACGGCCGAGCCCAGACCACCGACACGCTGACGGTGGCGGAGGGTGAGAACAACAAGCAGCTGGTGCTCGATGCGGGCGCCATGCGCCTCAGCGCGCTCGTCACCGGCGACGTAGCGATTCCGATCAACCTGCTCAGGTTCGACATCTACACGTCCGGAAACGAAGGCGACCGGACGCTTGTTGCGCAGAACCTCAGCTCCAACGACATCGTGACCCTGAACGCGGGCACCTATCACATCGTCTCCTATTTCGGCGATGTGAACGCCGTGGTGCGCGCCGACCTCCGGGTCGAGCCGGGCCAACTGACGGAAGCGACGCTCTACCACAAGGCGGCCCAGATCTCGTTCAAGCTGGTGAGTGAAGCTGGTGGCGAGGCCATCGCCGACATCGACTGGACGGTGAAGACCGCCGACGGACAGACCGTCTTCACCAATATCGGTGCTTTCCCCTCAACGGTCCTCGCCGAAGGCGACTACCTCGTTTTGGCCAAGCGGGGGGAGCAGGTCTACAATCGCGAATTCCAGGTCCAGCCCGGACCGGCCAAGGAGATCGAGGTCCTCACCGCGGTCTATTGAGGCAAGTACGTGCCCTCGAATTTCTTCCTGACGCGTGTCGATCCTCCATCTTTCCGCTCGTCGTGGCCATGAAGGCAGGAAACGCCCCATCATCCGATGAGGCACTGCCGCGGAAGGAGAACGACCGTGCGGTTCATGATCATCGTCAAGGCCACCCCGGAAAGTGAAGCCGGGATTATGCCCAAGCCCGAAGTCTTCGAGGCAATGGGCAGGTTCAATGAAGAGCTCATCAATGCTGGCGTCCTGCTGGCCGGTGAAGGCCTGCACCCATCGAGCGAGGGTGCCCTCGTCACGTCCAGTGGAGGCGAGATCACCGTCACGGACGGTCCGTTCGCCGAAAGCAAGGAGCTGATTGCCGGCTTCTGGATCATCACGGCAAAGTCGAAGGACGAGGCGCTCGAGTGGGTGAAGCGCATTCCCTTCGACGACGGCGAAACCATCGAGCTTCGCCGCGTCTTCGAGGCCGCCGACTTCGCCGAGGTCCTTTCAGCCGATGAAATCGCCAAGGAGCAGGCCTGGCGCGACGCCAACCAGAAGCCGATTACGAACTGAGAGGGATTCCGCATGCGCTTCATGATTATCCGCAAAGCCGATGCCGAGACCGAGGCGGGGGTGATGCCAGGCACCGCCCTCATCGAGCAGATGACCGAGTACAACGAGAAGCTGAACAGGGCCGGCGTCCTCGTCGGGGGTGACGGACTGCACCCGAGTGCGCGAGGCGCCCGGGTCAAGTTCAATGCGGGCAAGCCGACGGTGCTCGACGGTCCTTTTGCCGAGGCCAAGGAGCTGATCGCGGGCTACACATTGATCGAGACCGCCTCTCGCGAGGAGGCGATCGAGTGGCTCAGGCAGTGGCCGCCGCTTGACGGCCACGGCAATGTCGAGCTCGAACTGCGCCAGATCTTCGCCGCCGAGGATTTCGGCGATGCTTTCACGCCTGAGCTGCAGGAACGTCACGCGAACATGCGCGAGGACGAGAAGGCGCGGAGCTGAGCGTCTTGCCGAGGCGGATCGGATTTGGTCTGATCCGCCGCCATGTCGGAACACGAAACCCATAGCGCCATCGAGGCTGTCTTCCGTCTCGAGCAGGCCAGATTGATTGCTGGCCTCACGCGGATCGTTCGCGACGTGGGCATGGCGGAGGAACTGGCGCAAGACGCTCTGATCGTTGCGCTCAGGCACTGGCCCGAGAACGGTTTGCCTCGCAGCCCCGGCGCCTGGCTGATGCAGACGGCCAAGCGCCGCGCCATCGACTACTTCCGCCGCAACAAGATGGCCGCGCGCAAGCTGGACGAGCTCGGCCACGACCTGCGCGAGGAGGAGTCGACGACACCGGACCTCGACACGCCGCTTGATGACGACGTCGGCGACGACCTGTTGAAGCTGATCTTCACGTCGTGCCACCCGGTGATCTCCCCCGAATCTCGCGTGGCCCTGACGCTACGGCTGCTCGGTGGACTGACGACGGACGAGATCGCCCGCGCCTTCCTCGCGCCGGAGCCGACGATCGCCCAACGCATCGTTCGGGCCAAGAGGAGCCTTGCCGAAGCCGGACTTCCCTTCGAGGTGCCGCGGGCCGGAGAGCGGGCGGGCCGTTTGGGATCAGTGCTCGAAGTGCTCTACCTCATCTTCAACGAGGGATACTCGGCAACTGCAGGCGACGACTGGACCCGCCCGGCCCTCTGCGACGAAGCCATGCGGCTTGGACGCATCCTCGCCGGTCTTACCCCCGATGAGCCCGAGGTCCATGGGCTGGTGGCCCTGATGGAAATCCAGGCCTCCCGGCTGAGAGCTCGGAACGGTCCAAAGGGCGAGCCCATCCTCCTGCTCGACCAGAATCGAGCGCTTTGGGATCAACTCATGATCCGGCGTGGACTTGCCGCACTGGATCGTGCGGAAACCCTCGGCGGCAGCGGGCCCTACGTGCTCCAGGCCGCGATCGCTGCCTGCCACGCCCGCGCCCGGCGCGCCGACGAGACAGACTGGGAGCGCATAGCGGCACTCTATGACCGGCTGGCCGTGGCGGCGCCGAACCCGGTGGTTGAACTCAACCGTGCCGTTGCCCATTCCATGGCCTTCGGGCCGGCCGATGGTCTCGTCATCCTCGATCTGATCGCCGACGCTCCGGCGCTCAAGGGGTACCACCTGCTTCCGAGCGTGCGTGGCGACTTTCTCTTCAGGCTTGGGCGGCTGGCGGAGGCGCGTGAGGAGTTCGAACGGGCGGCAGGCATGACCCGCAACGAGAAGGAACGCGCGCTGCTTCTGGAGCGGGCGGCCGCCTGCGACCCAGCCGCCTGAGTCGTCAACTCATTAGGTTGGCAGGTCCCCGCGAATTGTTCGTGCGGCAAGATGTGTCCTGCTATCTCCGCGACGAGCGCCGGTGCTATAGAGAAAAGGCTTGCAGCAGAAGCACATGTAATGGCTCAGCCAGACCGAAGACTGGTCCCGATAGTATCGCTGGACGTGGTGGGCTATTCCCGCCTGATCGAGCGCAATGAACGTCAGACCCTCCGCCTCGTGCAGCGGGTCTACGATCGCTTGATTGCGGGCACCATCGGGTCGGCTGGCGGCAAGGTCTTCAAGACCATGGGCGACGGTCTTCTCGCAGAGTTCAACAGCGTCGTGGCGGCTGTCCAGTGGACCTCCCAACTGCAGCGCGAGATCCACGAGCGGAAGATCCACGCGCCGGGCGGCGAGTTGTTCCAGGTCCGCGCGGGCATTGTATTGGCAGACGTCCTGGTGGCCGGGAACGACCTCTACGGTTCGGGCATCAACCTCGCCGTGCGCGTGCAGAGCCACTCCCCGCCCGGCGGCATGTGCATCACCAAGTGGATGTACCAGTACCTAGACGGCACCATCGACCTGCCCTTCGTCGACATGGGGCCGACCGAGCTCAAGAACATCACCAAGACGGTACGAATCTACACCTGGCACCCGGCTGGCGTGACGCGCCCGCTACCCATCGATGCGCCGCCACCGCCGCCCCCGAGCAATCGGCCGTCAGTCGTCGTACTGCCGTTCGACAATCTCTCTGGCGAGGCAGATCAGAGCTACTTCGCAGATGCAGTCGTCGAGGAAATCACCGCCACGCTCAGCCGGGTGAAGGACTTCTTCGTCATCGCCCGCAACTCAGCCTTCACCTACAAGGGCCGCGCCGGCATCGACATTCGCCAGATCGGCCGCGACCTGGGGGTCCGTTATGTCGTCGAGGGCTCGGTGCGCCGGGTCGGCGAGCGGGTCCGCATCACGGCGCAACTGGTCGAGACGGAGACGGGCAGCCACATCTGGTCCAACAAGATCGACGGCGCGGTCGCCGACCTGTTCGACCTGCAGGATCGCATGGCGGCGGAAGTCGCAAGCGCGATACAGCCCTCGATCCGTCGCGCCGAGGTAGAGCGCGCCCGCAAGAAGCGCCCCGAGACGCTCGCCTCCTACGATCTCGTCATGCGGGCGTTCCCCCACCTCTGGGCGCACAGCCCCGACGACAATCGAGAGGCCATCGCCTTCCTCACCCGGGCCCTGCAACTCGAGCCCCAGTACGGGCTAGCGGCAGCGCTGGCGGCTTGGGCGCACGGGCAGCAGATCGCCTACAACTGGACCGCCGATTTCACGGGCGAGCGCAGCACCGCCTCGCAATTGGTGGAAACCGCGACGATGAACGTCGCGGACGACCCCACAGCCCTGACGGCCCTCGCCTCCGCGATGATGATGCTGGGTGGCAATGTGGCGCAGGCAGCCGCTTTCGCCGACCGGGCGCTGCATCTCGACCCCAACCATGCCTGGGCCTGGATGCGCCGGGGCTGGGGTCACGTCTATCTCGGCAACCCTGATGAGGGTCTTGCCGCCTTCGAGCGTTCCGCCCGCTTGTCGCCAATGGATCCCTTCGGCTTCAACGTCCATCTCGGGATGGGCCTTGCCAACTTCGCCTCGGGCCGGCCCCAGCGGGCGATCGAGTGGGCGCAGCGTGCCATGGCCGAGCGTCCCGGCCTCACCTGGCCTAATCGCGACCTCGCAGTCTATTTCGCCCACCAGGGCGACCTCGCCTCGGCGAACGATGCCCTGGGGCGATTCCAGCGCCACCACCCGCATGTCACCCTCGCCGGCGTGGGCGACGGACTGCGATTCATGTATCCTTCGCTGCTGGCCCGCTACCTGCAAGGGCTGCAGTTGGCAGGGCTTCGTTAGGGCCCTACGCAACTTTATTCATCCCGTAAGTGTTTCTCCAACCTTCGCAGGGCATTCTGCGCGCGGGTTTACGGGGGCAGTGCCTTGGACATTCGACTGGAAAAGCGTCTTTCGCCGCGTCGCAACACAGTGATCGAAGCAACGATCGTGTTCGATGGTGGTCGATCGCGCATGCGGTGCATCATCCGCAACCTGTCAGAATCCGGTGCCAAGCTCGAAGTCGCATCTGTGACGAAGATTCCCCGCACCTTCGATCTCGTGGTCGACAAGGTCCGGCCACAGCCGTGCCTCGTGGTGTGGCGCTCAGTGAAGGAACTCGGCGTGCAGTTCCAGGACATTTCGCAGCGCTGAACCCGCACTGAACGGCCAGTTCGGGATCGGTTCAAAGTCTCCCTCCTAGTCAGACGTCCATCGGCGAACGCAAAGCTCGCCGACGTTTCGGCTCCTCGCCGGGACGTACGTCTTTCAGGAGAAAACTATGAAGAAGACTATCGCGATCTCGCTGATCGCCCTCTCGCTTGTTGCTTTCCCGGCCGCCACCCCGACCCTCGCTGTCGACACCGGTATCACGTCGCTGTGCGGCCCGGACGGCCCGGAAAACTACAAGGCCCAGGGCGGCTTCTGTGATCAGGTCGGTGCCAACAGCTCGCTGGTCGAGAGCGGGGACTGCACCGAGGCTCCCTGGATCATCGAGAGCTCCTTCGGGACGCGCGTAGCCGACGAGAAGCTCCTCGTGGCGTCCTCCGGCTGCTACGATTATCCGGAGCTTCCGGACGTCGTCTGACCGACGGGGCGGCCTCAGGGCCGCCCTTTTCCATTCAACTCCCATTCAGCCGCACTATATCATTGATGGCAGCACGGTTCGGTCAGCGTCCGAAGGAGGGTTGCCATGCCCCAGCACGCGTTCATCGTCACCGGTGACAAGGTGCTCCATATCGCCAACCCGGCGGGAGCGGCCTTTCCATACCAGGCAACGTCGCAGGTGCTGCTGCCGCAGGTGCAGGTCGATCCGCAACGTCATGAATCCGCCGAGACCGTCATTGTCGTCGCGCAGGGCACACTCGAGATGATGGTCAACGGCGCGGCGGCCCTCGTCGGGGCAGGCTCCCATGTCAGGGTTCCGCCGGGAGTCTGGTTCGCCTACCGCAACCCCAGTGATTTCCCGGTCCGGCTGCTGTCGCGGACAGCGCCGGTGCCACCATCGGGCCGGCATTGCCGCGTCACTGTTCAGCTGACAGCCGCCTGATCCAAAGAAAAAGGGCCGCCAAGAGCGGCCCTTTCGCATTTACGCAGCGGCTTGCTGCTTGAGGTCCGGCGGAACCGCTTCCGCCATCAGCTCGACGATCGCATCAGTCGCCGGGATCACCCTCTGGCCTTCGGTGCCGAGGCGGCGGACCGATACGGTGCCCTCCTCGGCCTCGCGCTTGCCGACCACGAACATCAGCGGCACCTTCTGCACCGAGTGCTCGCGCACCTTGTAGTTGATCTTCTCGTTGCGTGCGTCGAGTTCGGCCCGGATGCCGCCGGCGCGAAGGCGATCGACCAGCTTCTGGGCATAGTCGTCGGCCTCCGAGACGATGGTCGCGACGACCACCTGGGTCGGCGCCAGCCACATCGGCATCTTGCCGGCATAGTGCTCGATCAGCATGCCGATGAAGCGTTCGAGCGAGCCGAGGATCGCGCGGTGCAGCATCACCGCGTACTTCTTGGTTCCGTCCTCGGCGACATACATCGCCCCGAGGCGCTCGGGCAGCACGTAGTCGAGCTGGAGCGTGCCCACCTGCCAGGAGCGCCCGATGGCGTCCTTGAGGTGGAACTCGAGCTTGGGTGCGTAGAAGGCACCCTCGCCCTCGGCGATGACGAAGTCGTAGCCGGTGGCCTTGAGGGCGTCGCCCAGAGCCTTCTCGGCCGCGTCCCAGCGCTCGATGGTGCCGCCGAACTTGTCCGGCCGGGTCGCGAGCTTGATGACGACGTTCTCGAAGCCCATGTGCTCGTACACTGAGTAGAGCAGGTGCACGAAACGCTCGGTCTCGGCCTGGATCTGGTCCTCGGTGCAGAAGATGTGGGCGTCGTCCTGCGTCATCTGCCGCACGCGCAGCAGGCCATGGAGCGCGCCATGGGCCTCGTTGCGGTGGCAGCAGCCGAACTCGGCCATGCGGATCGGCAGATCGCGGTAGCTCTTGATGCCCTGGTTGAAGATCTGGATGTGGGCCGGGCAGTTCATCGGCTTCAGCGCCATGAGCTCTGCCTTACCCGACAGGACCGGGCCTTCTTCCTCGGTGCCGGGCACCTCGTCGGGAACCACGAACATGTTCTCGCGGTACTTGCCCCAGTGGCCCGAGGCCTCCCAGAACTTGGACGACATCAGCTGCGGGGTCTTCACCTCGTTGTAGCCGTTGGCGTTCACCCGGCGGCGGATATAGGCCTCCATCTGGTTGTAGAGGACATAGCCCTTGGGGTGCCAAAACACCGAACCCTGGGCTTCCTCCTGCAGATGGAACAGGTCGAGGTCCTTGCCGATGCGGCGGTGGTCCCGCTTCTCGGCTTCCTCGATCATGTGCAGGTACTCGTCGAGCTCCTTCTGGCTGGCAAAAGCCGTGCCGTAGATGCGGCTCAGCACCGGATTGTTGCTGTCGCCACGCCAGTAGGCGCCGGCCACCTTGGTCAGCTTGAAGGCCGTCCCGACATCCTTGGTCGAGCGCATGTGCGGGCCGCGGCAGAGGTCAAACCACTGGCCCTGCTTGTAGATCTTGATCTTCTGATCCGCCGGGATCGCATCGATCAGTTCGACCTTGAAGTTCTCGCCCTTGCTGGCGAACACCCTCTTGGCCTCGTCGCGCGTCCACACTTCCTTGGTGAAGGCGGCGCCCCGCGAGATGATCTCGGCCATCTTCTTCTCGATGGTGGCGAAGTCATCCTCGCTGAACGGCGTGTCGCGCTTGAAGTCGTAGTAGAAGCCGTTCTCGATCACCGGGCCGATGGTGACTTGCGTGTCGGGCCACAGCTCCTGCACCGCCTCGGCGAGGACGTGCGCGGCGTCGTGACGGATCAGCCCGAGCCCATCGGCGCTGTCGCGCATTACGAACTCGATGTTGCCGTCCTCTTCGAGCGGATCGGAAAGGTCGCTGAGGACCCCGTTCCACTTCATGGCGACAGTCTTCTTGGCGAGGCTTGGGGAGATGCCCTCGACCACGGTGGTCCCGGTGGTGCCACGCGCATAGTCGCGTACTGCACCGTCGGGGAACGTCACCTTGATCATTTTCATCTCCAGAATTGGGATTGGCGTCGGCGGAAATGCCGGCAAGGCGGGGTGTCTAGCACGCGTCGCGGGCATACGCCAAGCGGACGCGCCGAATCGCCCGATGACCTCCGGCCCCGGTTTTTTCAGCAGTCGGGCGGGGACCGGCGCGGTTTCTGGCCACGCGGGTAGTCCGCAGATGAACGGCCGTCGCCGCGCCGGTGCCAAGCGAGGTGGAGTTAGACCTGAGGGGACCAAGAAGCGTGCCCCCATCGCTCCTCTCGTCTGCATTGCTGCATCGGAGCCGGGATGGGCGGCCGGGTGTCAGCCCCAAAAGCCCG
>Ga0247822_10003284_pt1 | contig 10544 bp, 8 predicted proteins | sample 13C_Cellulose_Da_FD_192423 | JGI IMG/M metagenome (GOLD analysis project Ga0247822, IMG submission 192423) | Soil microbial communities from agricultural site in Penn Yan, New York, United States - 13C_Cellulose_Day30 | ecosystem: Environmental > Terrestrial > Soil > Agricultural land | place... | reverse complement strand
TTCCATGACGGCAGTGCCGCAACCTGCCGCGTCAGTGGCCTCCATCGAGCAAGAGACCTCTTCTGGACGCACGTGGAAGACCCCTGCCGGTATCACTGGCATCGCCATAGGCGGTGTCGGGCTCGTCGCCTCGGGGATCCTGCTCAGCAGAGGCAACGCGAAGGCCAGGGAGTTCAACGACGCCTTCAGCCCGAACCTCCCGGCACAAAGCGATTTGCCTGGCCTGATCACCAAGGGCAACGAGGCGAGATCGCAGCAGAGACTGGCCACCATCACAGGTGTCTCGAGCGTGGCACTCGGCCTGGGCGGGGCCGCGCTCTTGTGGCTGGACCGACCCTCGGCCTCTGGGGACTCCCCTCAGGCCAAGGCGGGCACAGCCCGGATCCTCGCGGGCCCAGGCCAGGTGGGCGTCCTCGTCCTGCTTCCCTGACTCGCCCCTGAGCAGCCTGGCGGCTCCAGTGCCGCTCGGCAGGGGCGGCTACTCGCCCAGGTAGGCCTTGCGCACCTCGGGGCTCTCGAGCAGCGCCTTGCCCTTGCCGGCCATCACCACCTCGCCCGTCTCCAGCACGTAGCCGTAGTGGGCCAGGCTCAGCGCCAGGTGCGCATTCTGCTCCACCAGCAGGATGCTCATGCCGGTGGTGTTCACCTCGCGCAGCGTGCGGAAGATCGTCTCCGTCACCTGCGGCGCCAACCCCAGCGAGGGCTCGTCCAACAACAGCAGCTGCGGCCTGCTCAGCAGGGCCCGGGCGATGGCGAGCATCTGCTGCTCACCTCCCGAGAGCGTCCCCGCCAGCTGCTTGCGCCGCTCCCTCAGCACGGGGAACAGCCCGAAGCTCTTCTCCTGGTCCGCGGCGATCGCGTCCGTGTCGCGCCGCAGGTACGCCCCCAGATCCAGGTTCTCCTGTACCGTGAGGTTCGGGAAGATGCCTCGCCCCTCGGGCGCGTGCGCCATGCCGAGCGGCACCATCTGGTGCGCCTTCATCCCGGTGATGTTCTTCCCATTGAGGGTGATGCGCCCCGCGCTCGGCTTCAACATGCCGCTCACGGCGCGCAGCGTGCTCGTCTTGCCCGCCCCATTAGCGCCAATGAGCGCCACGACCTCGCCCTTGCCTACCGAGAGCGACACGCCGCGAAGCGCCTGGATGGCTCCGTAGTGGACCTTCAGGTCCTCCACCTCCAGCAGCGGCGGACGCGGATCGCGCTCTCCCAGCGTCTTCACCGCCGTGCTCACGCCGCTCCTCCATGCGTCTCCAGGTAGTTGTCCCCCAGGTACGCCTCGATGACCTTCCGATCGCTGCGCACCTGCTCGGGCGCGCCGCGCGCGATCGTCTCCCCGTGGTCGAGCACGGTGATCTGCTCGCAGATGCCCATCACCAGCTTCATGTCGTGCTCGATGACCAGGATGCCCAGCGAGAAGTCATCTCGCAGCTTGCGGATGAGCACCATCAGATCCGCCTTCTCGCGGGTGTTCATGCCCGCGGCGGGCTCGTCCAGCAGCAGCACCTTGGGTCGCGTCCCCAGCGCGCGGGCGATCTCCAGCCGCCGCTGCTCGCCGTAGGGCAGGTTGCGCGCCTCCTCGTCCCGGCGGTGCAACAGCCCCATCACCTCGAGCAGGCGCTCTGCCTGCTGGGTCAGCTCGCGCTCCTCGGCCATGAACCCAGGAGTGAGCAGGAACGCCCGCCACCAGTCGCGGTAGTTGTGCATCGCGCCCCGCACCTTCGCTCCCAGGTGCACGCCCTCCACCTGCAGCGCGGCCTGCGCCCGGCACGCCACCTTCACGTTGTCCAAGGCGGTGAGCGCCCGGAACAGGCGAATGTTCTGGAAGGTGCGAGCCAACCCCAGGCGGTTGATCTGGTGCGGCAGCCAGCCGTTGACGCGCTTGCCGGCCACCCTCACCTCGCCGCTAGAGGGCTTGTACACCCCCGTCAGCACGTTGAACGCCGTCGTCTTGCCCGCGCCGTTGGGGCCGATCAGCCCCTGCAGATCACCCTTGCGGATGGAGAGGTGGAAGTCCGTCAGGGCCCGCAGGCCTCCGAACTGGATGCTCACCCCATCCGCCTCGAGCAGCGGGGTGCCAGTGGGCTCTGTCCTGGGCTGGTTCACCGAGCTCACTGAATCCCCTTTCTCCGGCGGGGGAGCCAGCGCGGCAGTACCTCCCAGATCTCCCGCATCCCGAACAGCCCCTGCGGGCGCAGCAGCATCAGCGCCACCAGCAGCAGGCCGTATACGGGCATGCGGATCTGATCCACCTTCTGCGCCAGGCTGCCCTCGGCGCCCATGGAGGTGAAGGCCGAGCGCAGCATCTCCGGCAGCAGCGTGAGGAACACCGCCGCCACGATGGCGCCCGTGGTCGAGCCCAGGCCTCCCAGCACCACCATCACGACGATCTCCATCGACTTCACGAAGGTGAAGGAGCCCGGGTTGATGATGGGGACGAAGTGGGCGAACAGCCCGCCCGCGACGCCCGCGAAGAACGCGGAGATGACGAAGGACCGAACCTTGTAGCCCGTGGTGTCCACGCCCATGGCCTCGGCGGCCACCTCGTCCTCGCGGATGGCCCACAGGCTGCGGCCGTGGCTCGAGCCGGCGATGCGCCGCGCCACCAGCACCACCAGGAACACCCAGAAGCCCACCATGCCCAGGCCCGCCGTCTGCGGGATGCCGGACAACCCCAGCGAGCGCCCGAAGGCCTCCGTGTTCTGCACGACGACGCGGATGATCTCCCCAAAGCCCAGCGTCACGATGGCCAGGTAGTCCCCGCGCAGCCGCAGGCTGGGCAGGCCCACCAGGAAGCCACACGCCGCCGCGACCACTCCACCTGCCAGCAGGGCCACGAACAGGAAGATCTGATCGCTCATCGCCACCGGCAGGCCGGAGATGGCGATCTCCTTGAGCGCGAGCCCCAGGACACCGGCCACATAAGCCCCCACCGCCATGAAGCCCGCGTGGCCGATGGAGAACTGCCCCGTCATCCCATTCACGATGTTGAGGCTCACCGCGAGGATGACGTTCACGCCCATGATGGACAGCAGGTACGTGGCGAAGGGCGACTGCTCCATCGACCAGGCGAACAGCGCCAGCACGGGCAGCACCAGCAACACCGGGAGGATGCCACGCAGTACCGGGGGAACACCGGGCATGGCGGAGGGGGCGGAGGAGGATTCCATGCGCCCTACACCTTCTCCGCCGCGACCCGGCCAAACAGCCCGCCAGGCTTCACCAGCAGCACGACGATCAGGATGCCGAAGGCCACCGCATCACGCCACGTGCTCGCCGCGTAGCCGACGACGAACTCCTCCACCAGCCCCAGCAGCAGCGCGCCCACCACCGCGCCCGGCACATGGCCGATGCCACCAATCACGGCGGCCACGAAGGCCTTGAGCCCCACGTACAGCCCCATCAGCGGGCTCACCGAGGTGTCCTTGATGGCGTACAGCAGCCCCGCGCCCGCGGCCAGCGCGCTGCCGATCATGAACGTCACCGCGATGACGCGGTCCGTGGGGATGCCCATCAGCGCCGCCACCCGGTGGTCGTAGGACACCGCCCGCATCGCCCGCCCGAAGCGCGTCTTGAACACCAGCCACTGCAGCCCCACCATCAGCCCCACCGCGATGAGCAGGGACATCACCTGCCAGTTCCACACCACCACATCCCGGTCGCCAATGACGAGCCACTCCCTCGGGGTGATGACCTCCGGGAAGGCCCGCGGCGCGGCGCCCGGCAGGAAGCCGATGTCCAGCTGGAAGCCATACGAGAGCGCGAACGAGATGCCAATAGCGGTGATGAGCGCCGTCAGCCGCGGCTTCTCGCGCAGGGGCCGGTAGGCGAAGCGCTCGATGAGGAAGCCCAGCAGGGCGCAGCCCGCCATGGCCACCAGGAAGATGACCACCACTCCCAGGAACGACTTCTGCGCCTGCCGGCCGAGCGCGAAGGCCGTGGCGTAGCCCATGTACACGCCCACCATCATCACGTCGCCATGGGCGAAGTTGATGAGCTTGAGGACGCCGTACACCATCGTGTAGCCGAGCGCGACGAGCGCGTAGATGGTGCCGGAGGCCAGGCCGTTGATGAGGTGCTGGAGGAGCTGCGCCATTTACGGGGTGACCGTGGTGACGTAATCCGACTTGCCGTCCCCCACCTTCAGGACGACAGCGGGCTTCACCGCGTTGCGCTTGTCGTCCAGGGTGACGGCGCCAGCGACGCCCGGGAAGTTCTTTGTCTGGGCGATGGCGGCCTTCAGCGCAGGGCCGGAGGTGTCCGGCGCGTTCTTCAGCGCCTCGACGGCCACCTTGGCCGCGTCATAGGCGAGCGCCGCCAGCGCGTCCGGCACCCCGCCGTAGGCCGCCTTGTAGTCGGACACGAACTTCTGGATGCGCGGATCCGGGTTGTCCGGCGAGTAGTGGTTGGAGAAGTAGCTGCCCTGGATGGCGCTGCCGCCCAGCTCGTACAGCTTCTCCGAGTCCCACCCGTCGCCGCCCAGCAGCGGCACCTTCAGCCCCAGCTCGCGCGCCTGGCGGGCGATGACGCCCACCTCGCTGTAGTAGCCGGGCACGTAGATGGCCTCCGGCTGCGTCTTCTTGATGGCGGTCAGCTGCGCGCGGTAGTCGGTGTCACCCTGGCTGTAGCTCTCCACGGCGGTGATCTTCCCGCCCATCTCGGTGAACTTGCGGGTGAACACATCCGTCAGCCCGATGGAGTAGGCGCTCTTGTTGTCCTGGAGCACCGCCACGTTGTTGGCCTTCAGGTTCTCCCGGGCGAACTTCGCCATCACGAAGCCCTGGAACGGGTCGATGAAGCAGACGCGGAAGATGAAGTCGCCCTTCTCCGTCACCGCCGGGTTGGTGGACGAGGGGGTGATCATCGGCACCCCCGCCGCCTGGGCCTTCTCCGCCATGGCCAGCGAGTTGGAGGACGCCACATCCCCAAGGATCATCACCACCTTGTCCTGGTTGATGAGGCGGGTGACAGCCTGGGCGGCCTCCTCGGGCTTGCCCTGCGTGTCATACACGCGCGTGGTCAGCTTCTTGCCCTTCACGCCGCCCGCCTCGTTGGCCTCCTTGATAGCCAGCTCGATGCCGTTGCGGGTGGAGATGCCGAAGGTGGCCTGCCCGCCGGTGAGGGCGGTGGCCACACCCAGCAGGATGGTATCGGCCGCGGCGGGCGGAGAGGTGGGGGTAGCCGCCGGTGGTGTTGCCGGGGCCGTCCCTCCCTGGCCCTGAGCAGCCTGCTTGCTCGTATCCGTGTCTGTTGACGCGGGCTGGGTCTTCTTCTCGCAGCCAGCCACCATCATGGCCAGCGTGGCCAGCAGCATCGGGACAAAACGTCGCATGCGGAGCCTCCCGTCAGCGGCAAAAGCTTCGGTCTTCTAGGAGAGCGCGGAAGGTGGGTCAAGCGCGCAGCCATGGCGCCCGGCGGGTTTTTAGACCCCAGGCGGCCCTTGACGAGTCGAGCCAGAGGGCAAGCAGGGAGGCTTGCGCACGTGAGCGCAGACCAAGGGCCCCACCATGCCGCTGCATGGCGATCCCCTTGGGGCTGCCATAGCGGCTGAGAATACCCACCTTGGGAATGGGTCTTGACGGGGGAAACACCATGTTTGAGCGCAGCCAGATCAGAGAGGGAATGACAGTCCGCAGTATTGACGGTGAGAAGCTTGGGAAGGTCTTCGCGGTGCAGGACGGAGAGTTCCTGATCGAGAAGGGCCTCTTCTTCCCGAAGGACTATGTCTGCCGCTATTCGGAGATCAGCGACATCCGTGACGGCGAGATCATCCTCATGCACGGCAAGGAGGGGTTGCACCGCTTCTCGCTCGATGAGGATCGGGGCGTGCTTGCAGGCACGGGCGGAGGAGCGGGCGTAGGCCCTGGCGCCGTAGGCATCTCCTCGGAGCAGCGCACGGATCTGGGCAAGGACCAGCTGGCCGTGCCCGTCTACAAGGAGGAGCTGGACGTCACCAAGCGGGAGAAGCAGGCAGGCGAGGTCCGCGTCGTCAAGGAAGTCGTGGAGGAGGAGCAGGAGGTCTCCGTGCCGGTACGCCGCGAGCGCGTCCGGGTGGAGCGCCGGGACGTGAAGGACCGGCCGGCGATGCACGCCTCCTTCCAGGAGGAGACGGTGGTGGTGCCGCTGCGCGCCGAGGAGGTGGACGTACAGAAGCGCGCGGTGGTGGACGAGGAGGTCGTCATCCGCAAGGACGCCATCGAGGAGGAGCAGCGGGTGGCGGACACGGTGCGCCGCGAGAAGGTGGAGATCCGCGAGGAAGGGGACGTAGAGAGCTCACGCAACTTGGACATGACTCCGGACGATCCCAACCTGCGCCGCTCCTGAGAGTCCGAAAGGCGCCCTCGGGAGACGTCAGCCCGAGGACTTCGAGGCGGGGCGGACCTGGGTCTGCTCCGCCTTGGACTTCTCGCCAGCAGTGCGATCCAACCGGGCCAGGTCACGCAGCCGGTCCGGGAAGTTGGCGGAGACGAGCCGGGCCAGCTCCGTGTCCTTCGCCGGGGAGACCACCTCGGCGAGCCGCTCCGCCATCTCCTGGGCATCCCGGAAGCGGTCCAGCGCGCGCTTGGCCAACGCCACCTCCATCATCTCCCACAACGGCTTGGGGATGCGGTCGGGCCGGCGCAGATCCTCGTCGCAGATGGCGTACATGCTCGCCACCTCATCGCCCTTGTCGAAGGCGCGCTTGCCCGTGAGCGCCTCGTAGAGGATGAGCCCCATGGAGAACAGATCGCTGCGTGCGTCCAGCCGCTCGCCGCGGGCCTGCTCCGGGGACATGTAGAGGGGCTTGCCCTTGACGATGCCGGGCAGCGTCACCGTGCGCTGCAGGCGCGCCTTGGCCACGCCGAAGTCCAGCACCTTCACCCGCCCATCGAAGCCCACCATCAGGTTGTGCGGGGACATGTCCCGGTGGACCAGGTTGAGCGGCGCCCCATCCTCGCCCTTGAGGATGTGCGACGCGTGGAGCCCGTGAAGCCCCTGGATCACCACGGCCACCGCCATCTGTACCGGCAGCGGCGCCTTCAGGGTCTTCAGCACCCGGTCCAGGTCCACGCCCCGCACCAGCTCCATGGCGATGTAGTAGGCGCCCTGGGCCTCGCCGATGTCGTAGACGGTGACGAGGTTGGGGTGCGACAGCCGCAGGCCAATGCGGGCCTCATCCAGGAACTGCTGCACGATGAGCGGATCCGTGGAGAGGTGCGGCAGGATGCGCTTGAGGGCCACGAGCCGTCCCAGCCCCTCCGGCCCCCGGGCGCGCGCCACCAGCACCTGCGCCATGCCACCGGTGCCCAGCGGCGTCACCACCTCGTAGCGGCCGATGCGGCCACGCGGCACGGGGGTGGAGCCCTCGTCCACGGCCAGCTCGTCCAGCCGCTCCAGCGCGCTGCGCCCATCCATGATGGCCAGGAAGCCCAGCACCGCCGAGTCGAGCTGTTCGCCGATGGCCTCCACCAGCTTCATGACCAGCTTGCCGCCATCCTCGAAGCGCCCCTCCACCACCAGCCCCAGCGTGCCCAGGTCCATCTTCCCGAGGGTGAGCTTCTGGCAGAAGAGCATCCTCCTGCCCTCGACCCGGTGCGGGCCCGTCCACTGGGCGGCCTCCAAGACATCCACGCCCACCTCGCCCAGCACGCGCGTCAGCACGGGCCCTCGAGTGCCCTTCAGGCACACGAAGCCGGCCTTGGCGTGCACCATCCGCGCGCACTGCGTGAGGAACACGTCCAGGCCGGTGTCGAGATCCAACCCCCGCTCGAAGCAGTCCTCGAGGATGTCGTCCGCCATCCGCTGGACGGATGTCAGCCCTCGCAGGAACGCGACCTCAGCTTCGAGTGAAGGGAACTCCACAGGTCCCCCGGATCAGGAGCCGGACTTGGCCTCGCCGGCGTAGATAGCGTCAGCGATGCGGTAAGCGCTGCCCTCCAGCCGCTGGAAGGCCTCCTTCAGCGCGCTGGGGTCGCCCGAGTTGAGCACACCCTTGAGATTCTCCAGGTCCGCCTTGATCTCGTCGCGGTCCTTCTCCGCGAGGAGGTTGCCGTACTCCTCCAGGCTCTTCTCCGTGGTGTAGATGAGCCCGTCGGCGTTGTTGCGCAGCTCGGCCAGCTCCTTCTTCTTCTTGTCGTCCACGGCGTGCGCCTGGGCGTCGGCGATCATCCCCTGGATCTCCGCCTCGGAGAGGCCGGAGTTGCTGACCACGCGCACCTGCTGCACCTTGCCCGTGCCCAGATCCTTGGCGCCCACGTGCACCATGCCGTTGGCGTCGATGTCGAAGGACACCTCGATCTGCGGCACGCCGCGCGGCGCCGGAGGGATGCCCACCAGCTCGAAGCGGGCCAGCGTCTTGTTGTCCGCCGCCATCTCGCGCTCGCCCTGGAGCACGTGCACGCTCACCAGCGGCTGGTTGTCCACCGCGGTGGAGAACACCTGGGCCTTCTTGCAGGGGATGGTGGTGTTCTTCTCGATGATCTTCGTGAACACGCCACCGGCCGTCTCCACGCCCAGGCTGAGCGGGGTGACGTCCAGCAGGAGCACGTCCTTCACCTCGCCCTTGAGCACGCCGCCCTGGATGGCGGCGCCCACGGCGACCACCTCGTCCGGGTTGATGCCCTTGTGCGGCTCCTTGCCGAAGAACTCCTTCACCTTCTGCTGCACCCGAGGCATGCGCGTCATACCGCCCACCAGCAGCACCTGATTCACTTGCTGCGCGGTGATGCCCGCGTCCTTGAGCGCGATGCGGCACGGCTCGATCGAGCGATCGATCAGATCCGCCACCAGCTCCTCGAAGGCGGCCCGCTCCACCGTCTCGGTGAGGTGCTTGGGCCCCGTGGCGTCCGCGGTGATGAACGGGAGGTTGACCTCTGTCTCCGACGCGCTGGACAGCTCGTGCTTGGCGCGCTCGGCGGCCTCCTTCAGCCGCTGCAGCGCCATGCGGTCCTTGCGCAGATCGATGCCGTTGTTCTGGTCGGCGAACTTCTTGGCCAGGTAGTCCACCAGCCGCTGGTCGAAGTCCTCACCGCCCAGGAACGTGTCGCCATTGGTGCTCTTCACCTCGAACACGCCGGCGTTCAGCTCCAGGATGGAGATATCGAACGTGCCGCCGCCGAGATCGTAGACGGCGATGCGCTCCGTCTTCGTCTCCTTGACCTTGTCCAGGCCGTAGGCGAGCGCCGCGGCCGTGGGCTCGTTGATGATGCGCAGGACATTGAGGCCCGCGATGCGGCCGGCGTCCTTGGTGGCCTGGCGCTGACCGTCGTTGAAGTAGGCGGGGACGGTGACGACGGCCTCGGAGACAGGCTCGCCGAGGTAGTCCTCCGCCGTCTGCTTCATCTTCATCAGCACGATGGCGCTGATCTCCGGCGGGCTGTAGCCCTTGCCGCGGATCTCCACCCAGGCGTCCCCGTTGGGGCTGGGGGCCACCTTGAAGGAGCTCACGCCGATGGCCTTCTTGGCCTCGGGCGAGTCGAACTTGCGGCCGATCAGACGCTTCACCGCGTAGACGGTGTTCTCCGGGTTGGTGATGGCCTGGCGCTTGGCGATCTGCCCCACCAGCCGCTCACCCGAATCGGTGAACCCCACCATGGACGGCGTCGTCCGGCTACCTTCGCTGTTGGGAATGACCACCGGCTCGCCGCCTTCCATCACGGCGACACACGAGTTCGTCGTTCCCAGATCGATTCCAATCACCTTACCCATGGCGTCTTACTGGCTCCCCCCTGAGGGTTGCTCGGGTCCAGAGGTTACTTCAGGAGTCTGTGTGTCCGCGGCGGCCGCAGGCGCGGTGGGCTCGGGCGGCGCGGGCGGCTCGGGCGGCGGGGCCGGAGCGCGCGCGACGACCACCATGGCGGGCCGCACCAGCCGATCATTGAGGTAATAGCCGCGCACCACCTCGAAGGCGACATGGCCCGGGGGCACGTCGGAGGTCTCCACCTGCGACATGGCCTCGTGGAGGCGCGGATCAAAAGTCTGTCCCTTGGCGCTGAAGGACTTCACGCCGTGGCGCGCCAGCGCGTCCTCGAAGGACTTGCGCGTCATGGCCACGCCCTTCTGGAAGCTGGGGAAGTCTGTCGACTTCGTGGCGGCGTCCATGGCGCGATCCAGGTTGTCCATCACCGGCAGGAGATCCTTGAGGAGCTTCTCGGAGCCAAACTTCTGGACCTCCTCCTTCTCCTTCTGGGCGCGCTTCTTGTAGTTCTCCAGGTCGGCCGCGGCGCGCAGGGAGCGCTCGTGGTCCTCCTTGAGGCGCTCCATCAGCTTGCGGCTCTCGCCCTGGCTGAACTCGAGCTGGGCGCGGAGGCTCTCCACCTCCTTGCGCGCGTCCTCGAGCGCGGCGGTCAGCCCGGCCACCTCTGCGGCGGAGGCAGAGCCCGGCTCGGACTGCTCCACGGAGACGCCGGGCCCTTCGGCCGATAGCTCGGCGGACTCGACCTCCAAGGTCACGCTCTCTTCAGAAGGCGTGGTGCGGCGCTCAACGCTCTTGAGCGCCTCGTCGATCACTTCTTGCGCGATGTTCGCGCTGAAGTTGCCCTTCTCGTTGGTGCCGGCCACGTGCGCAC
>Ga0247822_10003283_pt1 | contig 10546 bp, 10 predicted proteins | sample 13C_Cellulose_Da_FD_192423 | JGI IMG/M metagenome (GOLD analysis project Ga0247822, IMG submission 192423) | Soil microbial communities from agricultural site in Penn Yan, New York, United States - 13C_Cellulose_Day30 | ecosystem: Environmental > Terrestrial > Soil > Agricultural land | place... | reverse complement strand
CCTCCGAGCTTGGGCAAGTTCCGCCGAAAGGGATCGGCTGCGCGCGCGGACGTAAGGGAGAAGCCCGGCGAGCAGCGCCCGGGTGCGGACCAGTTCGTCCACCGAGCCACCGCCGGCCAGGCTCATCAGGGGCGGCCGCCGCTCGAGGTTGACGAGCCCGGCAACGAGCGCGGACACCGGCTGCTGTCGCTCGGCAAGCTTACCGCGTGCATCCGCAACGGCCTGCCGGCGAAGGGCCAGCTCGGCGGAGGCCGCGCTGACCTGCGCTTCCGCAGCCGCGATCGCAGAGGCTGCCGCCTGCCGCTGAAGCGCCAGTTTCGACGCTTCGTTCGCGGCCTTCGCCGAGGCCGCCTCGAGCCGCTTCGTCTCGCGTTCCGCGGCCTGCCATTCGGCTCGCGCCAAGATCAGTGCATTGCCGGCTGCCGGTGCCTGCGCCGCGTCCGAGCCTGTCGCGGCCAATAGGGCGAACAGCAGGGGAGCGAGGGCGAGGCGACGCATCGGCTCAGCCTTCCCGGTGATAGGGGTGGTTGGCGAGGATCGACGTCGCACGGAACAATTGTTCGGCGAGCATCGCCCGCGCCAGCATATGCGGCCAGGTCGCAGGCCCAAAGGACAACAGGAGATCGGCCTCGGCCCGAACCGCTGCGTCATGTCCGTCGGCCGCGCCGATCACGAAGCGCGCCTCGCGCCGGCCGGTATCGCGCCAGTTCTCGAGCTTTTTCGCGAGTGCTGTCGAGGACAAGGCCTCACCGCGCTCGTCGAGAACGATTGTGACCGCATTGGCCGCCGGCTCCGGCGCACTTCCGCCACGTTCGGGCAGTTCGCTGACCCGAACCGGCCACGAAATGCGTTTGATATATCGTTCGACAAGGTCCGCTTCAGGCGAGCGGCCGATCTTGCCGCGGGCAATGATGTGAAGAAGCAAGCGCCGCTCAGGCGCCGGTTCCGGCAGCCTTGGCCGGCTCGTCGCCGAACGCCCACATCCGTTCCAGGTTGTAGAAGGTGCGCACTTCGGGGCGGAACAGGTGAACGATGACGTCATCCGCGTCGATCAACACCCAGTCGGCGACCGGCAGCCCTTCGACCCGGGCGACCTTGCCGAACTGCTGCTTGATCTTGTCGGCGAGTTTGGCGGCCATCGACGCCACCTGGCGCGACGAGCGGCCGGACGCGATGACCATGTGATCCGCGATGGAAGACTTCCCGGCGAGCGGGATCGACACCACTTCCAGCGCTTGGTCGTCGTCCAGCGACTGCATCACCAGCTTGTGCAATTCTTCGACGTCGGCCGGGTTCGCGGCTTTCGCGCTGGAGTTAGGATCGGCCAAGTTTGTTCCTCTGATCGTGATTGCCAACAGGTCCGCCGCCTAAGAACCGGCGATGCCAGTAGGGGTTGCGTGCGCGAAGACGGGTGGCCGATGTCGTATCGGGCGGCAGGCGAAGAAAAGTAATCGCCGGTGCACTCCACGCCGTCCAGTGTTTTGCCGTGGCCCGGGGGCGGACGAACCACCTGAGCCAACCCATCGCGCGCGCCGCGCGGGCATCGTCATCATAACCCGGGCGGGAAACAACGGCAATCGGCAGCATGGACGCTAGCCTTCGCCAATCTTTCCACTGGTGAAATTGCGCCACAGTGTCCTCGCCCATAAGCCAGATGAAGCGATGCTGGGGATGGCGCTTGATGAGAGCCGTAACGGTGTCGACGGTGTAGCGGGTGCCCGCCCTGCGCTCGAAGTCGCTGACCCGGATTGGGGAGCGGCGGGCGACGGCCTTCGCCGACTGCAGTCGCGCCTCGTAATCGGCCATCCCGTCGGCGGGCTTCAGCGGATTTCCGGGCGAAACCAACCACCACAGTTCGTCTAGGTCGAGCGCCCGCATCGCGGCCAGGCTGATCCGGCGATGGCCGCGGTGGGCAGGGTTGAAGGAACCGCCAAGAAGTCCGATGCGCTTCATTTGGCCGGAACCGCTAGCATGAGCGGAAGGCCGCGCCTAATATGCGCGTGGGGGTGCATATGTCGGGAGTGGACGGCTTTGGCGAGGTCGTAACGGGCGCGATGGTCGCTTGTGCAATCGAGCCGCAGGCGGGCGAGGGGGGCCTGGACGACGGCCATACGCATGAGCGCGCCTGCCTGAACTGTGGCGCGCCGCTCGCCGGGCCTTATTGCGCGGCCTGCGGGCAGAAGGCGCATCTCCATCGCTCCTTGCGCGCCTTCGGCGGCGACATGATCGCCGGTCTGTTCAACTTCGAAGGTAAAATCTGGCGGACACTGCCGATGCTGGCCTGGTGCCCGGGCGATCTCACCCGTCGCTATGTCGACGGGGAGCGCGCACGCTACATTTCGCCGATCGCGCTCTACCTGTTCAGCGTGTTCGCGATGTTCGCGGTCCTCAATTTGAATGGCGGTATCGGGCCCAGCTCCGAAGGAGTGAAGTCAGGTGTCGGTTTTGCGATCGAGGAAGAGACGAAGGCTCTTGTGCGGATCGAGGCGCAGCGAAAGGCCGCTGCGGAGCGAGGCGAGAACACTGCTGCCCTGGACCGCGGGATTACCAAGAAGAAGGAAGAGATTACGGACCTTCAGAAGGTCCGGACCGGCGGCGTCGTGGAGACTGACGTACTGGAGGAAGGCGAGGCTCCGGATTGGGTTCGTACCGTCGTGGCGAATGCCCAGGCCGACCCGGAAATGGCCGTGTTCAAGATTCAGGACGCAGCTTCGAAATACAGCTGGGCGCTGATCCCGCTGTCGCTACCCTTCATGTGGATGTTGTTCCCGCTCCGGCGCAACGTCCACCTCTACGACCATGCCGTGTTCGTCACCTACTCGCTGTCGTTCATGATGGGCCTTGCGATCATTGGTGGAGTCCTCGTTGCCGCGGGCTACTCCGGAGTGGCCGGTTTCCTGTTCTTCGTCCCGCCGTTCCACATGTTTCGCCAGCTGAAGGGCGCCTATGGACTGTCGCGGTGGAGCGCCCTGTTCCGGACCACGCTGCTGCTTCTCTTCTCCTTCATCGTCCTCGCGATGTTCGCGGCGATGATGGTGGCGCTCGGCCTGTTCGAATGATCAGACGGACTTGCAGGGGAATTTGACCGCGAGGATGCGGTTCATCGCTTCCAGCATATTGATTTTCGCCCGTTCTTCCTGCGGGATCGACGTCAGCCGCTTCAGGAACTCTTCCGAGCCCATTCGCGGCGCGCCCTTGGGCGGGCAATAGCGCGGCGTCTGGCCGGCTTTCTCGGCAGCGATCCGGTGGGCGCGGACTGTCTCCCCCGCACCGCGCGCCTCCTTCGTCAGCGCCCGGATCTCGCCCATTGCAAGCAGCGCTCGGCCGCCTTTTTTCTGAAGCGTGATGGCGCGGCGATGGAATTCGTCTGCGTTCATGTTCTGCGCAATCGCCGAGGTTGGAACCGCCAACAGGGCGGCGCCTAGTAAAAGGCGCATACTCACTCCTCCCTCGGAACGCATCGGTCGCAGATGAAGATGGAAGCGGCGCTGGCTGTCAAGCGCCGGCTTGGGCCGCCCCGCCGATCCCGCCCCGCTTGGCGCGCTTCGCCTTGGGGATGGAGGTGCCGACGGTCGGGATCGACGGCGTCGAAGTCCCGCCACGGTCTATCGTGCCGCCTTCCAGGACGACCTTGATCTCGTCGCCGCTCAGTGTCTCATATTCCAGGAGCGCCTGCGCCAGCGTTTCGAGTTCCTGGCGGTTCTCCTCGAGCAAGGTCTTGGCCCGCTCGTAGCCGGTCTCGACGATGCGCCGGATTTCCTTGTCGATCGCCTGCGCGGTCTCGTTCGACATGTTCTTCTGGCGGTTCACCGAATAGCCCAGGAACACTTCCTCGTCGGCCTCTGCATATTGCAGCGGCCCGAGCGCGTCGGACATTCCCCAGCGGGTCACCATGTCGCGCGCAAGGCCGGTCGCATAGCTGATGTCGCTAGACGCACCGGAGCTGACCTTGTCGTAACCGAAGATCACTTCCTCGGCGACGCGGCCGCCCATCGCGACGGCGAGGTTCGCGTACATCTTGTCGCGGTGATAGCTGTAGCTGTCGCGCTCCGGCAGGCGCATGACCATGCCCAGCGCGCGGCCGCGCGGAATGATCGTCGCCTTGTGGATCGGGTCGCTAGCGGGCTCGTGGAGGGCGACGATGGCGTGACCGGCCTCGTGATAGGCGGTCATCTTCTTCTCGTCCTCGGTCATCACCATGGACTTGCGCTCGGTGCCCATCAGCACCTTGTCCTTGGCTTCCTCGAACTCCTGCATCGCCACCAGCCGCTTGCCTTTGCGGGCGGCGAGCAGTGCCGCCTCGTTGACGAGGTTGGCGAGGTCGGCGCCGGAGAAGCCGGGCGTTCCGCGGGCGATCACCCGCGCATCGACGTCGGGCGCCAGCGGCACCTTCTTCATGTGTACGTAGAGAATCTGCTCGCGGCCATCGATGTCGGGACGCGGCACCACGACCTGGCGGTCGAAGCGGCCCGGACGCAGAAGCGCAGGGTCGAGCACGTCCGGACGGTTGGTCGCGGCGATGATGATGATTCCTTCGTTCGCTTCGAAACCGTCCATCTCGACCAGAAGCTGGTTGAGAGTCTGCTCGCGCTCGTCGTTGCCGTTGCCGAGGCCGGCGCCGCGATGGCGGCCGACGGCGTCGATCTCGTCGATGAAGACGATGCACGGGGCGGACTTCTTGGCCTGGTCGAACATGTCGCGGACACGGCTGGCGCCGACGCCGACGAACATCTCGACGAAGTCGGAACCGGAGATGGTGAAGAAGGGAACGCCCGCTTCGCCGGCGATCGCGCGGGCGAGCAATGTCTTGCCGGTGCCGGGGCTGCCGACCAGCAGCGCGCCCTTGGGAATCTTGCCGCCAAGCCGTGCGAACTTGCCCGGGTCCTTCAGATATTCCACGATTTCCTGGAGCTCTTCGCGCGCTTCGTCGATGCCTGCGACGTCGCTGAAGGTTACCTTGCCCTGCTTCTCGGTCAGCATGCGCGCGCGGCTCTTGCCGAAGCCCATGGCTCCGCCACCGGCATTCTTCTGCATCTGGCGCATGATGAAAATGGCGATGCCGATCATCAGGATGAACGGAAGCGAGTTGTAGAGCAGCAGCATCCAGATGCTTGCGCCTTCCTCGGCCTGCACCTGCACGGCGACGCCCTTTTCGACGAGGAGCGGAGTCACTTGCGCGTCGGCCGGGGCGATCGTCTTGAAGGTCTTGCCGTTGTCCAGCTTGCCGCTGATCGCCGCATCGCCGTTGGTCGAGCGGGCGACCGTCACGCTTTGGACATTGCCTTCGTTGACCTGGCCGACGAACTCCGAATAGGTCATCGCCGAGCCCGCCGGGTCGCGCGCTCCGCCGAAGGACTGAACGAACAGCACCAGGCCCAGCAGAATCGCCATCCAGATGAGCAGCGACTTCGTCCAGGGGTTGCTCGGCTTCTTCTCGTTCATGCCCGATCCGTTCTCATTCTTAAGCGCCGCTAAAATAAGCCATCCCGCCTTAATAACAATGGAACGGGCGGCTGGCTTTTCGATTTCGGCCTTGGCAGGGGAATATCGGCCGGCAAGGGGAAGCCATGATCCGCGAAGTGCAGTCCACGCCGTTTGAGGGGCAAAGGCCGGGAACGTCCGGCCTTCGCAAGAAGACGCGCGTCTTCCAGCAGCCCAATTATGCCGAGAATTTCCTGCAGGCGATTTTCGACGTTTCGCCGCCAGGACCGGGCGCCATCATCGTCCTCGGCGGCGACGGACGTTTCCACAATCGCGCCGTCATCCAGCAGGCCATTCGCATTGCCGCCGCCAATGGCTTTTCAAAGGCGATGGTCGGCAAAAGCGGCATCCTCTCGACGCCTGCGGCAAGCCATCTCATCCGCAAATATGGCGCGGCCGGGGGGCTCGTTTTCTCGGCCAGCCACAATCCCGGCGGGCCGGACGCGGATTTCGGCATCAAGTACAATGTCGCCAGCGGCGGGCCTGCTCCGGAAGCGGTGACCGAGGCCGTTTATGCGCGTAGCCTTGAGATCAGCCGCTGGCTGACGGTCGATACGGCGGACGTCGATCTGGAGACGCTCGGCCGAACGCAGGTCGGCGAGATGACCGTCGAAGTGATCGATCCGGTCGCCGATTACGCCGAACTGATGGACACCTTGTTCGATTTCGGCGCCATCCGCCGCTGGCGCGAGAACGGCGGGACCTTCGTGTTCGACGCGATGAACGCCGTGACTGGCCCCTACGCCATCGAGATTTTCGAGCGGCGGCTAGGCTTCCCGCAAGGCACCGTCCGGCGCGGCGTCCCGCTGGAGGATTTCGGCGGCGGTCATCCCGACCCCAACCTCGCCCATGCCGAGGCGCTCGCGGCGCTCATGTTCGGTAATGGCGCGCCCGATTTCGGTGCCGCCAGCGACGGCGACGGCGACCGCAACCTGATCATCGGCCGAGGACGCTTCATCAACCCGTCGGACTCGCTGGCGATTCTCGCCGCGAACGCGCATCTCGCGCCTGGCTATCGCGCCGGGATCAAGGGTATCGCCCGTTCGATGCCGACCAGTACCGCCGCCGACCGGGTCGCGGAAAAGCTCGGCATCGCCATGTTCGAGACACCGACCGGCTGGAAATTCTTCGGCAATTTGCTCGACGCCGGCCTGGTGACGATCTGCGGGGAGGAAAGCGCCGGGACCGGCTCCGACCATGTCCGCGAAAAGGATGGGCTGTGGGCGATCCTGCTGTGGCTCAACATCATCGCGTCGCGCCGCCAATCGGTCGACGAAATCGCCCGCGACCATTGGGCGACGTTTGGCCGCAACTACTATGCGCGCCATGACTATGAAGCGCTCGACGCAGCCGCCGCCGAGAGGCTGATGGACGGAATTGCCGGGGAAAAGTTCTCGTACCGCGATCCCGTCGACGGATCGGTCAGCGCCAACCAAGGCATCGTCGTGCGACCCGACGAAAATTCGCGGATCGTCTACCGCCTGTCTGGCACCGGAACGGAGGGCGCGACGCTGCGGGTCTATCTCGAACGGTACGAGCCGCCGGGTGGCCGCCTCGACGAGCCGGTAGATGAAATGCTGGCGCCCCTCGCGACGATCGCGTCAGGGATCGCCAGGATCGCGTTCCATTGCGAGCGGGACGCGCCGGATCTCATCACCTAAGTTCTGCGGGCAGGCGCCGGCGCTATCTTCCACGTTGCGCCGCCGACCAGCTTCAACCCGGAAAGTGTTGCACTTCGCGAGGCAGCCATCGCGCGCATCGCCCGTTCAAGCTGCGGACCGCGCGGGCGCTGCGCTTCGAAGCGGTCGAAAGCCGCAAGCAGCAGCCGTCGTTGCAACTCCCTGGGCAGGCCGGCCGGATCGATCTCGATCTCATCGCCGAAGACCGAAAGCCGCTCTGTCACCAACCGCTCGACGCTCCATTCGATCGCCTCTTCCGCCTCGGCCAGCCACAACGCCGAAGACGCAAGCCGATCCGCCTCGGCCCAGTCCGAGCGCTCGACCAGCCCGCGAAACCGGCTCCGGTCATGCTTTGGGTCGCGGTTGGTCGGGTCGTCGACTGGCTGGATATCGGCAATGCGTACAATCTCAGCCAGTTCGCTGCGACGCCACGACAGCAATGGCCGGACCAGCATGACATCACGGTCGAGCTGTCGGATCCGCCGTGTCGCGGCGAGCCCCGAGAGGCCGGCGCCGCGCGCAAGCCGCATGAGCAGGGTTTCCGCCTGGTCGTCGGCATGGTGCGCTGTGGCGACGGCGTCGAGCGACTGCTCCGTGGCCCAGTCAGCCAGCGCCCGATAGCGGGCGTGGCGGGCCCGCGCCTGAAGGCTTGCGCCTGGCGAGACGTCGACGGACAGTGTCGCGTGCGGGACGCCAAGCTGCTTGCACAGGGCGGCGACGAAACGCGCCTCGCCTGCGCTTTCGGCACGCAGTCGGTGATCGACCGTTGCCGCTTCTACCGCTCCCGGTTTTGCGGCCGCTGCGAGAAGCAACAGGGCGACACTGTCCGGACCGCCGGAGACCGCAACGCCCAGGCGTTCGCCCGGCTCGACCAACTCGTCGAGGTCCGCAGCGAACCGCTTCTGGATGTCGTCGTCAGGGCGAAGGGCAAGGCTCACCTCCAACCTTTAGCAAATCAGCTGCAATTCGCCTCGGATTTTGCGGCGGGAAGCAAACGGCGCAGGTCGGCACGAAGCGATTGCCCGTAGACATTCTCAAGTTCGGCATACGCCTTGCAGGCCTGTTGCGGCTGGCGGAGCTTCAGGCTTGCCTGTCCCAGATAATAAAGGCTGTCGGCAGCGCGCTCTCCCTGCGGGTCGGCCCGGTAATTGGCGAGAAGCGCTTCGGCGGCGGCGCGATACTCACCTTTGTCGAGCATTGCCCGGCCCGCGAGGTTGTTCGCCCAGCTCACCCGGCGATGACCGGGGAAGGACGACGCCATGGCACGAAGGGCGGTGATCGCCTGGTCGTAGCGCTTCTGGGTCCACAGCTGGTAGCCGCGATCATAGGCTTCCTCGCCAGCTGCGGCGAAATCCGGGTCGCCGGGACGGGCGGCGCGCGGCGGGCCGTCATCGTTCCGATTCTCAACGCGCGGGCGCGACGGCGGCGGAGGCTCGTCGTCCGGACGCGCCGGATCGACGATCGACGCTTCGTCGACCGGAGGTGCGGATTGTTCCTCTGCGGCCGCGCGGCGCTGCAATTCGGCGCGCATCCGCGCAAGCTCAGCCTCCAGCGTCGAAACGCGGTTCGCATTCTCTTCGCTGGTGCGGACGATCGCGTTCATCTGCTGTTCGATCGAATCGAGGCGCGAGGTGACCGTCGATAGTCCCGACTGGGTTACTGCCGGATCGTCGACGAAGCCGGCCGTGTCGGCGGGGCGGTTGCGGCCATATACGCGGTCCTGAACCTGGCGAAGACCCCGTTCCAGCCGGTCGATCCTTTGCTCGGGCGTCGGCTCGCGTCGCTGAGCGACTGCGGGGGTGAGTACGGTGGCGCCAAGCGCCGCGGCGAGCACAAAGTCACGAATTCGCATGGATGGTCCCTGGGTCTTTAAAATAACGTTCGGAAGGTCGCTTGCGGCGGCTTGACCGCCGCTGAACATCACTCGGCGGGCGCTATAGAATTTGCAGGGGCGACCGCCGGGGCTGGCGCTTTCATCAGGTCCGCGGGTAGCAGGCTGACGTTGCTGACGGTCGTCGCCGCAACTCCGACCGGCGGAGCATCGGCGGTGCCGACGGAAATCCGCAGCGCTTCCGGTTTGCCGGTCGTTAGGACGGGAGCGGTGGCCGTCGCCGGAACCTCAAAGCTCTGTCCGGCCTGTAAAATGCCTTCCTTCAGTGTCGTACTGCCGTCCTTCACCTGCAGCCAGACTTCGGAATTGGCGGTCAGCACAACCGGTCCCTGGGCGGCGGCAGGAGCAGGCGCCGCAGTCGCTGCCCGCGCCGGCGCTGCGACATTGGCCGTCGTTTCTTCGGCTACGGCAGGAGCGTCCTCCGAATATTCGCGCGAACGAAGCCAGTTGAAGCCGACGATGACGATGGCGATTCCGGCAACGACGGCGAACAACAGCCATTTCGGGAATGCGCGGGCCGGATCGGCCGGTTCGAAGGTATCCACCTGGAACGTCGCCGGCCGCAATCCTCCAACTTCGCCGCGCAGCTGATCCGCGATTTCGCGCCGATCAAGGCCCACGGCCTGGGCGTAATTCTTGGCAAAGCCGATGGTGTAGGTCGGTGCGGGAAGTCGCTCGAAGTCGCTATTCTCGAGGCTTTCGAGATGCCGCGTCGGAATACGGGTCGTCGTGGCGACTTCGTCGAGCGTCATTCCGGCCGCCTCGCGTGCGGCGCGAAGCCGCTGACCGGCAGTCAACGCCGTCTCTTCCTGAGCAGGATCGATTTCGTCCATCGTTACTCCCCAACGGCCGGCCGCTTTTTTGCCGCCGAACTTGTCGGGTTCGGCAGCGGACCTGTCAATGGCTAGCCAAGCGGTATGCGGTGGCGTTTTGCCCAGTCCGACAAGCGCTTGCGCAGGTCGGGCACAGGGCTGGCGACGAGCTTGCCGATACGCGTGGTGACTTCTTCGACGTCGATCGCGCGAACCATCGCTTTCACGGGGCCCACCGCGGCGGGCGTGATCGAGAAATTGCGGATGCCGATGCCAATCAGCGCCATGGCTTCGAGCGGACGCCCGCCCATCTCTCCGCAGACGCGCACCGGGACTCCCGCTTCGGCAGCCTGGTCCGCTACCCTTTTCAGGAAGCGCAGGATGGCGGGGCTCAGCCAGTCGTAACGTTCGGCGAGACGCGGGTCCGCGCGGTCCGCGGCAAACAGGAACTGCGTGAGATCGTTGGTGCCTATCGACAGGAAGTCGAGCCGGGGAAGCAGCACATCGAGCATCTCGGCGAGGCTCGGCACTTCCAGCATCGCGCCATAGCGAATGGACTTCGGGACCGGCTTCTTGGCCTTCTTCGCCCAGTCGAACTGCTCTTCGAAGAGTGCACGGGCCTCCTCATACTCCCACGGCTCGCTGACCATCGGGAACATCACATTCAGGGTTCGGCCCGATGC